>Ga0209508_1002383_pt1 | contig 12445 bp, 19 predicted proteins | sample AD_UKC129_MetaG_FD_184427 | JGI IMG/M metagenome (GOLD analysis project Ga0209508, IMG submission 184427) | Active sludge microbial communities of municipal wastewater-treating anaerobic digesters from Canada - AD_UKC129_MetaG (SPAdes) (version 2) | ecosystem: Engineered > Bioreactor > Anaerobic... | reverse complement strand
TCAGTGAAAGCGCTGTGTTTATATTTCCTGTATCTTCACCAATCTTATACTTAAATGCGCTTTGATAATCTAGATACTTTATAAATGTTCCTGTTGGTTCTACACTTATTCCGAAAGAAATACAATCGTCACTTAATAACTTTAAAATACCAAATTCGAATTGCTTACTTCTATCATTCTATTCTCCTCTTTACTCATTTTTATTCACACCTCGAATATCCACAGGCTAGACAATGCGCACACCCTGCACTTTTAGTATAAGTCATCTGCCCACACTGTGGACAGATATCAAAATCTTCATTCTCTTCTGTTTTTCCATCACCTTCTATTACACCTATTTCTTTTAGGTATTCTTCAAGTATATCAGCTATATCTGAAAGAACAGAAGGAATTCTTCGTCCGTCTCTCCAGTATCCACCATTAGGTTCTACTACAGTTCTTAACTGGTCTATAATAAAAGACGGATTCTCTTCTCGCATAAATATTGCACTTATTAATCTGCTTAATGCTGTTATCCAGTGAATACTTGAAGAATCTCTGGTATTTATAAAGATTTCAAAAGGTCTTTTCTTATTACCTTCAAGTATATGATTTAGTGTAATATAGTATGAACTCTTGGGTGTCTTTATCTTGTATGTAAATCCTTCAAGTCTATGGGGTCTTTCAGGTCTTGTAAATTTAGCTGTGGTATCTTCTTTGCGTAGTAGAATACCTTCTCTTGAACCTTCTCTGTATACAGTTAGCCCTTTTATATCTGATTTCATTGCATACATAAACAGACTGTCAAAATCTTTAAATGGATAATCTCTGGGAAGATTAACTGTTTTCGATACTGCAGAATCTGTGTAGTAAGAAGCTAGTTTAAGTATTTCTATATGGTCTTTAGGTGTTATATCATAGGTAGTAGTAAAGTAGTCTGGAGTTTCTTTCTTATCATAATAGTTTCGATATAAGTTGTATGCGTAATCTTGCACTTCATATTCCTGAAATTTACCAGTTTCCTTGTCTAATACTTTTCTAGTATAAGATAATGAAAAAATAGGTTCTATCCCACTTGAGACATTATCTGCTATCAGAGATATTGAACCAGTTGGTGCAATGCTGATTAAGTGTGAATTTCGAATTCCATTTGTTTTTATATGGTCTTTAATACTATCTGGAAGTCTTTTAATAAAATTACTATTCAAATATTTTTCTGTATCAAATGCCTTAAAGCTACCACGTTCTTTAGCTAATTTAGAAGAAGATAAATATGCAGTATCCCTAAGTGTTTTCAAGATTTCCTTTGTTACCTCTAATGCTTCAGGAGAATTGTATGGTAGTTTTAACATAGCTAACATTGAACCCAACCCCATTATTCCTATTCCTTCTCTTCGTTTATTCTGCTGATTAACTCTATATTCTTCAGTAGGATACGGTGAAATTTCTATTACATTATCTAAAAACCTTACTGCATATTCTATTAGTTTCTTGAATAAAGAATAATTAAATTGTGCTTTATCTTGAAATGGATTTATAACAAATTTAGTTAGATTAAAACTACCTAGTAAGCAACAGCCGTATGGTGGTAATGGCTGTTCAGAACAAGGATTAGTTGCAGTGATTTCTTCACAGTAATATAAGTTATTTAGTTTATTAATTGTAGTAAGATTAATTACCCCTGGCTCTGCATAATCATATGCACTCTTTAGTATTAAGCCCCATAAATCTCTTGCATTAATCTTGTTATAAACCTTTCCGTTAAACTTTAATTCCCAATCTTCATTTTTTGTTACAGCATTTAGAAATTCGTCTGTAATACCAACACTGATATTAAATTGTGTTAGTGTATCAAGATTATGTTTAGCACTGATAAAATCTATGATATCTGGATGGTCTACATTTAAAATACCCATATTAGCACCTTTTCTAGAATTACCAGTAGTAATTGTTTTAGTTTCTGCGTCGAATACTGTCATAAATGATACTGGTCCTGAAGCTATTCCGCCCTTACCTTTCACTTTATCATTCTTTGGTCTTAAAGTAGAAAAGTTAACTCCAGTCCCACCACCAAGAGAATGAATAATGGCATTAAGTTTTACCTCTTCGAATATTCCGTCAATGGAATCTTCAATGGGTGGAAGAGTAAAACAGTTAAATAAAGTCTGGTTCATATCTGTTCCTAATCCTGCTATTATTCTGCCTCCAGGAAGAAACCGATAGTCTCTTAACAACTCATAAAAATATGTTTCATAATCTCTTCTATTCTCCTCACTCTCTTCGACGTTAGCACAAGTTTTTACTAGCCTCTTGACAGTATCGTCGTAACTTTTCTCCTCTCCATACCTATACTTCTTTTCCCAAATCTCTTGCGAAATATCCAATTCTACCCTCCTATGCCTTTAAGTTTATTAATAAGTATTGACGCTTGTGTTTTGTTTAAAGTATCAATGCTTTCTGCTTTGATTTCTTTCAACATAGATAGTATTTCTTCTTGTTTCTTGTCCTTTACAAGTTTCTTAACAAATTCTTTCTGTGCTGTAGTAGCTTGCTCTTCCTGGATTACCTCAACTGCATTCTTGATTACTGGAGAATCTACTAAATTTTCTGCGCTATCGGTATCTTCATAGTATTCTTCAGCCCACTGCGTTCCGTATCCTATGCTTGCTAATGCTCTTCCTTCTGCAGCAGTGCAAGCCTTCTCTACAAATCTCTTGAACATTTCTACAGTAGAATATCCCCAGCCTATAGTAACTAATTCGTTTTTATCATTATAAATTTCTGCTTTAGCAAGACAAGCTTTTGGTATATCATTTTCAGGAAACATTTTTACGTCAATTAGTATCTTCCAATCTGGGTGTTCCTCGTTAAACCATACCCTCCTCCACTTTACCTCGAGATAATCACTCTGTGTTACAACCCCAGTGTCCTTATCCCTCCTGGTAATTTTTATAATCTTCTCTTTCGGATTCACCTTGAATCACCTCCATAATTATATTTTATATTTATATTATACTACTAAATCTGTTGACTTTGAAATTGTGATATATAACCTTTTAGTGATTCCAAAACTGCTTCATTCTTTTCTGTAGAACTGAATTCTGCCATCAATACATTTACATTGTCTTTAGGTATCTCTTTCAAATATGCGTCTGCTCTTAATTTCGACTTGTATTCTGCGTGCCTTGAAAAGCTGTCTATAAAATCTATTATTAGTAGATTGCTCTTGTTCTCTGTTTTTCTAAATCCACGCCCAGCTCTCTGTATAGTTTTGATACTTGATGCTTCACCAGTAGTATTAATAATTACATTCAGTGAAGGTATATTGATTCCCTCATCAAAGATGGTAGTAGCTATTGCTATCTTATATTTCTCAAAATTCTGCACTATATCATTTCTTAAATTAGCTGATACATTACTCCATATAATAGGAACATCTATCCCCTCTAATTGTCTTAAATACATATGAATATAATAAGCGTGTTCCCTTTTTGAGCATAGGATAAGAGTATTAAGTCCTGCGTCTACTAATATACCACCTAGCCTAGCAATTAATCTGTTCCTTACTGGATTTCTAATTATTTCAAGTCTATATCTTTGGAATGGTGTAATATCCTGTAAATTATCAAATCTACCGTCTTCATATTTCATTTTAAAGAATAATACACTAGGTTCTGGTAGATATTCGGTAAGTTCTCCTATTGATTTTTTATAAATGCAATTACCTAAAATAGCATAAATATATTTCATATTAATTTTGTCTATTGTAGCAGTAGCACTTAAACCAAATTTATACCTTGCAGGATTTCTCCATACTGCTTCGAATGTTTTAATTCCAGTTAAATGGTGCACTTCGTCCATTATTAATACGTCTACATTCATAAATTCCGTTGGTCTCTTTTTGAATGTAGCATATGTTGTAACTGTAATATTCTTTTTAACTTTAGCACTGGAATTCATTATCCCTATTTCTTCATTTAGCATATAAGACAAATCTCTTTTTATCTGTTCTGCAAGTGATATGCTAGGAGTAATGATAACTGCTTTTTCAATACCCAGATTCTTTAAAATTCCAGCTATTATAAGTGTTTTGCCAGTTCCAGTAGGCAATTCAATAAAACCTCTTCCAACCCTTATTGCTTCCCTTACTGCTTCTTCTTGGTAATCTCTTAGTGTAAGGTTTCCAAATTCTGTTATAATATCCCCAACTTCTTCCAATGGCTTGACAGTTCTATCGTCTTGAATATTTAATGATAACCCCTTTCTGTCAAAATGGAATTGTAATAATGGAAGAAATCCTGAAGGTATCTTGTTCCCAGCTATAGGATAAAATACTTCATCTTCATTACTATTCATTGTTTTTACCTTGAGTTTAATTACTTCTGCTAATGCACCTAACTCCTCATTATTGTATTCTAAGATATATATATCATTATCAGTTATATTTATTAGCATTTCTCCTCCTTTATGAATTATTTTTCTTGATATAATCTTCGATATCTTTTCTAATCTCTTTGATTCTAGTTTTCAGGTCTTTAGGTGTGACTTCTTCTTTTTTGTAGATATAACCTCTAGGCTTCTTGCTTACTATACCAATTTCTAATGCATTCTTAATAATAGTTTCATCTTCGTCTAAAACACCTTCTATAAATACAACATAAGCAGAACCTTGGGGTGAAGCAAATTTGTTCTTCTTTACCACCATTTCAGTTTCCAATCTTTGTTCTTCCAGTTTCTTTCGTTTTAGCAATATTTTAAAATCACTATAAAAATTCAAAGATAATCCTCCTGGCGCTATTGCTTCTTGGTAGGGAAGTAAAGGTAATCTTGCCTGATTAATTACTACTAAAATAACCCCGTTAGTTCTAATATTGCGATTGTATACCCTAAGTAACTGAGATATTTCTCTTGCTTGTAATGCTAATCCCAGGTTCTTTTCCTCTTCTGTTGCAGGAGTAGAAGCTAGAGTATCCCATACTACTACCGTGTTCTTTAATTTAGATATTATTTCGAATACTTCTTTTAGATTACTTGGTTCTTGTATTTCAAGGTCTTTAAGATTATATAATTCAAGATAGTTCTTATGCAATGCCCTCTCAGTATCTAGAAATAATGTGTTTAATTTCTGTTCTTTAGCTTTTTTAATAATATATAATCCTAAAGAAGTCTTGCCTGTCGATTCAAATCCATATACTTCAACTATAGAATTCTCTGGTAGTTCTGGAATATGAGTAGCCAGTTCCCAAAAAATTCCTATCTTCATTCAAGTATTCCTTTTCTTCTATCTGCAAGTAAGGAATTATTAATTACTGTTTTGTTTTCAAGTATTCTTATAATTCCTAATAGATATTTTACTAGTGTATCTAATTCTACTATCTTATTTCGCAAATCTCTTATCTCTTCAGAAGTATTGACTTGACTTTCGATATACTTTTCTGTAATCTTCATATCTGAATCCTTGAATCGTAAGTATATTTCTGCTGTCTTCTGCTTTTCTAAAAGTTTTAAATATTCTAATTGCAATATCAATCTAGACACCCCATTCTGAACCTCATATAAATCTAAATGGTGTGTATATGGGTCAGGATTGTTAATAATAGTATCGATATCCAACTTAATATTATACTTCTCAAATAATTCCTTCATTTCTTACCTCCTTCTTTTTTTTTAATTATCCTCGTCAATCAGGTAGCTCAAACGTGTCTTCAGGAACACTATCTTTATGTTCCTTAAATACCTTTCCAACTTTCTTCTTCCCAGTCCTAGTCTTGACTGGATTTCCCGTTGGGTATAGCCCTGCGAGATAAGTAATAAAACTTTCCGTTCCGACGGATTCAATTTTCGATAGCTCTCTTCTAAAAGCTCTTTTATACACAAATTCTCTGTCATTGAGTCTTCTTGCGATATAATATCCATCTATTCTTATCACCCCCTTGAAATAAAATTTTGCAAGATAAAAAAACATATCTATTACTTGTCCAGTTAAATCCTTTTCAAGTATTTCTGTGATATACGTGTTTATATCTAAGAATTTACCTTTATAGATTACTATCTGTGAGATAGGTTCGACAGGTAGTTTATATAATATGGTAAGTGAATTCAACATTGCTAATAAAATATTCCTTCTGCTTGAAGAATATCTAAATCGTTTATGTTTCTTTAATTTATATGCAAGGTCTTTTTTCAAGTGGTCCAGTTCCTGTTGTTTAAATGGGGTATAATAGAATTCTTTAATCCTAGAAAAATTATACTCCCTTGCCAGATATGCATCCACCATCCTTCTTGCAGCTTTCGGCGTTACCTTTTTAGAGTATAAAGATTGGAATGTTTTATGAAGATATTTTCTTATCTTCCTTACCTCTAGATAGCTTAAATACTCTAACATTTTTCTGTAGTTTTCCTGAAATCCTCCATTATTTTGACCAACTTTTCAAACCTCTTTCTGTTCTGTTTCTCTTTTAAAATCTGTCTTATTGATTTCATTTTAAAACCTCCTTTTCCCTTTAGAATTTACTATAATTATACCATTAAATCTGTTGGATTGAATTTGATAAATTTTTGCTTTAATTTACCTAGTCTCCAAACCCATTTCCCGTCTGTTACTAAAAATGGCTTATCTACTTCTTTAAAATGCTTTCCAAATTTCTCTAGCTCGTCTTCGTTAAGTTCTCTTACCATAGACATTGCAAGTTTCCTTGCTTCCAGAAAAGAATCAATCTTAACCTCTTTGCCATTCAATTCAGTAATTATCTCTATTACTTCAAATTTATCCTCTTCTTTCTTTTCTACTATCAAGTCACCCATAGGAAAGAACGCAAAGGAATTGATTAGAAATCTATAATCATCCTGGGATTCTATTTCTTTTTCTATACCTCTACTAATATTTTTAATTTTCTTAACTGATACCATTCTGCACCTCTTTTTCATAGATTTTATCAATATAATCGTCTAAATACCGTATACTATTAAAGTATACTATTACTTCCCATAATAACATTTTAATTCCATCTAGAAATTTATCCAGTGTTTCTATATCTATGATTTTCGATACATTCGTTGCCAGTATCTGCATCTCACCATCCAAATAAGCACCAGTAACTACATTCACATATTTAGACATAAAGAAGTTTACCTTCTCTAAAATACTATTAGACATTTCGATAAATATGATAGCTCTTACCTCTTCTAAATTGTTATATATATTCGATTGTTCTAATCTTGTTATATAATTTTCTACGTTTAGTTTTGAATCTTCTACTTTATAATTAAGTAAGATATCATCTAGTTTTTCTATATAGTCCGAAAAAGATTGGATATCCAGACTATCGTCATTACTTTCTTCTATAGAAGTACCGACACTTTCTACATAATAGAGTATTTTTCTATACAGTGAAATGTCCCAGTATGCGTCTATTAGTCCATAAAAAACATCTTTGACAGCTTCTTCACTCATTATATAGTCATTATATCGTTCTATTTCTGCACTAAATCTGACTATATAATCAAATATTATGTTATTCAAGACATACTTCTCAATGGTATCTCTTAATTCAGATTCGGATAAATTGTTATAATAATTCTTCAGTGTAGCAATTATCTCTTTGTAAGCCATATTAACACGATTAGTATCTGTATCTTCTACATACTTGGTTATTAGTTCATCAAACTGCTCAAAATCTCCCATTTAAATTACCTCCAAATAGTATTTTAAATATACATTTCCAGACTCATACCAGGTATCTAAATCTAATATTCTTCCTTTAACATATAGTCTCATATCATTCAAATCTATAAAGCTATTCTGAAGTTCATTGAAATATACTCTTTTACGTTCACCATTTTTAGATTGCCAGTATTTCCCTTTATACCTCGCTACTTCTTCTGCTATTTCGCCAGCTTTTTGATACACAATTAGTGTGTATATTCTACTTTCTTCTGTCTTACTTAAATGGTTATTGACTACATCAAAATATGAAGATAAGTCTGCGCTATCCTTTGTAGCTACTACGTTCAACAGTTCTGCTGTTAGTGTGTAGATACTGACATCTTCCTTTATTTTAAGATAAAACCACCCATTACTCATCTCCACACGAATGTATTCGTTACCGTTTTCATCTTTAGATATCCCAGCCTTATTTATCTTAGTGCCATCAACCTTTAAATCATCAAAAATTAAAATCATTTAAATCGCCTCCTTATCTCTCAAAATCTGGAATTTTAGTTTTCATCCAGTCTGCTAAATAAATTCCCAGCACAAAATCATACCAGGCAAACCACTCCTTATCAATTTTTTTCTGCATCTTTTTACTTATCATTATTTCTTTCTTTTTCTTTTCCCAATACCGTTGCAAGTTGTCAAATGAATGAATAAATACAAATCTATCAGGATTATCAAAGCTCAAGTATATTCCATCTATTAAGGTAGAAACCAATAACTCATTACTCTTTTTATCATAATAAACATCTATCCTTCCGTCTTCTGGTAAATCCCCTAGTCCATACTTTATTACTAAATCCCAAATAACCTTATTATCAATCGCATCCCAATGTATAATCATTCTCCCCATCTTTTCACAAAGTTACTTATAAATTCTTCTTTACGCCTTTCCAATAATTTAAGCCGTTCGTCATAATTCTTTGCAGGTCCAAGCCAACCTATTTCTTCTATAAGAAATAAAGACTTACCAATAGTAGTCTCTCCTTTCTTCATTCTAATCTTGAATATTTCTTTCATCCTTGGCTCATATACTAGTAGAAGATTTTCGTTTTCAGCAAGTGTGAGAACATTATCTTCTATATACTCCCATAACAACTTCGCCAAATATTCTTTATCTTTAGTCTTAAAGAAATCTATCTTCACTTTACACCTCCAATCTTAAGCCAAATAGATTCTATTCTGTATCCCTTTGTTTTAGTATTCCTAGCATTAACACAACTAAATGCTTTTTTAATATCTTTTCTCTGCCATCCATTCTTCTCTAATTCAATAAATCTAGGGTCTTTATAATTAGACAAAATAACATTACCTTTTACTCCCAATAGAATCTTGATTAAGTCTTCATAATCCTCATCTGTCATTTCATAAGTATATTTTTTACCTGTTCTCCTAGTATCAAGGATGTATGGTGGGTCTAGATAAAATAATGTCTCTTCGGAATCATAGTCTCTAATTACCTCTCTAAAATCTTTATTCTCTATAATTACATTCTTAAGTCTATTGTGAATTTTAGAAAGCTCTTCAATATTAGATAGCCACGCTGAATTACGTCCAGCCATATTCCTTCTAGAAAGAGAAACAGCATATCCCCAAGTTTTACCTTGACCAGTAAAACTCATTCCACTAAGAATATAGAAGCAATAAGCTTTCTCAACAGAATTTATAGATTGTTTATAAATATCTGATGCATAGAGGAACTCTTCTCTCGAATAAGGAGTAAGCGCCAACTGTCTATGAAATTCCTTAAAATCTTCGCTATCTTTGATAACTCGAAATACATTTACAAGATTTTCATTAATATCATTATAAACTTCTACAGGACATACTGGTTTGTTTAAAAGAACATTGCCAGCACCACCAAAGACTTCAACGTATATCCGATGATATGGCATAAGTGCGATTATCTCTTTCTTTAAATATGATTTTCCACCGTAGTATATAAATGGTGCTCTCATTTATTTCTCCTTATTAGAATTGTTTTATTATCTATCTTAATATGTTCCCAACCCGCTGGATTATAATCAGAATCACAATATACTATAGCCTGCCCTTTTATATTTTCTAAGTTCTCCAATAAGTCTTGATTAGCAAGAAACAATGTATTTTCTGTATCATATGTTTTAATAATTCTACTATCATCTCTATAATCTATTTGAACCACCAATAATCTCTGACAAATTTCAGGTAATAATTCTACCCTTGATAAATAATCATACATATCATTTGGAAGAGAGAATCTGTATTTAATTTTGGTATTTAAATTTTCTTTAGCATACAGATATAAATTATATGCTTTATTTATTTCTTCATTGCCTGAAGGTTCTCTATCATAAATTACTTTAGAAAATTCTTCAAATTTGTCTTTATCTCTTAATACCCTAAAAAAATTTACAATTTCAGACTCCTTGTCATTAAATGTTTCTACAGGCGATAGTGATTTTGAGAATAATAAGGACTGTTTAATCGAGACTAATTCTACATAAATAAAATGCTCTGGAATTATTGATAAGATTTCATCTTGCATTTCTTAAACCTCCCTAATAAAATAAAGCGGGGCTGGATAGGATTCGAACCTATATCCTCTAGCGACTCTGTTCTGTCGGCAAGAGAATTCTTCCATATTGAAAATTACCAGCCCCGATATCCTATTAATTTTTACCCTTACCTTCAGCTATGTTACCGTCAATTAATCCAGCGACATAGCTGAAAAACATCAGATTGGTCATACCCTCGAAGACATTATTATAATATAAATTCCGTAACGTCTTCTTCAGTGTTACCAAGTCTTCTTTCTTATACATTTCTATAAGTGTTTCCTTGATATCCTGACTAATCTGCATTTCTCTTACACTTCTCTCAAAAATATCCATCTCAATACCTCCTTTATTTTATTGTTGATTATATTATAGCACGAAATATGGCAGATTGCAATACTTAAAGGTAAAATTTAATGCTGAAGCCAGCAATAGAACCTCAAAAATAAACTGCATAAGATATAGTCTTCTTTTCATTTCTCCTCCTCTTTTTAAATCTCTAATTCTATTTCCTTATCTTCTGGAATCAAGAACAATTTAAGGATAGAAATGTATTTCCTTATTTCTCTGTCTATCTTCTCCCAGGTTTCACCAGTTATTTTTACCTCTGGTGTCTCGGCTTCCCAATCGATAATATCATATAAAGATGAAACCTTAAGTATTCTCCATTGGAAATCGTGCAATGGTCCATCAGTGCCTTCTTTTCTATAAGCCTCAATAAATTCTTTGGGAAATTCAAAGGTTAGCTTTGCACATTTAGAAGTTCCTCCGATACGTCTATCCAAGAAATACTGTATATGAATCTTAATCTTCATTATTCCTCCTAGACCTCTATTTCTATTTCTCTTGGTTCAGGAATTCTAAATAATTTTAGCGAGGCAACATACTTATCTATTATTTTATCTACTTCTTCCCAGCTTCTGCCAGTAACTATGATATCTAGTCCGTCTACTCTTACGTTTTCTTTGAAATCAGAAGATACTTTATTTATTGCGTTAATAATGTTCTCCTTAATGGATTCGTTCAGTATTCCTGTCCTTATCTCGTATTCTTTTATACCTTCTCCTTCAGACTCAAATTCTGTTATTTCATTAGGTATCTCTATACCTACCCGTGCACTACTTAATATACCGTCTAATCCATACTCTACTCTAATCTTCATCTTCATTCTCGTTCACCTCCTTCTTCATAGATTTCTTTAATTTCTACCATTTTCTCCAAATAATAATATCCTTAGTAGATTCGTTCGGCATCCATACCCTTATCTCGGATTCTTCTATACCTTTTCCTTTAGGTTCGAATTCCGTTGTTTCATTAGGTATCTCTATGCTTATCTGTGCACCACTAGGTATCTCTATGGTTATCCGTTCATTATTAGATATCTCTATACTAATCTTCATCTTCATTCTCCTCGCCTTCTTCTTCATAGATTTCTTTAATTTCATCTATATCTTCCAATTCATAATAAATTTTACTTCCAATCTTGTTACTTTGTTTATCGATTAAAACATAGACACTATGTAAGTCTTCGTTATCTTCCATTTCATAGGTTTCTCCATCGATATCTATTATCAAATCCTCACCTGATACCTCCCACTGGACCTTGTCATTAATCAAAAAATCTTCCAAACATACTTCACCAATATAACACTTGTCGGTTTCTCCTATTATTGCTAAATCTTCAAGGTCCAAATCCTTGATACCTATTTTCTTAATAAACTCTTTCCAATCAGCTTTCATTTCTTAACCTCCTTAAATTTTGGTGGAGCTGACGGGAATCGAACCCGTGTTATGCACCAAGAGATATCAATCTCTTAGGTGTATCGAACCTTCCAGCCCCACTTATTTATATTATAACACAAAATCTATATTTCATTTCCCCATGCTTCCCATCCTTCTCTCTTATTCCTAGCAAATAATTCTAATTTAGTATTTTGCGGAAACATAGCTTCTATTATTTCATAAACCTTTTCTGGTTTTCGGCTATGTTCTCTTCGTTTCTCCCTAATTATAGAACTAAAACGGCGTTTTTCTGGTGGCGGAGAAAACTTTCCCTTTGATTCCTACCAATAATAATTCATGCTGACCTCTGAACCAATAACCCATTCCTATCCATTCTTTATCCCACACTGCGCAAGTTTTATATTTGAATCCCCACGATTCCATTACTTCAAGTGCTTCTTTAAGTTTCGGCGCAGTAGCCCAAAGGAAAAGG
>Ga0209508_1002380_pt1 | contig 12461 bp, 8 predicted proteins | sample AD_UKC129_MetaG_FD_184427 | JGI IMG/M metagenome (GOLD analysis project Ga0209508, IMG submission 184427) | Active sludge microbial communities of municipal wastewater-treating anaerobic digesters from Canada - AD_UKC129_MetaG (SPAdes) (version 2) | ecosystem: Engineered > Bioreactor > Anaerobic... | reverse complement strand
GCGGGAATTTCCAAAAAAGTAGTTTATGCCCGTCCCTTAGGAGTAATTAAAGGATGAGAGGAAAATAAAAATGTTAGACTGGAAATGGATAAAAGAAAACAAGGAAGCCACAGAAGAAGCTCTACAAAAAAGAGGAATGGATTCTGAAATCCTGGAGGAACTTTTCTCCGAGGATGAAAAAAGACGCACTGTGCAGCGAGAGGTGGATATTTTACGTCAGAAGAGAAACGAGATTTCCCGTTTAGTAGCTTCTCTAAAAAGAGAAGGCCAAGACCCTCAAGATGCACTCCGAGAAGGAGAGAAAATAGCAGGGAAAATAAAGGAGGAAGAGGAAAAACTCCGGGAGATTGAAGAACAATGGAAAGAGAAACTGCTCTTCATTCCCAACATTCCCCATTCTACCGTCCCGGTGGGGAAAGATGAAAATGATAATCAAGAAGTAAAGCGATGGGGAGAACCCCGAGATTTTTCCTTCACTCCCCGTCCTCACTGGGAAATTGGAGAAGGATTAGATATTCTGGATTTTGAGCGGGGAGCAAAAATTGCCTCTTCTCGCTTTACAGTATTAAAAGGAGAAGGGGCATTTTTAGAGCGAGCACTCATTAACTTTATGTTAGACCTCCATACTCAAAAACACCATTACCGGGAGGTATTTCCTCCCTTTTTAGTTAATACTAAATCTCTGATTGGTACCGGACAGCTGCCCAAATTTTATGAAGACCTCTATCACTGTCAGGATGACCTTCATCTTATTCCCACGGCCGAAGTCCCGGTTACTAATTTACACTCCGAAGAAGTTCTCCGGGAGGAACAACTTCCTCTGTATTATGTAGCCTACAGCGCCTGTTTTCGGAGAGAAGCAGGCTCTTATGGAAAAGACGTACGAGGATTAATCCGTCAGCATCAATTCAATAAAGTAGAATTGGTGAAGTTCGCTCTTCCTGAAAATTCCTATGAAGAGTTAGAATCTCTTCTTCGAGATGCCGAAGAAGTGTTGCAGATTCTTAATCTTCCCTACCGGGTAGTGGCGTTATGCACCGGAGATTTAGGCTTTTCTGCCAGTAAAACTTACGATATCGAAGTGTGGATTCCCTCCCAGAATAGATACCGAGAGATTTCCTCCTGCAGCAATTTTGAAGATTTCCAGGCTCGGAGAGCTAATATCCGCTTTCGCAATAAGGAAGGTAAAATGCGATACGTTCACACCTTAAATGGCTCAGGACTGGCAGTAGGGAGAACCTTGGTAGCCATTTTAGAAAATTATCAGGAAGAGGATGGGACAGTAACTATTCCCGAAGCCCTCCGGCCTTACCTCAGGGGGTTAAAATCTATAACTCCCCAATTTGAGACTCAATAAATGGAAAAGATAGGAATAGGCATAGTGGGATTTGGTTTTATTGGTCGGGTGCATGCTCTGGCTTTCTCTTCCGCTCCTTATTGCTATCACGATCTTCCCTATCTTCCGGAAATTCGAGGAATAGCTACCTCTCGCCCGGAAACGGCCCAAAAAGTTAAAGAAGAAACCGGTGTGGCTTTGGCCACTTCTTCTTTTTCGGAGCTTATAGCTCAAGAGGACATCGATATCGTGGTGGTTGCTCTTCCTAATGCCTTGCACCGAGAGGTGGTAGAAGAAGCAGCCCGAGCGAAGAAAGCTATCTACTGCGATAAACCTCTTTCCTCTAACTTAGAAGGAGCTGAGGTAATAGAGAGAGTGGTAAAAGAGGAGAATGTTCCCTTAGGGGTAGTTTTCCAGAATCGTTTTGTTCCGGCTCTCTGGCGAGCTAAAGAGCTAATTCAAGAAGGATTTTTAGGAGAAATTCTTCGTTTCCGGGCTTTGTATCTTCATTCTAGCTATCTAGATGTAGAGCGCCCCCTGACTTGGCGCTTAGATCGGAAGCTCTCTGGAGGAGGAGCGCTTCTGGATTTGGGGTCTCATTTAGTAGACCTCCTCTTTTACTTAGGGGGAGAAGAACCCCACCTTAAAGCTTCCTGGGGAAGAACTTTTATTCCCGAGAGAAAGGGGAAAGAAATAAAAGTAGATGATTGGTCGGTGGTTCTTTTTGACTTAGCCGGTGGTGGTGAAGGGAGCATAGAAAGTAGCCGGATATCCACGGGAAGTGCCGATGAGCTGAGGTTAGAAATAGAGGGGAAGAAGGGCGCTATCCGCTATAACTCCATGCAACCTAATTATCTTGCAGTCTACGACTTAAAAGATAAAGCTTCTCCCTTAGGAGGAGATAGAGGATTTAAAGCTCTGGAGTGCATCTCTCAATTTCCCTCTCCCTTTGCTCTTCCGGGGAAATTCCCGGTAGGGTGGATAAATGCCCACGTGGCTTGCGCTCATGACTTTTTATTGCGTCTTGCCGGAAGAGAAGCCCGGGGAGCCACTGTAGAAGACGGAATGAAGGTGCAGAGATTTATAGAAGACGCTTATCACTCTATGGTCAGGAGTTGAAGAGCACCCCCTTTTTAAAGTATAATAAGCGAGGAGGAGTGTCCCAATTGGCAAGGAGCCGGTCTTGAAAACCGGTAAGCTGAAAGGCGATGCGGGTTCGAGTCCCGCCTCCTCCGCCAGTAGAAGCTTTCCTATCAATAAAGTGAATAGCCTGTGGCACAAAGGAATATTGCGTCAGGTGGAGATCACGAGAGCTACTCTGTAGCAGTCTCGCTTTTTTAAGCCGCTTTTCTATTTCTCCGGTTATTTTTTCCTATCAGGAGTTTAGAATTGCTGAGGGGGGGGAAGCTCCAGTATAATTTTTAATCTTTTTTCTGTTATCTTGCACCATAGTAGTCCTCTCTATGTTTGACTTCGCTTTTTGAAAACATCTGCCCGGTACTCAGAACTAAATTTTTCTGCCCTTGTCCTAATTAGAAAGAGATTCCCGGAGGGGTTCAAAATCTACCCCATTTTACTTTAATATCACCTCTATGTTATTACACTCTTTTTGAGGAATAATAAAGGTGCCTTTTTCTTCCCTGGCGAAAGAACCATTTATTACTCTCTCCACCTGAGAGATTCCATTCAGGAATATCTTAAATTCTTTATTGTAACCCTTTTCTATATTTATAGAGATTTTATTTCCCTCTTTTATTATGCTTAGCTCTAATTCTACCTCTCCTTTCTGGTTTATTACCCAGGTTTTTACTTCCTTTCCCTCTTTTAATTCAAAAACGTGGAGAACTACCCGGGAAGTATAATCATAATCAGGGACATCTTTTCTATCCCCGATGGCAATAATACTATGGGGTCTAACCATCAGAGGAAGGCTAAAATAATCATATTTTTCCCTGTACCATCTCCCCCCTTCTTTCTTTTCGTTAGTTATAAGATTGGTCCAGATACCTGCGGGGAGGTAATATTCTACTTCTCCGTCCTCTGAAAATACAGGCGCTACTAATAGAGAATCTCCTAACATATATTGCCTGTCTAAATAGTGGCAGGTAGGATCTTCCTCAAATTCTAAAACCATAGCTCTGAGCATGGGAATACCTTTTTCTTTAGCTTCCCAGGCCTCTTTCCATAAATAGGGCATAAGAGAACATTTTAATTCTATAAAAAACTTCAATACTTCTACTGCTTCTTCATCATATAACCATGGTACTTTATAGGCATTGTTTCCATGAAGTCTGCTGTGAGAGGATAAAAGTCCAAAAGCCACCCACCTTTTATACAGGTCAGGCGTGGTTGAGCTATCAAACCCCCCTATATCATGGCTCCAGAATCCAAATCCGCATAGCCCCAGGGACAGCCCGGCTCTTAAGGTTTCAGCCATCGATTCATAAGTAGCTAAACAATCTCCTCCCCAGTGGACAGGAAACTTTTGGCTTCCCACTGTAGCAGACCTGGCAAATACCAAAGCATTCTCTTCCCCCAGCTCTTCCTTCAATGTTTCAAATACAGTCTGGTTGTAAAGATAAGTATAATAGTTATGCATCTTATAAGGGTCTGAACCGTCATAATAAACTACGTCCAGAGGGATTCTTTCCCCGAAATCGGTTTTAAAAGTATCCACTCCCATCTTTATTAGCTCTCTTAATTTATCGGAATACCACCTGCGGGCTGATGGATTTGTGAAGTCTACAATTCCCATTCCCGGTTGCCAGGCATCAGTTTGCCATACACTTCCATCGGGCTTTTTCAAAAGATATCCCTTTTCTTTCCCTTCCTCAAAAAGTTTAGATTTTTGCCCTATATAGGGGTTTATCCAGACACATATTTTTAAACCTCTTTCTTTCAGCCTTTTAAGCATCCCTTGAGGGTCAGGAAACACTCTTTTATCCCATTCAAAATCTACCCACTGATATTCTTTCATCCAGAAACAATCAAAATGAAAAACGTGGAGGGGGATATTTCTCTCTTTCATTCCCTCTATAAAACTGGTTACCGTTTCCTCATCATAGTTAGTGGTGAAGGATGTAGAAAGCCAGAGCCCAAAAGACCAGGCCGGAGGAAGAGAAGGTTTTCCTGTAAGGCGAGTATAATTTTCCAGAGTTTCTTCCAGGGTGGGTCCATTGATGATCAGATAATTCAGGTATTCTCCAGCAACGCTGAATTGCGCTCTTTCTACATTCTCCGCTGCTATTTCAAAGGATACCAGTTCAGGGTGATTCACCAGAACTCCATATCCTCTGTTGGTGATATAAAAAGGGATGTTTTTGTAAGCTAACTGTGATGTAGTTCCTGCATCGGCATTCCACATTTCTACTGATTGACCGTTTTTAATCAAAGGAGTAAATCTTTCTCCTAATCCATAAACTAATTCCCCCACAGAAAGAGATAGTTGTTCTCTCATATAGGTATTCTTCTTTTCATCGATAATATAGGCTAAATGCTTGAAACCTGAACCTGTTAAGGCTTTATTTTCATCGTAGAAAGTGAAGGAGAAATATCCTTTTTTATTTATTTTTATTCTCAGTCTGCCTGCTTTTAATATTAGATAGTCCTCCTCCTCTCTAATTTCTGGAGAGTAGCTCTCATCACTGAATAAAGGAAAATCCGGACCTTTATTAATTCCTCCCTTAAAGTGATAAACCTTCACTTGAATAACTTCAGGAAAGGGAGAAGAAAAATGAATTTCGAATAAAGGCCCTTGCAGAGTTTCCCCTCTACTGTGGATTATAGTGAAAGGTGCATAAATGATTATGGATTTATCTTTAATCTCATAATCATAAACTTGAGCGGGATAAAAAGCTTGTACCCCTTCCTTTAGCCTCCAGTATCCATCGGTAAATTTCATATATTAGCCTCCTTTCAGACTTAACCATCTTGATTTTAACACTTTAAAACGAAAAAGGACGGGGAAATTTCCCCGCCCTCCAGGAGCATGCCTACATTTTACTCACTCCAGAACTCCGCCATTTTCTTTACTTGCTCGGTCATATATTTTTCGTATTTTTCTGCACCTAAATCGTCTAACCCTTTAAGAAAGTCATCCCATTCCTTATCAAATTCCTCAGCCGGAGCCATAACTACTTTCGGTATAGTTCTCAAGACGTGTTCCATAAGCCTATTACCTATGGCTCTCATATCCTCATCGGGTGTAGGATACATCCACAGAGCTCCCCAGGTCTTAACTGGATATTCTTCTGGTTTGGGGAACAAGTCTTTCCATATTTCCGCATTATAAGCTTTGAGGACTTCTTTTTCTAAATCAGTATAGTTTTTCCTTATATCTTCTTTTCTAGTGTCTGGAACCACCGGATTTCCTGTAGAGTCAATGTAATAATTGGGAAATCTCGGCCAGGGATATACATATAGGCCAATTCCCGTTTTTCTACCAAAATATGGGTCATTGTGTCTTGCTTCTTCAACTTCAGGCAAGAAAACTCTCTTACCATCTATATAGGTATGATGTGTTCCCTCTATCCCCCACTGTCTCAAAATATTAGCATCTTCAGTGCACATCCAGTCTAAGAATTTTATCGCTCTTACCGGGTCCTTGCAGCTTTTGGTAATAGCTATTCCCCATCCACCAGTATACCCTGCTCGTACGTCAGGCGGAGCTTGTTTGATTTCTTTAGAAACAGTTACAGGATAGTATCCATACATTTTGTCATATTCCTGGGCTCTTCTCAGAGCTGTTAACGGTTCTCCTACTGCCCAGCCTGCGTCTATTAGAGCCAAGACTCTTCCGCTGGCTATTTTGGCCTTATAAGTGTCTTCTTTCTGGATGAAAGTTTCTTTATCCAGAAGCCCGCTGTTCCACATGTGGTTTAGCCACCTGAAGTATTCCTTTTCTATGGGCCTTTTGTAATGAAGTATGCACTCTAAAGTTTCAGGATTTACATATAATTCTCCATCATCAGGAGCTCCCGTAGCCTGGAAAGCCGGGTTTGTTACACTTATGAGCATTCTCCAGTCATCAGCACAGAGAGTAAGAGGAATGGTAGGCATATCATTGGTATCAGGATGTTTCTCATAGTAGCTTTTTATGGCATTTTCAAAGTCCTCCAGGGTTCTAATCTCGGGATAACCAAGCTCCATCACCATTCTATGTTGAAGCATGAACCCGCCAGTAACATCCAGTGTTACGTCATTGTCAGTGGTTATTCCCAGGCAATAAATGTGGGGGTCTTCCGGACTCCATTTTAACCTCTTTAAATTATCTCCGTATGCAGCTTTGATATTCGGTCCATATTCTTCAATCAGCTCGTCTAAGGGGATTAGCGCACCTGCGTCTTTTAAAAGAGATAGATCTCCTTTGGCATATACTAAGTCAGGATAGTCTCCGCTTGCCGCCATGATTTGAATTTTATCCCTCACTGCTGCCTGATTGGGAGCGTATTCTATCTCTAAAGTTATCCCGGTCAGTTCTTTTATTTTTTGAGATACTGGACTTTTAAATTGGTCGTCATTGGGATTAACTTCTCCAATATATACTTTAAGAGTTGCAGGATTTCCAGCTTCAGCGGTAGGAGTGAGAGGTTTAATTAATTCCTCTTGAGCTTTTGCAGAACTAAAAGTTATACCGGCAAAAAAACTTAAAACCAGAGCCATCACTAAAATCCGACCTGTTAATTTTCTCACTTCGTTTTCCTCCTTAATTTTTATTTTTTACTCGGGGTCAAACAATAAAATTACCGCTACTTCCCTTTTACAGGGAGCGAAGAACTACTGGTGGCTTTTTCCACCTCCTTTCTTCTTTTACTCTTTTACCGCCCCCAAAGTCATACCTTTTATAAAGTATTTTTGCAGGAAAGGATAAACAACTACAATAGGAAGGGTAGTTACAATGGTCATAGCCATTCTAAGAGATTGAGGTGTTACTCTCATAGTCTTTGTAGGGTCAAGGGTACTATAATAGTCAATAGTAGTAGAAGATGCCGCAGCGTTAGCGAGAATCTTTTGAAGCTCATATTGCAAAGTGGTTAAGTTTTTGTTCCCTCCACAGTAAAGATAAGTGTCAAACCAAGAATTCCAATGTCCCACTGCTACAAAAAGAGCAATGGTAGCCAGAACAGGAAGGCACAAAGGAAGAACTACTCTAAAAAATATGACAAAATCGTTAGCTCCGTCTAACATTGCTGACTCCTGCAATTCAGTAGGAAGACCCTCAATAAAAGCTTTCATAACAATCAGATTAAAGGGATTGATAAGACCGGGGAGAATGTAGACCAGGAAATTGTTCATCAGGCCTAAATTTCTAATAAGAAGGAATTCGGGTACCAATCCTCCCCCTACGTACATAGTAATCACAAATAAAGCTGTGAGGCTTCGTCGGGCAAAAAAATCTTTTCTGCTGAGAACATAGGCCACCATCGCTGTAGATAACACACTTGTACCAGTTCCGATGACAGTTCTCAAGGTTGATATTAAAGTAGCCTGCCCTATTAAAGGGTAGTTAAAGATTTCTTTGTAGTTGTCCAGGGTGAATACCCTTGGCAATAAAACAATCCCGCCTTTTATAGTATCAAAAGGGTCATTTAAGGATACTGCCAGTACATATAAAAAAGGATAAAGAGTTATTATGGCGAGCAAGGTCATTATAATGTAATTTACTATATCAAAGACCTTATCTCTTGAAGAAAAAGATTTAGTAGTGATTTCTAATCCCTCCTCTTAAAAAATTCTATAATCTGAAACTCTTTTACTCAATCTGTTGGCAGAAAATACCAAGATTAAGCTAACCACCGATTTGAACATACTTGCTGCAGTTCCAAAAGAAAATCTTCCCGCTCTAATTCCATAATCTAAAGCATAAAGGTCGATAACTTCAGAAACTTCTCTTACTGCAGGTGTCCGGAGCAAGAATTGTCTTTCGTATCCAATATTTATGATATTTCCTATGGAGAGGATAAGGATTACCGTAACCACAGGCATTATGCAGGGAAGAGTAATATACCGCATTTTTTTGAACCTGCCTGCTCCGTCTATTTCTGCTGCTTCATATAGCGCAGGATTAACATCGGCAATAGCAGCAAGATAAATTATGGTGTTCCAGCCTAATTCTTTCCATAAATCGGCAAATACTACAATCCACCAGAAGTATCTGGGTTCTCCCAGAAAAAGTATAGGCTCTTCGATAAGACCTATTTGTACGAGCAGGTAATTAATAACTCCGTCAGGAGCAAGCATAGCATGAACTATACTTGCTACAATTACCCAGGACACAAAATGAGGGAGGTAAGAGATAGTCTGTACCGTTCTTTTGAAGGATTCATTTCTTATCTCGTTTACTAAAAGAGCCAGAAAGATGGGCAGAGGAAAACCAAAGATAAGCCCCAGAAGACTCATAGCCAGAGTATTTCTCATAACCAGATAGAACTCAGGGTCGCTAAACATCTCCTTGAAATACTTCAAGCCTACCCATTGTTGTTGAAATAGAGGAACACCGGGTTTATAATTTTGGAAGGCTGTAATCCAGCCCCATAGGGGAAGGTATCTAAAAATAACAAGCCAGATTACAAAGGGAAGAATCATTATTATTAAGTATTTCTGTCTTTTGAGGGTTTTTATCGTGACTATTTTTTATCCCTCTCTTTTTTAAGACTTAATTAAAAGATACCAGACAAAATTTTTAATAAAACCGGAAACTTTAGACATTTTCATCCTTGGAAATTAGACAAAAAGTAAAAGCTACTGGGGAAGAAAAACCTTCCTCAGTGTTAACAACTTTAAATAAATTAAGCGTAAAAAGGAATCAATATCTGGTAAAATAGTATTAAAGCTTTTATAGCGAGGTAACAGATGATTCCTTTTGGTCGCCGTCATATCAGGAATTTTCGTCGGGTGCGGGAAATTATCCGGGTTTTTCGCAAATATGGCTTCCTATATCTTTTTCGCCGCTCTCAATTTCCCGAACAGCTCACTCTTCCTCTTTTCCAAAAAGAGACTACTAAGCGTACTCCGCAGGAAAACCTGCGTTTGGCTTTTGAAGAGCTGGGAACTACTTTTATAAAGCTGGGGCAAATTCTGAGCACTCGCCCGGACCTTTTACCCGAAGAATATTGTCAAGAATTGAGAAAGCTACAAGACCAGACTTCTCCGGTGAGTTTCCTCGAAATACGGGAAGTAGTAGAACAGGAGCTTAAGAAACCTATCGAGGAAATTTTTGCCGAATTTGACCCTGCGCCTCTTGCTTCTGCTTCTATAGCTCAAGTGCACCGAGCAGTTTTGAAAGATGGAAATAAAGCAGCAGTAAAGGTTCAAAAACCCGGGGTGGAAGAAAAAGTTATTTCCGACCTGGAAATCCTCTTTTATTTAGCCAATTTGGCTGACCGGTTAACTTCTTTTGCTCCTCTCACTTTCTCAGAAATGGTAACCGAGTTCCAGAAGAGTTTGATGAGAGAAATAGATTTTTTGTATGAAGCAGTGAATGCTCGCCGATTTCGAGAAAATTTTTCTGATTTTGAAGGAGTCTACATTCCCCGGGTTTTTGATGAGTACACCACTACCAGGGTTTTGACCCTGGAATTGATCGAAGGCTTTAATCTCTCTCAGATGGCAGAAAAAGGACAGCTTCAGATAGATGGTCCATTTTTAGCCCGTCGAGGAGCAGAGGCAGTTCTCAAAATGATTTTTGAAGACGGTTTTTTTCATGCTGACCCTCATCCTGGCAATATAATGATTAGAGAAGAAACTGGAGAATTAGTTTTTTTAGACTTTGGAATAGTAGGAACGGTGGATGAGAGAACCAGGGAAAATATGGAAAGAATGTTGCTCGCTGTATTGCGGAAAGATACCGAAAGAGTGGTAGATATTTTAGAAGACGAGTTTTTGCTCTCTCCAGTTGAATCCCCTCTTACTCTCCGGGTAGACCTCCATGAGATTTTAGAGCGATATGTAACTGCTAACTTAAAGGAAATGAATATTTCCAGCCTGGTTAATGACTTTTTTTATCTTTTACGTAAACATAGCTTGCGTTTCCCTCCCCATCTTTCTTCCCTTATGAGAGCTCTTATGGTGGTAGAAGGAACAGGAATGATGCTCGATCCTCACTTCACCGTAGTTCCTTATTTAGAGAAAGCCTTAGAACGAACTTTTGCCCAACGCCTCCGGTGGGAGAGATTGTCAGAGAAAGTTACTGACTATCTTTTTGACTGGCAAAAATTACTGGCTAATTTTCCTGACAAAGCCCAGGAGTTATTAGAAGAGGCATCCAGAGGAAGAATTCGCTTCCAGATGGAGAGTGAAGACTTAAAGAATTTGAATCGTCGCTTAGACCGGGTAAGTAACCGCCTTTCTCTTTCAGTCATTTTAGGGTCTTTACTCATTGGCTCTTCCCTGATATATATCAGCTCTCCCCGGCCTGGAGCTATGGGTATTCTGGGAATTTTAGGCTTTGGAATAGCTGCTTTACTGGGGATATTTTTAGTGATAGAGATGTTGAGAAGTAGATAAAGGAGGAATTTTGGTGAAAAAAATAATCTTTATTTTTATCGCTCTCGGACTGTCCGTGTTGCTTTGTAACTCTTTCTCTTGGGCTCACTGGATAATAGAAGGAGAAGGTAAATGGCAGGAGGAAGTTTATCAATTTTCCTGGGAAAAAGAGGAAGAAAAAATGGTGCTCTTGCTCCAGCAGGGAGAAAAAAGTATCCTCCGGGTAGGGGTAGACCTTACCAAGCCTGAACTTTCCCTGATTGATGACTTAAATCTCACCTTCTCTACTTTAGAGGACAAAAACGGTATCGCTCTTTCTTTTCTTTTTGCCCTATCCACCATTTTAGGAGTGAAAGAAGAATGGCTTTTTGCCGAAAAACCTTCTTTCTTTCTCCTTCCTGAACCTTTATCTCTTCCTCCTTTCGGGGATTGTTTTCCTTTTCGCGTTAACGATGAGATAACTGGATGGTACTTCAAGGAGGGTATCCACCCCACCATGGGAGAAATGGTAGGAGGGGTAGTAGAAATTCTGGAAAAAGAAGGATTATCCCTTCCTTTCTGGAGGGAGATAATAAAAGTTAACGGGCTAATCGTGGCAAAAGAGGAAAATGAAGAACTAGCTTTACGTGTCTACGAAGCAAAAGAAAAGGATACCCCTCTTGAGCTTCCTCAAAAAGGGGAAGGTTATCAAAAAGTTTCCTGGGTAGATTTTTTATCCCCCTGGGAAGCAATTTTAGAATAGAGGGATAAAATACGAAAAAGGTAGTACTTTTTATCATTTTGGGTCTGGGGATTTTAACACTTATTTTTCCTGTTAAACTCAACTGCCCTTCTTACCTGCATCTTCAAGCAGGAGGAAAAGCGAAAGTTGAAGAAATAGAGCCTCTTACTTTGTGGGGTTTTCCTTCCTGGTTTCAAAGAGTCAGAGTGGTAAAAGAAGATGAAGAGCTAATCCTTGTAAGCCAGGAAGGGAGAAAGGTTATCTTCCAGCCCCAGCGGTTAGAAGGGAAAACCTCCCTGCTAGTGGGGGTATTTCCAGTCTGGCAAAAAGTGGAGGTGGAAGTTTTTCCCAACTTGGAGGATAGAGATGGAGATGGTTTTCCCGATATGGTGGAGCTGAACACCGAAAGCGAGCGAGACGCTTTCCGAGAGTTTTTTGTTAATGTAGCTCGTCTGCAAATCAGCTCTCCTCATTCCCAATTTACGGAAAGAGATTGTGGAGGGTTGGTTCGTTTTGCCTACCGAGAAAGCTTAAAAAGAGGTGATATTCTTCCCTACACCTACCCTCAAGTTCCTTTACTAGGGGTTAATATTTTTAGGATTCAACCGGGTGGTTTTAGCCCCGATAAAATAGAAGAAGATTTTTCAGTTTTTGCCTCTTCTTTTTATCTTCTGGCTTATAATGTCGTGCCTCTGGGGAAAGAAGAAGAAAAAGCGAAAGCGGGAGACCTTCTCTTTTTCTTCCAGCCCACCTCTTTTTCTTATCCTTATCATGTTATGATTTATGAGGGAGAAGGAAGGGTGATTTACCATACTGGCCCCATAGGAGAGGGAGAGGGAGTAAGAGAGACTACTCTTGCCTCTCTCCGGAGGCATCCCGATAAAAACTGGCATCCTGCGAAAAATAATCCCAACTTTCTGG
>Ga0209508_1002378_pt1 | contig 12462 bp, 14 predicted proteins | sample AD_UKC129_MetaG_FD_184427 | JGI IMG/M metagenome (GOLD analysis project Ga0209508, IMG submission 184427) | Active sludge microbial communities of municipal wastewater-treating anaerobic digesters from Canada - AD_UKC129_MetaG (SPAdes) (version 2) | ecosystem: Engineered > Bioreactor > Anaerobic... | reverse complement strand
CCGGTGAGACTCACGGCCGCCGCGACCACGAGCACGAGGGCGGACAGGCGCGGGCGGAACACCCCTCCAGGCTACCGTGGAGGCATGACCCCTCCGCGTGCCCAGACCGTCGGCGACCTCGGCGAACGCGCCCTGCTCGCGCGCATCTTCACAGCACTCGCGGGCAGCTCGCGTGCCCTCGTCGGCCCCGGCGATGACGCCGCTGTGCTCGCCGTGCCCGACGGGCGCGTCGTCGTCTCGACCGACACGCTCGTGCACGGTCCCGACTTCCGCCTCGCCTGGTCGAGCGGGTTCGACCTCGGCTGGAAGGCCGCGGCCGTCAACCTCGCCGACATCGCCGCGATGGGGGCGCGACCGACGGCGCTGCTCGTCGCGCTGGCGCTGCCCGACGAGACCGACGTCGCGTTCGTCGAGGAGCTGGCCCGGGGCCTGCGCGCCGCGTGCGACGAGCTCGCGCCCGGCTGTGCGGTCGAGGGTGGCGACCTGACGGCCTCTGACACCCTCACGATCGCGGTCACGGTGCTCGGCGTGCTCGACGGCGACGCCCCCGTGCTGCGCTCGGGGGCACGGCCGGGCGACACGGTGGCCGTCGCGGGCCCGCTCGGCGCCGCCGCGCGTGGGCTGGCGGTGCTGTTCGACCGTTTCCGTGACGGTGCCGGCGTTCCCGTGGCGGTCGATGATTCCGCGCTCACGGCCGAAGAGCGCGCCGATGTGCGGGCGCAACTGCGCCCCGCGCCGCCGATCGCGCTCGGCCCCGTCGCCGCCCGTGCGGGAGCGACGGCGATGATGGATGTCTCGGACGGACTGCTCCTCGACGCGCGGCGCATGGCCGAGGCATCCGGTGTGCGCATCGACCTCGACCCGGCGCTCGACGAGGCCCTCGACGAGATCGCGCTGCGCGGGGGCGAAGACCACGCCCTGCTCGCCTGCTTCGCCCCCGGCGCGGCGCTCCCCGACGGTTTTCGCCCGATCGGCCGCGTGCACGCGCGCGAGGGGCACGGCGAGACGGATGCCTCGGGCGCGGTCACCGTCGCGGGTGCACCCGCCACCGGTCCGGGCGGGTGGGACCCGCACCGCGACTGGGACGCCGCGCGCGGCTGACGCGCGCCCGGTGAGCGCCGCTCAGGCCGGCCGCACCCACCACAGCGTCGTGTCGCCGTACTTCTTCGCCCGCTCGTGCGCGAGCGTTGCGGGCAGCGACGGCTCGCCCGAGCGCGTCGCTCGCTCGATCACGACGACGGCGTCGGGGCTGAGCCGCTCGGCGAGCAGCGCGAGCGTCTCGTGGAGGGCGGCGTCGTCGAGGTCGTAGGGCGGGTCGACGAACACGAGGTCGAAAACCGACGAGGTGGCGCGCAAGAAGGCATCCACCGTCGCCCGGTGCACGCGGATCGCCGCACCCGGCACGGCGCGGCCGACCGAGCGTGCGTTGCGCTCGACGACGGATGCCGCGCGCGGCGCCTTCTCGACGAGATCGGCCGACGCGGCGCCGCGGCTGACCGCCTCGAGCCCGAGCGCACCCGACCCCGCGTACAGGTCGAGGGTGCGCGCGCCGTCGACGAGATCGGCCGACGCGGCGCCGCGGCTGACCGCCTCGAGCCCGAGCGCACCCGACCCCGCGTACAGGTCGAGGGTGCGCGCGCCGTCGACGAGATCGGCCGACTCGAGGGCCCCGAACAGCGACTCGCGCACACGATCGCTCGTGGGGCGGGTGCCGGCGTCGGGCACCGCGAGGGCGAGAGAGCCGGCGGCGCCGGCGATGATGCGCGTCACCAGCACACCCTACCGATCCCTCACGCGGTGACGGCGCTCTCGTTCTGCAGGCGTGGTTCGGTGCGGCGTTCGGGGCGCAGGCCCGCCTTGTCGGCGTAGAACGCGCGGATGCGGTCCATGTCGCCGGCGACGTTGCCGGTGAGGTCGATCGTGGGCCCGAGCCCCGTCGTCATCGTCGTGCGGTCGACGTAGCCGAGGGTCACCGGCATGCCGGTCGCCCGGGCGATGCGGTAGAAGCCGCTCTTCCAATACTCGTTGCCGCCGCGCGTGCCGTCGGGGGTCACGACGAGACCGAACACCTCGCCCGCGTGCACCCGGGCGACGACCTCGTCGACGACGCGGGCGGCGTCGTCGCGCTGCACCGCGATGCCGCCGAGGCCCCGCATGATCGGACCGCGCCAGCCCGCGAACAGGCTCGCCTTGCCGAGCCAGCGCACGGGGATGCCGAGGCGCCAGGCGATCGCGAGCATGAGCACGAAGTCCCAGTTCGAGGTGTGCGGGGCGCCGATCAGCACGGTGGGGCGGGTGGGGGCGGCTTCGGAGCGCAGCGTCCAGCGGCTGAACGTCCAGTACAGGCGGGCGGTGAGACGGCGGAGCATGCGGCAACTGTACGGAAGGGCATATGCCGTTTCGGGCGTGCGCGCGTGCGGGCGCCTGCGGCACGCGCGGCGACCGGCCATGCCTGTCGGGGCATCTCTCTAGACTCGTGGCATGCCCTCCGTCACGCTCGACACGAGCCTTGTCGACGCGCTGGGTGCGAAGACCGCGGGGATCTTCCAGCGCGCCTTCGCGATCGAGACGGTCGGCGATCTGCTGACGCACTACCCGCGGCGCTACGCCCGGCGCGGCGAGCTGACTCCGATCGCCTCGCTGCCGCTGGGGGAGCAGGTGACGATCGTCGCCGAGGTGCGCTCGGTCGCCGAGCGGCCGATGAAGCAGCGTCGTGGGTCGATCGTCGAAGTCGTCATCAGCGACGGTGCGGGCGCCCTGACGCTGACCTTCTTCAATCAGAAGTGGCGCGCCGCCGAGCTGACGGTCGGGCGGCAGGGCATGTTCTCGGGCAAGGTCGGTCGGTTCAAGGGCAACCAGCAGCTCGCCCACCCCGACTACACCCTCTTCGACGACGAAGACGCCGCTCGCCTGAGCGCCGAGGTCGCGCAGCACACGCCGATCCCGATCTACCCGGCCACGAGCACCGTGGCCAGCTGGCAGGTGCAGAAAGCCGTCGCAGAGGTGCTCGACCGCCTCGACCCGATCGCCGATCCGCTGCCTGAGGGTTTCCGCCGCGAGAACGGACTGCTCGACGCCGACGCGGCGCTGCGCCTCATCCACGCGCCGCACGACTTCGGCGACGTCGAGCCGGCCCGCGCGACCCTCCGCGCGCAAGAGGCCTTCGTGCTGCAGACCGCACTGCTGCAGCAGCGCCAGTTCGTGCGGGCGATGTCGGCGACCGCGCGCCCGGCGGGCGACCTGCTCGCGCGCTTCGACGCCCGCCTGCCGTTCGAGCGCACCGACGATCAGCGCGACGTCGGAGACGTGATCGCGCGCGACCTCGAGGGCGACTGGCCGATGAACCGCCTCGTGCAGGGCGAGGTCGGCTCGGGCAAGACCCTCGTGGCCCTGCGCGCGATGCTGCAGGTCGCGCAGTCGGGGGGCCAGTCCGCTCTCATTGCGCCGACCGAGGTGCTCGCGGCGCAGCACGTGCGTTCGATCGCGCGCATGCTGGGGCCCGACCTCGCTCCCGAGCTCATGCCGACGCTGCTCACCGGTCAGCTGCCGGCGGCCGAGCGGCGCAAGGCGGCCCTCCGTGCGGCGTCGGGGCAAGCGCGCATCGTCGTCGGCACCCACGCTCTGCTGAGCGCGTCGACGACGTTCGCCGACCTGGGCCTCGTCGTCGTCGACGAGCAGCACCGGTTCGGCGTCGAGCAGCGCGAGACCCTGCGCGCCAAGGGCACAGCGCCGCACGTGCTCGTGCTCACCGCCACGCCCATCCCGCGCACCGTCGCGATGACCGTGTTCGGCGACCTCGACGTCTCGACGATCCGCACGCTGCCGCCCGGGCGCGCCGGCATCTCGACGTTCGTCGCCCCGCTCGCCGAGAAGCCGGGCTGGTTCGACCGCGTCTGGGAGCGCATCACCGAAGAGGTCGCGGCGGGGCGTCAGGCGTTCGTCGTGTGCGCGGCGATCGACGCCGAGGCGACCGGCAAGAGCGCCGAGAAAGATGCGGCCGGCGACGCGCCGGTGCTCGAGGGCGAGCAGCCGCGCACCCGCTGGGGCGTCGTTCAGGTGCGTGAGCTGCTGGGCGCCATGCCCGCGTACGCGGGTCTGCGGGTCGAGACGCTGCACGGCAAGATGCCGGGGGAGCAGAAGGATGCCGTCATGCAGGCCTTCGCGCGCGGCGAGATCGATGTGCTCGTCGCGACGACGGTCGTCGAGGTGGGCGTCGACGTGCCGAACGCCTCGACCATGGTGATCCTCGAGGCCGACCGGTTCGGCGTGTCGCAACTGCACCAGCTGCGCGGACGTGTCGGGCGCGGGTCGGTGCCGGGGCTGTGTCTGCTCGTGACCGAGGCGCCGGCCGGCACCCCGGCGCGCTCGCGTGTCGACGCGGTCGCCTCGACCACCGACGGGTTCGCGCTCGCCGAGGTCGACGTCGAACTGCGCGGCGAGGGCGACGTGCTCGGCGACGCCCAGTCGGGGGCGCGATCGTCGCTGCGGCTGCTGCGGGTCGTCGCCGACGCCGACCTCATCGCCGTCGCCCGAGAGGGCGCCGAACGCGTGCTCGGTGCAGACCCCGCGCTCGTCGGCCACCCGGGCCTCGCCGCGGCGCTGACGCGGCGGCTCGGCCAGCAGGAGCGCGCCGCGTTGGCCAAGAACTGACCGATAGGCTGGATGCCATGAACAACCGCATCGCGGTCGTCCCGGGTTCGTTCGACCCGCCGACGCTGGGGCACCTCGACGTCATCCGCCGTGCGGCGGCGCTCTACGACGAACTGCACGTGCTCGTCGTGCACAACCCCGGCAAAGAGGCCATGCTGCCGATCGCTCAGCGCCTGAGCCTGCTCGAGCAGTCGATCGCCGACGAGCAGATCGGCGGCAACGTCGTCGTCGCCTCGTGGAGCATGGGACTGCTCGTCGACTATGCCGAAGACGTGGATGCCGGGGTGCTGGTCAAAGGCATCCGTTCGCAGGTCGACGTCGCCTACGAGACGCCGATGGCGATCGTCAACCGTCACCTCGCCGCGATCGAGACGGTGTTCCTCTTGCCCGATCCGGCGCACGCCCTCGTGTCGAGCTCGCTCGTGCGTCAGGTCGCCGCTCTCGGCGGCGACGTCTCGCCGTTCGTGCCCGGCGCCGTCGCGCGCTTTCTCGACACGGGCGCCCGCGACCGCTGACGGCCCGCGCTCAGCCGGCGACGGCTAGCATTGCCGGGTGGCAAGAAAGCATGTGAACGGTCCGTTCGCCTTCCCGGTGCGCGACATTCTGCACCGCTCGGGCGAGATGCGCGAGTTCGAGGTCGACACCCGCGCCCCTGAGAAGTGGGGCGAGGGGCTCGTGTCGATCGCCGAAGGCGAACCGATCGAGGCAGAGGTGCGCCTCGAGGCGGTGCACGAAGGCATCCTGGTCACCGCCGACGTCGCCACGCGCTACACCGGCGTGTGCGGGCGGTGCCTCACCGACGTCGCCGAGCCGGTCGAAGTCGAGATTCAAGAACTCTTCGGGTATTCTGGAGACGAAGCGGCCGACTTCGAGGTTCAAGACGACCACGTGGATCTTGAAACTCTGGTCAGGGATTCGATCGTCCTGTCGCTTCCGTTCCAGCCGGTATGCCAGCCGGACTGCCCCGGCCTTGATCCGGCCACGGGCGAGAAGCTGGTTGAGGGTGCCGAGCCGGAAACCCCGATCGACGAGCGTTGGAACGCGCTGGCCGCGCTGAAGGCCGACACCCCAGACCCAGACGACGAGGCCGTGCGCCCCGCCGCCTCACACACAGAGAAGAGCTAGTCATGGCAGGTAACCCCCCGAAGCGGAAGGTCTCGCGCTCGAACACCCGTTCGCGCCGCGCCCAGTGGAAGGCCGAGCCCACCCCGCTGGTCAAGACCGTCGAGAACGGCAAGGTCGTCTACAGCCGCCCCCACCAGGCGAAGGTCGTCACCGACTCGCAGGGCACCGAGCTGTTCCTCGAGTACAAGGGCCGCAAGGTCGCAGACATCTGATCGACGCGGCCTCCTCGTGACGGACGCGAAGATCGTGCGCGGCGCACTCTCCGAGTCGCCGCGCCTCACCGACAAGCTCGGGGTCGACATCGACCCCGAGCTTCTGTCGCTTGCCCTGACGCATCGTTCGTTCGCGTATGAGAACGGCGGGGCGCCGCACAACGAGCGCCTGGAGTTCCTCGGCGACTCGATTCTCGGTCAGGCCGTGACGGTGCACCTGTTCCAGACGCACCCCGATCTCGACGAGGGCTCGCTCGCCAAGCGGCGCGCCAGCGTCGTCTCGACTGTCGCCCTCGCCGAGGTGGCCCGCACGATCGGGCTCGGCGAGCACATCCGCCTCGGTCGCGGTGAAGACCAGACCGGCGGGCGCGACAAAGACTCGATCCTCGCCGACACGATGGAAGCGGTCATCGGCGCGACGTTCCTCTCGGCCGGCGCCGCGGCCGCGACGGCACTCGTGCTGCGTCTCGTCGCGCCGCTCATGGCCGACCCCGATCGGTACGGCGCCGCGATGGACCCGAAGACGAGCCTGCAAGAGCTCGCGGCGCGCCTCGGACTGCCGGTGCCGGTCTACACCGTCGAGGCCGAGGGCCCCGATCACCACCGCCTGTTCACCGCGACCGTCGCCGTCGGCGACGTGGCACGCGAGGGCACCGGTTCGAGCAAGAAGCAGGCCGAGATGGCCGCGGCGCTCACCCTGTGGCACGCGCTCAGCGACCGTGCCTGAACTGCCCGATGTCTGAACTTCCCGATGCCTGAACTACCTGAGGTAGAGGTCGTGCGTGCGGGCCTCGCGCCCGCCGTCGTGGGCGCGCGGATCGCGCAGGTGACGGTCGTCGACGAACGGGCCCTCACGCGGCATGCCGGTGACGCCGTCTCGTTCGAGGCCGCCCTCACCGGACGCACGATCGCCGAGGCCGCACGGCGCGGCAAGTTCCTCTGGATGCCGCTGCAGCGCCCGGTCGCAGGCGTGCAGCCCGACGGCGCGTCCGACGCGGGCGCGTCCGAGTCCGAGTCGCTCGGCAACGCGATCGTCGGCCACCTCGGCATGAGCGGTCAGTTGCTGCTGCGCCCCGCGGGAGCGCCCCCCGAGCGGCACGAGCGCGTGCGGCTCGACATCGAGCATCCCGTCCACGGCGAGCTCACCGTCGTCTTCGCCGATCAGCGCACGTTCGGCTCGCTCGCCCTCGACCACCTGGTGCCGACGCCCGACGGCGCGCCCGGGGGATGGGGAACGGATGCCGCGGCGACACCGTCACAGGTCGCGCACATCGCCCGAGACGCGCTCGATCCGGCGTTCTCCGACGCGCGATTCTCACGCACCGTGCGCGCCAAGCGGTCGGCGATCAAGCGCGTGCTTCTCGATCAGACCGTTGTCAGCGGCGTCGGCAACATCTACGCCGACGAGGCGCTGTGGGCTGCGCGCCTGCACCCCGAGACCCCCGCGGCCGATCTGTCGGCACGTGCCGTGACCCGGCTTCTCGCCGAAGTGCGCACCGTGCTCGAGAAGGCCCTCGCCGAGGGCGGCACGAGCTTCGACGCCCAGTACGTCAACGTCAACGGCCAGGCGGGGTACTTTTCTCAATCCCTTCACGTTTATGGCCGCGAAGGTGAGCAATGCCATCGTTGTGGAGCCGTCATCAAACGGATTCCGTTCGGTGGGCGGTCAAGTCACTTTTGCCCGAGATGTCAGCGGCGGCACTGAGCGTTGCGAGGCAGTCTGTGAAGTCTCGCCCCTTCTTTCCGAGGGGTGAGAAGTAGGCGCGATCCGCCTGCTCAACGGCGGCGTTGGCGCGGTTGGCGAGCGCAACGCCCGCGGGGGTGACCTTGAGTGTTCGGGCTCTCCGGTCCGTCGGATGCGGATGTCGTTCGACAAGGTCTTTGTCCTCCAGTGCTCGGAGCACTTGCGAGGTCATCATAGGATCGGTCACCGCTCGCTCGGCGAGGTCGCGCTGCGTAACGGGTGTCTCGCGGTCCATCGCGGTGAGTGCTGCGAGGAGTACGAACTGCACGTGGGTGAGACCAAAGGGTGCGAGTGCGGCACGGATCTCGCGCTGCCATGAGTTCGTGATCCGCCAGAGCATCAGGCCGGTGCTCGCTTTCGGGTCAGGGTAGAAAGTATCGAGCATGCCGGTCATGCTCCCATCGCCTCCCTGATGGTCTGCACATCGTGCGTGTCGAGCGGTATCAGTCCGTAACGGAGCTGGTATCCCCAATTCGCTTCTTGTGTCAGATGGAGCCGAGCACGTAGCGCATCCAGCGGTGTCGGGATTCCGGGGAAGTAGTCGATGCGGCGACGAAAGGGCTTGAAGCTGCCCTCATCGGCCTGCCAGATGTCGTCATCCGGCAACGAGCCGATCGCGGTGAAGTGTTGGTAGGGGGTGCGATCGCCACGCTGCTCTGTCGGAGAGTAATAGATGAGCGTGTCGCCGGCGTGCATACGTGCGAGCGGGGCGCGTTTGCCGTGGTTGATCTGGGCGATGCCGAGTTCAACCCCGCGGCGCACATGAGCAGCCGAGACAACTCCGAGCCAGCCGCGAGTCACGCGGCGTCCAGGTGATCGAGTAGCCCAGTGACGCTCGAGCGGGCCGCATTCCCCATGCTCTTGCGGAGTATGCGCTGCCAGAGTGGAGCGAGAAAACCGTCAACGCCAACAGAAACCCGTATCTCGGCACCATCGTCTCTCGGGGCGACTCTGTGCTCAAAGATCAGTGCCGCCCCAGGCAGGGAGGAAGCGTTCGTGAACACCCGATCTTGCTCGAAGGCAGTAATGGAGAAAGCCGCAGCGGGGCCGGACACTGGGCGCATCCTGCCGCGCGCCCCCAGCCTGGCGGGCCCCTCGAAGCTGACCTCCCGCACCTCTGCATCCCACGCGGGCCATCCTGCAGGATCCGCCCAGCGGGAGAACACGGACTGCGGACTATGCGCGGTGAAGGTGGAGTGTGAGTCGACGAGTTTCATGGTAAATAGTATGCGTGCTTACAATGCATTTCACAAATCCGACCCCACTGCTACGAAGGGGGCGCAGACGGTGCAGAAGTTCTGCACGGTGTGGTCATGCCCGGACATCTTCGGCGGTAAACGTATAAAACTGTCGAAGGCGGGCTACTTCGCGCACTCGCTGAACGCATACGGGCGCACCGGTCAGCCGTGCCCGCGGTGCGGCCGCCCGATCGTGCGCGCGTCGTTCATGAACCGCTCGAGCCACTTCTGCCCGCACTGCCAGAGGCCGCCGCGCCCGCACGCGGTGGGCGCGGAGGCATCCTGACCGTCACTCCGCCTCTTCCTCTGCGGGCGCGAGCACCTTCTTCCACGCTCCGTTGTAGGCGACGGGAACGAACCCGATCGCCTCGTTGATGTCGAGCATCGGACGGTTCTCTTCGGCGTTGTAGGTGATCACCTTGGGGGAGTGCGGGGCGATCTCGGCGCGCCAGGTCGTGAGCCCGGCGCACTTGACGAGCATGCCGAGCCGGTGCCCGCGATGCTCACGCAGCACGAGGGTGTCCTGCTGCTGACTCGGCCCGGCCGGGTCGGCGCCGATCACCAGCTCGTTGAACGCGACCAGCTCACCCGTCTCGGCGTGCTGCGCGGCGGTCACGAGCATTGTGCGGCCGCCGTCGAGCACGCGGCGTTCGTGGCGCTCGACGCGCGAGGCATCCCACACCTCTTCGTCGAACTCGAGCTCGCCCACCGGGGTGTCGGTCGACATCCGCGACTTCATCCAGGCGTACGCGTCGAGATACTCCGCCGGCGTCGGCACCTGCCACTGCACGACGCGGTACCCAGACGAAGCCGCCTCGGCATCGGCGAGCAGTCTCGCGACGTCGGCGACGGATGCCTCGAGATCGAGGGCGCTCTCGCGCTCGATCTGCTCGAGGGTGTAGCCGTTGCGCAGATAGAACCGGGCGACCCGATCTTCGGGGATCGACCCGAACCCCGTGGGCGCGTCGAGCCGCGGCCCGGGAACGTCGGGATGCTGCGCCCACGACTGCAGCACCGTGCGCCCGTGCTCACGAGTGGTCTGCTCGATGAGCGCGTACGCGGCCGTGCCGATACCGCGACCGTGATGGGCGGCGAGCAGCTCGATGAGCCAGAACGCGACGTGCGAGTCGGCTTCGAGCGGAATGTCGAGGCCGACGCGGCCGATGATCTCGTCGCCGTCGAGCACGACCCAGATGTGCCGGATCTCCTCGGGGTCGGGCTGGTAATGCGGCAGCAGCTCTTCGGGCTGAAGTGCGTCGTCGTCCCGCCCCGAGATCTCGCGGTACACGGCGTTTCGCACGCGGGTGAACTCGCGGAACTCGTCGGCGTCTGAGGCATCCATCGACGTCGGAATGGTGAGCGGGCGGAAGCTGACGCCCTGCAGGTCGTTCATGGGGTGTCCTTCGGTAGGTCGAGGTGTCGGGGTGGGGCGGGTCGGCGCGGTGGCCGACCCGCCCGCGGATCGCGCAGGGGCGGATCTCACAGGAAGGGACGCAGCAGCAGCAGTCGCTGCCAGTCCTGGTCGCGCTGCAGGCGGTCGCGTTGGGCGAGCCGGAGGCGGCGCTTGTCGTAATCGGAAGCGTCGAAACTCGACGTGGAGGTGCGCATGAGCATGCTCTTTCAGAGGCGTGCGACGCGTGAGGCGTCACGAACGGAAGGGTGCCGGGCTGCGGCGATGGCGCGACGAGGCGCGCGAGAGAGGCGGCGGCAGACGGTGCGCGCACAAGCGTCACGCCCCGAACGGGGCGGAGCTCACGGGCGATCCGCTAGCTGGCAGCCGCGCGGGGAGCGCCGAAGGAGACGGTCCCTGCGAACGCGGCGGCGGGAGCGAACGCTCCGGTGGCAGCGGCGGTGAATGCGGTGTTCATCCGAATCATGTCAGGGACCTCCTTTCTCGACTTCTGACGCGATCTGTGACACTAGCGCCGTTCCGCGGCGCGCGTCAAGGGGGCGTTGGCGGATGCGTCCGCTAGCGTGGAGGGCACACCTGCCCGCCGAAGGAGCCGAATGCACCTGAAGAGCCTGACGCTCAAGGGCTTCAAGTCGTTCGCGCAGCCGACCACCTTCGCCCTCGAACCGGGCGTCACCGCCATCGTGGGCCCCAACGGCTCGGGCAAATCGAACGTGGTCGACGCGCTCGCGTGGGTCATGGGGGAGCAGGGTGCGAAGACCCTGCGCGGCGGAAAGATGGAAGACGTCATCTTCGCCGGCACCTCCACGCGCGGCCCGCTCGGCCGCGCCGAGGTGCAGCTCACGATCGACAACGCCGACGGGGCGCTGCCGATCGAGTACAGCGAGGTGACGATCAGTCGCACGCTCTTTCGCAACGGCGCGAGCGAGTACGCGATCAACGGGGAGAGCTGCCGACTGCTCGATGTGCAAGAGCTGCTGAGCGACTCGGGTCTCGGCCGTGAGATGCACGTCATCGTCGGCCAGGGGCGGCTCGACAGCGTGCTGCAGGCGAGCCCGGAGGATCGGCGCGGTTTCATCGAAGAAGCGGCCGGCATCCTGAAGCATCGCCGCCGCAAAGAGAAGACCCTGCGAAAGCTCGAGGCGATGCAGGCCAACCTGACCCGCCTCAGCGACCTCGCGGGCGAGTTGCGCCGGCAGCTCAAACCCCTCGGCAAGCAGGCCGAGATCGCTCGCGAAGCCGCGACGATCGCGGCCGTCGTGCGCGACGCGAAGGCGCGGCTCTATGCCGACGAACTCGTGAGCCTGCGCACCCAGCTCGCCGACCACGCGCGCAGCGAGCAGGAACGTCACGCCGAGCGCCTCGTGCTGCAAGACGAAGCCGATCAGCTCAAAGCCCGCATCGACACCCTCGAACACGAGCAGCGATCCGAGGTCGTCGACGCGGCGCGCGGTGTCGCGTTCGCCCTCGAGCGCGTGCAGGAACGACTGCGCAGCCTGCACTCGCTCGCCGGTCAGCGTCTGGCCCTGCTCGAAGACGACGGCACCCTCGCCCTCGAAGTCACTACGGTCAGCCAGGCGAGCATCGACGAGGCGCGCGCCGAGATCGACGAGATCGCGGCGGGGCTCGGCGACGCGCAAGATGCGGCGGCTACCGCCGGTCGCGAGGTGATCCGCGCGCGGGCTGAACTCGACGCCCTCGACGCCGACATCGCGGCGCAGAGCGCGCTCGTCTCGGAGCACGACATGCGGATCACCAAGCTGCGCGGCGCCTCCGATGCCGCCTCGTCGCGGCTCGACGCGGTGCGCGCCGCCGTCGACCGCCAGCAGAACGCGTTGGATGCCGCGCTCGCGCGCCGCGCCGATGCCGAAAGCGCTCTCGCAGCCGTCGACCCCGACCTCGTGCCCGAGGCCTCCTCGGCCGAGCACGCCGCCGCCTACGAACGCGCGCAGCGCGACGCCACCGCCGCCGAGACCGAGGTGAGCGCACTGCGCGAGCGCCTGCACGCCGCCGAACGCGAACTCGAGTCGCTCACCGCGCAGTCCGCGGCGCTTGGTCGTGCCCTCGACGTGCGAAACGCCG
>Ga0209508_1002376_pt1 | contig 12476 bp, 7 predicted proteins | sample AD_UKC129_MetaG_FD_184427 | JGI IMG/M metagenome (GOLD analysis project Ga0209508, IMG submission 184427) | Active sludge microbial communities of municipal wastewater-treating anaerobic digesters from Canada - AD_UKC129_MetaG (SPAdes) (version 2) | ecosystem: Engineered > Bioreactor > Anaerobic... | reverse complement strand
ACCGGAAACACATATACAAACAAAATTACTAAAATCAATGCCATAACATAATATGGAATAGGGTATATGCTCATAGCTATAATAGCTAACACGTTAGACCATTTTTTGTCTTTAAAATATCCCGCTAACCCTCCAAGGATATTTCCAATTATCCAGGATATTAGCAAAGTCGTTAAAAGCAAAAAAACAGTCCAGGAAAGAGAATTTGCAATAATTTCTATAACCGGAGCTGGAAACATGGATAAAGATGGTCCAAAGTCCAGAGTAAAAAGATGTCTCCAAAAGGCAAAATATTGTTCCAGCAAGCTTCCTTCTAATCCGTATAATTCTTTTAAAGTATTTTGTAGGCTCTCAACCGCCTGTGGCTCCATATATATCCCTCCGTATGATGTCAGGCGGTTAATAGCGCTTTGAACAGGGTCTATAGGAGTTAATCTGGGAATTATAAAAGTTATGGTTATTCCAACAAAAATAACTACTAAGTACTGAATTAAGCGAGGAAGAACATAAGTTTTTAAGGCATTCACAAAATTTTTCCCTCCACTTTTCTAACCAGTCCTGTGTCTGGAGTCTTACAATCTGCTCCAGAAAATATATTATAGTTTATTTTATACCCATCAGCACTCAATTTTAGGCTTTCCAACTTGTAGATTTTATCCTTAAAACTTAAAATCCTTGTTTCCAAATTGAGCCCGCTCAAGTTGAGCGGGCTCAACGAGTTAAGAGAATCTATTCTCTCCCTGTGGGTTCAATCCTGGGGAGCATAAACTTGAATTCAGCCCACCAACAAACATTTGCCATATAAGGGTTATCAGCACTAGGGTAATTTGTCCAGTAATAATTGTCATTGGCATTAAATTTCTTGTTTATTACCATAGGAATGGTGGGCATATCTTCTACTGCGAGTTTGTAAAATTCTTGAGCCAGCTCTATTATTTTAGGATCTCCAGGATACAAAGTACCCATCTCATCTATTATTTGATCCACTCTCTCAGGAACTTTCCATCGGTAATTATTTGCGGTAGTCACAGCAGTTCCTAAAGGTTGCAAGAATTCGGATTTAAAACCATTTATAAACGTCCATATATCTGGAATACCAGAAGAGGCTAACATCCCACCCCAGAAAGACCCAACATCATAATCTCCTATAGCCTGTCTGGAGAAAAATGGACCTGATTCTAAAGTTTCAACATTTACCTCGATTCCAAATTTTCTCCACTGATCTGCAACTGCAAAAGCGAGCCTGGTGGCATCTATTTCAAAATCAGCAGGGGCTATTATACTTATCTTCCAGGGAGTCCCATCAGGTAATAGCCATTTTCCGTTCGGATCTTTAGAGAATCCATTTTTCAAAAGTAAATCTTCGGCCTTTTGAGGATCATATTTCCACCAACCGATTCCCCAGACAGCTTCAGGATCTTCTACCTTTATGTTATATTGCTTTTCAGCCCACTCTGCAATTCTATAAGCTACGTCTGTATCATATGGTTTATAGTCACCATCTATGGTGAAATCCTCTAACCACGGCTCTAACGGTTTAAAGTAAATTTCTGTAAAATATTGAGTGGGACAGGAATGCAGAGATGATACTCTCTCTATTCCTGCATATCCTGATATAACAATTTCTTCTACATTTACTGCCAGAGTTAGTGCCCATCTTACATCTTTAATCTCAAAAGGATATCTGGCATTATTAAGAAACATTCCTCTTGAGTTTACATCGTCCATCCATGCCCACGGGAAATCTTTGTACCACACTACTGAGTATTCATTTCTTTCTCTTAAAACCTCCCATGCTTCAGGAGTTAAATCGAAGATCATATCTAATTCATGTCTGGCTTGGGCCATCACTTTTCTATCATCTGCACCGTAGTAAATGAAGAGTACATAGTTTGGTTTTGGTTCGCCATACAATTGTCCCACGCTTGTCCTTTGCCAGTCATCGCGTTTTTTAAACAAGAACCAGTATCCCTGAGGATCATAACTATCGAGTACATACGGGCCCAGCGAGGCAGGGGGGTTGAAATCAAAAGCCAGAGGATTCTCAACTTTCTCCCATATGTGTTTGGGCTGCATGAAAAGAGCTCCGTAAACCAGAGAAGTAAATATGTTATGCATTCTAGAATATGATTTGGTAAGTTCCACCTCTACTGTATAATCATCTGTTTTATAAATATCTTTCACGTACTCTTGAAGTTGAGGCTGAGAGTTCATTCCAGGATGGCTTTGAATATTTTTAACAGTAAATACAACATCATCAGCAGTGAAAGGCTCTCCATCGCTCCAGTAAATTCCTTCTCTGATTTTTATCGTCATCTTAGTAAAGTCTTCGTTATATTTTGGCTCTTCTGCGGCTAAAGCATTAATCCATTCACCTGTCTGAGGGTCTACATACCATAAAGCATCCATCAACATTTGTTGAAGCCCATGACCGGCTTGAGATCCTGGAATCCAAACATTAAAATTTCCTGGGTTTCCAATCCGTCCATGTAAGATATCAACGATGAGAGTCTCAGTTCTGGGAATCTCCGGTAAAACTTGCGCAAAGCTCACACCAGCTGCACCAACCAGCAAAATAGCCAGCACCACCGACCACACTATTTTCCTCATCTTTTTCCTCCTTTTCAAAATCAATCACACTATACTAAAAAGTTTCCTTACCACCAATTACTACACGACTTCCCCTTACCAGCTCTTTCTATTTTAGCCAGATTTCCCCGCATCACCTCCTATAACTTAAAACTTAAATAAGAATCAAAAGTCTTTAGGTAATCATCCAGAAGTTTTTTCGCTACTTCAAGGTCATCAACCATGGGATCCAGAGCAAAAGCCTCTTGAGCCAATTTTCGATCTTCTTCCACAATAGCCCTTACCACTAACTCGTTTATAAGAGACTGTCTTCGACACAGTTCAGCAATGGGTTCAGGAAGTTCACATCCTCCTAAACCTACCGGGCCTTCACTACCTAAAATCGCCGGGACTTCTATTATCACTTCATCGGGTAAATTAACTATATATCCCCGGTTGGGAATATTAATTGCTTCTTCATAAGAATTGAGGTTCTTCAATATCCCAGCAATAATAAACTCTCCTCTTTCTGTTTCTACTTCTTCCCATCCTTTAAGTGATTCTTTTCCTTCTACTACTCTATCAATTTTTTCCCACATTTTTTGTCTCCCTTTCTCCGCCCATTCAAAATCGTACATCTGAATGTCATACCTTTCCCAGGTTTTACGATTTATATTATGAGTGTAAGGAAGATATTCACAGAGATGGCAATCCCCGGGAACCGGTAAAAGACCAAAAATCTGAAAAACTTCCTGGGTCAGAGGCTCAAAAGAAGGAGGAAGAGTTTCCATTCTTTTTTCGATCTCGGGATACACATTTCTTCCCGTCCCCTTTTCCGTCACATTTACCATCCAGGTAAAATGATTAAGCCCCCAGGCTCGGATAAGAAACTTTTCTTTAGCTTTTTTACTCATAATCTGAAAAAGAGATAGAGATTGGTCATTCCATCGAAAGTTAAAGTCTCGAGGGAGGTGTAAATCCAGCTCATCGGCAAAAAGAGCAGCTAAGATAAAATAACCAAAATTAATCTGATGGCAGATGCCAATGGTCTTTATATTGGAATATAAATTGGCCGCGGTGCAAATCTTGGGAACCGGGTTAGTAAAGTTCAAAAGCCAAGCTTGCGGGCAATATTTTTCCATATCCTGAAGAATGGGCATAATAGCTGACAAATTACGAGCCGTATGGGCAAAAGCACCTGGTCCTCCATTCTCAGCATAATGATTGATACCATAGCGAATAGCAATATCTCGATCTAATCTCCAGCATTTTTCCCGGTCAATAGCAATGGAAAGAACTACAAAATCTGCTCCTTCTAGAGCCTTTTCTCTCTCTACGGAACTGTTAATTTTCATACCGGAGCCCCAGGCATTATTCATTTTCTCGGCCAATTTTCTGATTTTTTCTAAACCATTTTCATTGATGTCGTGCAAAAATAGTTCCACTCCTTGTAAATCAGGATGACGCAGTATCCCCACCAAAGTTGACAGACCAAAAGCTGCACTCCCTGCTCCAACTACCGTTATCTTTGCTTCTTTATCCAATCTTTACACCCCCAGGTTATTTTTCCGAAAAAAGGCAGTAGATTTTCTCTCTATTAGCTTCGCCTCTTCAATTACATAGGACTGCACTCCGTCATTATTCATCAGGCGAATCAATAGCTCCACCGACCGTTTACCGATTAATTTTTTGGGAATTTCTACCGAGGTCAAGGGGGGGCAGGTTAACTGGGTAAAAAAAGTATTATCAAAACCAACTATTGATAAATCCTCCGGAACCTTTCTACCCAGCTCTTGAGCGGCAGCCATAATTCCACAAGCAGTCGGATCGTTATGAGCAAAAACGGCACTTATCTGGTTTTCAAGAGAAAGATATTTTAACCCCAATTGACGAGCCTCTTCAAAAGTAGGAGTAATTTCTACCATTAATTGTGGGTCTACAGGAATTTGTTTTTCCCTCAAAGCCCTCTTATAACCCTGAAACCGGTTACGAAAAAGAGAGCTCTTAGAAGGGCCACCTACACAAAGAATCCGGGAATGTTCTAAATCTACCAGATGGCGAGTAGCAAGATAAGCCCCCTCTTCATCGGGAAAAAGAATACTACGAGAAAAAGGACTATCTAAAACTCCTCCCAGGAAAACCAGGGGAATTTGAGCAGAAAAAAATTCTTTAAGGTAAGACAAACTCAGACGAGTAGCCAATATAAAACCATCAACTTTTTTATCTCCCAGATCCTGAAGATAAAAAGTGTCATAGTCTTTTTCTATAGACAAGAGAAGAAGATGATAACCCATAGTGCGAGCAGTGCTTTCCGCTGCGGCAAAAACTTCAATAAAAAAAGGGTTGAATATATCATCTATAACCATGGCAATGAGATGTGATGACTCATTTTTAGGGTGAGAGACGCTTACTTCCACCCCCAGTTCCTTCATAGCTTCTAAAACCCTTTTGCGAAGAGCATCGCTCACCGGACGAGTACCGTTTATAACGTGGGAAACTGTAGCAACTGAGACATTCGCTCGCTCGGCTATTTCTTTTAATTTAGCCATTTTTCACCTTTGTAAAATTTTCTAAAGTTTAGAAAATTTTACAATATTAAATAAGATTTGTCAACGAAAAGTGAGGCTGTTTGAAAAACTCAAGAAGCATATCTATCTTTGTAAGTCTTGAGCTACCCTTCTTATCTTCCGTCACCCAGCAATGTTTAAGCCGGGTCTGTGTTTTTAAAGAACATTTAGATTCCTGATAAAAACCTCAGGAATCTAGGAAGAACAATACCCCATCCTAGCTCCCTGTAAAGGAAAAAGGAAAAAGGCGGTAAAATAAGAAAAAACAAAAGACTACTTGGAGAGAAAAGATCTTCCAGTATAAGGGGTTCATCCCCCGAAAAGGTTAAAAAAGCATACACAACTCCACCCTTGAATAAGAGCTTTTACCGGGCAAAAAAACAACTTCCTCAAGGACAATAAAAGAGATTCTAGAACTCTTATATCTATAATATTCATCTTTGATAGAGTCCTAAAATATCACGCCACCTTTTTAGATGAAGATTTAAAAACGCTCTTAAAACAATCTTTATAGTTAACCGCAAAATCTATTATAAAGACTATAAAGGGGTGCTCCTCTTTATAGTCCCCCAAAAAAGATAAAGGAAAAAGATAAGAAACTTAAAAAGCAAAGACTACTGAGGGAGAAAACATCCCTCAGTGGGGTAAACCCCATTATAACCCCCAAAAAGCAAATAAACAAAAACTGCTGGTGGGAAAATATCCACCAGTATGCTGGAGAAAAAGGCAGTCTGCGACACAAGATTAAGAAAACTTAAAAAAACAAAAGAAATAAAGGCCACAGAGAAAGACTTTGTCTTTCTCTGTGTGTAACGACCTTGAGTTTTTGACTTTCGATATAGTTTACTTTTTAAAAGTTTTAATATTTTAACCAGTTTTGTGGGATACTATAAACCAGTTTAAGATAGCTCCTCGAAATTATCAGTCCCTTACCTCGTCTCTCAAAAGAAATTGTGCTATTTTCGGGAATTTGAATAATGTTTCTTCATCTCTTCGTTTTCAGGAAGAGCAAGTATCTCGTCTATTACTTTAACCACCTGGTCATAAGATCTGGTTCTGGGGTCCCTTATTAAGAACTCTTCCAAGACTCTTCTATCTCCGGTCAAGAAAGCTTCCAAAGCCCACTCCATTCTTAAAATTCTTGGCATAAGGTACATCTTTTTAATTCTTTCCGGGATATCTGGTTCTATCTGGTAAGGATGTATCCCATCTTTATCTGCATAAACCGGGATTTCCACCGCAACATCGTCTGGAATCCCCGGGATTGTTCCTTTATTAAGTACATTTAAAACAAGATCAACTTTCTCATTATTTAATAAAGCATTGGCTAACAGAATATGCTGTTCTCCACTTTTTCTTTCCGGATCTAAAATTCTAAATACTTCCTGTGCAAATCCCTCTTTAACTTCACCTTTAGCAAGAGAAATTATTTCGTCATATGTTTTCTGAGATAACAATCTTGCCTCTGGATTTTCTTGAAAGTACTTTGCCACTTTTTGCATAATTATTGCAACTTCTGCCTGTCTTTCCTGATACCACTTCCAGCCTAACTCTGAATCCACTCCTCCCCATGGTTCACCGAACCATTTTTTCTTAGTTTCGAGATTATAATGGTATTTCCAGCTTCCGTTCCTTATTGTGTCTCCAACAGGCATTTTCCCATAGAATTCATACATATCCTTCGCCACGGGAGATAGCTGGTCATCAAATGGGTTTGTTGGTTTCCAACTTACAAGTCCTTTCTCAAACCATTTATCAATCAGAGGGTAGGCATCTTCCCCTTCGTACAAAAACCTGGTCAGCCATATTCCGTGGTTTACTCCGGCAACCTGCCAGTCCACTTTATTTTTATCCAATCCCAGAACCTCTATTATCTGGTCTATACCATGATGACCGTGACATATACCCACCATGTTTATAGGAACATTCCTGGATATCAAATTAGTCAGTTCAAAAACAGGATTTGCTGCTTGCAAAAGCCAGGCTTTTGGTGAAAATTTCTCTATCATTTTTGCCACGTCATACATAAATTTTAACTGGTTGAAATTACTAATCGTATAATAATCAGAAACCATATTAAATTCCTGAGAATCTATCCCTCTATAATAACCATATTTCTCAGAAATTTGTCTAACTTTTTCAAAATAACCATGTCCACCAACCAGTGCTGTATTAACAACAAAAGATGAGTCTTTTATTGCGTCTTCCACGCTGGTGGTGGTTTCAAATTTCAAATTAGCTCCCAATTCTTCAGCGTATTTCCTGGCCAGGATATACACTGCGTTCAACCTGTCCTTATCAATATCCATAAAGGATATAAGACTACCAGATAACTCCTTCGTTTTACAGATGTCTCCCACTAATCTCAGGGAAAATGCTGCACTTCCTGCTCCAATAATACCCAATTTGGTAGCTGCCATTATCACCATACCTCCTTAAAGTTGACTTTTAGTACTCTATAAATTCCAGAATCCAGTAAAAACTACTAAAAACTTCTTACTAAAAATTTAGAACAAATTAGTCCCCCAAGACCGATACCCTGGCTTTTAGTCCGTAGCAACAGGGAAAATGAGAGAAGTATATCCTACTACTTCTTGATAGTCACCGGTTATCTTCCCACTATGGGAGTAAAAGAGAAGTTTCCCTTCCCCCCGTGAACAGCTTTTGTGAAAGTCCATTAAAGCAGCAATTCCTGCCGGGCCACAAATGCTTATATTTTCCCTCCTTATCACTTTATAGAACTCCTCGGTTTGCAAAGAAACAATATAAGATATGGCATGGCTATCTTTTGCTTCTGCTACCTGAGCTGGCTCATAATGAGAAAAATCGCTGCTGGCCACTATCACTATCTTGCGCTTTAGGGATAAATCCTGCAGAGCCTGGCTTATTTCTAAAGCCACTTCTAAAGTTTGGTCCCAAACAGTAACAGGTAAAATTTGAAAGGGATAAGGAAGAAAATATTGCAAGAACGGAATCTGAACCTCGATAGAATGCTCCAGTTGATGAGCCCGGGAATCGGGAGAAAAAAGAGGATAATGAGAAGCAAGAAATTCCACTGCTTCCAGGTCTACCGCTACTTCTCCCAAAGGTGTTTCCCACACATCAGTATCGCTCAAAGCTACTTTTTTACCCACTCCCCGATGATTTGGCCCAATTATAACTATGGTATCTACCGGAGAAGCTAAAGAAAGAGAATAAAACGACCAGCAAGCTACTGCTCCAGAATAAATATAACCAGCATGGGGGCTAACTACTCCACTTACCTCTTTCCACTTTTTTAACTCCTCTTCCTTCCCACCAGGACCCCACTCAGAATAAAAAAGCTCCTCAATCATCTGGCGAAGCTCCCTCTCCCTACCAGGATAGAAATACCCCGCTACCGCCGCTTTCCTCACCATAGTTACCACCCTCTATAACGTTCTTTTCTCAAACGAGAAAATATCATAATCAAAAATAAGAGAACTATTGCCAAAATAAGAATAAAAAGATTGGAGCCTCCCAGAAGGAGAAAAGAAGTCCAGAGATAAAGGAAAAGGGAATGGCTATTGCCATTTTGCCAGGATTTATGGAAAAACTCCCGTGCTTCTTTTAATTTTCCCTCTCCTCGCAAATGAACACCTTTTTCGTAATAAAGTTCTCCTAAGGTTTTCTTCCAGTAATCCCGATTTTCACTATCATTCAAAAACAAGTCCTCTGCTTGATAAATTGCCTGGTCTAAATTTCCTCTTTTTCTAAAGAACTCCAGCAATAGACGAGCTACTTCCGGGTCTTTTTTATCTTCAGGAGAAAGTCTCTCCATCACCTGCATAAATTCCTGGTCTTTCCTCTCTTCCAATAAAGAAGCTAAATAAAGTTTGGGATTGATTAGAAAATTAACATCAATAACCTGTAGGCGGTTATTGCCAGCATCAGCTACCCACAACCTGCCACCCTCATCTATCCAGAGGCCTTCAGGAAAGGAAAATTCTCCTTCACCTGTACCTTCCTTTCCAATTATTTCCTGGAGAACCCCTCCTCGGTTATAAACTTTTATGCGATGATTGCGATAATCGGAAATAAAAACCCAATCTTCTTGAATAAATAAATAGCGAGGTTGATTAAAGTCTTCCTTTCCCTCTCCTCCCTGGCCAAAACGGAAGAGAAAATTACCTTTTTCATCAAATACTTTTATACAATGATGTTGAGTATCTACCACCCAGATATGGCCCTCTTCATCCACTGCTACCCCTCGAGGATAATAAAATTCATCATTCCCCATGCCTTCCTTACCAAAGGTGAAAAGCTCCTCTCCTCCCGGGCTAAAAACCACTATTCGAGATTTACCGGTATCAGCTACATATATCTTCCCCTCTTCATCTACCCAGATCCCCCGGGGTTCTTGCAAAGGAGTTTTAGCTTTTAAAAAACCCAAGGTAGAAAAATCATCACTTTTTATAATTCTCACCTGATTGGCTTTTTGTTCTACGATATAGATTCTTCCACGTTCTTCATCTTTTCCCAACCCTGCTGGACTTTTCAAGCTATCTAAAACTTTTTTTATTTGTCCATCTTCACTTAAAGAAAGGAATCTATTGTTCCCCCAATCATTAATTAAGATTGACCGATTTTGGTCGTCTACCAAAATACCCACTGGATAATCTAAAAAAGGTAAATCCCCTCCCACTTCTTCAATTATTCTTTCTACCTCCCAGGGAGCTCCCTCTGCCACAGAAAAAAAAGTTAACAGAAATATAAACACTAAAAGAGCTTCTTTATTAATCTTTCTCACCAAGTAATACCCCCATTTCCTCCCTGATCTTTTTCTCCACTTCTTCCACACTCCAGTTTTTGACCTCAAAAGGAGGGGAAAAACTAACCCGGATGGGAAAAGGATGAGGTATATTTTTACCCCGCGGTAGACTTTCATAAGTCCCCCGAATGCCCGCTACCACCACTGGCACACCAGCGCGAATAAGAAGTTTTAGCGCTCCTCTCTGGAAATCTCCTAATTCCCCCTGATTACGAGTCCCTTCCGGAAAAAGACCTACTACCTTTCCTTCTTTAAGAAGAGAAAAAATCCTTTTCACTGCTTCTTTATCTCCCTCTCCTCGATGGAGAGGAAAAGCTCCTAAATGCCGTAAGAAAAAAGAAGCTAAGGGGTTGCGAAACAACTCCTCCTTAGCTACAAAATACACTCTCCGAGGAGAGGCACATCCCAGCACAATGGGGTCAAGATTACTGGAATGGTTAGCAACCAGAATACAAGGTCCTTGCAATGGAATACGACTTGCCCCTTTCACTTGAAAAGAAAAAAAAATCTTTAACAAAAAAATGGCTAAGTACTTACTTATATAATATATCATTTTTCTCTATTTTACTCCCTTTGCCCCATGAGGTTCTACTCCAATTTTAGAGAAAAGTCAGGATGTTAAAATTCTATATTAGAACTGAATTTTCTCAAATAAATCAAAGCTTTGATCCATGACTTTTTCGTTTTACCTCATCAAAATGAAACAGGTACTAACAAAGAATAACAAATAAAATCCCCACAGGCAATAAATCCGAGCTATCTTAATTGTTCGTATACCGGGCTTTTAGTTCTGTAATTTATAAATAGACTCCGCAGATTAGGCAGAAGAACAAGTTGTATTTAGTCTGCAGATATAGGAAGAAAATAATAAGAAGTCAGATTCTACAAAATTTTTAAAAAGATTTGTTCTATCACAAAAGCCATTCAGTTTTCTATTCTGTAAACAGCAATAATGGGGGCTTCGCCCCCCTTATAACCCCGAACTATAAAGGGGAGACCCCTTTATAATCCCCCTAAAAAGGTAAAGACTAAAACTAAAAGCTTAAAAAACGAAAAGCTGAAAGGATAGACCATTATTGTTTCTCTAAGATTTATTATATTGAATTCTGTTTTCATTGTCATCTGGTGCTGCGAAGCATCATGAGGGTCTATTCTTACGGGGGTATAGAATGCAATATATTATAGAACATTACAGTTAACCGCAAAATCCATTACAAATACTATAAGGGGGCTTGCCCCCTTATAACCCCCAAAAGATAAAGGAAAAAGATAAGAAACTTAAAAAAACAAAGACTACTGAGGGAGAAAATATCCCTCAGTGGGGTAAACTCCCTCATAACCCCCAAAAAGCAAAAGAAAAGAACAAAGACTTAAAAAGCAAATAAACAAAAACTACTGGTGGGAAAATATCCACCAATATGCTGGAGAAAAAGGCAGTCTGCGACACAAGATTAAGAAAACTTAAAAAACAAAAGAAATAAAGGCCATAGAGAAAGACAAAGTCTTTCTCTATGCGTAGCGACCTTGAGTTTTTGACTTTCGATATAATTTACTTTCTAAAGTTTTTAACCAGTTTTGCGGGATACTATAATAGCACCACCTTATTTATATCCGAAATATCTGGCTATTTCCTCATTTATAGGTAAAGACATAATTTCTTCAAGAACTGCCTTTACCTGTTCAAAAGATTTTGTCCGGGGGTCTCTTACCAATATCTCTTCAAGAACTCGTTTATCTCCAGTGGTGTAAGCCTCCAGCGCCCATCTCATACGTAGAATTCTGGGCATAAGATACATATCTTTAATCCTCTCAGTAACACCCGGTTCTAACTTTTCCGGTCGAATATTATTCTTACTAACTCTCACCGGTATTTCTACTACCACATCATCAGGGATACCTGAGATAACTCCCCGATTCTGAAGGTTGAGAATAAGTCTGGCTTCCGGTCCCCCAGAGATTCCATTTATAAAGGGGATATGCTGTTCTCCGCTCATTTTATCCCGGGTGAAAACTTCAGGATAGGCCTGGAATAGGTCTATTCCAGGATTCCTTCTCGCTTCTTTAGCTAAATCAATCAACTTCTGTTTTTCTTTTCTGAGCGATTCATGAAAACGAGGACGCTCTACCTCATTATCTATACCCCCAAACTTCCCATACCACTTCTTTTTAGTTTCCAAGTTATAGTTGTATTTCCAAGTTCCATTGCGACAGGTATCTCCTATCGGTAACATACCATAGAACTTGTACATATCTATAACTGCAGGACTAAGCTGAACATCCCAGGGATTTTTTGGCTGCCAGTGTTGAGATTTTTCCTCTATCCATTTATCAAACAGAGGATAAGCATTTTCTCCCTGGTAGAGAAAGCGATTTAACCATATGCCATGATTTACCCCGGCAACCTGCCAGTCTACTTCTTCCGGATTCAATCCCAGAGCACGGAAAACTTCAAACACTCCTGAGGATCCGTGGCAAAAACCAATCGCTTTAACAGTAGTGGATTGAGAAACAAACTGGGTAGCTTCAAAGACAGGATTAGCAGTTTGCAAAAG
>Ga0209508_1002364_pt1 | contig 12547 bp, 10 predicted proteins | sample AD_UKC129_MetaG_FD_184427 | JGI IMG/M metagenome (GOLD analysis project Ga0209508, IMG submission 184427) | Active sludge microbial communities of municipal wastewater-treating anaerobic digesters from Canada - AD_UKC129_MetaG (SPAdes) (version 2) | ecosystem: Engineered > Bioreactor > Anaerobic... | reverse complement strand
CCCGATGTGGTCAAAAAAGGAAAGGCAAACGTCGAGTAAAGCTCCAAATCATTGACACCGAGATCAGATCCCCCAATCCAGGTGAAGCGAAAGCCTGTGGCTTCGCGGAAACGGATCATCGTATTGTAGAAGCTGTCCCCCTGAACGCCCGGAAAAATACCACCCTGCGGAAACACACTAGGTGACGGATTTCCAGGGACCGCGTAGGGATCCCAAGTGGGCGGCGGGGGTGTTGTCCCCTGATAGACGGCTCCCGGCGCTGGCGGGACGGTCGGCCCTGCTGGGGCGTAATAGGGAACTTGGCCCGGCGGATAGTTGATCCCACCCACTGCCGAGCCAGCCGTCCCAGTAGGCGGGGGAGCAGTTGGAATGGGATCCCAAGGGGACGGGTAGGGTCCGCTTCCCGTCACGCCGGGCGCGGTCGTGCCATACCCCTGGATTGGCGGGCCACTTACTCCAGCAGGTGGTGCGTATGATGGGACGCCGGATGGCTGGGTGATCGTACTTTGGTAACCGGGAGCGGTGGTTCCGGACGCCGCCGATGGGGCCGACACGCCTGTGCCGCCAGCCGGTGGGACCTGCTGGTAGATCGATTGGCCCGGATCTTGGGTAAGGGAAGCCGTGGGAAAGCGGACCCTTTGCGCGTAGGCCAACGGTGCCCAGGCAATCCCCATCAGGGTCAGACTAATACCTACGAAAATGAGGGTTCGTCGCCAACGGGTGGACAACGCGATTTGGCTCCTGATCGACGATAAATAGCACCAGCGGCGCCAAGGGCGCGCTGGCATGTCCATGACACAGGGACCGTCAATGTGTCGGTAAATACCAGTAATCCGAAATGACGTCAAGACAAAAGTTAAAAGAAGAGGCGGCGTGCTTCATAACCCAGGGGATGATAAAACGGCACGATTGGGAGCAAACACCGGGCTGTGAGCATATTTTTTCCACACCACTTTTGTGTTAGCCATCCGATCCCCAATGCGATATCCTTTTCCCATGATTGCGGCAATAATTAGCCACGCAAACGGCACGAGACCAAGGAGGACGATAATCCAATTGCGTTTGGCCGATCCTCCAAAAGAAATGCGTTTGCCTGTGGCTTCGTTGATTACGAAGAGGCCCATGATCGCTTTACCGAGCGAAGTACCGTTGAAGCCATCCTTAAAGAGGAACCAAAGCGCATACAAGACATAGTTAAGAACGTTAAACGCAAGTAGGATCGCTTCTAATTGTTGCTCAATCAATTCAGCTTGGGTTGCGCTGAGGACAAAGCCCACCGTGAATTCCTCTAGGAAATTCACTCCCAACAGCAGTATGAAATAGGCCACAATATCGAACGCGAAGGCGAATTGCCGGCGGTTAAGAAACGACAGATAGCATTTCCTGCAGACCTTGTGCCCATAAAGCATCTTACCGCGGACGAAGTATTTCGGATCCGAGCGGCCGCAAAGGGGACAGGCATGCTCGGCCGCTACCGAGACCGGGGCGGTCGGCGGTGCATACGGTGCGAGCGCCGGCGGGACGACGCTTGTCTCGGGCGAGCTGGCCATCTCTGAGTTGCGATGGCCTTGGGTAAGAATGTCCGACGGCAAAGGAATTTGGCCGGACGATGCTTCGCGTTCCGGAGGTAAAGTCGGTGGGATTGGAGGCGGTACGACCAACTGCGATGGTGGTTCCTGATCTGTCGGTACCTCTGGAATCGGCGGGGGTTCGCTCGGCACCTTAACGGTCAAAATGCTCTGGCACTGAGGGCAGGTGACTTTTGCCAGGTCGGTATCATCTGGAAGCTCCATCGTAAAGGACTGTTTGCACTCCGGACAAGTGAAGCGACAAAGAGTCATGTTTTACTCTCCGAAAACAGACAATCGACTAGAAACAACGTTAATTGTGTTGGGTTATCTTTTGCCACGTGTTGATTTGCAGTGCGTTGTGTACTTCCGAGACGGTGCGGTTTCAGCGAGTAACGCTGCTCGTCCTTGGGATTGAAAGCGATTACCACAGAGCTTGTGCTCTGAATTGGCCCCCGCAATCGGTTTTGGATGATCCGTTGACGAGCGTCATACCGGCAGTTGCCGGTGACGATTATATGTCTGGCAGCGTTGCGTTGCCATATGTGGCCAGGCACGGGGGCCTGCCCGTACGATGGATGGCTTTCCCGGTCGGTTAGCGCCGGTAGGGGCAACCCCCCGTGGTTGCCCGAACGGGTTGGTGGACGGGCCACACCATGGGCAGGCACAGGGGCCTGCCCCTATGATGGATGGTTTTCCCGGTCGGTTAACGCCCGTAGGGGCAACCCCCTGTGGTTGCCCAAATGGACCGGTGATCGCGGCCACATCATGGGCAGGCACAGGGGCCTGCCCCTATAATGTGTTTGGTTATTTCTGCGATAATGGCGGTTTTGGTGAATGCAAACCGATCTGGGCAACCATTTGACATTGGATAGGATATTCAACGTGGGAGCTGCCAGCGAGATACAAGGCCGTTTGGATTTTGCCGTGGAGGCTGCCCGCGCAGCTGGAGAGATCACGCTGCGCTATTTTCGCCGGGCCGATTTGGCTGTGGAGCGGAAGGCCGATGCCTCGCCTGTCACACTCGCCGACCGGGAGGCCGAAGCCTACCTGCGAGAGGCCATCCACAAGAGGTTTCCTCAGGATGGAATTGTCGGCGAAGAATGGGGGACGGACGAAGGAAGTAGCGGCTTCCGTTGGATTATCGACCCCATCGACGGCACCAAGTCGTTCATCCACGGCGTGCCGCTGTATGCCACATTGATCGGCGTGGAATGGGAAGGGCGGGCGGTGATTGGGGTCGATCGGATTCCGGCGACGGGCGAAGTCATTTTTGCGGCCAAGGGACGCGGCGCGTGGTATCAGATCGGGGAAGACCCGCCCCAACCGGCCCGTGTTTCACGCTGCGAGAACCTCGCCGAGGCGGCCTGGGTGACGAGCGAAGTCCTCAACTTCGATAAGATCAACCGCCGTGAAGCCTTTCACCGACTTCAATCGGCAACACGCCTTTTCCGCACATGGGGCGACGGCTACGGTTACCTTTTGGTGGGCACCGGACGGATCGATTTTATGATTGATCCCCTTATGGAAATCTGGGACGCGGCGGCCATCCAGCCGATTATCGAAGAAGCCGGCGGGATCTTCACGGATTGGCGGGGTCAGCCCGTCTTCACCTCCGGCAACGGGATCGGCAGTAATGGCCTGCTCCACAATCAGGTCCTAGATGTCCTGCGCGGAACAGATTGATCAAATGGGATGATTCCGAGGGCCGTTCGCCTCCGAGACATGAGGGCGGATTGCCCTACCTGGTGCCCCACGCCCTCGCGTCCGAACATGTTGCCAGCCGCCGGTGCAAACAGCGGGTCGATCGGCCATGGATGAAAAGGCTCCCGCCTTACAGTGGGGCTGGGGCTGATGGTGTTACTCGGGAATGAATCTCACGCGGATGAACCAGGGACGGTAAATCTCGGGTGTCCGTACCAGACGTCCAAAGTCAAACGAATTCGCAACATAACTGATCACCAACTCATCATCGGCGGCAAGGGCGGGATGGGCCTTGGCGGCATAGTAAAAGGCCTTTTGATCTTCTGGCAGATCGGGCACCCGATAGAGCCGAAGGGCCTCACTCCATGGACCGACAGGAGTCGGTGCCCTCCGCATCATGATCTCCTGCGAAAGGCCGAGCCGGGTATAGACCATGACGTACGCTTGAAGGCAGGGAACATACGACACGGAATACTCCGACGCCACTTCCCTGGCCAGCCTGGTCGCCCGAGAAAAGTCCCTCGTCCAGTTCTCGGCACGGATTATAAAGTCTTGCGGCTGTGCGTTTGGGGGGAGCTGGCTCGGACCACAATAGAATTCCCACTCGTTAATGTGATCTGCCCGACCTTTGGCAACGCGGGCAACGATGGCATGTTTGATGGGAAAAAGCGGCGTCTTTTCCTCTTCGAAGCCATAAAGGTACACGTACTGGGAATTGGCCTCCGCTGGCACACATACGGCCGAACCCATCACCGCCGTCCCTTGATCGTCGCTCCGAAAGTACGGGAGGGCTTGCTGCTGGATGTGCCATTGCGGTGGCGGGTCATCGGGATTGTTCACGGTGAGAAGGGCTTCCCCGATCTGACGGAAGCCGAAAGGCCCACCCATGGGCGTCAGCTCGATATGGGCGGCAAACAGGTGGAGCCGGTCCCCATCCCGAAAGCCGGCCGCCAGCCAGAACAGCCCGCGGTGGTCTTCGGGAACGGCGAAGGAGCGTATCTCGCCATCGGTGGTTTGCCCAAAGTAGAATGCCACGTCAACGGGCGTTCGCCCTTCCAATTGCATAATGGCGATCGAGTTATTGACCATCTTTCGCCGTTGGCGGGTGGTAAACGTGTCGCCGAAGGTGAAGAGCAGCCGGTGCTCGTCGAGAGGGATCGAGAACACGCCGTCGGCCCCTCCCCACTTGTCACTGGCATCAAACCACTTTTCGAGCTCGGGGGCCTTTTCCACAGTGAATTTTGGCACGAAAACGCCCGACAGTTCTATCGCCCAAGTGCGTTGCGTCGCGGGTACAACGAGTGCCAAACACAGGATAATCAGTTCTTGCCGGATCATGCGACGTATTCCTTTCCAAGCAAGCAAGTCGTAATGATTGGACAGCTAAGAGCCTATCCCATGATCTTCCCTCGCCCGTTTAGCGGGAGAGGGGCCGGGGGTGAGGGCGGTTCGAATCGCTGCGGGTGTTCTCAATCGACTCCGACGATCGCTTGCCCTCACCCTAACCCTCTCCCAGAGGGAGAGGGGGACTTTTTGGGATAGACTCTGAATGGCCGAGACCGATTTCCCATTAGTGTGAGGGATGATGGTAGAATCAAGCAAGAGTCATCGTCTCCGGAAATGACATCGCTGGGAAATCCCTTGAGTACGTTGTTCCTTCCCTTGAGGAGATGTAAAAATGGGTGTTCCAACGGCCCCTGATCCCGTGTTGCTTCTCCTGGCCGTCTTCAGTCGGTATGACGAAGCCATCGAATGGGCCCGCCAGCGGATTGTCGAAGAATGGGGACCGATCGCCCTCACGAGTCCGCCCTTCCCCTTCACTCACACAGATTATTACACGCCGACGATGGGGCCTGGTCTCCGGAAGGTCTTTTTCGCGCCGGCGGATTTGATCGACCCCGGCCGGTTGCCGGCGATCAAGATTCAAACCAATGCATGGGAAAGCGAATACGCCGAGATGAAGCGATTTCCGGAACCGCGGCCGGTGAATATCGACCCCGGCTATTTGACGTTGGGCAAATTGGTCCTGGCTTCGACCAAGGACTTTGCCCATCGGATTTACCTTGGCCTGGGCATTTATGGCGAGGTCACCCTGTTTTATCGCCATCACCGCTGGGAACACCACGAATGGACGTTTGCCGATTACCGGCAGCCAGAGTACCACGAGTTCTTCTCCCGCTGCCGGGAGTATCTTCATGAACGTTTGCGGGAGGTGACCGCGCCGTGCCGTGGCTCCTGACTGTCATTCCCTGTTCCCTCCTCATAAGTTGGCTGGGCGGGTTCGTGCTGCGACGTTACGGTCCCAGGTGGGGGCTTGTCGATCGGCCTGGGGCGCGGAAGGTCCACGATCGGCCCATGCCCACCTCGGGTGGAATTGCCATCTGGTTGGGGCTCATCGTGCCGTTGGCCGTGTTGCAGGGAATGCTTTGGCTTACCTTCGACGCCCGCCCGGCCCCGCAGCGGGCACCTGAGGTCATAGCCGGACTGGTCGCGCGCGATTACTTGCCCGAGGAGATTGTCCGCCATTTACCCGGCGTTTGGGCACAAAGCGGTCGGCTTTGGACGGTCTTGGGCGGCGCCACGCTGGTTATGCTCCTGGGATTGGCTGACGACCGTTGGAAACTCCCCTGGTGGCTGCGGCTCGTAGCCGAGTTCATCCTGGCAACGGCCACAGTGGCGGCCGGCTTTCGCCTCACCGTGTTCATTGATATCCCCATTTTGACTTGGATACTTAGTGCCCTGTGGATCGTGGCCCTCATCAACGCCTTTAATATGATCGACAACATGGATGGGCTTTCGGCCGGCGTGGCCGCCATTGCCTGCACGATCCTCGCCGCCGTGATGTTGCTGACGCCCAAAGAGTTAGGCGGCGAGCCACAGTTGTTCGTGGCAGGTTTCTTTCTCCTGGTCTTGGGGGCCTTGCTGGGCTTTTTGTGGCACAATTGGCCCCCTGCGCGACTTTTCATGGGCGATGCCGGCAGTTACCTGATCGGTTATCTCCTGGCCGTCATATCGATGGCGGCAACCTTTGCCGGCGAACACACACCACGCCACGCCGTGTTGGCGCCCCTCTGTGCCCTGGCCGTGCCCATCTACGACCTCGTCACGGTGGTGACCATCCGCCTGCGGGCCGGCGCCAGCCCTTTTGTCGGTGACACGCGGCACTTCTCGCACCGGCTTGTCGAGCTGGGTATGACCAAGGCACAGGCCGTGTTGACCATCTACCTAATGGCGGCTACGTGCGGGCTGGGTGCACTCCTCCTCCATCAGGTGGATACCTTTGGGGCCGTGGTGATCTTGCTCCTGGTGGGCTGCATCGTCAGTTTGATTGCCATCCTGGAGACCACAGGACGACGCGCCCAGCGGCGACGCAACAATAAGACATAACGGCCATCCTGCGAGCCACTATGGCCAACAAGCGCGTTGCCACAATCGCTCCCAACCGACCGGATAGTTCCCGTCTTTCGCGGTCGGACCCGCAGCGCTGACGATTGTCCGCCGGTGGATTATTCCTTCGGCTTGGGCACGAAGGGTACCGACCAGCCGGGACTTTTGCGGACAAACTTCTGGACCCGTTTGCCAATAATGTCGCAAGCGTAAATGTTCCCTTGCGAATCTAGGGCGATGCCGTGGACCCAATTCAGTTCGCCGGGCTGTTCCTGCCCATCAATTCCCTTCGGCACGGTCCAAAGTTGCCGCACCCGACCCGTGGGATCAAACCGCATGAAAAGTTGGTCCTTGGGCGGACAGCTTAAAACCTCGTCGGTTTCCCGCCACGGCATAGGCGAACAACCGCAGACCCAGATTTGATCGTCGGCGGTGATCCAAAATCCCCAGGGAACCACGAGGTCTTGCCACGCATCAAGGAGTTTTCCAGACTGGTCAAAAACCTGTACCCGCGCGTTATTCCGATCGGCAATATAAACACGCCCCTTGGAATCCACCACGACGGCGTGCGGCAGATTGAACTCGCCCGGTTTAACGCCTAACGTTCCCCATTCGCCGACATAGCGTCCCTGATCATCGAAGTGGACCACGCGGGCATTGCCGTAACCGTCCGTCACAAAGACATGTCCTTGGGGCGTGATGGCCATGTCGGTGGGCTTGTAGAAGTGGGATTGATCGCAGCCGGGTTCGCCGGGCGTCCCCAAGATGCGAAGAATCTTGCCGGTTTGATCCAATTCAAAAACGGCGTGATTGCCCACATCACAAAGCCACACATGGCCGCGGTGGTCGATTTTGATGCCATGGGCCAGCATCTTTTCCAAATACTTGCCGAAGACCTGCTCTCCCCAGGTAAAGAGAAGCTTTCCCGTAGCGGCGTCATACACATGGACCGGCGGCACGGCGCGGGTATAAACCCAAACACGGTCCTGGTTGTCCACAAAAACGGAAGGCGTCTGGCCCCAAACAAGTTCGGCCGGACGTTGCGGCCAGGTTGGATCCACCTCGTAACAGACGGAAAGGGTGATCCGTGGATAGGGCACCTGCTGGGCAAGGTTGGGAACGTTTTGTTCCCGTGATGCCATCTCCTCGGCGACCGTAAGAGTCGTGACAAATACTGCCCAAGTTGCCGCGGCACAAGCCGCCCACACGCATGCCATCGGTAACCCTCGCACTCTCAAGACAGATGTTGCTTTCATGAGCGTCACTCCTGATAGGATTTTGAACACGCGGGAAATCTCAGCCCACTATTGTGTCGAGGCAATGAGGGAAAGTAAAGCGCAGCAGAGAAAAGGTCACGCGCCCCCGTGGCGGTCATCCCCATTGGTGACCCAAAGTCGTTCCCCGCCAGAACGGTGTGTGACCCGGCGAATTATTCCGCTCACACGGACATGGCCCCTAAATGGAAAGAGGAAACACGGGTCGCAGAGGCAAACCTGGTGTCGCCCATAGGTGCCGGCGGGTTTGCGCAAGGCTTACAGCCCCAATTCGCGTTTGATTCGCTCTACGTCTCCCACCACACGGGTTAACGTCTCCTTGAGGGCTGCGATCTCACTCCGGAGGGCATCGATCTCATGCGCCTGCGGGGGCGGAGACGTTTCCGCGGACCGGCCCACTGTGTCGCCACCTGCTCGCGCCATCGTCGCCGTGGCGGCCGGAGCCGACAACGAAGATGACGGCGGCTCAGAATCGGCAAAGGCAGTGTCCGTCACGGCCAGTGCTGCGTACCGCTGCTTCAGCCGAGCCAACTCGGGCTCCGGATAGAGATTGTGGGCTACGGTGTGACCTCGCCCGGGCGGTGTCAGATGCACAATGAGCCCCTTTTTCGTCAGGCGATCCAGGTGCTGTCTCAAGGTGGGTAAATCAGGAATGGGGTCCATCCGCGACACATGGGCACGCAGTTCCCCTTCCGTTTGTGGACCTCTTAGAAGGAGCTCGGCCATGATGGAAAGTTCTTCTTTTTCCACATTGAGCCACTCGTAAAGATAATGGCGATACTTATCGACACGACCCAGGCCTTGGACCCGGCCGACAGCCCCCATTTGCCGGAGGTTTTCCAGGGCACGATCGACAACCTCCTCGTTCAACTCCATAACAGGATCACGATTACTTTTTTGATTGCAGCCTGTCACGATGGCATTGAGTGTCATGGGATAAGCCGACGGGGTCGTCTTGGCCTTTTCGACGAGCACTCCGAGGATACGGCGTTCGATGGGAGGCAGGGGGCGCCACCGCCGTTCCGCCTCTTGCGATATGTGAGTCGGTTGCTCGATGCTATGGTTTTCCTCCATCATCAGCGATATCCTTTTCTCACAATCACTTGGGTTTCAAGGGACTTTGCGAGAGGACAAATTTCATCCGCCCAATGCTACCGCCAAAATCGACGGTGGCCTTCCGCGATTCCCCGGAACCACTCAGGGCCACAATTCGGCCGACGCCGTACCGGGGATGCACAACACGCATGTCGAGTACGAAGTCATCCGGCGTGAGTGGTCCCCGGCGTGAAGCCGAAGTCGATGGGGTTCGCGGCGGGATGGCCGACGTTGACGAACCACTTTGCGACCGGTTGCCATTCTCAAACCGTGAGGAGACGACGCGTGCCCACGAGCCGGTTGCCGTCTCAAAAGTCGAGACTCGCCCCACCGCCCGGGGCGACTGTACAATCTCCAATTCGGATCGCGGCAGTTCCATGAGGAATTGGCTGGGAATGGTCAACTGCCGTTGGCCACGGAAATCGCGGTACTCGGCCAGGCTGATTTGCAACTCTTCCTTGGCCCGCGTGATTCCCACGAACATGAGTCGTCGTTCTTCTTCCAGTTCGTCATCGTTATTGCGGCTGCGTTCGTGCGGCAGAATTCCCTGTTCCACGGCGACGAGATAGACCACGGGAAACTCCAGTCCTTTGGAGGCATGCAGGGTCATCAGCGTCACGCGGTCGGATCGGTCATCCATTTTATCGGTGTCGCTGACCAGGGCCGTTTCTTCGAGAAAGCGTTCCAAATTGGCCTCCTCTTGGTGGCGTTCGTCAAACTGGCGAGCGGCGGTGAGGAGTTCCTCAATGTTGGCCAGGCGCTCAAGGTCTTCCTCGCGTGAGGATTTCTCCAACATCGCGCGGTAGCCCGACTCCGTCATGACCAGACCGAGCAATTCTTCCACTGGGCCATCGGCGGCTGCTGCAAGACGATCCATCATATTGACAAAGCCGCGAAAGGCCCCCACGGTCCGGGTGCTGAACTCGCCGATCCGATCTGCCAGGCGAGCGGCCTCTAGCAAGGATAACCGCTGCTCGGCGGCAAATTGTCGTAGCCGCTTGACGCTCGTCTCACCGATCGACCGCGGCGGTGTGTTGATGATCCGCAAAAAGGCCACGTCATCCCGCGGATTATTAATCAATTGGAGATAGGCAATGATGTCCTTGATCTCTTTCCGCTGGAAGAATTCCACACCGTTGACAATCTGATAGGGGATACCGAATTCTCGAAAGGCAATTTCAAAGCTCCGGGACAGGGCATTGATCCGGTAAAACAGCGCAAAATCCCGGTAACGGCGCTGACCTGTTGCCACAGCCTGGGCAATCTGTCGGGCGATATCGCGGGCTTCATCCTCCTGATTGGCGTAGGTCATTAGGCGGACGGGGCGACCTTCCGCATTTTCGGTGAAAAGGTCCTTTTCCTTGCGTTTAACGTTGTGAGCGATAAGCCGTGCGGCGACTGCCAAGATCCGCTTTGTGCTGCGATAGTTCTGCTCGAGCCGCACCACGCGCACGTTGGGGAAATCCTTCTCGAATTCGAGAATGTTGTTCAGATTGGCACCGCGCCAGCCGTAAATCGATTGGTCGGGATCGCCCGTCACGGCTAGGTTAGGATGATCGACGGAGATGGCCCGCGCAATGGCATATTGCACCAGATTTGTGTCCTGATACTCATCGACCATGACGAAGCGGTAGCGATCGTCGAGTCGCTTACGGATTTCCGGATTGATAAAGCGGATAGATCCGTCGCACGAGCTCACCGAGAGGCGAACCTTCTCGCGGCAGGTAGTCCGTTGGTAAGATGAGGGCACTCTTGGCCGTGCTGATGGCGTGGGCCACCGATTCCACGGAATAGCTTCCCAGGTCAATATTGGCGTCGTTGATGACGGCCTTGAGAGCGCGAAGACTATTTTCCTTGTCGTAAATGGTGAAATTCGGTTCCAGGCCGACAAATTGGGCATACTGACGCAGCGTTTGCGCGGCGAAGCGGTGAAACGTCCCGAGCCACACGCGGGCACCGGGAACAAGGGCCTCCACGCGGGAGCGCATTTCGTCGGCGGCTTTGTTGGTAAAGGTTAGCCCCAGGATGTTTTTGTCGGGGATTCCCAGCCGCAACAAATAGGCGATGCGGAAGGTTACGACGCGCGTTTTGCCGCTGCCTGGTCCGGCCAAGATGAGGAGCGGCCCCTCGACATGGGTTACTGCCTCTCGCTGGGCCGGCGTCAGTTTGCCCAACAAATCTTCGTGCATGTGGCGACCTTCCTTGAGAAGATTTTATCCTTTCCGGAATCGTGGACGATCCCGGTGCCCAATGTTTTCCCAGCCCGGAAGCTGTCGGGCCAAATCACGCGAGCCGATGACGATTCTCTTCGAAGAATTCGAGCATGAAATCGCGGAGGGCGACCACCCCTTCCCGCGGCATCGCGTTGTAAATGGATGCCCGACAACCACCCACCGACCGGTGCCCCTGCAAATTGTAGAGGTTGCGGGCTTCGGCCTGTTTGAGGAATTCCTTTTCCAATTCCTGGGTGGGAAGGCGGAAAGCGATGTTCATCGTGGAACGGCTTCCCGGTGCGGCGTGGACCTGATAGAACCCCCCGCAGCGGTCAATGACGTCATAAATCAGATTGGCCTTTTCCTCGTTATAGTCTGCCACCCGCTTCAGATCCCCAAATTCGCGGATTAGCCAGTCGGTCACCAGCTTGACCATATACACGGCGAAAACCGGCGGCGTATTGAGCAGCGACTTCTCCGCGGCGAATTTCTTGTAACTTAGCATCGAGGGGAGGTCATCCGGGCAGGCTTCGACAAAGTCCTTACGGATGATAACGACCGTCACGCCCGCGGGCCCGAGGTTCTTCTGCGCGCAAGCGTACAGGATTCCATAACGCGACATATCCACGGGACGACTGAGCAACTCCGAGGAGGCATCGCACACCAGGGGGATTCCGCCGGTTTCCGGTTCCCGCGGAAAACGAACGCCACCGATGGTTTCGTTGGAGCAAATATAAACGTAGGCCGACTGCGGCTTGATATCCAATTGATCGTCGCTGGGCACGCGGTCGTAATTGGTGGCCTTGCCATCCCAGGCCACGTGGACCTGACCTACCAGTTGGGCCTCCTGGCAAGCGAGTTTGCTCCAGGACCCCGTGACCACATAGGACGCGGGACGGTCCTTGCCGCGGAGAAAATTCATGGGGATCATCCCGAATTGCAATCGGGCACCGCCCTGCATAAACAGGACCTCGAAATCATCGGGAATATTCAGCAAACGACGGAGATTCTCCTCGGCCGCCTCGATAATCCCCTTGAAGGTCGCCGAACGATGGCTGATTTCCAAGATGGACATCCCTACACCGGGAAGGGCAAGGAGGTCACGCTGTGCTTCCTCCAGTGCCGGCAAAGGGAGCATGGCTGGGCCAGGGGAAAAGTTATAGACTCGTTTCACCATCACGTCTCTCCTCGATCATTGAACATTTATGTCTGGGATGCAGCCTGATCGTGTGTAAATCGAATTAGACAAATCTTGCCCGGACCAGGTTCTCCTTGCATGACGACGCGCCACAGAGAGTAACTTCAC
>Ga0209508_1002347_pt1 | contig 12648 bp, 17 predicted proteins | sample AD_UKC129_MetaG_FD_184427 | JGI IMG/M metagenome (GOLD analysis project Ga0209508, IMG submission 184427) | Active sludge microbial communities of municipal wastewater-treating anaerobic digesters from Canada - AD_UKC129_MetaG (SPAdes) (version 2) | ecosystem: Engineered > Bioreactor > Anaerobic... | reverse complement strand
ACCCTCACGGCTTCGGGTGCATGTTCGGCGAGGTGGAGGACCTTGTGCCGGGCGCGGCGCACGAGGGTCGCGGGGATCTCGAACAACCGCGCGCGGAGCCGTTTGGGCTCCCATTTCCGCGCATCATGGCCGGTCAGCGCGATGGTCTGCATCCAGGCGACGAGCTCGCTGGCGAGTTGGATGATCTGGCACCAGAGCTGATTCTGCGCGAAACCCTGCAACGGGAACTTCTCAAGGCCCATGTCCTTGGCGTTACGGATCCGGTCCTCGCAGCGCGCCCGGCGACGGTGCCGCAGCTCCAAGACCGGGAGCTGGCCGCGCGGGGAGTTGGTCGCGAACGCGGTGATGCGCATCCCCTCGTGATCGGTGATCCGCAGCTGCGCCCCAGGATGAGGACGTTCCTTCCGCACGATCACCCGCATCCCGGCAGGCCACGCGGCTAAGTCAAGGAGCCCGGTCAGCTCCGCCACCCATGCCCCCTCGCGGATCCCCTCGTCCTCGGTGTCATAGGCGGGAGTCCACGCCTCCGCCTCGTCGAGGCGTTTCAGCAGGTCAGGGGTGCTTGCGGGGAGGGTGAACCCCACTGAGTAGGCCAGACGCTGCCGCTGGAGCCAGGCCAGGAAGTCCTTGGTGCCGCCGGCCCCGTCGGTGCGGATCAGGATCTTCTTCGACCCCCGCCCGCCCCGGGCCAGCAGGCCCGCAGGCAGCTGCGCGAGAGCCTGCCGGGTGACGGTGATGTGATCAGCGGCGGTGTTCGAGCCGGCGTTGCCGGGGCGCAGCTGGATCGCCAGCGGTTCCCCGGTCCCGTCGCTGCCGTGGTCAAGGAACGCGCACAACGGGTGATAGCCGAACCCGCGTTTGAACGTCGGTGCGGCCTGCTCCTTCTCACTGTGGGCGGTGATCAGGGTGGCGTCGAGGTCGACGACCAGCGGGCTCTTCGCACTGACCCCCGCAGCCGGGGAATGCGCTCCGGCGAGGGTCCAGGCTCTTTCACGCGCGGCCCGGCGGGCTTTCGAGATCGCCTCGATCACGGTGGGCGCGTCCTGGGCGAGGGTGGTGAGCGTGCGGGAGATCGTCGGGGTCGAGGCGACATCACCGAACAGTCCCGGCTCGCAACGCAGCAGATCAGTATCCGAAGCATGCTCCCCGCCGATTGCGAGAGTGAGTGCGAGGTCCAGCAGGACCTTCGCCGCGTGGTGCTCGGCCAGCGGTTTCGTCCAAGGAGCCAGTGCTTCCCGCAGCGAAGGGGCGAGGCCGGTGGCGTGGATCGTGTCGGTCAGCAGCACCGCGCCCGCATGCGAGAGGGCCGGGACCTCAGCGATGTCCACGCGCGGACGGGGGTAGAAGAACAAGGTAGGGTGGGACACCTGAAAGGTGCTCCTTCCAGTGGATGGCTACGAGTCTGAACAACCCGTATCATCCCAGGCCAGGAGCACCTTTCTCTATGCCTCCCACCCATCGAGACCACACCCCCGTGAAATCTCGAGGCTAGGCACCATTTCCGCTAGCACTCTATCTGCCGAACGGGCTTGAATTGCAGGGTAACCATGACGATCACTTCATCGCTGTCGGCTGTGTGAGTAAAGTCGTCCACAGGGTCCAAATCCATCGATAGGGCTCATGCAGAGTCATCCCGACCGCGGATCTGCGTTTCGTTCGCTCGCATCGCTTCTGCATCAACGGGCACAGCGCCTTGCGCGAGCTTGAGGCGAGTCCAAACGTTCATGTTTATGATCACCGCGGCGATCTCGGCGACATCACGCTCGGTGAAGTGGGCGCGCAGCTTGTCATGCGCAGCGGCGAACCTCTCCTGATTGAAGACGGTGAGGGCTTCGCAGTATTCCAGAGATGCTCGCTCCTTCACGGAGAACATCGTGCTCTCCCGCCACGACGGCAGATGCGCGACCACGACCTGAGAGATCCCGATCTTGGTCGCGACCTCGGTGTGCAGAATGAGGCAGTAGGAGCACGGGTTGAGTTGTGCGACGCGAAGCCTAAGCAGTTGTAGCAGTCGCGGATCGCCGGGAAGTTCCGCCGAGTATCCGAATGCCGCTGCCATCTTGCTCGCCAAGCGCTCGAAGCGGGTCTGGTTGGGGTCGAACCGCGTGTTTTGGAAGCTCACGTTTTCGAGTACCGGACCGAAGCGATTCATGTCGCGCTTAGGCATCAGCACTCCGGTCCCGTCCTGGCCGGTGGTCCAAGCGTCCGGCGTATTCCGGGTGGTGCTGGACAAACGAGCGGAAGACCGGGCACTTCACAGTCACGTTCTTGCCCTGTGCGTGAAGCATGTCGAGCACCCTTCGTGTGAGCGCCGCGGCCAACCCCTGCCCTCGGAACTCCGGCAGGATCGACGTCGCGAGAAGCAGCACCCGGTCATTCTTTTCGGCGAACAACACGCCGCCGAACTCGACGCCATTCTTCGTGGCCACGAACAGATCGGCGGACTCGTCCAGGGCGATTGAGAACGATGGCTCCTTCGCTGGCGCCGTCGTCTGCATCTCGTCCATGAGAGCTTGCTGGTCCGAGGATACTGCCGACGTGCTCTGGTTTGCCGGGTTCAGCGCAAGCGAGGGGACGTGAGGTGGAACGCGCAAGTCGGTCATTTGAGCCTCTCGAATCCAACGTGGTGACGTGCAATCGGCGGGCGGTCGTCTTGGCCGGGGCCGGGGCTCGCCATGCGCTACAGGGAGCTCAACGCCGAAGCCTTGAGCTGGGTCGAGCATACGCCCAGTTGAGTAATATATGGACCTCAAGGTCCAAGATGACCTACTCTAGAAAGGTCAGCTGTATCGAGGAGGAAAACATGAGTTCGAAGCACTACGTCAAGACCGAAGAGGCGCTCGGTCGCCTCACCGAACAGCAGCGCCATGTCACGCAGGATGAGGGCACCGAGCCCGCTTACGACAACGAGTACTGGGCGAACGACGAGCCAGGCGTCTATGTCGACGTGGTCTCCGGGCAGCCCCTGTTCTCCTCGACTGACAAGTACGAGAGCGGGACGGGCTGGCCGACTTTCAGCAAACCGATCGATGACGACGCCGTGGACACGAGAACCGACTATCAACTGAGCACGCCCCGCATCGAAGTGCGTTCGGCGGGTGCTGACAGCCACCTCGGCCACCTCTTCACGGACGGACCGGAGGACGCCAGCGGACTTCGGTACTGTATGAACTCCGCCGCTCTCCGTTTTGTCCCGGCCTCGTCGCTTGAGGAGGAGGGATACGGCCAGTACCGCTCCCTGTTCAACTCGGACGCAGAGCCGACAGGAGACGTAGCATGACCAGCGGCATCGATACCAGCGGGAAGATCACCCGCAACCCCGACACTGAGACGGCCATCTTCGCTGGCGGGTGCTTCTGGGGTATGGAGGATCTGTTCCGGCGCCAGCCAGGCGTGGTCGACACCCGTGTCGGCTACACCGGGGGCGAAAACGACTATGCAACGTACCGCAACCACCCGGGGCACGCCGAGGCGATCGAGATCGTGTTCGACCCGGCCCAGACGACGTATCGCGACATTCTGGCCTACTTCTTCCAGGTCCACGACCCGACGACACTGAACAGCCAGGGCAACGACTACGGCACGAGCTACCGGAGCGCGATTTTCCCGACCTCCATGCAGCAGGAGCAGATCGCGCGCGACACGATCGCGGACGTCGACGCGTCAGGTCTGTGGCCAGGAAACGCCGTCACGACCATCGAGCCCGCTGGGTCGTTCTGGGAAGCCGAGCCCGAGCACCAGGGCTACTTGATCACGTACCCCAACGGTTACACCTGTCACTTCGTCCGCCCGGACTGGGTGCTCCCTAGCCGGACTGAGGCGGACGCGCCGGCGTAGTACTGAGGGCTCCGGTGGCTTCAGATGCCAACCTCGCCGGATTCTCCTCCCGCACGCCATTGTCGCGCCGAATGCTCGGCGTGGCTCGTACGAGGGGTAGATCCGTGACCACACGACGACAGGACGCACATGGAAAGCAACCAAGAGAGCATGGTCACACTGACAGGCAGTGATCAAGTGGTCCGGGAACTGGCACACCCCGCGACCGGCGCGATCGAGGCGGAGAAAGTCACCATCACTGACAACAAGGAGGCTGGCGTATACGAGCTCTGGGTCGACGGCCAGACGGCAGCAGGACTTCTGTACAACGAAGCGGGGACACGGGTGACAATTCTCGCTACTGCGGTGTTCCCCAAGTTCCGCGGTAAAGGGATCGCCGGCAATCTGCTCGGCGGAGTCCTCGACTTGCTCCGCGCCGAGGGGCGAACAGCCACTCTCACTTGCCCGTTCGCCACGGCTTTCGTCCACTCTCACCCCCAGTACGCGGATGTCGTGGACCCCACCTTTCCGGGCAACGCACGCTCGGGCCACGGGCGCATTCACTGAGTCACATTGAGAGAAGGAAGCATGGTTGCCACCGCCAGCGTGGGGGACAGGATCACTCCCTCGACTGAAGACCATCTCCTCGGCGCGCGCGGCGACGACGCGCCCGGGGAGCGATGATGCATTCAGGGGATGACGCGCTCCCTTACATGGACAAAGCTCTCCCCGACGCTTGGAAGGCAGCTGGGGCTTTCGCGGCTGTTGTCTCCAAGGAGACCGCCAAGCACGGGTTGACGCTCGCCGAAAGCGAGATTGTCAAGGTGCGTGTCTCGCAGCTCAACGGATGTGTCTTCTGCCTGGATCTGCACTCACGGCAGGCTCGAAAGCTGGGTGTGCCGCAGCAGAAGCTGGATCTGCTGCCGGCATGGCGGGAAGCCACCCTGTTCAGCAGCCGGGAGACGGCGTTGCTCGCTGTCGCCGAAGCAGCGACCGAGTTGCCACTGAGCGAGAACAGCAAAGCGGACCTCCTCGCTGCCCGTAACGCGCTCGGCGAGGAGACCTTTGTCAGCGCTGAATGGGTGGCCGCCTCCATCAATCTTTTCAACAGGATCTCCATCCTCAGTGAGCACCCGGTACGGGCACGCGATGCTGACGGGAACCTCGCTTGACGTCGGCGCCGGGACGGAGAGTGTTGTCGTCGGATCACCGGCGGTGAGCGACTCGACAATCTACTCAGTCCCTCGGAGCGACTGGCTCAGTCGCCATCGTCGGGTGCCGCACTCGAACAGACGCCTGACGGACGAGTCGAGAGCTGAAGTCACAGCGATCTCCCAGAAACTTGGGACCAAAAGGTCCACTTCCTGCGTTCTAGTTAGTGACGCCGCAACCCAGCGGCGGCGGAAACGGAGGAATCGTGTCCAACGACTACCGCAAGACTCCCGAGGCGCTCAGCCGTCTCACCTCGCTGCAGTATCGCGTCACGCAGGAGGATGGCACTGAGCCGTCGTTCCGCAACGAGTACTGGAGCAACCGCGAGCCCGGCATCTACGTCGACGTGGTCTCGGGTCAGCCCCTGTTCTCATCCACCGACAAGTACGAGAGCGGCACGGGATGGCCGAGCTTCACCAGGCCCATCCAGCCGGACGTCGTCCACACGAAGAGTGACAGAAAGCTCTGGATGGAGCGGAACGAGGTTCGATCCGCAGGCGCCGACAGCCACCTGGGGCACGTGTTCGACGACGGCCCTGCAGAGGCTGGGGGACTGCGCTATTGCATGAACTCGGCTGCGCTCCGCTTCATCCCTGTCGCGGAGCTCGAGGCCCAGGGATACGGCGAGTATCGCTCGCTCTTCGACATCACCGACACAGCAGAGGAGAACGCATCATGACCAGTGGGATCCACGACACCGGACAGATCACCCGCACACCAGGCACCGAGACGGCTGTTCTTGCCGGTGGGTGTTTCTGGGGAATGGAGGACCTAATCCGACGTCAGCCGGGCGTCCTGCAGACCCGCGTCGGCTATACCGGCGGGCGGAACAGCCACGCCACCTATGATCGGCATCCGGGCCACGCTGAGGCGCTGGAGGTGGTTTTCGACCCCGCCAAGACCACTTACCGTGACATTCTTGCGTTCTTCTTCCAGATCCACGACCCAACGACATCGAATCGACAGGGTAACGACTCGGGCTTGAGCTACCGGTCTGCGATCTTCCCGGTCACGCCTGAGCAGGCGCAGATCGCTCGTGAAACCATCGCAGACGTGAACGCGTCGGGTCTGTGGCCCGGCAAGGTGGTCACCTGGATTGAGTCGGCTGGGTCGTTCTGGGAGGCGGAACCTGTGCATCAGGACTACCTGGAGCGTTATCCGAACGGTTACACCTGCCACTTTCCTCGTGCGGGCTGGGTACTGCCGCCGCGCTCGGTGCAAGCGTAAAACCTGGTTGGCGTGCTCACCGCGTGGGCACGCCAACCTGCTCTCCGCAGCAAGTACTTGCTGCATCAAGCTCACTAGCCTCGATGTTTCATGGGGCTGGTGAGCGGGGTGGGTCGGCGTCGTTGCCGGTGTTGAGCTGCTGATTGTGGCATTCGGGTATGACAGATCGTCGCAGTGTCCGTTGCGGGCGGTCGGGTTCCACTCCCGAGAAGAGGAGCTGCTGGTCGTAGGGGCGGGTGGTCTCGCCGGGTTAGGTCTGTGCGACGGTGGTGCGGAGCCGGTTGACGCCGGTCAGGACCCTCACGGCTTCGGGTGCATGTTCGGCGAGGTGGAGGACCTTGTGCCGGGCGCGGCGCACGAGGGTCGCGGGGATCTCGAACAACCGCGCGCGGAGCCGTTTGGGTTCCCATTTCCTCGCGTCGTGCCTGGTGAAGGCGATGGTTTGCATCCAGGCGACGAGCTCGGAGGCGAGTTGGATGATCTGGCACCAGATCTGGTTCTGCGCGAAGGACTGCAGCGGGAACTTCTCAAGGCCCATGTCTTTGGCGTTACGGATCCGGTCTTCGCAGCGCGCCCGGCGACGGTGCCGCAGCTCCAAGACGGGAAGCTGGCCGCGCGGGGAGTTGGTGGCGAACGCGGTGATGCGCATCCCCTCGTGATCAGTGATCCGCAGCTGCGCCCCAGGATGAGGACGTTCCTTCCGCACGATCACCCGCATCCCGGGCGGCCAACCCTGAAGATCCAGCAGCCCGGTCAGCTCCGCCACCCATGTCCCCTCGCGGATCCCCTCGTCCTCGCTGTCGTAGGCGGGGGTCCACGCCTTTGCCTCGTCGAGGCGTTTCAGCAGGTCAGGGGTGCTTGCGGGGAGGGTGAACCCGACCGAGTAGGCCAGACGCTGCCGCTGGAGCCAGGCCAGGAAGTCCTTGGTGCCGCCGGCCCCGTCGGTGCGGATCAAGATCTTCTTCGACCCCCGACCACCCCGGGCCAGCAGGCCCGCAGGCAGCTGCGCGAGAGCCTGCCGGGTGACGGTGATGTGATCAGCGGCGGTGTTGGAGCCGGCGTTGCCGGGGCGCAGCTGGATCGCCAGTGGTTCCCCGGTCCCGTCGCTGCCGTGGTCAAGGAACGCACACAACGGGTGATATCCGAAGCCGCGTTTGAACGTCGGTGCGGCCTGCTCCTTCTCACTGTGGGCGGTGATCAGGGTGGCGTCGAGGTCGATGACCAGCGGGCTCTTCACGCTCGCCCCCACAGTCGGGGAATGCGCTCCGACGAGGGTCCAGGCTCTTTCACGCGCGGTGCGGCGGGCTTTCGAGATCGCCTCGATCACGGTGGGCGCGTCCTGGGCGAGGGTGGTGAGCGTGCGGGAGATCGTCGGGGTCGAGGCGACATCACCGAACAGGCCCGGCTCGCAACGCAGCAGATCAGTATCCGAAGCATGCTCCCCGCCGATTGCGAGAGTGAGTGCGAGGTCCAGCAGGACCTTCGCCGCGTGGTGCTCGGCCAGCGGTTTCGTCCACGGATCCAGAGCTTCCCGCAGCGAAGCAGCGAGGCCGGTGGCGTGGATCGTGTCGGTCAGCAGCACCGCACCAGCATGCGAGAGGGCCGGGACCTCAGCGATGTCCACGCGCGGACGGGGGTAGAAGAACAAGGTAGGGTGGGACACCTGAAAGGTGCTCCTTCCGGCGGATGGCTACGAGCTTCAACACCCCGTATCATCCCAGGCCAGGAGCACCTTTCTCTATGCCTCCCACCCATCGAGACCACACCGCTATGAAAACTCGAGGCTAGCGGCGGGGTTCACGGAGTACTTCGGCGACGACGACTGGCTAGTGGACTGGGCTGACGCCATCGAAGACGAAGGCGGCGGCTTCGCAGTCACCGTTCATGCCAGCTACGACCCAAACGACAAGAAGCGTCGAGTCGCCGCCGCGTACTGGTCGGAGAAGTTGGACAGCTGGCCGAAGCCGGGCCAGAGCCGGTAGAGGCGAAGCACTCGGATAGAGCCAGAGGGCCCGTGAGTGTTGGCATGAAGTCCCAAACGTACAGGGCGCCCTGATCGACCCACGACAGAGCGTTTGTGGCGCACCGGCGCGGCAGGCTATCGAGGCTCCGGCATCTCAACCAAACAGCTTCCCTTGGTCCACGAACTCGATGCCTCGTTGAGCGGAGATATACGGGGCGAGGGCGGTTGGCAGGTTGGGTCGATGGCCGGCCATGAGTTCTCGCACGGCGATGTGCTGCAAGGTCGGGAAGTCCTGACCGTTCGCAGGATGGGTCCAGAAGCCGGACGTGTCGATGACCTCTTGGGCGCCTCGTGTGAGCGTGTCGTTGAGGGTGATCAGCACGCCGAGCTGCGCGTCGCGGGCATTGTGGACGGTCCCAACGAGATCGCGCACGTGGGTCGGGGGCACCGTCTTGCCGCCCTTCACTGAGACAAGGACCTTGCCAACGGTGGTGCTGTCGATGATGAACCGGCGAACGCCGTCGATGCCCTTGTCTCCGACCTGCCTCTCGTTCGGCTGGGCGTGGAGCATCGAGACCGCCCAGCGCTCGAAGTCGAACGGCGACTTCTCGAACAGGCGCTGCGCCGACTGCATGTCGTACGGGATTCCATCCACCACTACCTGGTCCATGACGGACTGGCCGAAAGTGGCCTGCAACCGCTTGATGATGAGGTCAATCGAGATGTACGTGATGTCGATGCCTACCCACGACCGACCGAGCTTCTGCGCCGCGTCTACCGTCGTCCCGCACCCGCAGAACGGGTCCAGGACCACCGCACCCGGATTGGTAGTGAGCTTGATGATCCGTTCCAGCAGCGCCAAGGGCTTCTGGGTTGGGTAGCCGAGCCGTTCAGCAGCTGAACACCGGCAACGACGCCGAACGCCCCCGCCCACCAGCCCGATGAAACATCGAGGCTAGAGCCAACGCTGACGGCGGAAGACGGCGTACAGGCCCGCGGAGATGATGACCATTGCCAGAATCGATAGCGGGTAGCCAAAATCCCAGGTAAGTTCCGGAATTGACTCAAAATTCATCCCGTATATCGCTCCGACAAGGCTCGGAGTGAATAGGATGGCGGCCCACCCTGAAACGCGCTTCATGTCCTCGTTCTGTTTCTGGGCCACTAGGGCCAAGTAAACCGTAACGAGCTGTGTCAGCCGTGCGTGGATGCCGGACACTCTGGACAGAAGGTCATCTGCGTCCTCGGCGAAGGCCGCAGCATCGGCTGACCAGTCTGAGTTCTTCGACGCCCCTGGCGCGGGGATTCGATCGATGAACCGGCACAGGGAAGCAAGAGAGGAGCGGACCTTGCTGGCATCGGAGCCGAGCCGATAAACGCTCTCGATGTCCTTCTCGAATTCCCCGAAAATACTCGACTCGCAGTCCGCAGTGCCGTCCTCCAGGGAAAGTGCGGCAGAGTCATAGGAATCGATCGCGGCCTCGACGATGAGCGTTAGCGTCAGTTCCGCCTCATCTGCGGCAAAGTATCGCCCTGAGTTGTCTTCCGCCGGATGCCAGGCGGTCCCGATTCCGTCGACATCTTCAAAGACCACCAGCCAGTCGTCATGAAAGACAATGTGTAGTGATTCTATTCGTAGATCTTCTTGCCCTGCTTTTGCGATCCGGTTTATTCGCAGAAGGAAGGAGGGGCCGAATACATCCAGGCGAGGGCGACCGGCTCCTTCACGCAGGATTTCTCGCATGTTCTCCGGGAACTCGAATTCAGTTCCAAGTTGGTCAACCGTGTGCTCGCGCCCACATTGGCAGTCGACGACCTCGCCTCGATCCGTGATCAATGATCGGAGATCCGCAATCGGCTGCTGTTGCTTTGGTCGGACCTGCGGTCGCATCGCGTGTGCGGTGCCACCGGAGCATCCAAGGTGTTCAGTCATCCGGCGAGTGTAGTGGCGCAGAGGGGAGATGCGAGAGCCAGAGCCGCTCACGATGCCGGCCAGGACGCTGTAGCGCGCTGGGTCTCCTTCCCGAGTCTCACGAAGGAGAACTGGAGTATGCCCACGAAGTTCTGCTCGGAGCTGCGTGATCGTGCGGTCCGCATGGTCTACGACCGCCACGCCCTTGAAAGTGGCCCAGGAGCGCAGTCGACCCGCGCCGTCGCGCCCGAGCTCGGCGTCGGTGAGGAGCCCTTGCGGAGCTGGTGCAACCGCTACGGCCCCGCCGAGAGATCGTCCCGTCCGCAGGAATCGCTCGAGGAGGAGAATCGCCGGCTGAGGAGCGAAGTGACCGACATGCGCCGTGCGAACGAGATCTTGAAGAAGGCATCGGCATTTTATCCGCGCAGCCCGATCGCCCCACGACGAAATGATCCGGTTCATCGATATGCACCGTGAACAATTCGGTTTCGAGGCTGTCTGCCGCGTGGTCGGCACGACAGAATGTGGGTTTCTCACCTCCCGCGGCTGCCGAGCCGCGAAGCAGCGCCCAGCCTCTGCCCGCGGCATCTGGGCCGCAAAGTTCACCTGCGTTCGCATCCCGAAAGGGCTCTGCGACGCCGCGCTCTTCACGGACGTCCGCACGCGGCGGATCGTCGGCTGGGCCGTCGCGGCCCGCCTGCCCACCGAGGCATTGCCGTTGCAGGCCCTCGAGCACGCTCTACTGTGCACCTGCGCCGAAGCCTCTAGCCTCGATGTTTCATCGGGTTGGTGAGCGGGGGCGTTCGGCGTCGTTGCCGGTGTTCAGCTGCTGATTCTGGCATGTGGGTGTGACAGATCGTCGCAGTGTCCGTTGCGGGCGGTCGGGTTCCACTCCCGAGAGGAGGATTCTGCTGGTCGGTGGGGCGGGTGGAGCCGCCTGGTCAGGTCTGTGCGACGGCGGTGCGGAGCCGGTTCATGCCGGTTAGGACGGTTCGGGCTTCGGGGGCGTGTTCGGCGAGATGGAGGACCTTGTGCCGGCAGCGGCGCACGAGAGTCGCGGGGATCTCGAACAAGCGTGCGCGGAGCCGTTTGGGTTCCCACTTCCTCGCGTCATGGCCGGTCAGAGCTATGGTCTGCATCCAGGCGACGAGCTCGGAGGCGAGCTGGATGATCTGGCACCAGATCTGGTTCTGCGCGAAGCCCTGCAGCGGGAACTTCATCAAGCCCAGGTCCTTGGCGTTGCGGATCCGGTCTTCGCATCGTGCGCGGCGGCGGTGACGCAGCTCGAGGACGGGTAGCTGGCCGCGCGGGGTGTTGGTGGCGAACGCGGTGATGCGCATTCCTTCGTGATCGGTGATCCGTAGTTGCGCTCCGGGGTGGGGGCGTTCCTTCCGCACGATCACCCGCATCCCGGCAGGCCACCCGGACAGGTCCAGCAGTCCGGTCAGCTCCGCCACCCACGCCCCCTCGCGGATCCCGTCGGTATCGGTGTCATAGGCCGGAGTCCACGCCTGCGCCTCATCGATATGTTCCAGCAGGTCAGGAGTGTGCGCGGGGAGAGTGAACCCGACGGAGTAGGCCAGCCGCCGCCTGGTCATCCACTGGAGAAATTCCTTGGTGCCGCCGGCTCCGTCGGTGCGGATCAGAATCTTCTTCGACCCCCGCCTGCTCCGGGCCAGCAGGGCTGGTGGGAGCTGCGCGAGCGCGGCCTTGGTGACGGTGATGTGATCAGCCGCGGTGTTCGAGCCGGCGTTGCCGGGGCGGAGATGGATCGCCAGCGGTTCCCCAGTCCCTTCGCTGCCGTGGTCGAGGAACGCGCACAGAGGGTGATAGCCGAAGCCGCGTTTGAACGTCGGTGCGGCCTGCTCCTTCTCGCTGTGGACGTTGATCAGGGTGGCGTCGAGGTCGATGACCAGCGGGCTCTTCGCACTGGCCCCCGCGGCGGGGGAGTGCTCCCCGGCCAAGGCCCAGGCCCGTTCCCGCGCGGCGCGACGGGCATTCGAGATCGCCTCGATCACGGCGGGCGCGTCCTCAGCCAGCGTGGTGAGCATGCGGGAGATCGTGGGGGCCGAGGCGACGTCACCGAACAGGTCCGGTTCGCACCGCAGCAGATCAGCATCCGAAGCGTGCTCGCCGCCGATCGCGAGAGTGAGTGCGAGATCCAGCAGGACCTTCGAGCTGTGATGCTCTGCCAGCGGTTTCGTCCACGAATCCAGCGCCTCACGCAGCGAAGCAGCGAGGCCAGTGGCGTGAATCGTGTCGGTCAGCAGCACAGCGCCCGCATGCGCGAGGGCCGGAACCTCGGCGACGTCCACCCGCGGACGGGGGTAGAAGAACAAGGTAGGGTGGGACACCTGAAAGGTGCTCCTTCCAGCGGATGGCTACGGGTCTCAACACCTCGTATCATCCCAGGCCAGGAGCACCTTTCGCCATTCATTCCGCCGGTCGAGACCACACCCCCGTGAAATCTCGAGGCTAGGGGTCGCCGCCACGCCCTTGCCCCTCCAAGACCGTCGCG
>Ga0209508_1002345_pt1 | contig 12653 bp, 8 predicted proteins | sample AD_UKC129_MetaG_FD_184427 | JGI IMG/M metagenome (GOLD analysis project Ga0209508, IMG submission 184427) | Active sludge microbial communities of municipal wastewater-treating anaerobic digesters from Canada - AD_UKC129_MetaG (SPAdes) (version 2) | ecosystem: Engineered > Bioreactor > Anaerobic... | reverse complement strand
CAACCATGTTTTCCAAGTCAGAGGCATTAGTCAATGGAATTGCATTACCTTCGCTAAGAAGTAATTCATTACCGGTTGCCACCTTTTGCTGCATATCAGCGCCGCCAGTAGGGGGTTTCAAACATCCCAATAGACGTCCTTGCTCAACAGCAAATCTGGCTGTATGCATGGTCCCATCCTCTGCCTCCGCTTCAATCACTATGACCCCAGAAGACAACCCTGACTGGAGCCTATCCCTTTCCACAAAAAAACCGGCTAACGGCTTGGTACCGACAGGATACTCGCTTATCAGACATCCTCCCATATCCAATATTTCCTCTGCCAGGTGCAGGTTTTGCGCAGGATATACCATATCAAGCCCATGTGCCAAAACAGCAACTGTTTCGCCGTTATTCTCGAGGCATCCCTGGTGTCCGGCTGTATCACATCCCTGGGCTAAACCACTTACAACGACTATACCTTCCCTCGCCAAGAAACCTCCTATACGCTTGGCCATGTCCAATCCGTATTCAGTTGGTTTCCGCCTGCCAACAACAGCTACACACCACTTATTGAGAATAGTCGTGTTCCCTTTCACATAAAGGATAACTGGTGGATCTGAGATTCCTTTGAGAAGTATAGGAAACTGGGGATCAAAGGTCGTAAGAACGTGAATATCTTGAGATAACGTTTCAGACAGGGTTTTTTGAGCGTTTTGATAGAAAACAGAAAATTCTTCTTCAGACGGGCACTCATAACGCGAAGATCCTGAAAGAGCATTGACGGCTAGTAACCGAAGTTCAGAAGGGTCTTCAGGTAAGGAAGAGACCTGATCAAGTATTCTAGCTAGCGTTTTTCTACCTATGCCTGGCACTAACGAGAGAGTCATAACACCAAGTGCGCTTTTCACAGGATCAACCATCTCCTACTATAACCACAGAATTTCATCTTTCAGGGAACCAATCTTCCCAGTCTACAGTATCTCTCGCGAAACGGCGCTTTTTCTCAGTCTTTCTGAAGACTAGACACGACGTATTCTGCCACCACTCCTATTGTAAGTTACAAGTTACACAGTGTATAAACCTGCCAAAGTCCTAAGCGCCCATCTACTTCTTCAATTGCCGCCAATCGCATTTCGAATCACGGGTGGAAAAACCTGGCTAGCCCTAAATTCGTTTATAATCCTGAATTCTCGGTTTCAGTGGAAAAACCTTCTTAAGATGTGATGACTGCCAATTTCCCCTTCAATACCCCCTTTTCTATGACAACGCCGGTTCAACCATTCTTTGCTTGGGTCTAAAGGGATGCAGTCATGCCCATTGCATTCAAACAGCCCTGATTAATCGATTTCTGCCTGAACAACCTCGGGTTCTTCTCCTAGCTGAGTTTTCCAGGTTCCCCGGCGGTATTGCCAAGCAACCACAGCTAAACGAACGAATTGATCGATGTCAATGGCCCACCATATTCCAGTTAAGCCAAAATGCCCACTCAAAAAATACGCCAGGGGAATACGGCAGCCCCAGATACCCAAGGCAGCAGCGACCATAGGGGTCAAGGTATCCCCTGCGCCTCGGAGAGTTCCGCCTAACGTGCCTGTAATCTGCTGGGGAATTTGAGATAATCCCATGATGAGCAGGTATTGGACCCCCAATTCTATGACCGCCGCGTCGTTAGTGAGCAGGCTCATGAGAAAACGCGGGCAAAGAACCAGGATTGCAGTGGTGCAAGCGGTAAGAGCAACGCTCCACCTTAGCAACTGCTGAACGTAGCGTTGGGCTAGGTGGGTATCGCCAGCGCCCAGGGAGCGGCCGACTAGGGTAGTTGCGGCAATGCCGAATCCGGCCGCTGGCATGTATGAAATACCTTCTGCTTGAAGCCCAAGTTGATAGGCGGCGCCAGCTACGGTCCCAAAGGTGTTTACCAATCGAAATACAAGGATGCTGGCCAACTGCCAAAAGAACATCTCGGCAGATGCAGGAATACCAATGCCCAATATTCTCCGAATAAGGGGCATATTTATGAAGATACCATGCTGGAATCCAAAATCCACAGATGATCTCGGTCTGAAAAGAAACCATGCTGCGAGGATAGCTCCTGTGGCCTGGGCCACTATAGTGGAAACGGCGGGTCCCTTGAAGCCTAGGGCAGGAAAGCCGAGATGGCCAAAGATCAAAAGTGAGTTCGCCCCTACGTTGACCAGGTTTATCACCAAAGCCACCTGCATAGGTGTTCTGGTGTCTCCCATCCCTCTCATAATCGCGCTTATGACCATAAAAATGGCTTGAAATGGTATGCTGAAGACCAAAATTCTCAGGTACGTAACGCCCATGGGCAAAGATTCGGGGGTTGCGCCAAGTAGCATCATAAAGTTGGGGGCAAAGACGAAAACTACGGCGGCAACCAACCCCATTAGGGCAGCTGCAGCTATAAGTCCTTGATGAGCGATCTCACGCACACGGTCATGATCGCCTGCTCCAAGAGCGCGGGCAGTTAACACAGTAGTGCCTGTCCCAATAGAGCTGAATATTATCCAGACAAACATACCTATCCTACCAGCCAAGCCTACTGCCAAAATCGCAGCGGCACCTAACCGCCCAACCATGGCAGTGTTTACGAACCCAATCAAAAACTGAAGGATGTTTTCAGTTGTTACAGGCCAGACCAGAGAAAAGATAGTCTGTTTGATTTCTCTCTGAGATGGTTCAATGGGCATCTCAGTGCTTGCGTCTGGAACTGAAGGCATCTAGTGGATACCTCCTTCACAACAAGGGCTTTGCAAAAAGGGCGGGAGACCCCCGGCAAAAAGCACAAATTCTTGCGCTTAAGGCTCAGACTCTGGTTAATGGCGATATCCCATTTCAAGTTTATCCGTCCCTATAGTGGGTCTTTCAGACATGCTAGTTCTTCACAACCCTTGCATTCTACCTTCGTCAACTCCGCCTTCATCAACTTGCCTCATTATCTGTTTAACTTCGTCATGCCTCTCATTCTTCCTCTTTCGTGGGGATTGAAGTTTCGACCCAGGGCTTACGCCTATGGCTGTAATGTTTTCATCCTACATAAGGGATTGGTATATGGAAGATGATATGCAAGTCCGGCTATTGGAATCGGTCGCGCCGTTGGTTTGAAACGCTAACCTGTTTTGGGGATAGCCCTCCATAATCTCGAAATTCTAAATGTCACTAGGCTGAGCGCTGCTTCCGATCGATAAGGAACAACAACACAGGTTAATTTAGTGAGGAGTTTTAGTTTCAGAATGAGGTAAGTATGAAATGGGTGTGTAGATCCGATCTTTATAACAAAATTACTCAGCTGATATTTGGCACTATATAGATGAGAAAGTCGGTGTTTTTGTGCTTTCTCAGTTGTAATCAGCCCTAACCCACACGTAACTGACAATAAATTGAGGGGAGCCATTGAGCAGGGTGAGGGTGTGGTATTTCAACCCTGCGTAGGTTGTTTCATTTTTCATATTGATGTTTGTTATTAAGGAGGGGACAAGCCCCTACCCTACTACTATGTTTTATTGTTTCCCATTTTTCATCGTCGGGAATTCTGTGTTGTTACCTCATACCACACCTAGACCGGCACCAAGAGTCACCAATATGTGTTCGCATATCTTTTGAGGAAGGTTTTGGAGGTGGTGAAGCAGAAACCCCCGTCCCTTTTGCGCCTTGGATATTGCGGCTAAGCAAAAAGACCGGGCGTCTCTGCTTCGGATATTACAGTTCTTTACCACAGTCTGGGCAGAACTTGAACCCCTCATCCACAGCACGTCCACAATAGGGACAATAATGCGTGGAACCATGCCCTCTATCCTCACTTTGGTCATCGGAAGGATGCTCGACGCGCACTCGCGGGTCCAGTGGATCCGGTTCATCTTCGCTATCTACTATATGGATCACCGAATGCCTGTTTTCCGAAGTGGCATTTCTAAAGTTGTATACAGCGTTTGCTATGGCTAGCGCCACAAAAAGAAGCCCAAAATATGGGAAGATTTCTGCTAGACCAGAGTCTATGCCTATCGGGCCTGAAACACTGGAGAACATGCTCCGCGCAGTAAAGAACCAAAACAACCCAAACAAACCAGCAATAACGCTGGCTACCCCGTTCATAAACGATGGCCCTCTACCTGGTTTTACGCTTGTCTTGCGATTACCTTCTCCCAATTCATACCGCTCCCTTAGAATCACTCGAATTCCGCACAATAACTACTGGATAACTATATTACCATTTCAGACCATTTAAGGTACACTACTTTCACGTTATTCCCGACTTGGAAGCAGGAGAACCGTCCCCATGCTTCCCTGTAATGTGTTTCACGGTGAGCTTGAGCATACAAGTGTTTCGGATCATCTCGCCTGACACTTCGACGTCGCCATCATTGTAGTGGTTCAAAATAGCGCGGTGGGCATAGATCTTCTCGGACTCTTCGAGTATTAGTTCCATATCACCGAATCCGACTACGCTTTCATATTGCATGGTGATGCTTCCTTTTTCGTATGGTCTTGATATGTCCATTTCAAACCCAACATGGTTGTTTTTGGAAAGAAGGTCGTGTTTTTTTCCTTCTTTTGCGCCGTGAAAGTATATGACCATAGAATTATCTTCTTCTATCGTGTAACCGAAATTCATGGGTACTATGTACGGATACTCTTCATCAAACATAGCTATCCTGCATACATCGCACCGTTTCACTACCTCTAGGATATCATCGTAATCCGTTATTTCTCTGTCGGACCGTCTCATAGATATACTCCTCCCATGGGAATCCAATCGTGCATCTTTGGCAATGATACTGATACTCTACCATGTTGGACGTCCTATCGCATCCCCTCAAGGAATACAGTTCGAACATATCCTACATATACTAAGTTCATCTGTCAGTATGAGTCTATAAAGACTAACAATTGGCTCAAGGTCTTTTCTTCTGCTATTTTCATTTGCGGTCATGAACTGCTTTGCCAATGTAAAGAGGTCAATGAGAATGAATATACCAACTACTAAAAAGCATACGAGCCCTATGATTCCTGGGCCACTTGCCCCCCAATTTCCTTAAAAGCTCAGGAACAAGGTGACCCTCCCCACGACTCCTAGCAGAAGCTAGAGTACATCCCGGCGCGTTTTCGTTGAGTAGAATTGATATATCCTATATGGCTCGGGAAAATGAACAGAGCATAGGCCAATCTAATGCTTTTTCTGCACTTTTGCATTCTGCTCTCTGAGACCGCCAGTTGTCTATTAGAAAGCTGCTTCTTTTTGTCTACAGATATGTAGCTGCACTCCTATGCCCAAAATTCCCAGTTACTGGCGCCTAGCTGTCCACGTCCGAGTTCACGTAAGGCCCTGACAGTCTCCCACCTTCTTTATATGCACTGCCCAGGATATGCACTGCCCAGGCAGTCATTTGGTTCGATCAGTTCGCTGAGTTGTCCCACTAGCTTAAAGTTGTGCCGATATGCGCATGTCTTTCATGCTCCAAACCTAGCTAAATCTAATCTGAAAGAAATGGTGTTATAAATGACGTAAAGTTCTGTCTGCATATGCTTTTCGGGTCCTTTTTGGAGGTTTCGAAGCAGAAACCCCCGTCCCCTTTGATTCACGTTACGTTGTTTGCACCTCTTGCTTGCTTCCGATATATGCCAAGACGCCGCCTACTATCGAAAGGATCATGCATATTGCCACAAGGGTTCCGCCAAAGAGCGCTGCCACGATAGATAAAACGATTATCCAAATTGCCTTAGATGTAGACGGACCCGAAATGATCATGACTGAAAAAACTATCAATACAATGGAAAGGATTAAACCTATCCATCCTAACCCTATGATAGTGCTGGCGCCTTCTGCTTCTAGAGCGCTCCCGCACCCTCCGATGAACAAAGTGCCTACCGCAGCGAACACTGCTAAGATAGATCCTATAAGACTGACTATGCCACCTGCTTTTCTCAATTCTTCCACCTCCTCATGTTTCAGGGTCACATAACTCTGCCTTATGCGGAAAACTAATCCCTTTGTTAATCGAGATATTGATTGAAGAGCCTTCCCATTGCTCATCGATTTGTTACAGATGCCAGTCAAAGGCCAATGGCATCTACACCTATACCAATTACTGTAATCAGCAAAGCAAAGATCCCTTACTCCTTCTTGTTCCCTTATTCAAAAGTTACTGTAACTGGTTCAGAATCAAAAATTGTGTCCCATGAGTCGGAGTCAAAAATGTGGAATCTGAGCTCTATCTCGCTGATTTCTTTGATGTTGTTCTTTTCTAGGTCGCTTTTATCGAAAGTTATGGAATCGAACGCTTTTTTCCCCGCTAAAACGTTGCAAGAAAAGATCGTCCCGACCATGAAACCGTTTACCGACGCGTCTCTAACCTGAATCGTTACGTCATTGTCGCTATTGTTTTCTACATAGACTAGGAGTTCGGCTCCGAATATGCTGCCACTCATATCAAGTCCTTGAGCAACAATCTTGAACCCCTGCTTGTCGAGTAGCAGAACGCCATCGTCATCATATTCCTGCACAAATGACGGGTCAGCGTTTGTCGTTATGACGATAGGATCAGAATCTATAATGGTTTCCCATGAGTCGGCATCAAAAATGTGTAATTGGAACTGGATCTCTTTTATTGTTTCAATACCCGCGCGCTTTAGATCCGTAGACGAAAATGTTATTTCATCGTTGGCCTTTTTCCCGGGAGCAACGTTGCATGAAAATATAGTGTCAACCATTACACCGTTGATAGCGGAATTCCGAGCTTGGACCGTTACACGTTTCGAAGTATTATTCTCTATGAGAACGTCTAAATTAGCCCCAAAGATGGAACCAGTTGGATCCAACGACGTTGCAGTAACCTTGATATCATTCTGGTCGAATATGACTTTTTCTTCTATTGACACTTTCTTGCCGGTCTTTGAGGCGCTGGCACCCGCAGGTTCCGATTGGGTGCCCGAGCCTGTGGGAGTCCCCTGGTCACCTGTATCCGAAGACCCTCCGCATGCTGCTAAACTTATCGAGATCAACACCACTAGCAGAACTGAAAGAAACTTTTTCATGATAATTACCTCCTTTTTATGTGCCTACACCCTATGTCCTTGTCCAAAATGTGAGCAAGTTTGCCTTGATGTTCGCTTCAAGATTTGGCCTGATCGTCTTCAACGACCAGTAATTCGCTTAAGATCTTGTCTTCTGCCGTTTCATTTGCGGCTCTGACTTGCTTTGGCAATGTAAACAAGTCGATGAGCAAGAATATGCCTACTACTACAAAACATAGGAGCCCTATGCCACCTACTCCCCCACCTGCTCCGCCTAAAAAACTAGAGAACAACGAGATCCACCCTACGACTCCTAAGAGAAGATAGGCTAAGCCCCGGCGTGTTTTTCCCAAGTAGAACTGATGTATCCCTATATTGCCGAGGAAAATGAGTAGAACATAAGCCAAACCAACGCTTTTCCTGTGCTTTTGCATTTCGCTTTCTAAAACCGCCAATTGCCTATCGGAAAGCTGCTTCTTTTTGTCTATGGACATTTCCCTTACCTCCCCATGCCCAAAATTGCCAGTTACCGGCATCTATCTGTCCACGCACGCACTCGGATGAGAGTATGATAGTCTCCCACCTTCTTTCGCTGCACTGCCCGATAGTCATTTAGTTTCCTCGGTTCGCTAAGTTATCGTGCTAGTTTGAAGTTGTGCTGATCTGCGGATGGTCTATATGTTATGTTCCAAATCTGGCTGAATCTTATCTGGAATGAGTGGGTGTTATAGATGACATCAAGTTTCAGTGAGATTATACTACTGGGGTACCGGCGCAGAGAGTCGGTAACATTTGTTCGCATATGAATTCGGGACCTTTTTAGAGGTTTTGAAGCAGAAACCCCCGTTCCCGTTGCTTCTTAAGTTGCGTTAGCGCCACTTGCTTTCCTGCCAGTTCTTCTTCTATGGTTAGTTTGTCTTTCTTCGGATCCTGTAATCCCCAGTCATTCTGTCCAAAACTTCTAGGTATCTTCTTAGGTCTTCATTAGGGCGGAAGTAAAGGGCAAAAACTTTGCTTGTGCCATCGTCTATTGCCCCATGAAGTTCAAGTTTTGGCCCTCGGCTCTCAAGCCAATCAAAAGGGCTAGGTACCAGCGTCCCCTCTTTTGGAGCTCTAGTCCTGCTCTTCCTGGGAGTACAAGACTTATGCGAGTATGGGTTCCCAACACCCCTCTCTTTAAGTATCCTGCTTACAGACTTACTAGATATATGTATCCTTTTTTGCTTGTCCAACAATTCTGATATGTGCTGATAACTTGCGCCTTTGTATTCATTTTCAGCTAGCAAAGCGACCATATCTTTGTTGTCTTTAGATATGGCGTGTTTGGGTGTTTTGCCTCTGTTTCAATGGACTAAGGATAGAACACCTTTTTCTTTCATCTCTTTCTTTAACCTTTTCACCCGTCGCTAGCTAAGGTTCAGATACGCTGCTGCTTCTCTTACTGTTATCCTCCCTTCAACTACTTCTTCCATAACGAAAACTCTTCTTGCTTCTTTTGTGCTCAAAAAACGTCCTCTCTTTCTCTCATAGTGACAATATCATTGTTCGATCACAGAAGCTCAATATCGGTATTGACAGATCTGCAGAAGTTTCCACCCGGGTGTCAGGGCAAGTGCAAGATGATGATCCAATTGTGTTCGAAAAAATGTGCGCGATGTTTTCAGGGAAAGTAATAGGGTACTCAAAGATCCGGATCTTTGATATTCACATACCATCGTTCAAGAGTTGACGGTTGGGTTTCTGTGTATACTGCGATACACGCAGATTTTCGTATTACACAAGTTATCCCGGTAAAGGCAGAGATGTACGTTCCTCTCTCGATTCAGGCCGCAAAAATGCCTATACATTACAATTTAGTGTTTGTTTGTAGGAAATCCGGCTTTAACGCTCCAAATGAAACTCACCCCATGGAAAAAATCATTGCAGCTATAAATGATGCACTTCTAAAAATCGGTGCAAAAGAGTTGAATTTTTCTAAAGGGGATAGAACGGTACTACTATACGGACATGGCTTGAAATATATATCCTTTAAGGGGGCAACAAATGTTACCACAGACGATATTGGGGAAGTTATTAACACCCTGCTCTCGAATGCCGCTTTAAGCAAACATATTTAGTTTTATCCCCTCCCTATACGCCCAAGCTCCCTTCAATCCCTTGCAACCAATTCACCCCATCGCAAAAGAAAAAGCCCCGCAGGAGAGGACTTAAGTTCCGGCTACCCTACGTTATAGAAGATCAACTACCCCCTTCATGCTCCACAACCCAGCCGAACCTATCAGACAATTCAATTCACCACAAAGAAAAAGCCCCGCGAGAGAGCTTAATTGCTTGCTTTCCCACGGGGCTGCTTGATTTCTCTCCTTCGCTTACTGACAGTGAGTTAGCTTGGGAAGGATAGCCGGACGAGGCCTACTGCCCGTTGCCGGTTTCTTCATTATCTTCGCTACCTTGGTCTGGATTCAATAAGCTATTAGCTTTCGTTATCATTTCTCCAAATAAAGTTTTATGTGAGCTGCCACCAGATACTGCTTCGACCAGTGTTGAAGCTGCGCTGATTTTGCCTTGAGTCACACCGTCTGCTAATACTAATTCATCAACATCATCAAGTGGATTCGTAAACAGTGCATATACTGCTTCAGCTGCTTCAAATATCTTTGTATCTGTAAAACTTAGAGACTTTTCTGCTGTTGCAATTCCGTCAGTGTATTGGACTATTGCTACTGCTCTGGTTGGTATTTCGTCTATTTTTGCAGACCAGCTATTTTCCCAACTGGTGGCTACATATTGGCCGCCGGCATCAATGGTTCCACTGATTGTGCTTGCGTTTGCGTGCTTTTCAAAGCCCTTAAAGATTTGTTGGCCTAACAAGGTTTTGTCTTTATAAAGCTCTATTACTATGCTTGTTGTATCACTTACTTTTTTACCCGAGTTATTGGCGTCAAGGTTTATTCCTACCCCATAGCCCAGTACTCGAACTGTGTTACCTTCACCAGCTGCTGTACTGGCATAGGCTGTATTATCAGCTATAGTTACGCTGGTAATTTTTAGCCTTGCATTTATTTCTGTTTCTACTTCTGTCAATGCTGCTGCAAGAGCATCAGTGGTAGCCTGGGATCTACCAAAGCCATCCGCCGGCCTCTTCTCGATGATCTTCGCCAATACTGCTGCTTTGCCATCGTCACCTAATCTGTTGTATCTACCTACCAGGTCCTCAAGCATGGTTATCTTGTCTGTAACTTGCAAGCCGGAATGGATTGTGTAGTTCTCATCTTTTGCTGCCTTAAACCTATCCAGAAGCATGGTGGCAAACCCGATGTCAGTTAAGCTTTCCGCTGCGTTTACCATGTTCAATGATGCTTCGGTGGTCTGTCTTGTTAGTACTATCTCGTCTAGCATAGACTGCAGGGTTTCTACGGTGTAGCCTTCTGCAGGCCTGTTGGCCAGAAGGTCCCAGCCTACCGCATCTTTCCTGCCCTCCACTGTGATCTTGTTATACTCGGTTAAATCAAGACCTAATATCTTTTCATTCTTCTCTAATGCTTGCCTCATAGCTTTACGCTCGTTTTGGCCGTAGTTAGCACCAGCTTCTACACCGTTAACTTCTGCCAGAGCATCATATACACCTTCACCCGGCCACTCCAGTGTTGCTTTGTACATTACGCCTGCACTGGTTACTACGAAGAATTCGTAAGTTCCTGTTGCTTTATCCTTCTTAAACCATAGGGTCTCGTCTGTATTTGGTTCTAACTCTACCCATTTACCATCGGCTTTTTGGGCAATGAGCTTGACTGCACCTTCGGCTAAGGATACTCGCTGGCTATCTACTAATATTTCAAATTCTACATAAGCGTCTTCAGTTTCAGGTCTAGTTCCTTCTCTGCCGGTGGCTGTAAAAGAAACATTATTTATTTCTTCTTTCCAGTCTAAGGTTGCTACGTAAACGTTAGCATCTTCGCCTTTTGTCTTTACTTCAAAGGTACGTAGTCCTGTTGCTGCTTCTACATTAAACCATAAGGTGGCATCGGTGTTAGGGGTTAGGTTCGCCCATCCCCCGTCGCCAACTTTAACTTTGATGTATTCTACGTTGCCTTCGGCTAAGGAAATCTCTGTACCTTCTGCTACCAGCTTGAATTCGGCATAGATGTTACCTGCTGCGTCGCCTGCTGTATCTGGAGCTATGCCTACGTTGCCGGTTTCTTCAAAAGCAGCTGCTATTGGTTCTTCTACTGTTACCGTACAACTGGCCTTCTTACTGCTATCCGCAGCAGAGGTTGCTGTAATGATAGCTTCACCTTGAGCTTCTGGTGTTACAACTCCATTGGCAACAGTTGCTACCTCTGTATTGCTTGATGACCAAGTTACATTTTTATTAGTAGCATTGGACGGCTTTACTGTTGCTGTTATCTTGCCTGTTGCTCCTCCGGCATATAAGGTCATCGTTGTTGGGTTAACACTAATAGCACTTACCGGCACAAATACCGATCCAACTGGCGGTGCTGCAGGCTCTTCTCCACCAACAACTTCTTCTCCGGCTATTACAGCAGTAACGCCTTCTGGAATTGTTATGTTCTCAGGCTCCGGTTCAATCACAGTGCCTGACGCATTGATGGTAGCATTAGTTATACTTCCTGTTCCTGTCACCTCAGCCGGCTCGTCGACGACCAGGTTGACTATTGTAGCATCAGAGCCCAGTTCTACTACTACTTCAGGAGCCTCAATGTATAGATTTTCAACCTGACCTTCAGGTATTACTACGTTAGCGTCTTCGCCCGTTATCCTAACTTCTTCAAAGTTGCCACTGAGGATTACTACGCCCTCACCTATTAGCTCCTCAATTGTGAGGACTGCTATTCCCTCACCTTCCACTTCTTCTTGCACTATAGTAGAAGGAGCTTTCACATAAGCCTTTGCAACTTGAGTGCTGCCTATGATTACAATTCTTACATCTTTTTTAACTACCTCAAGACTACCTATCTTCGAATCTTTCAAGATAATGCTTTCTTTGCCGCCGCCTTGTACTTTCACGTTTCCATCAACTGTAACATTATCAAGAATTACTGTACCATCACCTACGCTCTGGGCTATAAGCAGATCCCCTGTTATCTTGGCGTTTTGGATTTCTACTCCGTCAGCCAACACGTGAGCATTACCAGCTATGGTCATTCTGGCATCTTCTTTACCGTAAACACCTTTTTCGGTGAAAATCTCAGCCACGAGCCTATCTAGCACTGTCACAGTCTCAGATCTCTTTATAGGGTTCTTAGGCCCAAACGTTCCGTCAGGATATCCTTCCATAAGCCCTGCATCTACTACTGCCATGACTGCCCAGTGACTCCAACTTGCAATCTCGTCTGAATCCTTGAATAGATGTTTTTTACCTTGATCTTTTAGTTCATATATCCTTGCAAGAACCAAAGCCGCCTCTTGTCTGGCTATTGGATCATCCGGCCTGAAGGTCCCCCCAGCATCACCTATCATGTACCCTGCGGCCACAGCTTTGGCTATATCGCCTACGAACCATTCGGTACCTTCTATGTCTGAGAAGTCTACCTTAGCCTTTTCCACAAACCCGAAAGTCCTGTTCATTAAGGCTGCAAATTCGCATCGCTTTATAGGGTTTTCAGGTTTGAACGTGCC
>Ga0209508_1002344_pt1 | contig 12662 bp, 10 predicted proteins | sample AD_UKC129_MetaG_FD_184427 | JGI IMG/M metagenome (GOLD analysis project Ga0209508, IMG submission 184427) | Active sludge microbial communities of municipal wastewater-treating anaerobic digesters from Canada - AD_UKC129_MetaG (SPAdes) (version 2) | ecosystem: Engineered > Bioreactor > Anaerobic... | reverse complement strand
TGATCCGGAAGCCGGGAGACCTGCCTGATCTGTTACTTCCGAGCCTCTTTTGCGAGGACAAAGGAGGTGATCTCATGAGGACTCGGTTTTCGCGTGTTGTTGCACTGCTGCTAATGGCTACTATGCTGGTATTGCCTGCTTCCGCAGCGGTGAAAGTAACAGATGACGTGGGTAAGACTCTAACATTTACCAGTGTACCCAAGCGTGTTATTTCTTTGGCTCCCAATGTTACAGAAATCCTGTATGCCATTGGAGCTCAAGACAGCTTAATTGGTCGCACCCCCGTGGATGATTACCCACCAGAAGTGAAGAACGTACCTGTGATGGGCGACTACACCCAACCCAACATTGAACTGCTGCTGACCAAGAAGCCTGACCTAATCATTGGCACCATTAGCTTTAGGAAAGAAACCTACGACATCATGGAGAGGTACTGGAATGTATTCATTGCTGATCCACAGTCAGTAAGTGAAGTGTCATCACTAATCCATCGCATGGGGGTCATTTTCCAGAAGGAAGCCCAAGCCAAGCAACTTGAAGAACAAATCAGGCTCATGCCAGTAGCGCTGAAGTCACTGGGTGGCCAGCATCCTCGGGTGCTTCTGCTTTTGTGGCATGATCCGCCCATGAGCGTGGGCAAAGACACCTTCATCAATGACGTTCTCAATCAGGTAGGCTTGGTATCGGTCACAGGCAGTTACACCCAACCATGGCCCACGTTGGGCGAGGAAACACTGCTCAAACTCAACCCGGATTACATCCTGTATCCTGAGGAATCCATGGGTGGGGAAGCAGCTTCTTTCAATGGTAGACCTTGGACTGACTTAAAAGCCGTGCAGCAAGGTAAGATTGTCTCTTTTAATGATGACTGGGTATTTAGAGCAGGACCCCGCCTCACGCAAGGCATGGCAGAGCTCTATTTGAAAGTGGTCCAGCAAAAACCCAATGCAAAAGTGCTTTTCATATCGAACAAAGCAAGAATCGCATCATTGAACGGTGCATTGGTGGATTATTCCAAGTTCTCCCTTAAGGACGGACGATTCCTAGTGGATCCAGCTTACGCCAAGACGCTTGGCATCACATCCTACAAAGGAAACCTAAGAAGTAGTTCTTTGCAAGCTCAATGGGTTGACGCAGAAAAAATGGGAGTATTCTTGCTCCCATGATTACTGTGCAGACACACCTCCCACGTTGGAAATAGACAAAAGCCCTTCTCACCTGCCCTCGTGCACCTCTCACAGCGGGTCATGGGGGCAGGCCCTGTCTCTTTTTTGCGACGGACCTATTTAAAACAAAACAGGCTTACCAGTAGTGGCAGATTGGTAAATAGCATCAATGATCTGCGTTACTACCAAAGCTTGCTCCGGTTTTACCAGTGGTTCTTTGTCTTCCCTTATGGCTTCTATCCAAGACTGCATTTCTAACGCGCCCGGATCCACCAGCTCCGGCGCATAGTAGGCAGCTCCGTGAAGCTGGGTTTCTACTTCCTTTACATAAAGACTGCCCATGTCTTCCCCGTTTACGCGCAAGCCACAAAGGTTATCCGCACCTGCTTTACTGCCACAAAGAACCGTCTGTGCTTCACCTTCATCAAGAGTGTTTAAAGCCCAGCTGGATTCCACCACCACCGTGGCTCCATCAGCCATGGTAATAAGGCCAAAAGCAGATTCTTCCACCTCAAACTTACCTGGGTCCCAAGGTCCCCAAGGGTTTGCTGCGTTTTCCTCCTTGGACAGCACATTGTAGACGGCTCCAAGCACGGCTTTTACCTGGTAGTTATCCATGAGCCACAAAGTTAGATCCAGAGCATGGCTTCCAATGTCTATTAAAGCTCCGCCACCTTGCATGTCCTTGTTCAGGAAATTACCCCACGTAGGTACGCCTCGGCGACGCAGTGCCCTAGCTTTCGCAAAGTAGATCCAGCCTAAATCGCCCCGCTCCACAATGCCCTTAAGCATCATGTTTTCTGGCTTAAAGCGGTTTTGAAATGCAACAGTGAACTTCTTACCACTCTTCCTTGCTGCATCCACCATCTTCTGGGCATCTTGCGCGTTAGTTGCCATGGGCTTTTCGCACATGACATGCTTGCCAGATTCCAATGCAGCAATGGTCATCTCCGCATGGAACTTGTTTGGTGTAAGCACATGCACCACATCAATGCTGGGATCTTCCAGCATGTCCTGCCAACTTTGGTAGATTTTTGCATCCTTTGAACCGTACTGCTCTTTTGCCCGCCTCGCCTTTTCCTCCGTCGGATTGTAAAACCCTGCGATTTCTACGCCATTAATCTGTGACAAAAAAGGCATGTGCTTTGCAAACGCGATGCCGCCGCAGCCTATGATACCAACACGAATCGTGTCTTTAAGCAAACCCATCGCCTCCTGTGTAATGAAGTTGAAATTATTCTACTTCCATAGCGAAATAGACAAAGTCGAGAAAAAATAAGACGAAACCACATGGAGCACTTTTTCACTATGAAAAACTACATATGTTGTTAACGGTATAGTTGAATAGGGACTTCAAACACTGATTCAGCTTCGTGCCATGTAATGTGATCTGCAACTCGGTTAAATGTTGTTAAACGTGTGTTAATTCACACATTGCTTCATTGTAAACTCAGGCTCTATAATTTACGCTATAGAGGGTGTATTGTCAGCAGGCATCCTCCAAAACCTCAAAACGGAAAGGAGGTTCACTGTGAACATGCACGTCGCCACAGTTGGAGACAATTGCATCGATTCTTATTTCAAGACTGGTCAGGCTTTCCCAGGTGGAAATGCTATAAATGTCGCTGTTTATTTAGCACGTTTAGGCATTCCGGTATCTTACGTAGGCGTAGTTGGAGATGATGAATATGGTTCATTACTTATAAATAAGTTGATGGAAAGAAAAGTCGACACCAGCCACGTAAGAGTGACACATGGCCAGACAGCAATTACCATGGTTGAAATTCTCGATGGAGACAGAGTATTTGGTGACTACTATGAGGGTGTATTAGCGAATTTCCAGCTCACTGAAGACGACATAGAATTCCTACTTACTCAGGACTTAATCCATACAGCTTTTTGGGGCAAGGTTGAGAAAGAGCTTTGGCGTTTTAAAGGGAAAGGGCCTTTGGTTTCTTTTGATTTTGCAGACAAACTGGATAGTGAATTGGTTGAAAAAACTCTGCCTTATGTGGATTATGCTTTTTTCGCCTACGAGCAAGAGGATGAGTTCATTAGAGATTACCTCAAGCACGCACAAAGCAAAGGTCCAAAAGTAGCAATTGCCACGTTAAATGTGCATGGTAGCATCGCCTTTGACGGAACAGGATTTACACGGTTTGGCATTATCCCCGTGGAGGTAGCAGACACCATGGGTGCCGGTGACAGTTACATCGCAGGCTTCTTATCCGGAATCTTGCGCGGTTTACCTTTGCCTGAGTGCATGGAATTAGGAGCAAGAACAGCCTCCGAAACACTTAAATACAACGGGGCTTGGTAGGAAGGAGACGGAGAGAGCATGGAGAATAGCAATGGAAGTAGGGAACTAAAAAGAAAGCTTGGTTTTTGGGCTGCATTAGCTATTGCTGTAGGCACAACAGTTGGTTCGGGTATATTCTCATCAGTAGGTGCCGTAGCTCAAGCATCTGGTTCGCCACTAATGACCATCCTTGCGTTCGTTGTGGGAGGATTAATCATTATCCCGCAGATGTGCGTCTACGCAGAGCTTTCAACGGCTTACCCTGTCGATGGGGCCGACTACATTTACATTAAGAATGCTGGCAGTAGACCGTTGGCTTTTCTTAGCGGTTGGGCAACGTTCTGGGCAAACGATCCAGTATCACTGTCAATAATGGCATTAGCTATTTCCAACTACATAAACTTCTTAGTGCCAATTTCCCCACTAACGGGAAGATTAATTGGTACCGTCATTATAATTTTGTTTATGCTACTCCACATTCGATCAGTTGAAGGTGGCGGTGCATTTCAAACTATAATAACTGCAGCGAAGATCATACCTTTTGTTATTGTAATTGGAGCAGGTTTCTTCTACTTAAAAGGCTCTAACCTGACAAACCCACCTCTGTTGGCTACTCCTTCAGGGTGGAGTGCATTACTTGCCGGTGTATCTGCGACCAGTTGGTCTTATACGGGAATGGCTGCTGTTACTTATATGACTGGAGAAATAAAAGACCCGGGAAAGACCATGCCAAGAGTTCTCATATGGTCTTGCATAATTGTTATGCTACTTTATACAGGTTTGGCCCTGGCTATAACCGGTATCATGCCATTCAACGAGCTAGTCGCTTCTACTGCACCAATGGCAGATGCTCTGACTTACATACCCGTGTTTGGTAAGATCGCAGGTATTTTTGTTGCTATAACTGGTATTATTGTCATTCTTGGCTCGCTGTCTAGCTGCATTATGTATCAACCTCGGCTTGAGTACGCAATGGCAAAAGATGGCCTTTTCTTCAAAATCTTCGCTCATGTGAACGAAAAATATGAGACACCAGATTGGTCAATAATCATCCAATGTGCTTTAGGGATTATCCTTATGTTCATTTCAAATCTTGTAGACTTGCTAGGTTATTTTACTCTGGTCCTGTTGCTTAAGAACATAATGACTTATGCCTCCATTTTCTGGAACAGACGTAGACCTGATTACAATCCTATATGGAGAACACCTGCGTGGGTACTTATGACAATACTGGCTATAGGCTCTTGCATGATTTTAGTATGGTCGACATTCCTTTGGGCGCCGACACAAGGTTTGATAGCCGCCTTAGTTGTTGTGGCTACCGGTTTGCCAGCTTATTATTACTGGAACAGCAGACTACCTAAAAATCAGAGTCATTAGGATTTGTTGAAAGGAGCAACCCTATGCTAGATATTGACAAGAGACAAGTAGATTTCTTAGTGACCGAAAACATGGTAAATGAAGTAAAAACCTTTTTGGAAAGAGATGCCTCAAAAGTGCGTATGATCGCTCTTGAGATGGCAGATAGAGATATTGAGAGGTTGTATTTTGTAGCCTGCGGTTCTCCCCTCTCAGCTGCACAGACTACGCAGTTCCTTGTGGATAGGTATTCTTCTATACCTTGCAATGCTTATGATGGCTCAGACTTCCTAGACAATCCGCCGTCAAAATTGGATGAAACCTGTGCTGTAGTTGCCATATCACAATCAGGAAAAACGGAAGAAGTTGTGGAAGCTTTGAAGTTAGCGAAGTCAAGAGGCGCTTTTACGGTAGCGGCTACAAATGAAGAGCAATGTCCCCTCTATGAGGAAGCTGACCGTGCCATTGCCTACCATGCCGAATGTATCTGGGAAATACACCTCTTGGTAGGATACACACTAGCAATAGAACTTATCTCACGTAAAGAAGGCGCTAAAACTGAGCTTGATCAGATACTGCAGGACTTGAATAAGCTACCCGATGTCTTAGATAAATTGGTTAACAATCTAGAGCAAGAAGGCAAAGAACTGGGCAAAAAAGCATCAGGATGGAACTTCATTTACACGGTTTCTAGTGGGCCTCTGAAACCCTTAGGGTATAAAGAGGGAGTAATCACACTGATGGAGTTTACTTGGACTCATGGATGTGCGTTGGAAAGTGGTGAATTTAGACACGGGCCACTGGAAATCGTCGAACAGGGAGTACCATTCATATTCCTGCTCGGGACCGATGGCTCCAGACACACGACAGAAAGGGCCCTAAACTTTGTCAAACGCTACACAGATAATGTCATCGTTTTTGATTACGCAGATTTGAGCCAAGGTCTTCACCCAATGCTTGCTCCTATGGTTCTCTTTGTTCCGCTAGAGTGGTTCTGCTACTACCTTGCCATATACAAAGATCATAATCCAGACAACCGCAGGTACTACGGTGGCTTAGTGCAATACTAAAAGAATGTGAGGAAAAGTCTATGAAAATCTCTTTATTCACTTCGGGATATATGAGGTACCCATTGAAAGTGGCTTTCAATGATGCAAAACGATTCGGGTATGATGGCATAGAAATATGGGGTGGACGTCCGCATGCTTATCCTTTTGACCTCAAAGCTGGCGACATCGAAGAACTAAAACAGCTATCAGCAGACTATCGCGTTCCTATAGTAGCTTTTACTCCTGAAACCAACGCCTATCCGTTTAACATGATGATTGGCTCAGAAAGAATGAGACGTGAAAGTTTAGATTATATCAAACTCAGTATGGATATGGCTTGTGAAATGGGTGCGCCTTTTACTATTATTTCAGCTGCACATGCAGGCTATGACTGCAGTCATGATGAATACTGGTCTAGGCTAGTTAAAAATCTGCAGGAGCTTGTACAATATGCAGAAACCATTGATCATATACTTCTGCTAGAGCCACTAACACCTTACGAATCAAATGTTGTCACCACAGCAGATGATCTCCAGAAAATCCTTGAGGAAGTACCATCTGATCATCTTGCAGGAATGTGCGACATATGCGCACCTTTTGTCCAACATGAACCCATTATGAGCTACTTTGAAAAGCTCGGAAGCAAAGTTCTTCACGTCCATTTCATTGACAGTGATGGTAGTAGTGAGACCCATTACGTTCCTGGAGACGGGCAGATCCCGTTGAAACAGCTTGCATATGAAATAGAAAACGAGGGTTACCAAGGTTACTGTACTATCGAATTAGTGACGTCTTACATAAATGAACCGAGTTTGTACTCAGCACTGGCCATTGAGCGCGTGAAAGAGTTTTTTAACTAAATTCCACATTAAACAGGGACAGCTTTCTCCAGATTGCTGTCCCTGCAACTACAAGGGAGGCAATTATGGATATCAACCTCAGAAACCGTATTGCAGCAATGAGTGTGCAATATTTGCAGTTTTCTCTAGACTATCTTATTGACTCGTATGTCAAGTGCGGGATTCACAACATAGAATTCTGGGCTGGAGAACCACATTATTACAGAATGGATTACTTAACGCGCTTTGAAGCCGCTAATAGGCTTAAAAGTATAAAAGCCAGGTTCACGGATAACGGAATTAAAGTGATAATGTTTACTCCGGAAACCTTGAATTATCCATATAGCTTTTCACATCCAGACCAAGCTGTTAGAAATAGAACTGTAGAGTTCTTCGACATGTGCTGCCAAGATGCTTTAGAGCTTGACTGCCACCGTATATTTATAAACACCGGATGCGGATTGCGTGACATAAAACGTGAAGAAAGTTGGAAACGTGTCGTAGACTCTTTAGTTCGCCTATGTGATGTAGGTAAGAAATACAACATTGATTTCGTTCTAGAACAACTTCAGCCTTATGAAAGTAACCTTGTAACTACTCTGGCAGAAATGAAACAAGTCATCAAAGACGTAGGCCAGCCAAACTTGAAGATATGCTTGGATGTTGTGGCAATGGAAGTGGCTGGTGAAAATATGAAAGACTGGTTTCAAGAGTTAGGCGAGGATATTGAACACATACATTTAGCAGACCAAAATCATCAAATACTGGGAACAGGAGGTTACCCCATAAAAGCCTATTTAGAGTACCTGGGTCTTGTTAATTTTGATGGCTACATTTCTTTAGAGATCAACGATTCAATTTATTGGATGGACCCGCACCGTTCTTTATACCAGAGCATAGATTACCTAAATAACTATTTTGCCGAAGCGTAAAAAGCAAATACTGAGGAAAGGAGAAATTCAAATTGGAAAGTTCGCCCTTTTCGAGACAGTGTAGCAAGAAGATAACGGTGATGGGAGATAATTGTATCGACCTGTACCCCGATCTTGGAGTTTACTATGTAACGGGCAATGCAGTAGATACAGCTGTAAATCTAGCCACTGAAGGCATTCCTACATCTATCATAACAACCATCGCTGACGACCATTACGGCCAAGAAGTTATGGAGATTCTAAAGGCTCATAGCGTTGATGTGAGCCATGTAAAGATTGCACATGGACAAACTGCAATAACTTACATGACCATGGAAGGAACCGAGAGAGTTCATGGAACATACATAGAAGGCGTCCTCAAGAATATGGTTTTTGATGAAGAAGATATAATGTTTGCATCTAGCCACGATTTAGTCCATACAGCGTTTTGGGGTAAAGCTGAAGAGGCCATAAAGGAAATAAAGAGAATAAACCCTGCAATTTTTACCAGTTATGATTTCGCGGATCGTTTAACAAGTTCGCGTATTACTGAAATGGATAGTTTCATTGATATTGGTTTTTTTTCGTATTCACGCAAGGATGACTACATCGAACATTTCCTTAATGAACGAGTTAGAAGTGGGATGAAGATTGCCATAGCGACTCTAGGGGAGAATGGTTCTTTGGCTTACGATGGTGAACGGTTCTACGAGTGCGGCATTATACCAACAGAAGTTGTTAACACAGTTGGGGCAGGAGATAGCTTCATAGCCGGATTTTTAGCCACCTATGTAACAACAGGCGACGTCTTTTTGAGCTTAGAAGAAGGCGCACTATTAGCATCAAGGATCATTTCAGTATTCGAACCTTGGATTTGACAAAGGGGGCGATGGAAATATTCATTGACATTCATGTGCATCCAAATTTTTGGGAACCAATTTGCAAAACCCAGGAGTCTTTCAGACTGAGTCAAGAGGCCTTGAATATCCACAAAAACAGCATTTCTCCTATGCAACATGTATTCAACCAAATGGACGCCGCAGGACTTGACTGTCTCTGCATTTTAGCCCAAGACGAAAGAAGCGTTTATACTAGGCCTGTTGTTTCGAACGACGAAGTTGCAGCATTAAGGGATGCCAACAAGTCGAAGTTTTTTGCTTTCGCTAGTGTAGATCCCAAAATGCCAAATGCAGTTTTTGAATTGAGACGGTGTTTTGATGAACTTAAGCTTGACGGTTTAAGCCTGAATTGCTCTAAACTGAAAATCGACCCCCTACACACGAGACTAATAGATTTCTACGAAATATGCTTGCAGAAGGATAAACCTATATTATTTCACTGTGGATGCAGTTATGAGAATAATACCTTATCTGAGTATGCTCATCCGCTAAAGTTTGAGAGAGTAGCCACTACTTATCCTAATCTTCGTATAGGTTTAGAGCATTTTGGCTGGCCTTGGGTTAAGGAGACTGCTATGTTGATGTTGAAATATCCAAACGTTTATGTGGACACTGGAGCGTTGTATTTCGACAGTGCATTAGAGTTTTACAGCTATATTTTTAACCGCGAATATCAGTTAACATGGGTAGAAAGGAGCCTTAGGCATCAAATTATGTTTGGAAGTGATAACCCTAGATTCGAGCAGATAAGAATGGCAAAGGCTTTGGATAAGCTAGGCTTAAGTCAGAGTACCTTGGAACTAATAAAGGGGCAAAATGCTATTGATTTTTTAGGAGTGAAGGACAATGGTAGAAGTCATTGAAAAAAGTATTTTGACCACACAGTACAATGAAATGATAAACATAACTCAAGACATAAAAGAAGAACTGGAAAAGCATGAAATCCAAGAAGGTTTTATAACAATACAGACAATGCACACAACCACAGGTATAACGGTAAACGAAAGTCTAGAGTGTCTAGAACAAGACATTGAGAACTTACTTTCACAGTTGGTACCAGAAGAAAAACCTTATCACCATGCAAGAATGCTGCGCGATTATGGTTCTACAGCTGGAAATGCCACTGGACACCTTAAATCTTTAATATGCGGAAACCATTGCCATTTTGTACTAAAGAATGGACAACTCTTTATGGGAAGTGCACAGCAAATTTATTTTTGTGAATTCGATGGCCCAGCGAAAAGAAATTACGTGATCATAATAAATACAGCATGAACTTCTTCGGAGCAAGAAAAAACTACCTAAGCAAGGAACACCATTAAAGTTCCTGTTCGTAGTTGATCGCTCTATGCGCAACACATGAAGGGCCTAAACTTTGCCCAGTGCTACGCAGACAACGCCATCGTTTTCGATTACGCAGATTTGAGCCAAGGACTTCAGCCAATGCTTGCTTCCATCGTTCTCTTTGCCCAATTGGAATAGTCTGTTACTACCCTGCCATATACAGAGATCACAATTCAGACAACCAAAGGTATTATGGCAGGTTAGTGGAATATTTAACACGTCATGACTTGGTTTATACTCTGTGCTACGGTTTGAATAGGCATCAATGCACTTTCTTGTGTTGTCCAGTATGGCAAAAATATTCTTTAATGCCACTTTGGCTTCGTTTAACTAACTTGAACACAACTTGCAAGTAGCGACAGGACCCTTTAGTCAGCATACCGCTCTCTTGCTGTTCTTGTTTTTTCTTCTTCAGGATCCTAAAAATACAATCTCTACACCATCTATCTTAGATAAGAACGATAGGAGCTTGGTAAAAACAATACCGCGTATCGTATGTTGCCAACTTGAACTGCATTGTTGGGTAAGTCAATCGCCTCTCCTGAAGCACTCTACTTAGATGAACCTTAGGGGGGTCAATAGACAAAGTGCAATGTATCAAAAACGAACAATTCTTCATGTTCGGCAAGCAAAAATGTTGATCATGAAATTCTGCTTCGATACAATTTTAGCTATGCGGCTGTCTTTTTGTCCAGTGAGGTTCGGCTAAGCTTAACATGTGTTCGAGTTTAAAGGCCACCGGGATCTCTTACGAATAGGCAACTTAGAAAAAATATGTTTATAAATCTCTGGTGATTCCCAAACTGAGCATATTCATACAAAAGCTCAAAAACTAGTGTTATGAGTGTAACCTTGTTGTTCCTTGTGTTTCTGTGTAGTTGTCAGAACATCTCTCTTGACCAGTAAAAGCGTAATGACGCAGGACAAACCGCCTCAGTAACTATTCAGGAACTTAATGCCTATGACATTTTCATGGACGGGAACTTGCTTATAACTTATGAAGAGCCTTACGGCTCCGCCGAATACGAGTACACAGGTAGAATACTACTTTAGCAAGAAGTTATTAACTAGCTGGTAATATTACTCAAAAGAGTAGCTTGCGTGTTTGGTTATTTTTATGAAAACGACCATTACCAAAGAGAGTAAAACTCTGGTCGCGTTGGCGATTTTTGGCATAGCCATGGGGCTGCTGGAAGCTGCCGTAGTGGTCTATTTAAGGCAGCTTTATTATCCGGAGGGGTTTACACTTCCTCTGAAACCTGCATCGTCAACAATACTACTGATTGAGTCGTCGAGAGAGTTAGCTACCCTTGTAATGCTCATCACTGCAGCAAAGGCTGTAGGTGAAAACGCCCTTCAAAGTTTCGCTTACTTTCTTTATATGTTCGGTTTTTGGGACATCTTTTACTACGTTTTCTTAAAGGTATTCTTAGACTGGCCAGCATCAATTTTGACATGGGATATATTGTTTTTCGTACCGGTGCCCTGGGTCAGTCCAGTGCTTGCGCCAATTATCTGCTCCTTGACTATGATAGTATTTGGAATCACTACTGTGCATTTACAGCAAAAAGGCGCAGACATAAAAATAAAGGGTGTTGACTGGGCACTCTTCATCAGTGGGGCTGCAGTTATCTTTTATTCATTCGTCAAGGATTACGTTACATTTCTTATGAGTGAAGGGCTGCCCATAAACATCTGGGCACTGGCTAAGAATCCCAACTTCCAGCAATTAGCTTCTCAGTATGTCCCAGCCCACTACAATTGGTACTTGTTCTTTGCTGGAGAAATCCTCATACTGATTGGAATGTTTCACGTATTTAGGTACGCACAACCTGAATCTTAAAGCACTACCAGCCTAACGGCAAATTAAGGCGCAAAGAAATACTCTTTTTTACAATCTTACGGTCATTAATTGTCACGCCGTAAAAGACCCTGTGGTTTTGAAATCCATGCTAACAAGCCAGCGAGAATGGACATACTGACCAACTAGGAATGAGATCGCCCTGTTTATTAGGAATGGAAGTTACTCCAGTAACCAGAATGAAACTAAGATTCTGGTTACTATTGAATTCTGTTGCAGTTACAATAGATGGGCGACTACATCCGGGGGAGCTAGCTTGGCATTTCCATGCGCCAAAAGATTTTATCTGCAATAAGTAACTGTAAGAAAACGGTTAGGACGGCACCGAGGGCAAAACCAAAGTAGCCCCAGAGAAAACTCTTAGTCGGAATACCGATAAGCAGGGCAATGAGAATAGCAGGAGCCATAGAAAGTAAGAAGATCGCAAAGCGTAAATAGACCGTAAGCACATTCCCAGAATCGAACGTGGGAAAAATGACATTCACAACACTCATGCCAAATAACACTAAAATGTCTGCTGACATTATGAACAGAAATACTGACAGCGCTTCCGGAAAAGTCAGGTTTGACAAGATCCAAATCGGCAAAACCAGAGCCATAGCCCTCATGCCAGCTCTCAAAGAGAGCAGAGCATTTACAGCCAAAATTTTTTGCCATGGTCTACCTGGTAATAAATAAATGTACTGTTTATGTAACTCGTACTGAAGCCCTACAGGTAAAACTTGAACAACCATGACATACATAAAAACGTAAAAAAGTGCGAATCCAGTGATCGAGGAAAAACCTGCACTGAAATATCCGACAATCGCTCCAAGAATAAGCAGTAGAAGCTGATCCCAGCCGAGTATGATAAACTTCTGACTTCGCTTGTTTCCAATAGCTTGCTTCCATGTAAAAGCCCAAGGTCCCTTAAGGCTCCAATCAAGATCTATTTC
>Ga0209508_1002339_pt1 | contig 12666 bp, 12 predicted proteins | sample AD_UKC129_MetaG_FD_184427 | JGI IMG/M metagenome (GOLD analysis project Ga0209508, IMG submission 184427) | Active sludge microbial communities of municipal wastewater-treating anaerobic digesters from Canada - AD_UKC129_MetaG (SPAdes) (version 2) | ecosystem: Engineered > Bioreactor > Anaerobic... | reverse complement strand
GTGGAGCTCATTTTTACTGAAGGTGCACTACGTCTTATTGCCCAAGAGGCTATGGCTAAAGGCACAGGAGCACGAGGGTTGCGTGCCATAATGGAAAAGCTAATGGTTGAGCTGATGTTTGAGCTGCCTTCTCGCAAGGATATTGAAAAAGTGGTGATTAATGAAGAAGCAGTTAAAACTGGGACTCTGCTTCCTTTTTTAGAGCGAGAAAACACTAAAGAAGAGCAAACGGCGTAAAGGGGAAAAAGAATGAATGAACGAACTACTCTTTCCTCGGTTTTTGAACCTTCTTCGGTGGAAGATAAATGGTATGAATTCTGGGAGGAGAAAGGTTACTTTACTCCTCCTCCCTCCCCGGCTCCTCCTTTTTCTATAGTTATTCCTCCTCCTAACGTTACTGGCTATCTTCATATGGGGCATGCCTTAAATCTTACCCTTCAGGATATATTAATCCGTTATCGAAGGATGCAGGGTTATCGGGCTCTCTGGGTGCCAGGAACTGACCATGCTGGCATTGCTACTCAAAATGTGGTGGAAAAGCAATTATCCCAGGAAGGGCTAAGTCGCCATGATTTAGGTAGAGAAAAGTTCCTGGAAAACGTCTGGGAATGGAAAGAACGCTATCATGAGAGAATTGTAAAACAATTGAAAAAGATAGGAGCTTCTTGTGATTGGACGAGAGAGCGTTTTACTTTAGATGAAGGTTTATCCCGGGCAGTACGGGAAGTTTTTGTCCGGCTTTTTGAAGAGGGCTTGATTTATAAAGATGAGTACATTGTAAACTGGTGTCCCCGTTGTGAAACAGCACTGGCTGATATTGAGGTAGAGTATGCTGAGGTTTCTGCTCATCTTTATTATGTGAGATACTATCTCAAAGATGAAGATAATTACTTGGTGGTAGCTACTACAAGACCGGAGACCATGCTTGGAGATGTAGCTTTAGCGGTAAACCCTCGTGATGAGCGCTATCAGGAACTGGTAGGGAAGGTTGCTATTTTACCGCTTGTAGGTAGAGAACTTCCCATTATTGCTGATGAATATGTGGATATCGAATTTGGGACTGGAGTGCTTAAGGTTACTCCTGCTCATGACCCCCATGATTTTGAACTGGGAAGAAAATATGGATTACCTATAGCCAAAGTTATTGATGAGCGGGGCTTTATGAATGAAAAAGCTCTATATTTTTCTGGTCTTTCTCGAGAAGAGGCCCGGGAAAAAGTGGTAGAAAAGTTAAAAGAGGGGGGATATTTAGAAAAAATAGAAAATTATTCTCATTCAGTGGGGCACTGTTACCGTTGCTCTACTGTGGTAGAGCCTCTGGTTTCTAAACAATGGTTTGTTCGAGTAGCGGACCTGGCTCAGCCGGCTATAAAGGTAGTTAAAGAAAAAAAAATAGAGTTTATCCCTGAGCGCTGGGAAAAAGTCTATTTTGAGTGGATGGAGAATATCAAAGATTGGTGTATTTCTCGTCAATTGTGGTGGGGACATCGGATTCCTGTTTTTTATTGTCAGAGTTGTGGCTATGTTTTTGCTCATCGAAATACTCCAGAAAATTGTCCCCACTGTGGCGGAGAGGTAAAGCAAGATGAGGATGTTTTAGATACCTGGTTCAGTTCCTCCCTCTGGCCTTTTTCTGTGTTTGGGTGGCCAGAAGATACTGAAGACCTGAGAACTTTTTATCCCACTTCGGTTTTGATTACTGGCTTTGATATAATTTTCTTCTGGGTAGCACGCATGATCATGATGGGTTTGAAATTTATGGGAGATGTTCCCTTCCGAAAAGTTTATATTACTCCTTTGGTGCGTGATGCTCAGGGAAAGAAAATGAGTAAGTCTTCAGGTAATGCTATTGACCCTTTAGAAATAATAGACCAATATGGTGCAGACGCTTTACGCTTTGCTCTTGCCTGGCTTACGATTCAAGGTAGAGACATTAACTTTTCTCAGGAACGGATAGAGGCCTCACGCAATTTCATGAATAAATTGTGGAATGTTGCTCGCTTTGTGTTGATGAACGAAGAGGATTTTTCAGTTTGTGAGGGGTTAATCGATCTTGATGTTAAAGACCGCTGGATTATTTCTCGTTTTCATCGTTTACTGGGTGAGGTAAAAGAGGCACTGGATAGCTTAGATTTTGGCCGGTATGCCCAGCTTCTTTACGATTTTGTGTGGGGAGAATATTGTGATTGGTATATTGAATGGAGTAAGGTAGATCTTTACCGAGGAGGAGAGAGAGAAAAAAGAAGAGCTCAAAACATCCTCATGTATCTGCTTTCAGGGATTTTAAAACTTTTACATCCCGTGGTTCCGTTTATCACTGAAGAGATCTGGCAAAGTCTTCCTGTGAGGGAGAAAGAGAGTATTATGATTGCTTCCTGGCCTTACCAAGAAGAAAAATGGTTAGATGAAGAAGCAGAGAAAACTATCTCCTTTTTACAGGATGTTATAAGAGAAATTCGTTATTTACGAGCAGAACTGAGTATTCCTCCTAAAGAAGGATGTCAGGTCATATTTAATTTCTCTGATGAGGGAAGTTACCGGTATATAGAGGGTAACTGGTCTTATGTGGAAAGTCTGGCTAAATGTTCGATACTGGAGGCCGGTTATAATTTGAAAAAGCCTGGATCAGTAGCTACGGGAAGAGTGCCAGGAGTGGACATTTATCTTTTGGTGGGAAATATGGTTGACTTGAATAAGGAGGTGGAGCGTTTGAATAAGAAGCTGTCCCGTCTTCAAACGGAAGAGAAAAGGTTGAAAGAACGCCTTAACGACCTCTCTTTTCTGCATCGAGCTCCGGAAGAAGTGGTAGAAAGGGAAAAAAAACGTTTTGCTGATTTGATTAAGGAAAAAGAAAAATTAGAGACTTTACTTGAGGGTATTTGATGAGTAATCCTTTTGCTTTTTTGAAAAGACAGGACCCGGTAGAAACAATTGTAATTCTTCTCGGGGGTTTGGTGGTAGTAGTTATCGCTTTTTTTATAGCCCGGGGAGATTTAGATTATTATACTGAATACCTTCTCAGTGGTGGTGTCTTTGAGAGAGAAATAGAGATAAAAGAAGTGAAAGTTTCTCCCTCTCCTTATTTCCCTCTGGAGGAGTTTTTGTCTCAAGAATTGTCTCAGGAGTTAAGTTCTTTTCCAGTACCAGCAGAAGAAGAAGCTTCTCCTTCTCCGGTAGTTGTAACTCCTGTTCCCCGGGAAAAAGAAGTTGCACTTTCTCAAAAAGCTGAAACCCCTCCTCGAGCGGTTGAGGCTCTTTCGGGAGAATTTTTTGTTCAATGTGGAGCATTTTCTCGACCAGAAAACGCTCAAAAAATGGTAGAGGTCTTGAAAGGGTTTGGCTATCAAGCTGTTTCTGAATCCGTTTCAGGATTGTATCGAGTGAGAATATATGGTTTCCAAAGTAGAGACGAAGCTGAGAAAGCAGTTGCCAAGTTAAAGGGTCAGGGAATAGAATCTTTTGTGGGAAAGTAGGGAAAATTATATGACCTTGCGAGAGATAAAAGAGATATTGCAGGCCGAGGTGTTAGCAGGAGAAGAATTCCTGGATAGAGAACCATCCTCTGCTTGCGGTAGCGACCTTTTAAGTGATGTTCTGGCTTTTACCAAGGAAAACTCTGTGCTCCTTACCGGTTTAACTAATTCTCAGGTAATCCGTACTGCGGAAATGAGTGACATAATAGGGGTTATTTTTGTGCGAGGTAAAAGGCCCGATAATTATACCACTGAGCTAGCTACCATTAAGAAAATTCCACTTTTAGCTACCCGGTTACCTATGTATGAATCCTGCGGGAGACTTTATTTGCGGGGACTGAGAGGTTGTAGTGAAGTATGAATGAGAGAAGATAAGGTTTTAGTAGAAATAGAGCGGGAAATTGTGGGAGGAGATTTTCAAAGCGCTGGTGATGTGTCCAGTGAATTAAAAAAAGTTCTTCAGCAGGTAGGTTTCCCTTCTTCTTTTAATCGTCGAATAGTAATTGCCGCTTATGAAGCAGAAATGAATGTAGTAATCCATGCTTACCGGGGGATTTTTACCACTCAAATCTATGAGGACCGGGTGCATATTGAAGTAGATGACCAGGGTCCGGGTATACCAGATTTAGAGCTGGCCTTTCAAGAAGGTTATTCTACTGCTCCTCCTCACATAAGAGAGATGGGTTTTGGAGCGGGATATGGGCTTTCCAATATGAAGAAATGTTCTGATCGTCTGGAAATTGATACCCGGGTAGGAGAGAGAACTAAAGTGACTATGGATTTTTTTCTTAACTCGGAGAAATAGGTTATGATGAAGGAGGAAATTTTTCATTCTGTCCGCCTGGATGAAGAAAAATGCAAAGGTTGTACCCATTGTATTCGCCACTGTCCCACGGAGGCCATTCGAGTAAAAGAAGGAAAAGCTCGCATTGACGAAGAGAGATGTATTGATTGTGGAGAATGTATCAGGATCTGTCCTAATCATGCTAAATACGCTCAATCTGATTCTTTAGAAGTTATAAAAAGATTCCCTTACGCCATAGCTCTTCCTGCTCCTGCTTTTTATGCTCAGTTTAAAGTAGATATTTCGCTGGGCAAAATACTCCAGGGTCTTTTGCATCTGGGCTTTCAGGAAGTTTTTGAGGTGGCTCGGGGAGCAGAAATTCTGGCGGAGGAAATTAACCATCATCTGAGAAAGCGAGAAATAGCTACTCCGGTGATTTCTTCTGCTTGTCCTGCAGTAGTAAGGCTGATAGAGGTCAGGTTCCCTTCCTTAATAGAAAATTTGCTTCCTCTGGATTCTCCTCTAGGAGTAGCAGCAAAGTTAGCAAGGATACAGGCTATGAAAAAGGGATACCGTCCGGAAGAAATAGGAGTTTTTTTCATTACTCCTTGTCCGGCTAAAGTAACTGAATCTAAACAAAGCGAAAATGGTCTGGGACGTATAGATGGAGCTATCTCTATAGCTAATATTTATTCTCGTCTCGTTAATATAGTAGGGGAGCTAGAAGAATCTCCTTCTTTACCTCTGGCCAGTTTCCGGGGTATTGGCTGGGCTCGCTCAGGAGGAGAACAGGAGTCATTAAAAGAAGGAGAGTATATGGCTGTAGATGGTATCCATCAAGTTATTTCAGTACTGGAGAAAATTGAGATGGGAGAATTGAAAAATGTGGTTTACTGTGAGGCTCAAGCCTGTGTAGGAGGATGTATTGGAGGAGTATTGGCAGTGCAGAATCCTTTTATTGCTAAGGTAACTATTAATCATTTGCTTAAAAAATATACGGAATTTCGACCCCTAAAAAAGGAAGAAATGGAAGAATGGCGTGGAAAGAGAATATTTGAAAGGAAGGAGATTTATCAGGCTAAAGAAGTTTTAAAATTGGATAAGGATTTCAAACGAGCCCTGGAAAAATATCAAATAATTGAAAAGCTTTTAGAAAAACTTCCCGGTCTGGACTGTGGAGCCTGTGGTTCTCCTACCTGTAGAGCTCTGGCCGAAGATATAGTAAGGGAGAGAGCGGAAGAGATAGATTGCCCTTTTATGTTACGAGATCGGTTACTCAATTTATCTGAAGAAATTCATGCTTTAGCCAGCAAGGTTCCGCAAACCATGGCTAAAAAAGGAGGAATAAAAAATCTTGAAAGTGAATCAAATCATTGAACCGTTGAAAGCGGAAGTAGTAGTAGGGGAGAAAATGGAGGAGCAGGATATAGAAGGGGGGTACTGTGGAGACCTTCTCAGTGATTGTATTGCCAACGCTAAAGAGGAAAGTGTCTGGGTTACCATTCAATCTCATCCTAACATAGTGGCGGTGGCAGTACTAGTAGGTATGCCCTGTATAGTGGTTTCCAATTACCAGGAGATAGGAGAGGAAACAGTAAAGAGAGCCCAAAAAGAGGGTATAACTATATTGCGCACTTCTTTAACCAGCTATCAGGCAGTTAGTGTTCTTTCTTCTCTGGGAATACCAGGCATCAGAAGACATGGCTAAAGGAGTTTTTTTAGCTGACCTCCACATTCACAGTGTTTTATCTCCTTGTGCTGATCGGGATATGTTACCTCACTGTATCATTCTGGAAGCCCGGGAAAAAAACATTGATTTGATTGCCATAACTGACCACAATGCCTGTGATAATGTAGAGGTAACTGTGGCCTTGGGAGAAAAGTTTGGTATCTGGGTGATACCAGGATTAGAGGTGGAAACCAGGGAAGAAATACATCTTCTCTCCCTCTTTCCTTCTTTATCCCAGCTTTACGATTTTAATCAAGAAATGGAAAAATGTCTTCCTTTTATTCCCTTGCAAGAAAAAGTATGGGGGGAAGAGTGGGTAATAAATGAGGAAGGAGAGATAAAAGAAAAAAAGACCAATCTCCTGGTTTACCCTTTAGATTTATCTGTAGAACAAGTGGTGGAAAAAACAAGAAGCCGGGGAGGAATAGTTATTCCTGCTCATGTAGACCGTCCCAGCTATAGTATTATTTCTCAACTTGGTTTTATCCCTCCCCATCTGGAAATAAAAGTGGTAGAGTTATCAATCAATACTTCTGAAGAAAAAGCAACAAATAAATTGGGTTTAGCAGGTTTTCGATTCCTCCACTCTTCTGATGCTCACTCTCTTACTCAAATAGGTTCAGTCACTACTTCTTTTTTATTCTCTTCTTTTCCTGACTGGAGAGAACTGGAACAAATCCTCACCTGAAGTTTTTCTTCGGTAAAAAATCCTTTTTTAAAACGAACGTTCTATTTATCTTTCCTGTTTATTAGTTTATGCTAAGTGGTGTATAATGGTAAAAAGTGGGGGAAAGTGGGAAAATGTTTTTAGGCCATTATTACCACGCTATTGACGAAAAGAACCGGGTAGTAATTCCCAGTTCTTTTCGGGGAGAAATTTCGGGAAAGGTTTATCTTACTCAAGGAATGGAAAGATGTATTTTTCTCTATTCCGAAGAAGTGTGGAACAGGTTTTATCAAAAAATTGCCACTCTTTCTCTTACTAGAAAGGAAACTCGAGAGTTTTCTCGCTTCTTTCTAGCTAATGCTACCTGTCTCGATATCGATGGACAAGGAAGAATTATTCTCCCCGATTACTTGAAAAATTATGCTGAAATAAACCGCCAGGTGGTCTGGGTAGGAGTGGGAGAGCGATTGGAAATCTGGGCTGAAGAAATCTGGAGGCCCTATCATGAGGAGATGGGAAAGAAGTTTGGTGAGCTTACTGAACAGATAGTGGATACGGGTATTTAAGGATGAACACTTATGTTTTCCATCAGCCGGTAATGGAAAAAGAAGTACTCTATTATCTTCTCGGGAGGAAAGACGGAATTTATGTAGATGCTACAGTGGGAGGAGGAGGCCATGCTCTATCTATTTTGGGGGAACTTGAAGAAGGAGCTATGTTAGTGGGAATAGACCGAGATGAAGAAGCTATAAAAATGGCCAAAGAAACCCTGAAGAATCCTTCCCTTCCAGTATATTTATTTAAAGAAAGGTTTTCTATAATTGACCGAATTCTTTTTTCTCTGGGTATAGAAAAAATTTCGGGAATATTGTTTGACCTGGGGGTGTCTTCCTGGCAGTTAGACAAAGCAGGAAGAGGCTTTAGCTTCCAGAAGGAAGGATTTTTGGATATGAGAATGGATTTATCTGAAGAACGAAATGCTTACCAGGTGGTCAATGAATTTCCGGAGAAAGAATTAGCCGATTTGATTTATTATTACGGGGAAGAAAGGTTTTCTCGAAGAATTGCTCGGGCCATAGTAAAAGAGAGAGAGCGAAAACCCATAGCTACTACCCAAGAATTAGCCCGAATTATAGAAGGAGTAGTTCCTCAACGAGGAAAAATTCACCCTGCTACTCGTACCTTTATGGCTCTGCGTATATTTGTGAATGAAGAATTAAAGGAAATAGAAGAAGCTTTGAAAAAAGTTTCTCCTCTAGTAGAGGAGGGGGGAAGAGTGGTGGTGATTAGCTATCATTCTCTGGAGGATCGGATAGCAAAAAGGTTTTTTAAAAATGGAGAAGAGTGGGAGATACTGACTAAAAAACCTGTGTATCCCACTCCCGAAGAAGTGAAAGATAATCCTCGAGCTCGTAGTGGCCGTTTAAGGGCCGGAGAAAAGCGAAGTAAAATTAAGGAGGGATAAGGGATGAAGCGGGTTAAATCCTGGTTAATATTTGGTTTATTTTTTATTTTTTCTCTCTCTTTCCTCTGCGTTACCTTGCAGGCTTTACTTTTAGAGAAAAGTTTTTTGGTGGAGCAAAAAAGAGAGGATATCGAGAATTTACTGGCAACCAAGGAGAAATTAAAAATGGAAATTGCTCAACTATCTTCACTGGAGAGAATAAAAGAAGTAGCAACAAACCAGCTGGGTATGACCTATCCCGATAAAACTGTCTATATGGTATCTAGCTCTACTCTAGGAGGTGGGGAAGGAGAGTTGGCTCTGAATAAAATACTTAAGGAGACACAGGGAGAATGATTTCCAGAAAATTTGCCCGCCGGGCAAATTTTCTGTTCCTTTTAAGCTTGTTCCTTTTAGGAATTGTTGTAGTTCGTGTCTTTTCCCTTCAGGTATTACAGGGTAAGTTTTATCGAGAAGAAGTTTTGTCTCGTTTGGTATTAGAGGAAATTTTGCCTTCTCGAGGGTCAATTCTGGACCGCAGTGGTAAAACACTGGCTGAGGATGTAAGAGTCCTTTCTATTAGTGCTTACCCTCCTCAGATGGATGACCCGGAGCAAATAGCGGAAGAATTATCTCAGCTTCTTTCCCTTTCTGCGCTTGAATTACAACAAAAGTTTCAGAGTGGACGTTCTTGGATAGAGATAACCGACAACGCACCTCTTTATTTAAAAGAGACTTTAGAGGAGAAAGGACTGAAAGGGATAAACTGGAAAGAAAAACCAACTCGTTTTTACCCTCAAGCTCCTTTATTCAGTAATCTCCTGGGCTTTGTGGGAAAGGACAGGCGGGGGTTAGAAGGTTTAGAATTTGCCTTCGATTCTTATCTTACTGGTAAATTAGGTTATTCATTTTACGAAAAAGACGCGCTAGGGAGAGAAATACCCCTTACTACTAAATATTTATCATCTCAGAGTGGTAACAATCTCCATTTAACTGTAGATAGTACTATCCAGTTTTTTGCTGAAGAAGCTCTGGACCGGGCTATGGAAAGGACTAAAGCTCTTCGAGGAGTAGTAATAGTAAATAATCCCCGGAATGGGGATATTTTAGCTCTGGCCAGTCGTCCTTCTTTTGACAATCGCAACTTTCAAGATTTTTCTCCTGAATCCTGGAAAAACCTGGCCATCAGTATGGTTTTTGAGCCAGGCTCTACGGTGAAGCCACTGGTAATGGCTGCAACTCTGGAAGAAAAAAAAGCTTCTCTTGAAGAGAGATTCTCTTGTCCTGGTTTTATTATGGTGTATAATCATCGGGTGCGAGATATAAAAGCTCATGGTGAGGAAAAATTGGAAGATTTGTTAATTAATTCCTGTAATGTGGGAATTATTACTTTAGCTGAGAGATTGGGTAAAGATAAACTATTTTATTATTTGAAGAGTTTTGGATTAGGAGAAAGATGTGAGATAGGGCTACCGGGGGAAGAAGCAGGTCTTTTACGTCCTCCCCGGGATTGGTCCTTACTTTCTATGGGAGCCATTCCTATTGGGCAGGAGATGATGGTTACTCCCCTACAACTTTTAAGAGCGCTTTCTTCTCTGGCTAATAAGGGGGTGGTAATGCAACCTCGTCTGGTGAGTGAAATTACCTCTCCCACGGGAGAAGTGATAGAAAGTTTTTCTCCTACTCCCTTAGGGGAGATAGTATCAGAGCGGACAGCCTCTTTAGTTCTGGAAATGATGGAAAAGGCAGCGAAAGAAGGGACAGGAAAGAAAGCTTATATAGAAGGGCATCGTATAGCGGGAAAGACTGGAACCGGTCAAAAAGTAGGCTCTGGTGGTAGCTATGATCCTCATAAGTTTTATTCTTCTTTTGTGGGTTTTTTCCCTCTTCCCGAGCCTCGCTTTGGAGTTATTGTGGTTCTGGATGAACCACAAGGAGAATATTATGGTGGAGACATTGCTGCTCCTGTTTTTAGAGAAATTGCTCAAAATATCATTAACTATGCTTCTATAGTGTCAGATAAAGCGGAGGTAGAGTTGTTTTGACTGTAAGTCAATTTTTATCTTCGTTTTCTTTTGAAGAAGGAAGAATTGAAAACCCGGAGGAAGAAGTTAGAGGTCTTGCTTTTGATTCTCGTCGGGTACGGCCTGGTTATGTTTTTTTTGCCCTTCCTGGTTCTAACACCGATGGTCACTTTTATATTGGAGAAGCAATAAAAAGAGGAGCAGTTTTAATAGTTTTAGAAAAAAAAGAATTTGCTCCCCCTCTACAGGTTAAGGTGTCCTGGGTTTCAGTCTCTGAGGGGAGACGAGCTCTGGCTTTAGCTTCTTCCTTTCTTTATGGTGATCCTTCTTCTTCCCTCAAGATTGTGGGAGTAACAGGCACTAATGGAAAGACCACTACTTGTTTTTTTCTCCGTACTATCTGGGAAAAAAGCGGATTTCCCTGTGGTCTCCTTACTACAGCGCGTAACATTATAGGTCCCAAAGAAGAAGAAGCGATAAACACTACTGAGGAGTCTCTTTCTCTTTATCATCATCTTTATGAGATGCGAAAAATGGGTATAAAAAACGCAGTAGTCGAAGTTTCCTCTCATGCTTTAGCTTTAGGAAGAGTGGAAGGAGTGAAATTTGATTCTGCCCTAATTACCAACTTAATTCCTGAACATATGGAGTTTCACCGTACTTCCGAACATTATTTTGAAAGTAAAAGAAAACTCCTACGGATGGTAGAGGGGAATCTTTCTAAGAGTTATCCTCGGGTGGTAGCAGTAAACGGGGATGATGAAAATTGCCTTAAGATGATAAAAGGAATAGGAGTTCCTTTTCTTACTTATGGTTTGAACAAAGAGGCAGAGGTGAGGGGAGAAGATATTAATTACTCTCTTCAACAAAGTTCTTTCTCAGTAAAGAGTCCTAGGGGGAAAATGAAGGTGGTAATTCATTTTCCCGGTATTCATAACGTGTACAATGCTCTTGCTGCCATTTCTCTGGCCCTTTTTTATGGTTTAGACATAAACAATATTCAAGAAGCACTATTTCAGGTTCATCAAGTTCCTGGCCGGTGGGAGTTTGTAAATGCAGGCCAGGATTTTACCATCATAGTAGATTTTGCTCATAACTGGCATGGATTAGAAAAAAGCCTCTCTACTATTCGAGATTTAACTCCGGGAAAGGTAATTACTGTATTTGGCTGTGGGGGAGAAAGGGACAGGAGTAAAAGGCCTTTCATTGGAGAAACAGTGGCTCGCTTCAGTGACGTGTGTATTATTACCACTGATAATCCCCGGGGAGAAAATCCGGAACAGACTGCTTTTGATGCTTTAGAGGGAGTAAAAAGAGTAACGAAGAACAAAAATCTACATTTTGAAGTAATTCTGGATCGGGTGGAAGCTATCGAGCAAGCTTTGAAATTGGCTCAAAAAGGGGATACAGTTTTTCTGGCTGGAAAAGGCCCTGAGAGATTCCAGGTGTGTAATGGGAAAATGATTCCTCACAATGACCATTATATAGCCTGGAAATTGTTGAAAGAAAATGAAATTTTATCCTCAAGAAATAGTAGAAATCACTGAAGCTGAAATACAGAAAACAGGGAAAGCCCCCTTTTTTGAGGGGGTGGCTATTGATAGCCGTTCCCTGAACGCAGGGCAGCTTTTTGTGGCACTTAAAGGCGAAAGGACTGATGGGCATTTATTTGTGGGGGAAGCAATAAAAAGAGGCGCTCCAGGAATTCTGGTCAGTCATTTTGATACTTCTGATACTATAGAAGAGGAAACTTATGTTTTTCAAGTGCCGGATACTCTTTTAGCTCTCCAGCATCTTGGAAGGGGGGCTTCTCGGAAGTTATCGGGGTATAAAATTGCCATAACCGGCACAGCAGGCAAAACTACCTGTAAGAGTTTTTTTGCTTCTCTCTTATCCAAGCGTTTTGCAGTAGAGGCGACTCCTCAGAGTTTTAACACCGTAATAGGAGTGGCAAGCTCCTTAGCTAATTTTAAAGAAGACAATGATTATTTAATAATAGAAGCAGGGATAAACAGAAAAAAGGAGATGGAAGAATTAGCGGAAATGATTAACCCTCGCATAGTGGTTTTTACTTCTTTCGGGGAAGGGCACCTGGAGGGTTTAGGTGGTGTAGAAGAAGTAGTAGAAGAAAAATTTAAACTGGTCAGGGAAAAAACCGAAATAATTTATCTTAATACCGACCAGAAATGGAGCAGGTTAGTAAAGGAGAAAAAAGAAATAGAAGACAAAAGAATCATTTCTTTTGGCTTTTCTCCTGTGAATCACATTTATTTAAAAAGTTTTTTACTTGACCCTCTGACCTGGAAAGCTAAAGTAGAAATAAAGATGGGAGAGAATAACTTTTGTTTTTTTGTTCCTGTTCTTTTTCCTGAAATAGCAATTATGTTATTACCTGCTTTTTATCTAGCCTATGAGCTGGGTATAAAGGTGGAGGAAATAGAAGAGAGTTTGAGGGACTGGCAACCCCCGGAGGGAAGAGGTAATTTTTTCTTCCACCAGGGAGGAATTATCATCGATGATTCTTATAATGCCAATCCTCTTTCTT
>Ga0209508_1002338_pt1 | contig 12666 bp, 9 predicted proteins | sample AD_UKC129_MetaG_FD_184427 | JGI IMG/M metagenome (GOLD analysis project Ga0209508, IMG submission 184427) | Active sludge microbial communities of municipal wastewater-treating anaerobic digesters from Canada - AD_UKC129_MetaG (SPAdes) (version 2) | ecosystem: Engineered > Bioreactor > Anaerobic... | reverse complement strand
CACACCGAACCGGTTATACTTGCCCGCTTTAGTCCCGATGCGCGGCGGATTGTGACCGCATCCGTCGACAAGACAGCCATCGTGTGGGATGCCACTACGCGCCAGCGCCTCCTCGTGTTACAGATGTAGTGAGGGGCCACGCTTTGTCGTAGCTGAGGCCAATATAGACGTACCCACGCGGAAGCAACGGGAGGAAACGAGGGAAAAACACGGTGGACGTCACAGAGCGCGTCCCGCCCAATTCCTTAGCGGGAGGGCCGCCGTCCCCGGCGACCGAACGATGGCGCGACGCAGACGTGTATTCACGGTGCGCGGACGGCGGGGACGCCGTCCCTCCCCAATCCGTGCCGGAATCATCGCCGTCCCCGGCGACCGGATCGCCACCGTTTCGTCCATCGCGTCAATCGTAGGGGCAACCCCCTGTGGTTGCCCCGTTTATCCACAGGGCCAGCCGGGAGGGTCATCGTCCTCAATGACCCAAACATCGCCCTACGCCCATTCGCGGCGCCCTCGGGCGGGCACAGGGGCCTGCCCCTACGGTTGTTGGTTTTCTATTCGCGAAGCGGTAGGGGCAACCCCCTGTGGTTGCCCCGTTTCTGCGCACGGCGAGCGGTTTCCGTTTGGTCGGGCATCCGGTCGTTTCGATTTCGCGCAGAGCCGGGCGTGATTAACGCTAATTGCATTTTGGGGCAGGCACGGGGGCCTGCCCCTACGGGGTTTCAATCCTCGCATGGTGGACAAACGCGCGGAAAGGGTTTATAATTGATCTACTTGAAAATTCCCACCCTATTTATCCCTTCTATGCCGGGGCTGTTCCTTCAGCACAGCTAGGTGAGAGAGTTCGAAAGGTCTGTGGGCAGCTATTGCCGGGGGAGGGACCAGGTCGGCTAGAATGGTGGATGGTAGCTGGGTGGCGGGGGAGACCATTCCGTGTGTTCATGAGGGTGCCTGTCGAGGTGTTACGCTATGGGCCGGTGTAATCGGCCTGCTACGTAGTCCCTCAGGGGCGCTTCACAGCGCATGCAGCGATCCCGCCCGCCAGAAGCCGATGCTTGTTTCCGGTGCTTATCACCTTGTGGGACGACCAAAAGGGGTATCGGGGTAAGCGTATCAAAAGAACAATCGTAACGGGTGAGACTATCGAAAAACGTATCACACACATGCCGAACGCCGAACCTTTGAAGAACATCCGCAACATTGGGATTTCCGCTCATATCGACTCGGGAAAGACGACGTTGAGCGAGCGGATTCTCTATTACACCGGACGGATTCATCGCATTGGGGAAGTGAAAGGTGATGGCCCCGGCGCTACCATGGATTTCATGGAGTTGGAACGGGAACGGGGGATCACAATCACGAGTGCCGCCACCACCGTCCGCTGGGGAGAGGCTGTCATCAATTTGATTGATACCCCTGGGCACGTCGATTTCACCATTGAGGTTGAACGGAGTTTACGGGTCCTCGATGGGGCGGTGCTTGTCCTCTGCGCCGTAGGTGGAGTGCAGGCCCAATCACTGACCATCGATCGCCAGATGCGGCGGTATCATGTCCCGCGGGTGGCCTTTATCAACAAGATGGACCGCGTCGGGGCGGATCCCTTTCGGGTCGTCCAGCAAATGAAGGAACGATTGGATGGGGAACCCATCCTGATGCAGCTCCCCATCGGTCGGGAGGCCGATTTCCGCGGCGTCATCGATTTGGTGAGTATGGAGGCCGTCTTTTTTGACGGTCAGTTTGGTGAGCACGTCCGCCGAGAGCCGATACCGGCCGATCTCCGCGCAGACGCAGAAAAGGCCAGGCAGCAGATGCTCGAATCGCTGGCCATGTATAGTGACGAACTATTGGAAGTCCTTCTGGCCGAGGAAAAGCCTTCCGAGGAGCTTATCTGGCGTGTGGCCAAGCTAGCAACGTGTTCCCTCCAGATGACGCCGGTGTTCCTGGGTTCGGCTTTCAAGAACAAAGGTGTCCAACCTTTGCTCGACGCTATTGTGAGGATTCTGCCGTCGCCGCTGGAGGTGGAAGTCACGGCCATTCCTCCCGGCGAGGACCAATCGCCTTTGTTGCTAACAGCCGACCCGGAGGCCCCGGCCGTTGCCATGGCCTTCAAATTGATGGAGGACCCTTATGGGGCCTTGACCTTTTTGCGGGTCTATCAGGGAACGCTTCGCAAGGGGAGTTCCTATTACAACCAGCGGACTGGTAAACGCGAGCGGTTCGGTCGAATCGTCCGCATGCATGCCGACAAGCGGGAGGACATCGAGGCGGCCACCGCAGGCGACATTGTGGCAGTTCTGGGCATCGATGCGATAAGCGGTGATACCTATTGCGAGTCGTATCCGATGTGCCACTTGGAGCGGATGCACGTCCCCGAACCCGTCATCAAGATGTCCATCACGCCGGTGGAACGCGGCTCGGCGGAACGCCTGGCCAAGGCTTTGGCCCGCTTTCGGCGCGAAGATCCGACGCTCCAGGTGACCATCGACGAGGAAAGCGGTGAGACGCTCATTGCCGGCATGGGCGAGTTGCACCTGGATATTTACGTGGAGCGCCTTCGCCGCGAATACGGCGTTGACGTGCTCGTCAGTGCCCCGAAGGTGAATTACCGTGAGGCCCCCACGCAACCGGCCAGTTTCAACGTCCGACACCGAAAGCAAACAGGCGGTGCTGGCCAGTATGCGCATATTGTCGGTCGCATGGAACCGCTTCCCGAAGACTGCGAAGAGACATTCGTCTTCGAGGAATGCATTTTTGGGGGACACATCCCCAAGCAATTCATCCCTGCCATTGAAAAGGGGCTGCGAAGTTCCCTGGAAAAAGGACCTCTGGCCGGTTACCCCATCGTTCGCCTTAAGGTCATCGTAGAAGATGGCTCATACCATGAGGTTGATAGCTCTGATCTGGCGTTTCAGATTTGTGCCCAGCAAGTGATGCGAGAGGCCTTCCCGCAGACCAAACCGGCCCTTTTGGAGCCGATCATGAAAATTGAGATCGAATGCCCGCAGACGGCACAGGGCAACGTCGTTGGTGACTTGATCAGCAGGCGCGGCGTTGTCCTCGGAACGACGTCACTGGGAAACCTGGTGCGGATTGAAGGCGAGGTGCCTCTGGCCGAGACGTTCGGCTACTCGACCACCTTAAGAAGCCTTACCCAGGGCCAAGGGACATTCACGCTGGAGTTTGCCTGTTACCGGCAGGTACCGCCGTCCATTCAAGAGCAGATCGTCTTCCAGCGGAAACGGAACCGAATGCCGGCAGGGGCTTCGGTCTGAAAGATTCTCGAAGATTCTCGAGCGCCGAGATGGTTCCGCTGGGTGGAACGTTCGCCACGGTGATTTCAACCGGCTTCTTTGGCAGCAATAAAATCAGCGGGCGACGTCCGCCACAAGATAAGGTCCCTTTGGCATGACTGCGATGGTAGCTTGTGGTCCATAACGCCGGAGGCAATCTGCGACCGCGTCTTCAACCGTTGGGGCACTTTCCACAAAGAGTCGGGAAAGTTGATCTGATGTCAGCCCACCGGTCACGACCACGATGCGGGCCTTCCGCCGCACCTTGGCCATCTCTTCCAACTGCCACTGGTCCATGCGGAAGTAATCACCCTTGGTAATGCGGTCGAGGAACTCGTCGAGGGAACTGTTTTCCTCAAAGATACGGCGGAATTCTGGGCTACCGATTCCTTCCGAAATTTCCGCCGCAAGGATAACGGTGCCGCCCGGCTTGACGATTGGCTCCGCCGCCACCATCCCCTTGATCGACTGGTAAAACGTGGCGTCCAGGGGATAGCCTGCCGCCGTTGTGATGACGACGTCCACCGGTTCCGGGACGGTATCCCAGACGACCTTTTCTACAAAGCGAACACCGTCCAGAAAGGCCTCTTCCATGTCGCCGGCAACGGCATGGACAATTTTTCGATGCTCATCCAGGACCACGTTAACGATGAAATCACACCCGGCGCGACGGCCAATCCACGTGTTTTCCTCGTGGACGGGGTTTCCTTCGAGAACGCCTGCCCGGGCGTTAGGGTGCTCCAAAAATTTGGGAGAATGCCAGGCGCGAACGGTTTCCAAGGCGGCCAATCCGGGACAAATCAACTTACGCCCACCGGAGTAGCCCGCCATAAAGTGCGGCTCAATCAGTCCGATTGTGATCTTCAAATCTGCCTGAATGTACCGGCGATCGATCCAAACAGGGACGCCGCGGGGACTTTCCCCAAGAAACTCATGTTCAGAGAGCGCCTGGCCATTGTGATTTTCTACCCGGTAGTTCTCAGCAATCGACTTGCCGATGATCTCGACCAGTTCGTCCCCGAGATTCGGTCGGTGCAACCCCGTCGCAATCAGAATCGTGATCCTCTCACGGGGTATGCCAGACTCCTCCAATAAAGGCAGTAGCTCGGAGAGGATCACTTCGTTGGGAACAGGGCGCGTGATGTCACAAATGGCAATGCAGGCAGAACGTCGCCCCACGGCGATTTCCGGCAACGGCGGAGTTCCGATTGGTCGCCACAAAAGCTCCCGGATGGTAGCACGTGGGTCAGGCAGCACTTCTGCGGGTCGATAGCGGAGGACCTTGACGACGTTTGCGTCGGGCAATTCGACGTTCAGACCCGTCCGGCCATACTCCAAAGTCACGCGCATAGACAAACACCTCGCGCTGGTGACGCGTTAAAATCGCCCCGCAGCCGATGAAGGACCTGACCCGGGAGGCCGAAAACGGCGACCCGTTACTTCTTTGCCGCCTGACCGCTAGCCGCCTCTTCCTTAGCCTTCTTCTTTTTCTTCTTCATGGAGATTTTTGGCACGCGGACCTTTGGCAGGCCAAGGGGGGAGCGATCCTCGCCGAACTGTTCAAGCTGCTGAAGACGCTTAATCCTTTCGGCACGGGTCAAAACGCTCCGCACCTTGACCAAGGCCTTTCGAATGCGGAGACTTTTGTCCATTGTCATGGGTTCGTACTCCTTATTTGGGTATTTCCAGGCTATTGTCCGTTGGCGCCAGTACGGCAATAGCGAGTGACCAATTGGCGCTCGGTGATATTGGGATTTTAAACTACTAGCGAACTGGCGCTTATGGCGTCAGGTGAGCGAAATTGCCAAAACTTCAATTTTATAGTGTTCATCCGCCGACGGCAACGAAGGCCGAATATTTGTGACTGTACGTTCTGTTAAAATCGGCGTGTGGGTGTTCCCAAGAGGCATCCTGTCAAAAAATTGCTCTGTGGGTTTGATGCATCGTGCGAATGAAATGGTTAGAAAGGGTGCCTACTGTGCCACCACAGTGGTGAGTCCAAATGTCGGCGCCGTGGCGGGATAACGCATAATCCGGGTTTTGTCCTGCACCTCCACAAAGTACTCGACAATCTCAGGGAGTTGCTCGCCAGGAATTTGCGTTTGATAAACGCCTCGTGCTACGTGAGAGAGCGGTACCCTGCGGTAATCGCCCTCCCCCAGGGGACGCCACAACAGGTTGGCCTCAGGATTCTCAAACCCCAATAGGATGACTTTTAGCCGAAGTGACTCCCCGCGTGTAAGCAGACCCCGGACTGTAGGGAGGATGATCCTGCTTGGGCCCGTGTAGGTTTTGGGGAGGTCGCTATCACGGAGCAATTCTTCGCCGACCAATTTGCCAAGCTCGGCATCCGTGTCGTGCAATACCATGGGGATGATGTGCTGCTGCCAGTTGCACACATTCCCCAGTCCGCCATAGGTCGAGACATGGGACAGGAGATACTTCTGTACCTCTGCGAGGGCGGCTACCAACTCCTGGCGTAAAGGCAGGGCCTTTTCCTTGGCAAGACGGCTCCGTTCAGCGGGCTCTGTGGTCTTTTCCACTTCAGCCACGGCGGTCTTGTAAGCGTGATAGATGCAATTGACCCGCGCGTTTGCCCGCATGTAGCGGAACAGATTCAGCCAATAGTCGAACCGCTCCTGGTTCCCCGGTCCCACAATTCGATCTCGTAGGCCTTCCAGTCTTGCCACGAAGTCGTATTCTTTTTCGACTTGAGACCATGGGCGTGCATCGGGAACAATCCCTCCAGGTCCGTGGACCCAGTTGCTCGGCCGAGGCAGGTGGCCGTCGATTTCAGAGAAGACCTCGGCGATTTCCGCTGCGGCTTCCGGTCCAAACTGGGCCGAGGCCCAATCCAGATAGAAATCTGTGCACATGAGGAAACGATTGGCGATCTTTTCCGTGGGTGGCCAATCGGCTTGATAGTCTCCCCAGGCGGGGCCGCCGCAATTGATCTTCCGCGTAACCGGACCCGTGACCACGATCCCGGCGATGCAGGGGTATTCCACCTGCCGAACGAACTCGATCGTAAGCCGTCCCTCGGTCACAGGGACATCGTCAACGGTGAAGTCAATGGCCCGATTTTTTCCCACCTTGGCGAAGATATCGATCGTGTCGATCACTGTCTTTCCTTGGACTTTTATGCCAAAAATACGCTTTCCCGGTGCATCGTAGTGTGGTTCGCAGAGCTTCAGTATGACCCGATATTGACCGTTGGGCAGATCGAAGTGATACGCATCGACATCATAACGGACGGTTTGATACACCAGATCCTCGTCGGTGTCAGCGAAATCGACGCCGGGAAACGCGGCGAATCGTCCCCCTTGAGGGCCTTCCGGTGGTGGCGGGGCGGGCAGGGGTGCCTTTCCCCAAGCGGGATTCCACCCTTGTTGTTCCCACGCCGCGGCTGCCAGGGCAGCTACATTGGGCCCCAATTGTCGCGTCCGCCAGTGGATGCCCATCAATCCCGTGCAGCCGTAGGCGAGGGCGTCTGCCGCATCCTTTCGCATCCGTCCCACCCATAGTTGGGGACTGATGAGGGCTGGGTCGTCTTCCAACCAAGGGATGGCCCATTTGGGACGCCCTTGCACAGCGGCGAAACCTGGCTCAACAGGATCGTGACCAACTTGGCGATTGATGCAACTGACGGGCATTTCCTTGGGAAGAACCTTATCGAAAAGTGCCCGATCCTGGCTCGGTCCTAGGACCCAACCACATGTGGCCAATGTGAACGGTGCGTTGACTTCGCGGGCAGCCTCGTAGGCCAGGGCCAAATCGGTGAGGGTGGCATCCACCTGCTCCTGCTTCGTGCCCGACCAGGTCCAGTCTTCCGGGGTCCAAAGCCAATAATAATCGAGCGGATGGGTCTGCATGATCCGCTTGAACATCCCGGCATAGATGGCCTTCACCACCTGGGGGTCTTTCCAGTCCTTGCCGGATGCCTGCAGGCGTTCGCGGACCGCCTTGGGAATGGTCAGCGGCGTTTCTGTCCCAATGGTCGTTACAATCCCCAATTGCCGGGCAAAGGTGAATGCCTCGTTGAGCACCTTTCCCATCGCCTCGAACAATTGGTTCGATTGTTCAAGGCTCATCTCCGTCCAGGGGGAATAACCTTGCATATAGTCGGCCCCAAAGTCATCCGTTTCAAAAAGTTGATCGGCGCCAAAGGCATAGTCGTTGGTCTTTCCAGGGCGATAACCCCAGGCCCCCGTGACGTTACTTGTGAGAAAATGCCGAGCAGGATAGCTGAATCGTACAGCGGCCCCATCGCCAATGTCTTCCGCCTGACCGATCCAGACCAACGGCTCAGGCCCCACACCACCTTCCGGGTAGCAGTGAAGTCCGAAGAAATTCATCCCCAATTTGGGCAATTGTGCGAGGATCGCTTTGTAGTCGTCGAGGCTCCACCAGTCGGGGCCTTCTGGGAAGTCATGAAAGGGCTGAATCCCGCGGTGCTCAAAAAGTGGCCGACGAACTTCGTCAATTTGGGCCAATGACCATGCAAGCCGCATGTCGGGAATAACATCACCCTCCAAATAAAATCGCACGCCGTAGTGCTCGGCCAGGCGATAGGCGGCATAAAGAAGGCCAACATCCTGGGAGCTCACCAGAAGCAGGACATGTCGGCCCTGCGAGGGCAGTGTCCAAAGAAGATACCCATGTTTTCCGGCTCGTTGAATTCGTTCCCGGAGGCTATCTCGATAGAGCTCAAGCGTCTCCTTTGGGAGCAGATCGGATTCCAGCAGACGATCACTCCGTGCGAGCAGAATCACATCGGCATTACCATTGGGCAGGCCATGTTGGATAGGGAGCAACTGGCCTGTGCGAAGATAGAGGTAGCGCCGAACCTCCAAGGCAGCCAGTCTTTCCAGCCAGCTTGCGGTTTCGCTAACGACAATGACTGCGGGCGGAGTGCCTTTCCCCATTGACGGCTCCGCGGCGAGACCCCGCCCGAAAAGGCAACATGAAAGGCCGATCAAGAGTAATCCCCTCCAGCCGGAAAATATCCTGGGCGGTTTTTGGCTTTCGAAAATTGCCACAATGACCCCGTTGGCGACCGACGTCGCGGACATCATATTCCTCCCTTGTTGCGTTTTTGGGAATGTTTTGGTGGCTCTATTTTGGAGGGATTAGGGGTCCCAAGCAAGAGATGGACTGGGGTGGCCTTCGAAGTTGTCGAAGACCAATTCGCTGGTACATGAGCGCGGGTCATCTCCAACTCGGAACCGCCAGCGTGCTCTGGTGTCAAAAAAGGCACATGGCGTATGTTTGCCCCTCGGGCACTTGGCCCTTAGAGCCTATCTCCCTTCATGCGTTCAGCGGGAGAGGGGTCGAGAGTGGGGGTCGCTCGAATCGCTGCCGGTTTTCTCGATCGACTCCCACGATTGCTTGCCCTCACCCAACCCTCTCCCGGAGGGAGAGGAGGACTTTTTGGGATAGACTCTTTGCCTAAACGTTGCACAATAAAAAACCTTCGAACGGCTGACGCCGTTCGAAGGCCTGTTGACGTTCGCAACGACACCTTTAGGGTACTCGTCGCACGCTTCAACGATTTACACCGCAAGACTGATCCGTGTTCGTCCCTACTTGCGGTGATGCTCAATCACGCAGCGGTCTTGCCGCAGCAAGCCACCGGTTGAGAGGACGGTGCCCCACAGGGACATCCCTCACATGTGCAGGGACCGCCCTCGGCGCACTTGCAATCGGGGCATGTGCAGGGGCCGCCTTCAGCGCACTGACAACCGGGGCAGGTGCACTCCTTGGCGCATCCGTTGCCTACCTGACAGCTGTCTTGGCAGCACGCGGCCGTCTGGCAGCACTCGCAGGAGCAGGTGCAGGGGCCATCCCCTTCACAGCAGCAACGTTCAGGCGTGCAGTGGTCACAGGTGCAGTTGGGACAACGGCACACGCCGGTTTTTCGGGACTGCTTTTCGGATTGGCCACTGCCAAAAGCGATCCAGCTCGCCAAGCCCAGCAAAGATACCGCACAAATGGCCGTTACAAACAAACGTCGATTCATTTTTCATCTCCTTTTCTTATTTAGGTTCATTGAAATGGTCAAAAACCAAAACCTTAGCCAGCACTTCACCTGGGAAACCCGGAAATGCAGAGAGGACGCCTCTTCAGAAGAAAATCGAAGGACCAAAGAGGACGCCACGCCCGGTGATTATTTCAGCCACCGACATAGAAGAGCTAAGGATAATGTGACGCCCGTATCCAAAGAAGCCACCACCTTGCCTGTCCTGGGTTGAACGGTCAACGGTTCGCTGTCCCACAGGCAGGGCTGAGCGATGCCATCGATTGACCAAGAGCTCGGGGCAACCAAGACAGGCGGCTTCTGGCACAGACAAGGGCACGCGGCACCGCAACAGTCCGAATCGGGTTGGGAGGCGGTCCCTTCAGAGCACGAGGTGCCACAGCAGGACGAGGTGCACGAGTCCGAAGGTGCTTCCACCGCGCCAGGGGAGCAAATCTCGCATCGCCCGGTTAATGCGCACGTGCAGCGTGAGGTCGAGCTAAATAGCCAAATCACGGCCGCCAGTAATGCGCAAGTCGTACCTACTCTGTTCAGCATGAGACTGTACCCCATGGCCTGATAACCGGCTAGAATCCGCTTATGCCCAGGCGTGGATCGGGGCTTCCAAGATAAATTATAGCAATTATGTCTGGCCATGGCAACAGTATTTCGGTGCCTGTGATGTGATTAGTGCTACGGCCTCCTTGTCCGCTGTCGGTAAACCGACCCTTCTAGTGGCGGGCCTCGGTGTCCGCACTTTCGGGAAACGGAGAGAGGGCAACCAAGAGCGATGGCCCTACCCAATCCTTCCAACCCGTTGGCACCGCGGCTAAGGGGGGCCCCGTACCCGCCGAATGTAGTCACCTCGAAAGTCATGCACTGTCGTGGTCGGAAAACCTTCACGGCGTGAAAACTTCGTGTTTCTCCTTTCCCGCGGGGCTGTTGCCCAAGGATGTGTCGCCCTGTCCGCCACTGCGGGGGAGCGAAGCAATAACAGGGACGGAATCGTAGAGTGGCATGTGCCGGTAATAGACTTCTAGCGTGCAAATCGCCAGTGACGTGACATAGATTCTCCCGCCGTGCCGACCGTAACGTTCCACGGGGTCCCAACTTCCTGCCGGTGATCCTGTCTTCCGCTGCGTGGGGAGGAGCGTGGCCTTCATGGCGTCATTCCATTTTTGCCAGAATGTCCCGCCCATGTTGCGCATCACCTGGGTGGCGTAATAGATGTAATAAAACCATGGTTGAGAGGAGTCCAGTTTCTTGGCCGACGGCAGGTTATCGAGCAGATAATAGGCCCCGGCCTTCATGCCACGGTGTTCCCTGGGCCAACCCAAGTATTGTCGGCAGAGCAGAGCCTCAGCCGTCATTGTTGGCGTCGCAGCGTGACCGGGCAGGTACCCATATCGTCCTCCATACTGATCGGCTTGCGCAGTATCCAGGTACTGTGCGGCCTTGTAGAAGACGGAATTGGGGACGCTAAGATACGCCATTTTGCCACTTCGTAGGGCCATCAATTGCCAACCTAAAACGCTTGTATCGCCTGCCTGGCCGGGTTCATAGCGCCAGCCCCCGGCCGGATGTTGGGCACGGATGATAAAGTCCAGGGCCTTTTGTGCCGGCTCGCGGAGCTGGAAGTCTCGCGTCATGGCGTACGCCTCGCACAACACGATGGCGGCTTGGCCATGAGCATACATGTCGCCGATGCCATTTCCTCGCAAATCACCGTCCGGTTTCTGTTGCTGGATGAGCCAGTTAAGACCTTTAAGAACAACCTGCCGGTATTCCCCGCTGAGATGGGTTTGCCCGGCCCCTAAAAACGGCAGAAGCGCCAAAGCCGTCCCCGCCACGTCGGCTTGACGGCCTTGACCATCTTCGTCTCCTGCGGCCCCGGGTGCCAAATGAAAGGCATCGAGCGACCAACTGCCATCCCGATTTTGGTATCTGGCAAGCCAACGTAATCCTCGCGCCACAGCGGCCTCGGTTTCATTTGTCCCCCCAAATTCTGCTAAAAGGCGGGCACGCACCGACGGATCGCGTCCCGCGTAAAGGGTTCCCTCCGGCAAAGAAGGGGAGACCGTCAGTGTCTGTGGGGCAAAGGCTGCCAACGGTAATGAGGGTCGGACAGACTCGCTTGTGGCTTCCGGCACGAAGTCGCTGAGGATTCCAAGTCTGTCCCGAACGGCGTTGTCTGCGTCAATCACCAAGCCGCCTTCCTCGAATTCGAAAGGCTTCTCCGCTCTTTCCCGCAATGTGCCTTCCTCGCCCGGTGTGTCCCGATAGTTGATCGACGTCGAAAGGGTGATCGCAGGTGGGGGCAGCCGCCCGGGCGCGGTGAGCATCCCTAACAGTAACATAAGAACGAGATGAAAAACGAAACTGATCAGCCAGGCCGGTGCATCCTCCCAAGCAACGGCAAGCAAGCCCTTGTGTCGTCGGGGCACCCGCTCCTGGCGAATCATTTCTCGCCGATCGACTGCTCGGGAGGCCTCGGTGGGTGATGCCGGAACTTCGAACGCCCAACGGGAGGATGGAGCTTGTTCGGCTGGGGCCCGCTCGCGATGTGTTTTCCCGGGGAGAAGGTCTAAGGCCCGGGGAGAGATCTTGGCCGCGGCCTCCGCCGCCCGACGAGCGAGTTCGTGTTCCCAGTTTTGGAGGAGCCGAATGGCCTCCGCCTCTTGCTCCTCCGTGAGCTCGACGCTGGCCCCGCATCGCCAACAGTCGGCCAATTTGAGCCAAAGCCGAATCGACATCGGTGCCCCGCAGTCCGGACAAGCGCATGCGAGCACCCCGCCGTCGAGCCAAATGCGCCCCAGCATCGACTCGCCGTCAAGGGAGCCATTCGGCGCCGTTTCCCGCATCACCGGCGGATCGGGACCTGACGGGGATTTGCGGGGATTGTTCTCTTTGTTCATCCGTCTTTCCAAGGAAAAGCCATCGTCCAGCTACGGATGCCGTCATCGGGTGCCCTAGAGCCTATTCCACAACCTCCCCTCGCCCGTTCGGCGGGAGAGCGGCCGGAGCTGAGGGTGGCTCAAATCGCTATTGGTCTTCTTGATCGATTACCACGATTGCTTGCCCTCACCCGAACCCTCTCCCAGAGGGAGAGGGAAATTTGGGATAGGCTCCTTGTCCATTGTACCAAATCCAGGGCCGCGATAATCACCAAAAAAGGAACCCTCGAGAAAAGATGATCAGCTCGGTTACAATCTTAGTGGCTCCGGTATCCTAATGACGCAAGCCGCCGTAAACGCGTTCCGTGAGGGAGCCATCAAACGCGTTTCGCACGTACTTCCCTTTTTTCCCTTTCCCTGCACGGCAACGGGGCCGCAGTGACCCCCCCAAACCGGCCTGCGGAGATTG
>Ga0209508_1002337_pt1 | contig 12667 bp, 12 predicted proteins | sample AD_UKC129_MetaG_FD_184427 | JGI IMG/M metagenome (GOLD analysis project Ga0209508, IMG submission 184427) | Active sludge microbial communities of municipal wastewater-treating anaerobic digesters from Canada - AD_UKC129_MetaG (SPAdes) (version 2) | ecosystem: Engineered > Bioreactor > Anaerobic... | reverse complement strand
CTTTGACCGCGTTGTTCTGCGCATACTTGACGGCCGACTCCACCTTGCCCTTGTGCCGCGGCATCACGGGCCTGGTCGGCAGGATCACAGTGCCGTAATGGCGGGCGAACTCCTCCAGCTTGGGATTGAGTTCCGGATCATACCAATCGGCCTGCAGGACACCGGCCTTGAGGTTGTCAGGAACCACTGTGGCCGTGACACCGCCAAAATATCGGAAGGCATTTTCCAGACAGCGCAGAAAGCTTTCACTGGTCTGCCGCCATACCGCTTCGCTGTAGGCCTTGCGTGAATACGAGAGCACCGCCCGAAACAGATGCGGCCGCCGCCGCCTGCCATTGTCCAGCACCCATGCGCCCTGGCCGAAATCCACCTGCAACTCCTGAGCTGGCGCGCACTCCATCCGCCGAAACGGCAGTTCCTTTTCATCCACCCGGCGCAGCACAAAGCGGCGCACCGAAAAATAGCTGCCGCTAAACTGCCCTTCAGCCACCAGATCCTGATAAATCCGCTGGATCGACAAACCCCGTTCCAACGCCGATTCGATCTGTTCCCGCCATGGATCACACAAACTGGCAGGACCGGGAAGGCCGACAGAGCCGGTTTGCGGGTTGGTGGCCGATTTTGAATGATAAGCCAGATACTTTCCCACTGTGCCGCGGTCCAGGCCCAACTCCCGAGCGATCCGTCGCCCGGACCATCCCTGCTTGTGCAGGGCTATAATGCTTTGTTGTTGGTTCACTTTGAGTTGATTCATCGCCCCAAGTGTTCCAAAACCCGGAACACCCAGGCCAATGCTTCACCTCATAAGTGGCCGATTCTCACCCGCAACTTCGTGGCTGGTTTTGCCCGCAAATTGACAATATGGGCGGCAAGCTGGGAGGCGGCAAAGTGGTCACCGCCGAACGTGTAACCGATGGTCCTTTCGCGGAAGCCAAGGAGATTGTCGGAGGATTTATGATTGTTTCAGCCGACACTCTGGAGGAGGCAGTCGAAGTCGCCCGCCAATCTCCGGGTACCTGGTCACCGGGATCGAGTGTCGAGGTGCGAGAGATCGAGACGGCTTGAGCGCACCCGCATAGTCGAAAACGTCTTCCGCTACGAATGGGACAGACTGGCCGCCACACTGTCGCGGGCCGATTGTCACGTCGTGATCGAAGGTCCCGGCGGATGCGACGGGATGGTGAAATGAAACGTCGCTCCCTTGCCCGGTTCACTCGTCGCCCACACGGTGCCGCCGTGGCTCTGGACGATGTGCTTGACGATCGACAGGCCAAGCCCGGTGCCGCCCGCCTCGCGCGATCGCGCCTTATCCACGCGGTAGAACCTTTCAAAGACGCGGCTTAATGCCTCGGCCGGAATGCCCGGTCCATCATCCTGCACCCACACATGGACTTGTTCGTCCTGGTTCTCCTCGGCACCGATCTTCACGAGACCGCCCTGCCGGCCGTACTTCAGCGCGTTGCCCACGAGATTCCCGAGCACCTGTTGCAGGCGGTCGGGATCGGCATGCACCAGCAGTTCGGGAACTTCATTCAAGACCGTTGTCCCGCGAGCCGACGCGTCCGCTCGAAGGTCGTCGATCACTTTGTCGACCAGGGAACCGAGCAGAAGGCGCTGTTCACTCATGGTGAGCCGGCCGGATTCCAGCTCGGAAATTGTGAGCAGGTCCTCAATGAGAAACTGCAGGCGTTCTGCGTTTCGCTGGATCGTGCCCAGGAACTTCGTTGTGAGTTCCGGGTTCTCCCGGGCGCCGTCCAGCAGAGTCTCGACATAACCTCGGATCAGCGACAGCGGCGTGCGCAATTCATGGCTGACGTTGGCAACGAACTCCTCCCGTGTGCGCTCGAGTTGCTTGATGCGCGTAAGGTCGTGAAACACCAGGATCGTTCCGCGCGGCAGCCCATGGCTGTCATGCAGGACGGCGGCATTGACGTTGAGCCAGCGCTCATCGGGTCCGTTAAGGTGAAGTTGCGATTCCCGTCCCAGTGCGCCGGCATTCACGTTTTCCAGCAGTTCTTCGAGTTCGTGCCGCCTGAGAATTTCCAGAATCGTCTGTCCACGAATGTCCCCATCGATCTCAAACAGCTTCAGGAAAGCCTCGTTCGCCCAGGACACACGGCTGCGATGATCCAGAAGCAGCAATCCTTCGGTCATGCTGTTGAACACAGCCCGCTGACGCGCCTCACTCTGGGAGGCCTCGGTCTGCAAACGCTCCTTGAGCGCATCGATGTCAAACTGCGCCACCGCCTGCGCCTCAAGATACCGGCGCCACCACCACCAATGAATGGCGGCCGCAACGATTACTGCAAGAACTGTGAGTGTGGGCCAGAGCAAGCTAATTGCCTTCGACGAAACGGTAGCCCACGCCGCGGACCGTATCGAGGTATTTCGCGGCCGGCCCCAGTTTCTCCCGGAGCCGCCGCATATGCGTGTCGACCGTCCGCGTGTCGACCAGGCTGTTGTAATCCCACACGTCGCGCAGCAACCGGTCCCGCGACTGAACCCTCCCGCGTCGCTGCGCCAAAACGGTCAGCAGTTTGAACTCCGTGGCAGTCAGATCGACCGCCTTGCCCTTCCAACTGACCACATGCCTTGGGATGTCAATCAACAACGCACCGAACTGAAAAGTCTCCTGCTGCGCCTCCTGTTTGCCGCGCTGCAGCAATTTTCGAATCCGCAACACCAGCTGGCGCGGACTGAATGGCTTCGTGACGTAATCGTCTGCCCCCAGTTCCAACCCCACAACCCGGTCCAGCTCCGCCGCCTTCGCAGTCAACATGACAATTGGGACGTTCGCCGTGACCGCCTCCCGTCGCAATATCCGGCAGACATCAAGCCCCCCCACTTCCGGAATCATCAGGTCGAGCACAATCAGGTCGGGAGGATCTGAACGCGCCTTGGTCAATGCCTCAGCACCGTCCGATGCTGTGATGACCTGGTATCCGGCCTGTCGAAGATTCAACTCCACCAACTCGACCATCTCCGGCTCGTCATCGACCACCAGTATCTTGGATCTCACATCGGCATTCGATACCATGGCAGGATTGTGTCGACAATGAACGGAATGTGACAAGAAGGTTACGAGAAGCGGCTGCAGGCTGGCGGGGCGAGGTCGGGCGAGCGTACCCGCGCTTGCCCGCCGTAGCCTTGGCGAAGGAGGGAGTCGTGCGGTATGGCAAATCGTCCCAGTTCAATAGCTGAACGTCAAAGGTGCCGCCTCAAAGCTGAAGGCGGAACTCCATGCATGCACCGGGTGTGGGGGCGTTCTCGCGAGCCTCGCGCGGCTACCATGGTCAAAGAACCGCCTGAGGCGCCTTGGATCAGAGGGACGCGCGCAGCCAGTCACGGGACCATGCAAACCTTCCGGCAGGGCGAACGCAGGGGGCATGGTTGCCGCTTACCCGGCACGCAGCAGCTCCCTGATGCGGTCGACAAGCATTCGGGGACTGAACGGCTTGGTCATGTAATCCGTCGCGCCTGATTCATAGCCTGCCAGTCGCCCCAGCTCGCTCGTCAGGGCGGTCAGCATGATTATCGGGGTTGATGCCATCGCCTCGTTCCGCCGCAGAATTTCGCAAACCGCAAACCCGTCCAACTCCGGCAGCATCAAGTCGAGAATGATCAAATCAGGCCGCAAGGACCGCGCCTTCTTAAGCGCTTCAACGCCGTTGAACGCCGTTCCAATGGAGAACCCCGCCCTCGTCAGGTTGAACCACAGCAACTCGACGAGCTCCACATCATCGTCCACCACGAGAATTTTCCTGTGCATACAGGATTGTTCGCACAACCATGAGCCGTTCCGGCGCCGGAACGGTTACGATCCGGTAAAAGAGTTCACCGTCGAGCCGCTCCTGTTTCCACCGGGCACAGGTCGCTTCGGCCCATGACTGCCACTCTTCGTGAGCACCGCAGGCTGGAGATCAACCCCCTTTTGCTTCATCAGCCTGTCCATGCTCGACTGCAACCAGCCGCAATCCTCCGACAACTCGCGATCCATCCGGTGCCAGACGAAGTCCATACCGGTTCGCTTGGCGAACTGCGCCAGTTGCCCGACCAGCCAATGGGAGGGCTCGAGGCTCCGTTCCTCGTTCCCCATTAATCCGACAAGAAGTCCAGGGAACGAGCGATTGAGCTTCCAGTTAACAAGGGTATCGAGCCAGCCACTGATCGCAGGATCCGGATCGTCCGCGACGGTGGCAGCAATCATCAACACGTCCGACTCTCCCGCTTCCTGAGCAATCATCCGTCGGATCGGCCCCACTGGAGCAATCGAATCAAGCTTCCACATCTCTGTAGAGGCCCTCCAACCGCGTCCTCCAGGAGCCGAACACCGGCTTGCGATCCGCCGGGCAAAGATTCCGGCGGGAAAATCGGCATAAAGAAGGAACAGGCGCAGCTTCGCTATGGTGTCGGGCTCCGGTGTGGTATTCGCATACATGGATCAAGCATGGGCCCGCAAGGTTATGCAGAGGTGCGGGGTTTGTAGCGAATTGGTGACTTCGGGCAATCCATCGCGTCCTTTGATTGAACCCTTGCAGCGCAAGACGCGAGGAGCACAGCGCCGGACGAACCTGCAACCGTTGCTACACCTTCGAAGAACGGGCCGGCGCCTGTTTTCCCACTCCCTTGTGGCGGATATCCTGCGCTTCGCACAGGTAAACCACTTCCTCCGCGACGTTCTTCGCATGATCGCCGATGCGTTCAAGGCTCTTCACCACGACCATCAGATTCAGGCAGCACTTGATCTCGCCGGGATGCTGCATCATGTGCCCGGCGATCTCGGCGCTGAACTGTTTGTTCAAAGCGTTGACCTCCCGGTCGCGCGGAAGCACCTCCCGCGCTGCCGCCGCATCCCTTTGCACAAACGCATCCAGTGAAGCCTTGAGCATCGACAACACAAGGCCGGCCATGTGCTGGAGATCGATCTGGACGCGAACCGGAGGCTCGCTGCTGAGGTCCCTCGCTCGCTTGGCTATCTTGGCAGCCTCATCCCCCACCCTTTCGAGGTTCTGCGAGATTTTCATCGCCACTGTCACAAACCGCAGATCACTCGCCAGCGGCGCCTTCGCCAGGAGCTGAATGGCCAACTCATCAATCTCGACCTCTAAACGGTCGATGACCGCGTCGTCGTCTTTCACCCGGGTCGCGAGGTCGTAATCGCGCTGCGCCAATGCATGCACAGCCTGGTTCACCGCGTTCTCGGCGTGGCTGGCCATTGTCAGCAGCGTTTGCTTCAGTTCGCCGAGTTCCATTTCGAAGTGTTCCATATGCTCCTTTCGTTCAACCGAATCGCCCGGTCACATAGTCTTCAGTCCTCTTCTGCGCCGGATTGGTGAAAATCCGCGACGTCGCTCCGGTCTCAATCAGCTCGCCCAGATAAAAGAACGCGGTGAAATCCGACACCCGCGCGGCCTGCTGCATGTTGTGCGTCACAATCACGATCGTAAATTCCTTCTTCAGTTCCAGAATAAGGTCCTCGATTCGGGCGGTGGCGATAGGGTCGAGCGCGGACGCCGGCTCGTCCATTAGAAGGATGTCCGGCTGAATCGCAATCGCCCGCGCAATGCACAGCCGTTGCTGCTGTCCGCCGGATAACCCCAGACCGCTGGTGTGCAGCCGGTCTTTCACCTCATCCCAGAGAGCCGCCTGCCGCAAACTCCGTTCGATTTTCTCGTTCAACTCCGACCGTTTCGATATGCCCTGCAGCCGCAGGCCGTAAGCCACGTTCTCGTAGATCGACTTCGGAAACGGGTTCGATTTCTGAAACACCATTCCCACCCGTTTCCTCAACTCGATCACATCGATGTCCCGGCTGTTGATATCCTGTCCGGCGATGCGGACTGTGCCCTCGACGCGCACACCGTCAATCAGGTCGTTCATGCGATTCAGGCAACGGAGCAGCGTGGACTTGCCACAGCCCGACGGCCCGATGAACGCGGTAACCACCCTCTCGCTGATATCCAGGGAGATATCCTTCAGCGCTCGGTTCGAACCGTAATAGAGCGAAAGATTCTGTATCTCAATCAAGGTCCGGGAGGCCGCGGACGGGCTCGTGCCTGAAGCCTCGGACAGCGCCACTTTGCGAATCGAGTTCTGTGCCATGCGCAAGGGTCAGTGAAGCATTCTCATCTTCCGGCGAATACTCGCCCGAACGAAGATGGCCGCGATGTTGAGTGAGAACGTCAGCACAAGCAGCACAAACACCGTCGCGTACAACAACGGTTCCGTGCGGCGAACATCTGGTGACTGCGTGGACAGGATGAACACGTGATAGCCCAGATCCATAAACTGGTCGTGCAGCGATCCGGGCAGGTCGGCCATGTAATACGCCGCGCCCGTAAAAAGAATTGGCGCCACCTCGCCCGCAGCCCGGCTGATGGCCAGGATCGCTCCAGTCATGATGCCCGGCAGTGCCTGCGGAAAGACAACCTTGAAGATCGTCTGAAGTTTTGTCGCCCCGAGCGCCAGGCTCGCTTCGCGCAACCCCTGCGGTATGGCGCGCAGCGCCTCTTCCGTCGCAACAATCACTACGGGCAGCGTCATCACGGCCAATGTCGCCGACGCCCAAACCAGCGCCGGCTTGCCCCACACCGTGGCCGCTTGCTGCCCATGGATGACTGCATCCATGTGTTGCCCGAGAAACTGCACGAAGAAACCCGCCCCAAACAGACCGAACACAATTGAAGGGACACCCGCCAGATTGTTGACCGCCCCGCGGACCAGGCGCGTGAACGGCGAATGCAGCCGGGCGTACTCCGTCAGGTATATCGCTGTCAGCACACCGACCGGCATGACCAGAATCGTCATCAGCAGCACCCGCGCAGTCGTGCCGAAGATCATCGGGAAGATGCCGGCCTTTCCGGCATCGAACATGTCGGCCGCCGTGCCTGTGGTGACGAATCGCCAGGACACACTTCCCGCCCCGTGAAGGATGATGTTGCCCAGGATGACCGCGAGAATCGCGACGATCAGAAGGGTCGCAACGCCGGTGGCGCCCCGGCCAAAAAATGATTGCCAATCGAAACGCGCCGCGCGGAACGGCCGGACTGGGATGCTTTCGCCCGCCTGCATCAGCGCCTTCCCTCCATTCTTTCCTTCAACCGATGCATTACCACATCGGCAGCCAGATTGGTGATAAACGTCACAGCGAACAACAGGACGCCTATCAGGAACAGAATCCGGTAGTGCGGGCTTCCAATGACAACTTCTCCCAGTTCGGCGGCGATCGTGGCGGTTATCGTCCGGGCGGAATCAAACAAGTCCCACGACAGTATGCTGGCATTGCCGCTCGCCATCAGCACGATCATGGTTTCGCCAATCGCGCGTCCGAACCCGAGGGCAACCGCCGCAAACAGACCGGGCACAGCCGCAGGCACGACGACCTGCCATGCCGCGCGCCACTGCGATGCGCCCAGGGCCAGGGCCGCCTGCACGTAGTTGCGCGGCACACTCGTTAACGCGTCCTCGGCAATGGAAAACACGACCGGGATGACGGAGAAGCCCAGCGCAATGCCCGCCACGAAGGCATTCAGACGGGATTCCGTTCCAAACAACCGCTGCACTACGGTCGCCAGGACGACCAGGCCGAAGAAGCCAAGCACCACCGACGGAATGCCCGCGAGCAATTCGATCACCGGCTTGACGACCTCGCGCAGGCGCGGTCGCGCCAGTTGCGAGACATAAATGGCGGCCAAAAGCGACAATGGAACAGCAAATACGAGCGCAACGAGAGTGATCTTCAGGCTGCCGACGATCAGCGGAACGATATTGAACTTGTGAATCTCAGAGACGGGTTGCCAGATGTATTCGGGTTCGCTGTAGCCTTCCCACTGGTGCGGCAACAGGAGATGCCTCCACGACGCTGTGTTCACGCGCGCGTCCTTGTTGTCAGAAACGCTGCCGGCAATCTCCACCTTCAACTCCATCAGGGTCCGAAGCGTCTCCCCGTCCATCTGCTCATATTGCTCCGGAGTGAGCTCGAGGTAGCGTTGCAGTTCCGCCGGGCTCATCGTTTCCATCTGCGCAACCGGAATCACCTCCTGCGCGCGCGCGCTGTTGACCCGTCCCAGTGCGACGGGCAGCGCTTCTTTTCCGATGAACAGGAAGATCAGCACGATCGTCAGGATCGCCGAGAGCGAGACCGCGAAGATCAGCTTCTCGGTGAGCCACTCCGCCGGTCTCGCCCGGTGACCTCGCTTCAAACCCATCCATCCTACGCTGCGTCGTTGCGTGCTCAAACGTGTTGTTCCATTTGAAAAGGGGTTTCCGCGAAACCTCGGATTTTCCGGGCCGTTCGTCCTGACGCACTGTGAGTATCAGCCCTTGGAGCGCAAGCTATTTTTCACGGAGATCCTTTGGCAGTGGATAATAGCCCACCTCCTTCACAACCTTCTGGCCCTCGTCACTGCGGATCCACTTGAGATACGCCGCCACTTCGTCCTTGTCTTTCGCCGGATCGAGGTAGTTATAGAGATATCGCCAGATTGGATATTTCTGGGAGACCACATTCTCCTCGGTCGGTTCGACCGCCGGCGAATCAGCAGTCGCCTTGATCTTCAGCACCTTTGCGTCGTGTCCGTAAGCGGCGCCGCCATAGCCGATCGCTTTGGGCTCGTCCGTGACGCTCTTCAGCACGGCCGCGGTGCCAGGCATCGTCTGCGCGCTGGAAACGAAATCCTTCCCCTTGAGCACGTGCTCCTTGAAGAACTCATACGTGCCCGAGCTGTTCTCCCGGCTGATCACCGTGACAGGCAGATCGCTCCCTCCCACTTCCTTCCAGTTCCTGATCTTCCCTGTGAATATCTGTTCAAGTTGCTCGATGCTCAGTTCGCTGACGGGATTGCTCGAATGCACGTAAATGGAGAGCCCGTCCAGCGCCACCTTGTATTCCCTGGGGTTGGCGTTGAAAGCTCGAATGCACGCCGCGCGCTCCGCCGGTTTGATTGGCCGTGAAGCATTCGCGATATCCGTCTGCCCGTTCTGCAGCGCGGCAAATCCAATTCCAGAGCCGCCACCCGTGACCTGGATTTTGGTTTCCGGCTGCGTGCTCATGTAACGCTCCGCCCACTTCTGCGCGAGGATCACCAGCGTGTCGGATCCCTTGATTGTGATGTTTCCAGCATGGACCGGAGCGGTGAATCCGAGCGCTGCGGTCATCAGGATTGCTGTCGTTATTCTTTTCATTGCGTACTCCTTGGTCGTTCGTTGCTCAATAGTGTGTTGTTAGCGTTCGTTGTTTCGGTTGGGCTTTGATCGAAGATCAATCCCGTCACATCTCAGAAATCCACTGCGAGCCTGGTTTGAAAAATGTGGGCCTGTCTTTCAATGCCTCCCCGGTCCACGTTCGAGAAAACGTAGTTCCACATCACGCGCATGTTCGGGTTCAGATACCAGTTGACTCCGCCCGTGATGTCATCCATCTCGCCGCCATCGATCCCGCCATCGGTCAGGTTCACGCGCGAATAGCGGGCAAGAAGTTCCCATGCACCGGGGCCGCCCTCGCTGATCGAGAAATTCCGCTTTGGCCGCACGCGATCGAATGCCGCGCTCGATGTCTTGTAGGGCCGGTGCTCGCCGGTGAGGAAGTAGCTGCCGAGAACGTAGTAACCGTTGAAAGACGCATCATCCCCGCCCGGCCGGCAGACCCAGTTCTGGAAATATTCGGCCTGGACCGAAAACGATCCCATCACGGCAGCCACTTCGACCGCGCCGAGATATGCCTGGTCGGCGTCAAACACTCCCGTGTCCACAAACCGCGGCGCGAGATGCGCCTCCGGGCGAGTGCGGAAACGCGCTTCGCCATTCGAAGGTTCGATCAGGCTCCCGCTCACGCCCACGTGCACGAGCTTGCGTCCCTTCGATTCCGCGTGCCAGTAAGGAAGCCCGGTGACCCGGCCGGAAACACGATAATTGCTGTCCAGTGTGCTGTCGCCCGTGTCACCGGTGTCGGTGAACGCCCCGACCGCCCAGGTCATGCGCTCCCCGAAGGCAGAGTTGTGGAACATCACCCCCGTATTCCGCTCGGGTGCAAACGCCTCGATCGGCGCCGCTCGTTCCATGAAGGGGATGAACCGGCTGCTCGTCAGGATATCCAGGCTGATCGGTTCCTTGAAATGCCCTGCCTGGAACGTGCCCACAAACGGCAGGTCCGTGAGCCCAAGATACACATCCTTGAACGCGACTTCACCGCCGCCAAAGTCCACTTCAATCTTGTAAAGCGTGGGCAGCGACAGCTTGATTTCGCCTTCGAGGGCAATGCGCGCGCGCCGAAACTCGACGCTGGAGGGCGTGTCGCCCACCGACGCTTCGAGATCGTCGTCTTCAGAAAAGAACCCCGCATCCAGGTGAATACGTCCGCCGATTTTGCCGCTGAACGTTTCCTTGTCCGCAGACTGGATGTTGATGCCGTCCTTCCATGTGAAGTTGAGCGTGTTGCCCGGAACTGCGTTCTGCTTCTCGAGCTCCGCTTTGATGTCATTGGCTTCCTGTTCCGTCAAAACGCCCTTGCGAACGAGGGCATCCGTGAGCGCATCGGTGCCCTGAGCCGGGGCATCAGGGAGGAGCGTAGTTGATCCGATCAGGCACGCGACGCAGGTGCACAGCGCCGCCCGCGCGGTCTTTGGTTTTTTCCCTTCTTCCGACTTCATAGTGGGTGAAGATCGAGTTTTCCACAGAAGAACAGGATCCGGGTTCTGTAGTTTTCGAAGTTGCGGAAGCCCCGAGCGTTGGACTTGATCATCTGCACCTTCGAGTTGAGACCCTCGGTAACCGCGTTGGTAATCGGGTGCCGCACATACGTCAGGATGTTTTCCAAATGACTCTTGAGCATCCGAGCCACCTTGATCAGCGGCTTGAGCCGACTGCGGCTTACCCAGCCAAACCAGTCTTTGAAAAAACGCCGCGCTGCGCCTTCGTATCGATACGTCCACAGTTTGGTGAACAGTTCCTTGGCCGCCCAGGCTCGCGCCACTTTCAGTCCGCTGTCTCGCAACGCCGCAAAACTCGCCGCCTGCTCCTGGCTGAAATTGGCCGGATTATACAGCCACAGCTGCCGCGATCCTTTGAGCGTCTCGTCGCCGGCCGCCATCAGTTCCTTGTGCTCGGCGCGGCGCACCTGATCGACCGCCTCATTCAGATGGGCCGATACGTGGAACTTGTCATGCACCAGCGCTGCCTGGGGCGCCTTGTTCCCAATCGCCTTCATGAACGGCTCCCACATGTCCACCGCCACCGCTTCAATTTCCTGGCGCTGCTCGGCAGTGAGCGTGTCCCACAGCGCCTCGGCCGCGGCCTGCGTGCGGCCTTCAACCACATCCAGCACCCGGCTGCCCTTCAAATCGGTCAACAGCGAGATATACGATTGCCCGCTGCCAAAGCTCTTCTCGTCAATACCCACGTGCGAAAGTCCCTCCAGTTGGCGGCGCGACAAGCCGCGCTGGACTGCCCGCCGCAGAATGTGGTCGACCTCGTCCCACGACAAATTGAGCAGCGCCGCCGCAGCCTTGATGCTCCGGGCGCACAACAACACATCAATCGCCAGCTTTTCGAACAAGCTCGTGAACCGGCCGTGCGGTTCGGCCCAAGGAACCGCGATCGTTTTCACGCCGTCGGTCGGACACTCCACCCGCGGTGTCCGTGCGCGGATGATCGTCTCAAATTGCATCGTGTCCAGGTGGCGCCAGGTCCGCTCCGGCGCCAGATCATACAAGCTGCACTCACTACCACAGCAGGGGCATTTGGCCCGGTTACCCGGACTCCACACCAGGAGCAGTTCGACCTTCTTGGATTCAATGTCGAGGTTCACTTCTTCCACTTGCCATGGTTCTTCAATTCCCAGCAGCAGTCCGTAGTGATTGCGCAGTTCGTTTCCGGTCAATTTCATTGCGACAAGCCTGCCCAATCTGCCCAGCGCCCGCCAGTCCGTGTCTTGGTCTGTCGATCATCAGTGCACCTCGATCAGCATGAGAGTCCAGGCGCTGTCCCCGATGGGGGTAGAGCCGCCGCGGACCGTAGCGCAGCGACCCCACGGTCGCGGTCCGCGGCGTGCGACTGGGGCCCCATCGGGGGCTGCGCCGGCCGTACGCACAAGGCTCTTTCCACTAAATTCCCGGAAGAGCCGTTTTTTCATTGGTGGGTTGCAGTTCAAGTTTCACGCTTAAACTGGCGGCCGCTCGTTACAGCCAAAGGGCGGCCTTGTTACAGTTCAGTGACGCCACTCGCGCCGCTCGCTGAACGGCGCTTCAACTGGGGTATAGTGCTCACTACCGCCGGGGCGCAGGACATTGAAGCTTTTGCGGCATGCTGATTCGATTATCCCGCTGTAGTAAGGAAAGGTCTCGGGCGCTTTGCATCATCGCATCGGCGCTTGCATTGATAGTCACAACCGCTCCAGCACAGGTGAACTCGTGGACGAGCCCTGGAAGCGGCAACTGGGGTGAAAAGGCGATGGGGTCGCATCTAAAGATTTGACAAATGGCGGTGCGCGAGCGGTGGATTTCCGATGACTGGCAAGGTGGCGGATGCACCGGGGCGCGGCGTTTACGCCGCTTCAGATCACGAACGTTGACGTGCGCCGAAATTTCCGACGCTCTTGTGGGGTCCACGTTGAAGCGACCTGAAGGTCGCGCTTCAGGAGCGGAGCGCGCCGTCCACAAGACCCTGCGGTCAG
>Ga0209508_1002330_pt1 | contig 12697 bp, 11 predicted proteins | sample AD_UKC129_MetaG_FD_184427 | JGI IMG/M metagenome (GOLD analysis project Ga0209508, IMG submission 184427) | Active sludge microbial communities of municipal wastewater-treating anaerobic digesters from Canada - AD_UKC129_MetaG (SPAdes) (version 2) | ecosystem: Engineered > Bioreactor > Anaerobic... | reverse complement strand
TGATTCTTCTATTGCTCGAGAGATTAACATTTCTCGAGAAGCAAAATCGCAAGGAGTATCTATTTTTGCTTACCCTTATCTTACCGGCGAGACTTTAAACTTCTTATCTACTGGTCCTTTCTCAGAAAAAGTTGCTCCTCCTACTATCGAAGAATTATCAGCTCCGCGGGAACTTCCCCCTCAAGTTAAGCCCATATCCTATTATCAGGAAAACGCCCGGCAAATTACTGCTCTTTATACCGATATTCCTATTGTACCTGATGGAGTTTTAGAAAAGAGGTGGGACTCTGCTCGCTGGCAAACCGATTTTGCTCTTATTACCGGGGAAGGAAAAGCCACTGAGGAGACTCAGATAGCTCTTCTTTATAACTCTCAAAACTTATATGTTGCTTTTCTTTTCGAGAAAGACCCCCATGAAATTATCTCCTCTGTTACTCAGAGAGATGGACCAGTATTTTATGATGATTCAGTAGAAATTTTCTTGGATCCGGATAAGAGTAAAAGTTTCTACTATCAGCTGGTAATAAATCTATCAGGTGTTCAATACGATGGTTCTTCCTTACAGGGAGCAGCCTGGAATGGAAACTGGAAAGCTGGAGTTTCGCAAGAAAATCACCTTTACTCTCTGGAGGTAGCTATTCCTTTTTCTGAGATAGCTAAAGAGTCACCTTCCTCGAAAGAAGAATGGGGGATAAATTTTTATCGCAACAACCTAAAGCCGGAAGAATTCAGTGCCTGGTCACCTACTCCGGGTGTCTACGCCGCTCCTTCCTTTTTTGGAACTGTAGAATTTTCTATACCCTAAACAGCTTTTTTAGAAATGCTTTTATTCTGTGATATTCTGATGCCTCAAACCCAGTAAATACAAGCATCCATATTTTATTCTTTTCAAAGTGTAGCGGCAATAATATATAAATAAAATAGCTCTAATGCTATATATACTTCACATTACCACTCTCTCTTTTGAAAGTGTTAAAGCTGATAGTTTGAGAGATTTTGGCTTCAGTAAAGATGGGAAGTTCAAAGAAGTTCAGGTAGTGCTGGGATTATTAATCGACTGTGAAGGTAGACCAGTGGGATATGAACTATTCCCCGGTAATACCTTTGATGGTAAAACTTTAGAAGCTGCCTTAGATAAACTGGAGAAGCGTTTCGGTATATTAAAGAATATAGGTTTGATGTGGGTTTTAGCTAAGTGGAGTGTCAAAGTCAGGATAATAGATTGGGAGAAATTAAATTGAAAAAATTAGTTGTTTTGTGGCATGCACTTTTGGAAAAGAAGTAGATAGTATTGGCTAACAATTAACTTATTGAGGGGAAATGCTAAGTATTTAAGCATTTCCCCTCAATAAGTTAGATTACTTCCCAACCAATTCCTAGTATTTCACAAACCGTTTTTAGCTCTTCTACATAATCTCCATAAACAGCATGAACGTGATTGCAAGGAAATTTTTGGATGAAATTATCGATAGAAGTATCTAACTTACAAAAAGCATGGGGCCATTCAATTTGAGTTCTGGTCATAATTTCTTGATTGGTTTTATCGTCAAACTGGACGAATTCTCCAGTTAAAATAGCCATCCAGTAACATCCATTTTTCCTACCTAAGCGAGCCAAGGTTACTTTGCCGGGATGAGCTAAATGATGAATAGCCGCTCCTCCTGCTAAAAAGTAAAATGACTCGGGGTAAAAAATCACCTTGGGGAGATTATCTTGGTAATGAAAGCTGGCGCCAGCAAAATAGGTGGCGTGTTGTCCGGAGTTGCAAAGGTCGAGTATTTGATAATCATCATGCCAATGCCGAACGTCAGCAAATAAAACTGGTGTTTTAGCCAGTTTTTTCATAATTTCCATAGTTAGTGCAGCATCCATATCTGCTTCAGTAGCACACACAATAGGTTCCTTAGGTCCATCAAAATCGTAGGGGTCGTTTAGAAAAGCTTCAGCTATGTCCATAGTGCAAAAGTTATTAGTGAGCTCTGGTTGTCCTTTAATTCCGCAAAAATCGAGGTGCATCTCTTCGCAGATCTCTTTTACTGCATAGTAAGAGGCAATTTGTCTCTTAAGAATCTCAGGGGTTAGCTGTTTACCATCATACATTATTTTGCCTACATTTTCTTCGCACCAGCGGAAAGCTTTTTCAATCTTTTCTTGAGGTATGCTTTGAGCTTTTCTGACTATCTCCCATTGATCGATGTGCTCTACATCTACGCCAAATATTTTAGCCCATACATCTGCGCCTACAGTAGCAGTGTACATTCCCATAGGTCGCCCGCCAAAACAACCAAACGTTTCTCCTCGCAACGACTTAACGCAAGAGGCAGCATTGATAAAAGTGTTTACCTTTTTCCATACTTTTTCATCTTTGATTTCACCAGAAATTCTCCAATAGGGCATACCTATGTTGGCTAACGCTCCAGAGCTGGCCAGCATTCCCACCAATCCAGGATATCCAGGGTTAATGTTAGAAAGACAGAGATAGGGTGGGGGAGCAAATTGAGCAGCTAAAACGGTAAAGTGAGGCCAAGCCCAGATAGCATAATTAAAAATGGTACAATCCACATCATTCAGTTGCATTTTTTTTCCTGCTTTTACTGCAGTTTCATTAGTCCAAGGGAGTTCATCTGCTACAACTACTTCATGACCCGCTTCTTCTAATTTTTTAACTAAATTATTCTGAAATTGAAGATTCATAGAAAGAAGTTCTTGGTGAACATGGGGTCTTCCATCGGAAAAAGTAATAACACCAACTTTAGCCATTAAAAATCCTCCTTTTATATTATCTTATAATAAGAAATCGATTGCGAATTGATTTTACTTCATTTTATGAAATTCTGCAATGAAACCCTTTCTTCTGAGTCAAAACTCTTATTTTTATTTTAAGTCGTAGCAATTATAGTATCCCGCAAAACTGATTAAGCTGCTGAAAGTTTAAAAAAAGTAGATTATATTACGTCAGAAGTCAAAAACTCAAGGTCGCTATACTGGAGTGTTTTATCTTCAGCATACTGGTAGAGCTTTTCTCACCAGTAGTTTTTGTTTTTTCTTTTGGGGGGTCAATAAGGGAGTGCTGCCTCTTATAGTTTTATCTAATTTGCTTTTAAATTTTGCGGCTAACTATATAAATATTGCTGCTACGTTACTATTTTATAGTATTCTACAAAACCTGTTAAAATACTAAAACACCAAAAAAACAAATTATATCGAAACATTTTCTTCGTTTTTTCTTTTTATCTACGCTGTAAAAAGATATTTTCCATAGTTTAAAACCGGATTGACAAAATAACAATGAAATATTATTATAGAAATCGGTTACGGGGGTTGTTCAGTTTGTTTATCTTGTAAGGAAGTGAGAAAAGGAGTTAAACACCTGAGCAATATTCTAGGGAAAGAAACCTTTCCTTTTGCTTTAGAAGCAAAAGGAAAGGAATTTCTTCTTCATGAGCCAAGAGTAAAACAAATGCTAGGTCTGGGTTATGCCGTGTCTCCCTCAGGACCTGATACTTTTGTAGTAGAACACGATACTGACTTTGATGAAAATGCTCCTCAACTTTTTTTGGACAATATTCAGGCTTTAGGATTTTTAGAGAGATTGCCCGCTCCTTCTCTGGAAGCTAAAAAAGTGCGAATGTTCTATTACCTCGATCAGTTTTTTAGTTTTATGGATGCTTTGGGACTTTGTATATTTGCTTTTGCTCCCTGCCGATTTTTACCTTTTTCTCTGATTTCTCCCTTAATACAGGCTATAACCGGCTGGGAAATGAGCCTTTTCCGATTGATGAAAATAGGGGAGACGAGAATGCAGCTGGAACGATTGTTTAATCTCCAGGAAGGAATAGAAAAAAAGGAAGATTGGTTGCCAGAGAGATTTTTTAAGCCGGTAAAGAGTGGTCCTCACCGGAGTTTGCGCATTAATCCTCAGGATTTGAAAGAAGCTATAGAACTTTTCTATTCTTTTGCTGGATGGAATATAGATAATGGATTCCCTGAGAGAGGGAAATTAGAAGAGTTGGCTATTAGTGAATATTTGTAAAGGAGTGAAAAAAGGCGGAAAAAGTAGATAAGAAAATTGAGCGAGGAATAACTGCTCTCCGGGATAGAAAAGAACCAGATCGAGTGCCTTTAGGTGATTTTTACTGGACCGAATTTTTAAATAGATGGCGAGAAAAATTTAACCTCCCTTCTGACACTGATATTTATGAATATTATGATTTAGATATAAAAGTCATTTCTCCCAATATGGATCCTAAGGTGGAGAGTTGTCAAATTATTGAAGAAACCCCAGAATACGTGGTTTTTAAAAGTGGTTTTGGGTGCACTGTAAAAAAGTTATTTGCTGCTCCAATGCCTATGTTTTTAGATTTTGAAGTGAAAAGTGCTGATGAGTTTGCCAATTTTACCTTTGATGACCCTCGAGATGACCGCCGCTACTTTGAGAAATGCTGTGGCATCATTAATTGTGGAGATAGTTTTGGAACCATAGAAAGTTATGCTGAAGCTATAGAGAATAATAAGAATAAATTCTGTATTTTTGGCTCCATATGTGAGCCTCATGAGACTATGGGCGCATTCGGGGAACCGAAGGGTTGTTACTTGATTTAGCTCTTTCTCCTGGCAAAGTAAAAGAATTTGCCGTGAGACGCACTGACTTCATGTTAGGAATTGCTGAGCGCCAGATTGAACTGGCTAAGCCTGTGGGAATGGTTGTTTGGGGAGACGTAGCTTATGATAAAGGGATGTTTTTTTCTCCTCGTCTGTGGCAGGATATTTACTTTCCCTGTGTAAAGAGGATTTACGATTTTCTACATGAAAAAGGTTTGATAATTGTCTATCATGGATGTGGCAGAAGTTTAGAAATAATGGAAAATTTGATAGAGGCAGAAATAAATGTTTATAACCCCTTAGAGGCTAAAGCCGGCATGGACCCGGCAGAGCTAAAGAAAAAGTTCGGCGATCGTCTTTCTTTTTGGGGTGGAATTGACACTCGTCTCCTGGGTTATGGAACCTGGGAAGAAATAGAAAAAGAGGCCCTTTATAAATTGCAGGCTGCTCGAGGAGAGGGATATATGCCCGCCTCAGACCACTCAGTAGCCAGTAATATTGACCCTTTGATTTACGATAAATTAATAAACTTGCTGAAAGAAAAAGGAAGATATCCTTTACCTATATAAAAAGCAAAAATAACACTTACGGTGTAGAATTAAAATTAAAAGATAATATGGAAAAATTGCTGAAAATTAAAAAGTTCCTCAGTAATTCTACTAGGAGGTAGAATGGCTACTATATACGATATAGCTAAGCTGGCTGGAGTATCACCAGCCACAGTATCTAGAGCTTTAAACCAGAAAAGTCAGGTAAAAGACGAAACCAGAAAGAAAATTTTGGAGATAGCTGAAGAACTCAACTATTCTCCCAACTACTTAGCACGGAGCTTAAAAAAGAAGCAGACCTTTACTATTGCCCTTATTATCTCTGATGTAACTAACCCCTTTTTTACCACTTTAGCTCGGGGAGTGGAAGATAAAGCTTCTAGTCAGGGATTTAATACTATTTTTTGTAATACTGATGAAAACCCAGCTAAAGAGAAAGAATATGTAGATTTAATGTTAAGAAGAAGAGTAGACGGGTTGGTGATAGCCAGCTGCAGCAATGGGGATACTTTACGAAAATTAAAAGGAAAAGAAGTTTCTGTAGTTCTGGTGGACAGAAAAATAGAAGGTTTTGACGGAGATTTGGTAATGGGAGATAGTAAAGAAGGAGCCTATGAACTGACCCGGCACTTAATAGAAGTTCATAATCTTCGGGAAATAGCTATGATTACTGGTCCTATAACTATCTCTACCAGCAAAGATAGGGTAGCCGGATACCAGAGAGCTTTGCAGGAAGCAGGAATCCCGGTGAAGCCAGAATGGATCATGGTTGGCTCTTACAAGGAAGATTTTGGTTATCAAATAGCTACTCGGTTTTTCAGTGAAAAGAAAAAGTTACCTCGGGCAGTATTTGCCGGAAACAATTTTATAGCTATCGGTATCGTTAGAGCAGCAAGAGAAAGAGGGATTAAAATTCCTGAAGATTTAGCTTTAGTTACCTTTGATGATTTAGAAACCACCTCTCTCCTTTACCCCTTTCTCACTGTAGCCAAGCAACCTGCCTATACTATGGGAAGCTTAGCTACCCAATTTCTTTTAGAAAGAATTGAAAAAAAGGAAATTCGGGAAAAAAGAGAGGTAGTCTTAAAAGTAGAAATTATCATCCGTCGTTCCTGCGGATGCAAGGGAAGTGAAAATAATGATTTTTAAAGAAACTTCAGCTTTTCCACTATTAGAAGAAGCTGAAAAACTTGAAAATCTACACCTGAGGAGCTCGAGAGCGTATCTACTAACAGTGATAATTATGTTCTTTCTCTTTATAGGAATAGAAATAGTACAAGGAGAAGAATTGCTTTCTTATCCCTCTTTAATTCGGGAGTTACACAGTCTCTGGAAAGAGGGGAGAGAAGATATCACTTATCTTTTAATTGAAGATACTCCTCTTTTCTTAGATCATCGCGAGCTTACTGGTGAAATAAGAAAAATAGTAGAAAATAGGGAATATCCCTTTTATCTTCGTAAATCAGCTCTTTCCTTTCTTTCTCGACAAATGGAGGGGAAAGAGCGAGGAGAGTACTTAATTTCTCTATTTCAGAGAGAGCCAAGTGTAGCCATACGAGTAGAAATAATCCGCCTTTTAGGAGAGACAGATGACTGGATTCCTTTTCTCTTTTCCATTTTACAGGGAGGAAATTCAAGTAACGAAAAAGAAGAGGTAGTTTTACAATGGGAGGCGCTGCGGGCTTTAGCCCATTGGAAGGTAAGGGAATCTCTACCTTTCTTTTTTCGCTTGGTAGAGAAAGAAGATTTTCCTCCTGAATTAAAAGAGGAAGCGGACGAATTGCTTTCTCTTTACGATTTCTCCGTATCTTCTTATTTATTAGCTATGACAAACTCGGAAAACCCTTTCTTTCGGGAAATAGCCCTCTTCACTCTATGGGAAAGAGGGGATAATAATATTATGAGTTATGCTTACAAAATGTCCAATGACCAGGATAAAAAAGTTAGCAATCTCTCTCAAGCTATTCTCTGGGGAGAAGGAAAAATTCCCCATCTTGTTTTACAAGGAGAAGACTTGGATTCTCGCCTGATAAGAGTTTTAACCCAATATGAAAGGGGAGTGAATCTTCTAATCGAGATAGGAGAGAAAGACCCTATGTTGGAAGAACAAATTTTTGAATCTTTGGGTGAAATTGAAGATATTGCGTTTACCTCTCTTCTTAAAGAAAAACTTAAAGAAAGGGAGTGGAGACCTTTATCTCTTTTACGTTTTCTTCCCCAAGGAGAGAGAGCTGAAATTATTTTTTCTTTGTTGGCATCTTCTGGGGAAGAGCTTTATCTCCAGGAAGAAGAGATTCCTCCACTCAGTAAAGAAGATTTAAGAAGCAATTTGTATTTGATTCGAGAGACACTCCTCTCTGGTAGCGAAAGAGCCCAATTATTTATTTTAAGGAGATTACCTATTTTGGGAGAAGAAGCTCTGCCTCTTCTTGAGATAGCCACAAGAGAAACTTCTCTTGCCCTTCAGCGAGAAATAATTAGAGCTTTAGAAGAAATAGAAGCTCCTGCTACCATCTATTTTCTGGAGAGATTAGCTTTTTCCCCTTATGAAGAAATAGAAATTAGAGCACGATTAGCTTTGGCAAAGAAATACCTTTCTCAAGGATATAGTTGGTAATTCTTGGTTTGGGCCTGAAAAATTCCTCTCTGAGAATGGATTTATAGTCATCGGATTCAGGAGTTTTAGAGAGAGTGAGAAAATCTTAAAAGAGGCTCTCTGAAGCCTTGGTGCGCCCGGCGGGATTCGAACCCTCAGCCTGCGGTTTAGGAGACCGCCGCTCTATCCTTTGAGCTACGGGCGCACATCGACACTTACGGAACTATTTTACTTTTCCTCTTTTTTTCTGTCAAATAAGGAGTTCCTGGCCAATTATTTCCCCAATTTCTTCTAAAGAAGGCACATTGGGAAACCAATCTCTGTTGGTAAGATCCATAGCTATTCGCTCGTATACCCAACTTATTAATTGCAAAAGCGAAGAGGGTAGGGGTGGAGGACTGGTTTTAACTAAACCTCTCCAACCTACTGGATTCTGAAGTTTAGCTTTTTGAACCTCTTCATACCAGGGAGTTTTCCGATAAAATTCCCGGGCAATCTCTTTAGAAAGATGCATCCCTCGGTAAGTAAAACGACTCTCATCAGGAGTGCCTACTACATCTACCACTACTAAATTTCTATCTTTATCCAAAGCCAGTTCTATTTTCCCATCTTCATTCTTCAAATTGATTTTTTCTACCTCTTTGGTTATCAAGTCATCTATAGCCAGAATTACCTGGCGAATTTTTTCTATTTCTTCTTTTTGTAATATTCCTGTTTCTTCTACTTCCCTCCAGCTTAAATAACGATCTTGTTCTTCTAATTTAGTAGATACATCTACAATAGGGGGTGATAGTCTCTCTTCTGGAGCAGGTATTTTATCCCAGCCATAATCTTCTAATTTTATCTCTCCTTTTTCTAATCTTTTGCGTAAGCTCGAGCCTGCAGGTAAAGAATTACGATATATAAATTCAAAGGGAATCAAAAAATTCCCTCTTACTCCTTGATAGATATTATAATCATATTTTCCTTCCATTTCTGGAGGTTGGATAACTCTTACCAAAGAGACTATCATTTGGTTAGTGGGACTTTTTAAATCTGACAATCTCTTGAGTTTTCCCTCTTCCTCTACCCCTTGATAATGAGTTAGAAACCCGGCCTCTTCTAATCGTTCAAAAAAGTAGGCTCCTATTAAACATAAAGAAGCACCTTTCAGAGGAATATGATCGGGCATCTCCCCCCAATCAAAAACTGAATATCGATCGGAAAAAATAAACTTACCTCTTCCTGGTTCCTCCTCATGAGGAGAAGAAAGAACTATTAAGTCTTTCACACTTCCCATATTATAGACTCCTCTCTTTTGAATACTAAATTGAATAGATTATAACATGCAGCGATAGATAAGATTGATAAAGATGAAGAAGAAACTTATAATACTGATAAATCAAGAGAGAAGGGAGGCCCAAGGTGAAGTTTTTTATCGATACTGCCGATGTGGGAGAAATCAAAGAAGCTCTAAAACTGGGAATCTTAGATGGAGTGACTACTAATCCTACTTTAGTTTCCAAAACGGGAAGAGGCTTTAGGGAAGTAATTATGGAGATTTGTAGCTTGGTTCCTGGACCAGTTTCTGCTGAAGTAGTGAGCTTAAAAGCCGAAGGAATGATAAAAGAGGGGAAAGAGTTATCCACTTGGGCGCCTAATATAGTGGTGAAAGTTCCTATAACTGCGGAAGGGTTAAAGGCTATCAAAGCCCTTTCTCAAGAAGGGGTAAAAGTAAACACCACTTTAATTTTTAACCCTTTACAGGCCCTTATGGCGGCTAAAGCAGGAGCTACTTATGTCAGTCCTTTTGTGGGGAGATTAGATGATATATCAAGCGATGGTATGCACCTGGTAGCCGATATCTTACAAATTTTCTGCAACTACGATATCACTACTCAAGTAATTGTAGCTTCCATTCGCCACCCCATGCATGTAATAGAGGCAGCCAAGCTGGGAGCTCACGTAGCCACTATTCCTTTTTCTGTCATATCTAAGTTAATTAAACACCCTCTCACCGATATTGGAATTGAGCAATTTTTAGCCGATTGGGCAAAAGTTCCCGAAAAACCCTTTTAAGGAGACCTCCAAATGATAGATATACCTGAAAGAATAGTCAATTTACCTCGCTCGGGGATAAGAAAGTTAATGGAGATAGCTCTCCGTGACCCGGAAGTCATCCGTTTAGAGATGGGAGAGCCTCATTTTTCCACTCCTCATTATATATTAGAAAAACTGAAAGACTTTTACTGGCAGGGAGAGATTAAGTATACTCCTACTGTAGGAATACCCAGCTTGCGAGAAAAAATTGCCCATCACTTGAAAGAAGAAAAAGGATGGAAAGTAACACCGGAAGAAGTGGTAATTCTTCCTGGTTCTTTATTTGGAACAGTAACGATTTTTTCCTCCCTCTTGGAGCCCCAAGATGAAGTTTTAGTACCGGATCCTGGTTTTACTAACCATTTTTATCAGGTGGAGTTGTGTGGAGGAAAAATGGAAAGATATCACCTGCAAGAAAAAAACGGCTTTTTACCTGATATAAAGGAGATAGAAAATCTGATTACCTCTCGCACTAAAATGATACTCATTAATTCTCCTTCTAACCCCTTAGGGGTGGTGTTTCCTAAGGAAACTCTTTGCCAATTAGCCCAATTAGCAGAAGAATATGGGCTTCTTCTTATTTCTGATGAAGCTTATGAAAAATATGTCTATGAGGGAGAACACCAAGGGATGTTTTCCTTTATAAACGAAGATAATTTGATAAGTATTTTTTCTTTTTCTAAAACTTATGCTTTAACCGGCTGGAGAGTAGGGTATATGATTGTTCCTCCCTATTTAGTTAAACATTTAGCTAAAGTAGAAGAATATCTTATTGCCTGCACTTCTCATCTCTCCCAGAAAGCAGCAGAAATTGCTCTAGATTTACCCAAGGAAGAAGTAAAAAAGATGGTAGATTATTACCAGGGCAATCGAGATAAAGCTATAGAGCTTCTAGAACAGGGAGGATTCCACTTCTTTAAGCCTCAGGGGGGATATTATCTGTGGATAGATATCCAGGAATTTGGTTTATCGTCTTTAGACTTCTGCAAGACCCTAGTAAAGGAAAGTAAAGTAGCCTTGTCTCCTGGTGATGCTTTTGGAGAAGGAGGAGAAGGATTTGTCCGCCTTTCTATCTGTCGCAAAAGAGAAGAAGTAGAAGAGGGAGTAAAGAGATTAGTAGAGTTTAGGAAGGGAAGAAAATGAACAAGCTTTCTTTGATTCTTACTATGGGAGACCCCTCCGGGGTGGGCCCGGAAATCGTAGTCAAAAGTATAATTAAATGGGACGTAGAAGCTGTTCCTATAGTAGTAGGAGACCGGAAAATATTACAAAAGGCTGAAGAAATGCAGGGAGTAAAGATACCCTGGAGTGACTTTCCTTCTTCCCGAGGAGTGGGTCCTTTTCTTTGCGATCTGGACAATGTAGATCTGTCTTCCTTTTCCTGGGGTAAAATTTCTCCCTCTATGGGAAGAGCGAGTTATGAATACATAGAGAAAGCCATAGAGCTAATGAAAGAGGGAAGGGGAGAGGGAGTAGTTACTGCTCCTATAAACAAAGAAGCGATCCACGAGGCTGGTATCCCTTTTATTGGCCACACTGAAATTTTCCAGGAGCTCACCCACAGTGAGGAAGCTTTAACTATGTTTCAAGTGAAAAATTTGCGAGTTTTTTTCTTTACTCGTCATCTTCCTTTAAAAGAAGCCATAGAGAAAATTAAAAAAGATAAAATTGCCGAGTTTATACCCCGGATGCATTATTATCTTCAAAGGTTAGGCTTAGCCCACCCCCGGATAGCAGTAGCAGCTCTAAACCCCCATGGAGGAGAAGGGGGGCTTTTGGGAGAGGAGGAAAAAAGGGAGATTATTCCGGCTCTTTCGGTGGTGCGAGATACGGGAATAGAAATTTTGGGGCCCTATCCAGCAGATTCTATATTTTGGCGAACTTTTCAAGGGGAATTTGATGCTGTTTTATCTCTTTATCACGACCAAGGACACATCGCCACCAAGTGTTTAGATTTTTATAAAACGGTAAGTGTAACTTTAGGTTTGCCATTTATCCGCACTTCTCCCGACCATGGAACGGCTATGGATATTGCGGGAAAAGGAATAGCTAATGAAGAAAGTATGTTAGAAGCTTGCCGCCATGCTGCTCAGTATGCCGTATATTATTAAATCGGAGTCAAGGGCATAGATGTTAGCCTTAAATTGGAAGAACCCCATTATCAATTGACAATATAAACTACAAGATTATGGGCTTTTTAGGGGGGGTGAGTTAAGTGGCATATTTTATGATTTCAGTCTCAAATAGGGTTAATTTGGACTTATGTGTTAAATATGCGCTTGCAGGTTTTACGAATAGTATAAATGGGCTATGGACATTTATGGAAATTGCAGAAGGGGATTTTGCTTCATTTTTATACGGTGCGAGAGTGTTTAATCTATATCAGATTATTGAAAAGAAAGCTTTCAAAAATGCTGAAAACTTGCCACCTTGGTCCTCAATTACCTTCAAAATGTCTGGTAGAACATACTATTTTCCTTACCGTCTTTTTCTTAAACCTATTAGACAACTAAGCGAACCTATGGTTAGACCTGAATTTGCTTATGTAGCTGAAAATTTATTGCTTAGAGGAGGATATAGAAAAACACATTTTCAGGCAGATCAGACAACACTCCATGCCGTTTCACAAATGGGCGAAGTATATACCTGACTTTGACAGCTGTAATCTAAAAACATTGATATATCAAGGGATAGAGGTACTCCTTTTTTGTTTACTCCACTACAGTTTCACTGAGAATAAACTTGGGAATCTTTATCCCTAAAGCTCTAAATATCTGAGCATTATCATTCTCTATGGCAGTCCTTACTAAGAAACGTTTCTTCCTGTCTATTATCTCTACTGCTCTTATCTCATCTAAGCTTTCCCTCACTT
>Ga0209508_1002328_pt1 | contig 12717 bp, 3 predicted proteins | sample AD_UKC129_MetaG_FD_184427 | JGI IMG/M metagenome (GOLD analysis project Ga0209508, IMG submission 184427) | Active sludge microbial communities of municipal wastewater-treating anaerobic digesters from Canada - AD_UKC129_MetaG (SPAdes) (version 2) | ecosystem: Engineered > Bioreactor > Anaerobic... | reverse complement strand
CTTCCATTCCAGACCACAGAATAGTTACCTGCTGTCTTGACTTCATTAACCAGGATGCGTACCAGCTGTCCCTTAAGGTTGTAGACCTCTATGGTTACAGGACTGGTCTCTTTCACACTGTAGCGAATAGTAGTCTCTGGATTGAACGGATTAGGATAGTTACCCTGCAGCTCTGTTGCCAGCACTGGAACATTAGGATCCTCTAAAGGAGTTCTTTCAACGGTAACATCATCTAACAGGAAGATAAAGGCATCATTAGATAGGCACTGAATGCCAATATACGCATTACCCGTGTATCCTTCTATCTCATAGGTGTATTCGGTCCAGTCCACAGGAGCTTGAATGTAGTTAGGTCCACTGATGATAGTGAAGTCGGAAGGATTGGTTCCGGTTGCAGATACTCCTACCTTAAATCTCTCCAATCCATATTGAGCAGTATAAGAACGTGCCCAGAAGGTTATCTGAGTAGGATTGTTAAGTACAGGAGTAATCAACCAGTCATTATTAGGAGGAGTAGTGGAGGCAAAGCTGGCAGCAACCTTATTTCCAGTATGAGTTACATCTGTAGCAGTAAGTGGAGGAGTAGTGGCTGAGGGTACAAAGATAATGTATGCCATAGGTGAATAACAATTGGGGAAACTATATCCTTGGATACCATAAGTAGCACTCTGATCTACATCCACACAGGTCCAAGGAGCAAAGGTGAGAGCAAAGTTCTCATAGGTCTCAAAACTATCCTCCAGTAAGATGAGAGTACTGCTCGGAGGAAGAATGAAGTTAACGGTGGTGGTCTGACCCGTTATCACAACCACATTAGAGTGAGTGACCGAATCATAACCTGGTGCACTGGCAGTAACACTATGAGTTCCTGCCGGTACCTGCATACTATATGCACCACTGGCGTTAGTGGTAGCAGTGATAGTTCCACAGGTTACCGTTGCCCCCATGATAGGTGCATTCTGCTGATTCTTAACTGTGCCTACCATAGTACCCATCTCAGTGAATTTGGGTAATGCATTGGAGAAGGAAGGATTGGATAGAGGTCCAGCAGTATACACAGCTTTTACTGCCCATTTATACATTCCATCCGGCACAGAACCCCAACCAGTATCTTGCCAAGCAGTGGTGGTTATGACATCTGTAGTAAGAAGAGTCCAGGCACTTTCATTATTCTCTTGTCCCTGAAGTAAACGCCAGACCTTGTACCCAATATAAACTCTATCATTTTTAATGACTGTCTCAGGAGTGGAATGTTTATAACTATTTATCAATGAAGTTTTAGCCATAGCACGACTGGTTGGAAGTTGTGGTGTAACTGTACGAAGTTTAGGATGTGAGTCATCTCTTGCACTGATACGGTTCAATGTATTTATAGAAAAATGAATAGTTTCTATAGCATTGTTAACGGTAATATCATCTATGAACCATACATGCCATATGCCATCATTAGAAGGTGGATCATCAGCATGCCAGGCAAGCTTTATCTGCTGCCCAACATAAGCATCTAAGTCAATCACGATAGGAGTAGCATAGTAGTTCCAGCCACCCGTTAGAGCACTGGCATCCCATAGTACTGTCCATGTGTTACCATTATCAGTTGATACTTTAACATAATAATGATCACCATTAGTGCTACCCAGATAGACATAGCTCCAGAAGGTTAAATTAGCACTACTAGGACAGATGAATTGAGGTGTTATCAACCATTCATCTTGATGAGAATAATCCCACCAAATTGCAGCTTGAAACAAGCCACTATGAGGTGGGACAGGAGGATTTATAAGAATGATTCCAGCTTGACACCAAGTAGGTAAAACACCACTTGTTCCCGCAGTATTTGTGTCTGTAATTATTTGAGACCAATCAGTCGGTGGAAAAGTAATCTCTTCAAAACCTTCACTAATGTTATCACCAGTTCCAGGTTCTCTCCAGGAAAGATTGACAGTCGTGAGACTGGCTTCGACTGCTTGAACTGCTGCAGGAGGAAGAGTTATTTCTGATAGTACAAAGTTTAATGAAGTGGTCTGAAGTCCAACGATATTTACTCCTGTTTGAGTTGCAGTTTGATATCCTGTCTTAGAGCAGGTCACAGTATAAGTGTCCTGATAAACAAGGAAGGAATATACACCTTGAGCATTTGAAGTGCCACTGTATTCACCAGCTGTAATGGTAGCACCTTCAATAGGAATGTTAGTACCAAATTCAGTAACCGTTCCAGTTAATGTACCCATCATATCTTTATGTATTTCATTAGAAAAAGCTGAAGAAGAAAATACATTATTGGTGTATACTGCTTTAACAGCATATTTGTAGACACCAGAAGGTAGAGGTGCCCAGGTGTTATCAATAAAACTCGTATTATTAATAGTAGTTGGAGTTAAAAGAGTCCAAAGAGATTCATTGTTCTGATTGGCAGATAGCAGTCTATATACTTTATAGCCCATAAGAACACGGCTTTCTGTCCCTTCTTTAGAAATACTATTAGCTTTTATAGTAATCGGATTTATTTCTGGTGCTCTATCTGGAGCAAAATAACCTACGTATCCTTGAATATTCCAATTATAGTTGAGATCTGGGTTAAGCTCTAATAGAGTAGACCAGCTGCCTTGTATATATATCATATCTCCAAAACCATCTACCGCAGGACCTGAATCACAACCTGCAGGATATCCTCCCGTTACATTACAACGATAACCAAACCAGAGTTCCTCTGTTCCAGTTATAGTCACTGGATTATTTAACATCACGGTATTGTATGTATCTAGGGTAGGTGTAAAAGGTTGGTCTACAACCATAGTGGCTGGAGCAGAAGCATTACCACCAGTCCAGACTCGAATAGAAAAAGAGCCTACTGTTACAGGCCAAACTTTGACAGCATGAAGACTCATTCCTGCATAATCCTGTAGAACAGAAACAGGAAAACGTATTGCTACATCAAAGTCCTCTCCTGTACCTGTACCAATACTATCATAATTCTCACCATTATCGTAATGAAACCACTCACCTACAGCATTAGGATTAGGTGACATCCAGGTTAACGAGACATTAGAACCATCAGGAGCTTCAGTGGCAAGAACTTGATAAGGTGGAAAAGCCAATTCGTTAACTATAATATCTCCTATATTAACATCAGTATCACCAATAACCACTTGCCCTGTAGTAGTTTGATATCCTGTAGCACGTGCAATGTAGTCATAAGTATTATTAGCATAAACATTAGTGATAGTAAATTGTCCATCAGTGTTAGTGGTTGCTTCATAGTTTTCATAACCAGTCAAATTTATGGTTGCATTGGCTAATCCAACAGTAGGTTGGTCATTTCCTACAATGCGACCGGTCAGCGTGACTTGCGGAAGAGGAGTCATTACTAAATCAACATTCACCGTTTGGTCTTCTACCACCATTACCGTGTTAGTTACATCATAATATCCATGTTTGGAGGCAGTAATTTGATGTTCCCCTTGAGTAACATAGGGAAATATAAAACTTCCATCCGCACCCGTAGTGTAAGTAAAGTTTACTCCACTGACAGTTACTGCAACACCCGCTAGAGGAACATTATCAGCAGTAAAAACCGTACCGCTAATAGAGCCTAATCCTCCAGTTATAAACATAAAAGTTGTCATAGGAAACATAGTTGTTGGAGTAACAACATAAGGATTGGCTGGATCAAAATCTAAAGTGTTACCATAGACATAAAGTGCACGATTAGTTAGGCTACTAGATTGAGTTCGGAATAAATCATATGAACTATAACAATTTGTATCCAAGGGACGCTCCACCATCACTACAAGATTGCTTCCACCATAAGGATAAGGATTCGTAAGATGAATCAATATTTCATTTTGACCGCTGGGATAGTTCACATTCCCACTAAATACCTGGGTTAGTTGAGTTGACGGGATCCAGCCTTCAGAGAGGTCAGTCTGCATAGTCTCTCCTACCCAAATATTGGTCGGTTTATCAAGTAGATTTGTAACAAAATTATTATAGAATTGAATATCAGTAAGCAAGCCACCAATATTGAGTTCAGAAGCAAGATAGATAGTTTCAAACAGAGAATTATAATAGTAGAAATCGATAGGTATGCGACCTGTACTATTCCCTGTACCGATAGTTATAACGACGGTTTCTTCAGGATTTACTTCTACATTAAGATGAGGAGTTTGATTGTTAGTAGCAATTTCGTCATTTGTCATTTCTACTTCACCATAAATATAAGTAGAGCCAATTTCCGTAGGAGTCCAATTAATAGTAAAGTTCTGATTCTCTACAGGATTAATAGTTGTTCCAGGAACAGACCCAAGCATAACTCCACCTTCTTTCATCAGTTTTACAGTATAGTCACTTTGTACGACAGAACCGTTATTTTTCACAGTAATAGTATAGGGTGTTGGTGCACCGACACTTGGAGTAATATTACCGCTGATATTTAAACAAGCCAGATCATTGACTATGGTTTGTTCAATATATAAGAAAGAAGTTTTAGGAAACTGACCAGATAATGTACTAACTGCCGGAGGATTAATAGGATCAAAATCTACATCAAAGCTGTATATTCTTCTTGCTCTATTCGTGCCTACCGTCTGAGCATAAAAATCATCCAACATAGAATAATACTGAACATCCATCGGCCTCTGTACCATCATCACTAAATTACCATAAGTATGAGTGTAAGGCATCTGTAAAGGAATAGTGATAGTATTTATCCCGGAAGGATAAGTGATATTACCATCAAAGACCAGCGTCAATTCAGGGGAAGGAATCCAACCTGAACTGAGATCGGCTTGAAGAGTACTACCCAACCATATCTTTGTCGTTCCTCTAGCAGGAGAATCGGCAAAGTTGTTGTAAAAAGCTAAAGATGTAATCGTACCACTGGTAAAACCCAGTTCATCAGGATAAAATAGACATTCGAATAATGAGCTCTTATAGTTGAAAGCCATAGGTATTTTTGCTAATTCATCGCCAGAACCTATCGTTATACTATTTACTCCTTCAGGTTGTACAAATATATATAAAGGAGCTGTTTGGTTATTGGTTGTGTCCACATCACCATCTAAGACCACCTTACCATAAAGAGTGGCAGGACCTACCACAGTAGGAGTCCAGGAAATAGTGTAGCTCATAATCTCCCCAGGAAGAATAGGCTCCCCACTGACTAAACCAATTTCTTGTGTCCCTGATAATAGCTGTACCTGATAGTCACTCTGAGGATTGGAACCCCAATTGCGAATGGTAATAATGTAATCATAGCTCTCATCTATTGTAAGAATAATGTTTCCCACAATTGAAATAGCGGCTAAATCATTGGGTATCGCAATTACCGGACTGAACTCGTAGACCACTCCCTCTCCAGGATAAGTATTTACTAAATTATTGGCTACTGTGGTAGAAATCATCGTAGGGTCTCCCGGAGTTATACTGTAAAACCATCCTGAACCCCCAGGAAACATGTTGATACCAATTGAAGCAGAGGGAAAAGAAGGATTACCAGTACAAGCACCATATACTAAAGCAATCTTACCACTCTCATAAAGCCTTACCTGAAAATTGAAAAAAGAACTACTGTCATATCTCCAGTATAAATTGTTATACTGAATAGTAAAAACACGATCGGGTGCAGTGCCTGAAAGCAAATACTCACAAGTCCCTGACGCTAAACTGCAGTCATCCCATAAAGGTGCTATAATAGGCACACGAGTTACCGATGCTAAATCATTGTTCATATAACTACTCGTATGAGATGTACCCAATCCAATACAACCATTGGAGGATACCTTAAGCTCCGAATAACTATAATCCCCATAAAAAAAAGTAAAACCTATTGAAATTGGAGACGAAATGGCATCGTCAGCTGAAACTTCAGGAATTAATGTCCCCGTTATGGGACGATATACATCACTCCTCTCAACAAATGTATAAAAATCTTCAATAGTAGCAAAACCTATACCGGCGATTATTAACATCACCATTAGTAAGGTAAGTCTTTTCATAACGATTCTCCTTAATCTATGTTATATTATCTTGTACACCATAATGTTAGACATAATAATTTAAATGATTCTATCATATTATGTTTAAAATATTCGCAAAAGCTGGATGTCAAGATTAATCTATATAGGTAGTTTTAAGGATTATAAATTGGAATCTAAGATGGTGATTATAAGATAGTGAATAATTTATAAAATTAACTATTGTTTTATTCACTTTTTTACTCTTTTATTTGTTTTGACTTTATTTGTGATTCCTGAAATTCCCTCTTCACAAATTTGTATCTCCTTTTCCGCATATAAACGTATATCCTTTTCCCTTGTCATTGAATGTATATCTTATTACCCTGAAATCATATAAATGATTTTTCTTTAAAATACCAATAAAGTTTGTCCCTCTATCTAAAAAATTGCATTTTTAACTACAATCTCTAAAAAATGTGCCTTATCTTATATTACTCATTATAAAAATCACAATCTAATTATGAGGTATATATATAATAATAATTATCATTATTGTTAAGTTTTATAGATCTTGAAAAGTTTACCTTACTCATATAAAAAAGTAGAGAAGATATATTCACCTTCTCTCCTTAAAAAAAATACCGCTAAAGGTTAATATCCAGCAGTTACCCGATAGAACTGAATGGGGTCAGCTCCCTCTAAATTTACCTCTACGATATTATCGGATAAATCAGTGTCATAAATAGTAATAGGTGTAACAGTTGAAAGACCCTCTGGTGTAGTAGAAACAAAAAGATGATAGAAAAGAGCATTTGAAACTTGATTCCAACGGAGTTTGGGAATACCATTAACGGTATAAATAGTAAAAGCTGTAGGGGTATCAATATGTGCTTCACCAGTACTTATTATAATACACCTACCGTTTTCTCCTGTTTCCGGATTTCTGGGTTGCCAAGTCCCATATTGGTTAGGGTTAATATTTATACTATTAGCAGGGGAAGAATTAACTGGAGTAGTAGAATCATTGAAATACCAATAAGCAGCTCCTACATCGGAAACAAGAGTAAAATAATTAACATTGATAGAGCTACCCGTCATATGTTGAAAATGCTGATCTTGCGTGCCATTCATAGTTATTCGATAGTTAAAAATGCCGCTATAATTATATAAATCTCCTGCTATGGTTAAGAAGAGCCAGTGAGTATTAGGACTATTACAGATAGTTCCATAATTGTCCAATCTTTGATTTATAGTAAGAGTACGATGATTACCAGAGTAGTTATAAACAGTTGCTTGGTTGATAAGATTATTAATATTTACATTATTTTCTATTATTACTGTCCCTTGCCAGATGAAATCATCCATTGTGACATTTGAAAGATAAGCATTATTTTCCAGTTTCAGAACACTTTCAGTTCCACCATCAAGACTTGCATTTAATAGTTTTCCACCATTTATATAGAGACTATAACTATTATCCTCATCATATAGCATCATAATAGTACCATTAAGATTAATCTCGCAATTGGCATAATAAAGATCGGATAAAGCTTTGGAAATCCCAACAGAATCAATATAGAAATGAGAACAAGCTATCGAATGATTTTCATCCTGTACAAGTAAGATATGCTGGGTATTAGATATTAAATTTATTTGATAATTGAATATAGTTCCATAGTTATATAAATCTCCTGCTATGGTTAAGAAGAGCCAGTGAGTATTAGGACTATTACAGATAGTTTCATAATTATCCAACCTTTGATTTATAGTAAGAGTGCGATGATCACCAGAGTAGTTATAAACAGTCGCTTGATTGATAAGATTATTAATATTTACATTATTTTCTATTATTACTGTTCCTTGCCAGATGAAATCATCCATTGTGACATTTGAAAGATAAGCATTATTTTCCAGTTTCAGAACACTTTCAGTTCCACCATCAAGACTTGCATTTAATAGTTTTCCACCATTTATATAGAGACTATAACTATTATCCTCATCATATAGCATCATAATAGTACCATTAAGATTAATCTCGCAATTGGCATAATAAAGATCGGATAAAGCTTTGGAAATCCCAACAGAATCAATATAGAAATGAGAACAAGCTATCGAATGATTTTCATCCTGTACAAGTAAGATATGCTGGGTATTAGATATTAAATTTATTTGATAATTGAATATAGTTCCATAGTTATATAAATCTCCTGCTATGGTTAAGAAGAGCCAGTGAGTATTAGGACTATTACAGATAGTTTCATAATTATCCAACCTTTGATTTATAGTAAGAGTGCGATGATCACCAGAGTAGTTATAAACAGTCGCTTGATTGATAAGATAATCTATAGACACATCATCCCTTATAATAACCGTTTCATTAAAGACGATTTCATCAGCATAGCTATTTTCTAAATAACAACCACCGGTCATTGCAAGAGAAGCTCCATTTCCTCCTACTATTATAGCATCAGTCAGATAGCCTCCAGACATTGAAAGATTAAAGGTCCCAGAGGCACTATTTAGCACCAAATGACTCATATTCATATCAATTATAGAGTTATTTGTGCCCACATTGGAAAGTAGTATAACAGAACTTGCAGAATTTTCATCAATAATATATGTTGGAGATAATGAACCACTATTAGTTAGATATTGATTCTCGCTCCCAGAAAACGATATCTGCCGATTAATAATATTACCACTGTTTTCCATATTTCCACAGACCCTTACATAAAGATAATAATTTGTATTGTTTTTGATAAATCCTGCATTAGAAAGATTACCATTGATAGTAAACTGTCTATGATCTCCATAACTATTCTGGATTAATCCAGAACTTGAAATAGTGAGATTATGACAGGAAGCATCAACATTTAATACGATGTTGGAGGTTATTAACACATCATCATTGGGATTAGGAACAATGTTGCCTATCCAGGAATTTCCGTTATCCCAAACACCGCCACCAGGAGCTGATTCAATAACGCCCCAGAGGTTTAAAAAACTAAACAAGGCGATTAATATTAGAAAGATCTTTTTCATGATATCCTCCTCTATAGAGATAAAATATAATGAAAAATTAAGGTCAAACAAGAAATATAATTTAATTATGGTAAAACCATTTATATTCTTTTATCTATAAAATGGAATATAAATGAACTCTGCTAGATTTTATGTAAATAGATGGTAGAATAGCAAATAAAAAAGAGAGAATGTTGGTCTTTATCCTCTCCTTTAAAATCTTTATTTAATGGATTACATACAATTATGTAGTAACACACAAACGACTGAGTTTATAAAGATTAAATTTTATCAAGACATTATATGAGTTATAAGTAAAAAATACTTGTAATATAAGACTAAGTTGTATTTATCGGTTTTAACCTTACAAAATAGGCATTTTTAGGAAAAAGTAATAAAAGACTAACTGATTAATTATAATTTAACTAAACTAATCACTTACTTTTAAAAAGGAGTTCCCTTATTTATATTCCTTTCATCACATAATATTCCCAGGGTTTTCGGAATGTATAATTCATAATGATGCGTTTTTTGCCCATTAAACCATCAGGAATGCGGTCTTGATAAAGGTCCAGAACAAGATAATAGTTAAAAGGCAAACCTGTTTTTTCACTACATTCATTGAGTATTTTTATCCCTTCTTCCACTACTTCCTGAGTAGTATATTCCATAAGGTTATTATTGCATATAAATTCAGTAACTTTCAGTCTGGAAGAAGCCTCCATTTGTGCTTTCATAGATAAGATTTCATCTACATTAGTAGTGAAAGGACGATAAGTATTAACTACAAAAAGCATTTGATAACCGCGAGTTTCTATTTCAGTTTGAAATCTCCCCAGAATTTTACATCCAACAGGGTCACCTCCAACATCCAGAATAACGGTTTCCTCATAGTTTTCAATAGCACCCTTGATACTTGGTGAAAGCATTGGTAAATCGGCATGTTTGAAGGCACCTTCAGGTGCTATAACTTTAATTCCTATTTGAGCGAATTCTTCTTGTACTTCCCGTGTGCGAAAATAGGGATTGACTACATCCATATCAGCTAAAACCACTTTGTTATCAGGTTGATTGAGACTTTCTGCCAGATGAATACTGAATTCACTTTTCCCACTTCCATAAGCTCCAATGATTATGTATAAAGGTTTCATAGGTTTAAAATATTCTCCAATTCTTTAAAATTATAGACAAATCTATCTGCCAAAACTTGCATTTGAGGATGAAATTCCAGACTATCTTCATCATAGATTGCTATAGCTTTCATACCTGCTGCTTTAGCAGCCTGAATTCCAGATAGAGTATCCTCAATAACCAAACAGTATTCAGGTGGGATTTTTAGTTGTCTGGCGCATTCAAGATAGATATCAGGATAGGGTTTACCCAGAAGTTCCATATCACCTGTAACTACAGCAGAAAAATAATCCCAGACTCCATTCCGAGTTAAAACCTTTTTTGCTAAATCATAGGAATTGCTTGTTCCCAGACCTAATGGTACTTTTTTCTGGTATAATTTCGCCAGCACTTCTTTTGCGCCAGGTTTAAGTTTCACCTCATTTTCATAATGCCAACTTACCATATCATTCCATTCTTGCATAATACTTTCAGGACTATCCGCTAATCCAAATCGGTCCTTAAAATATTGTGCCGTTTGAATGAAAGAATTGCCCTGGGGAAGATGATGAAATAGGTCAACAGGCACTGAAAATCCTCTTTTTTGTAGAAATTCTTTATCTACTTCTCGCCAGAGATACATAGAATCTATGAGGGTCCCATCCATATCAAAGATGATTGCTTTATATTCTTTCAATTGAGAAAAAACCACCGAACAGAAGCATAAATTGAAGGAGGAACAGGATAAACGCCATAGATGGAGGTATCCATTAGGTTCTTATAGGTAACTTGAAACTCAAATCTATTGCTAATTTGAACTCCAGCCCATAAATCTACGATAGAAGAAGAATCCACAAAAAAGGTGGAAGGATCGGAATTCCAATAACCACTGTGCCCAGATAGAGAAAATCCGGCAAAGAGTGCATTATTATAAGGTAAATGATAGAAAAGGTTAAGATAGCTGCATCCTTCAAATTCCGGTTCTTCAAATAATCCTGCATAATTATTTTGCCAGATTAGAGCGGGTTGCCATTTGATTTCCCATTTATCCCAAATTTTATCCAGTGTTGCAACCAATTTGATATAAAAAAGCTCCTTCTTCTCTTTTAATTCCGTTTCCATTTCGGGATAGATATCCTCTACAATCCTTCTTCCAAGAGAAAGAGTCAGATAAGAAGGTGCTTTAAAAGAATAGCTTGTATAAACTCCAGCATTATTGATTTCTCTTATTTGGACATTCCTGAGAGAATCTGTTTCGCTATAAATACTTGGAATCCAGAAGGAAGATTCCAATGGGTTAAAATTCCCGCTAGCAAAAGCACCAAATCTAAACTTATTAATAGAGTAAGAAAAATCCGTAGCCACTTGAACCTGTTGAAAATCGGTAAGTTCAGTTTTCCAATCCCATTTTAGAGGATTACGATTCCAGCGGAATTGCATTTCTGCTCTATCTTTATAATCTGGCTCTCCTGTTTCATAGTTATAATCAGAGATGATATGCTCATATTTCAACGCCAGTTCAACTTTTTGAATCTGTAAATCTTTCCAGGCTTGAAGGTGTAAAGCTTCATTATGCAAGTTTTTAATAAATTTATCGGATTTTATATCATTTTGTTCATATAAAATTGCCAGGTCTGGTCCAACCCAATTAAATCCTGCATATAAAGCATTATAGTGGTCTTTTACGATAAAGTTTTGAGGTAACCAGAATTCTGGACGAAGGTTGAGCATAGAAAGCTTTGAATTTTGGTCAAGCCAGCTAAAATTAAGATTAGTTTTCCCGATAGGGACACTAAGATTAAGTTTTAAGGCATTGCGACTGGCATCTTCTTCCAGCCAGTATCCTGTTTGAGTGAGAAAATCTAAACTTAAATATAAATCCTTATATTCAAAAAGATTATTCTTCTTTAAAGCTACTCTGGTAAATAAATGTTCATAATCTCCAATTCCCACTTCTATATCACTTAAAGTAGCTTGATAAGGATAGTATTTTTCTGTGCCATTGAGTTCCATAATCTCTTCCTCAAAATCAAAGAAACCGAGAGTTAGGTTCTGGAAAAAAGAGGAAGAGTTGAGCGAATTCTGTAATTTAAATCCATAAAGAGCGGGATAATCAACATATTGTGAACGGGAATAGAAAAAGTATCCAGACCGGTAGGGTTCTTTAAGCGAGGTAAAACCATTGGCAGAAACGGAATCTTGGCTCGGTTGATGAAAGCTTAAAGATTTTCTCTCTTCTGTTATCCATTTTTCTATATCTTTTAAATTGCCTGTTTTGCCATGAGTCATATAAGTGATATATGAAGGGGGCACCTGAATTAAATCAATGACTACATTCACTTCAGTATCAGGTGAAACGGGGATAGACAAAAGATTTGCCTTGTATCTTGAAAGAAATTCTTGAATTAAAGAAGTAAGTTCTTCTTTTCCATCCATAACTTTAATTAAACTTAAAGTGCTATCTGCTTCCACTTTAATTTTAACCAGCACTTGAGCAGGGTCGTAACGAAAAGACCAGGATTCAGGAAGTACTAATGCTTCTCCTTCCAGATGAGCAGTAGTGTTTTGAGCATATAACATTCCTGCAAGAAACAAAAATAGAAAAAAACAAATAGATTTTAATGATACT
>Ga0209508_1002326_pt1 | contig 12733 bp, 10 predicted proteins | sample AD_UKC129_MetaG_FD_184427 | JGI IMG/M metagenome (GOLD analysis project Ga0209508, IMG submission 184427) | Active sludge microbial communities of municipal wastewater-treating anaerobic digesters from Canada - AD_UKC129_MetaG (SPAdes) (version 2) | ecosystem: Engineered > Bioreactor > Anaerobic... | reverse complement strand
CATGATCGGAAAGCCGCTCACGGCCATCTGCCGATCGGCGGACGACTACCTGATCCTTGGCACCGCGACGGAGATCTGGGCCCTTCACGGCGACCCCGTGTCCGGCGGGCAGATGCTCGACCTGTCGGACAAAGTGGGAATCGTGGCGGCCGACGCCTGGACGCGCGTGCCGGACGGCGGGATGGTCTTCCTCTCGCACGACGGGCTCTACAAGCTGGCCCCGGGGGGTAACAGCCGGCCGCAAATCATCAGCGACCGCCTGCCCCGCGAACTGCGGAACATCAACCTGAACACCGTCTGGCCCATCCTGGCTTACGACCCGCGGGCCAAGGGCGTGAAGGTCTACCTCTCGCCCCAGTCGGCTGACGCCTCTGGCCAAGGGCTGGACCGCCACTGGCTGTACGAGCTCCAGACGGATGCCTTCTGGAAGGAGCAGTACCACTCGGCCCACGAGCCGATCAGCACGTGCCTGTACCCGCTGAAGAACCAGCCAGGCGAATCGCTGCTGCTGGGCTGCCGCGACGGCGTGATCCGCTGCTACTCGGACGACACGGGATCTGACGACGGGGCTCCCATCCACAGCAAGGTTTTGCTGGGTCCGTTTCGGGTAAGCGGCGATCGGGACCTGATTCTCGACGAGTTGATCGCCACGCTGGGCGAGTCGAGCGGCGACGTGGACTGGGAGATCTACAGCGCGGACTCGGCCGAAGCGGCCTATGCGTTGTACGTGGCCGGCACGCCGAGCCACACCGGGGGCACATGGTCGGCCGGGCGGAACCTCGTGGATCCCGTGCGGCACCGCGACCTGGTACACTACCTGCTGCTCAAGAGCCCGGCCGGATCCGTCGACCGCTGGGAAATGGAAGAAATCATCGGCCGGTTCCAGGCTGGTGCGGAGTATCGACCGCTGTGAGAGTGCCGAGCATTCAAAGTCTGGGTCAGGCCCGAAGTGTGCTACAGGTGCTCGCCGACGACGTCGGCCGCCTGCAGAAGTGGACCTTGGTCCCCGCCAGCGGCTACTACAACCCGACGCCCATCGACACCAACAGCTTCCGGGTGGCTGACGATAGCCTGCCCATCTGGACAAGCGGGCTGCCCATCCGCTACCGCATCAACGAGGTGAACTACTACGGGATGGTGAACAACACCGCGGCCGGCGACGGGATCGTGAAGGTCTTCGGGCCGGCGCTGACCGGGACTATTCAAGCTCTGTGGATCGGAGACCCGCGGCTTGTTCAGCAGGTGCACTGGAGCTTTGAAGGCGAGTATGGCGGGATTCCCGGAGACCTGAACGCCTCGTACGGGCGGCTGTTCCGGTGGTGCGGGCCGCCGGCGTATCTGGTCTGCGCGGTCCTCTACCATCATACCGGTCGAACGGGTGGGACGAAAGAGCCCACGGTGGGCATTTACACCAGCGCAGCGAGGGCAGTCTTTGCCGCGGACATCCTCGTGACTACGTCGGCCCAGGTGCAGTCCACGCCCTCGGCGAGCCTGTACCGGGTCACGTGGCTCTACTACTTGGCGGCACGGGTAACAGGTGTGGACGACGGCAGCCCTCACGCCAAGGGTTTGAGCGTGACGCTGCAGTTCGTTTTGGAGTGATAATCATGAATCTCAGTAGCCTCGCAGGACTGTTGCAGTCGAACAACGGACAGGGCAGCAACGGACAGGGCAGCCTTCCGACGCCTCAGGATGAGATGGCTGCCAAGCTGGCGCCGCTCGCACAACAGCTGTCGCCGCTCGCACAACTGCTCAAGAGCATCCAGTTCTCCATTGGGAACGACAAGTTCCGCGTGAACGTCGGCGGGACGGGCGTCAGCGGCGGGGCTGGCCAGGCGGGCGGGCAGAGCCCCATGCTTGCCCAACTGCTTGACCAACTGCTGGCCAAGAAAAAACAGCCCCAGGGGCTCATGCGTCAGGAGCCGAGTCTGCGTCAGGAGCCGAGTCTGCGTCAGGAGCCGAGTCGGGATGCCCCCAGGCCCAAGCTGTATTGGGAGCCGGAATGGCTCCATCGGCCGAGCAATGTGGTCTGAAAAGGCACGATCTCGTAAGGAGTGAATCATGAAGGCACGTTGGAAGGCACGTTGGGCGCCACTAGCCGCTATCTCGGGCATCGCCGGCGGCATCATGGACTACCTCCAGGGGATGGAGGACCGCGAGGAATGGCGAAAGCGAACCGACGAAGCCCTCAGTGCCATCGACGCAACGTCCGACAGGATGATGCACGGCACGGATGAGTACAAGGGCATCCTCGGCATCATCGACAGGTATACCCCGCAGTACGGAGCGCTCGCCGGTGCGATGGCCGACAACGCCAACGCCGTAGCCCGCAACTTGAGCAACGCCTACGGCGGGCTGACCAACCTGTACGACAGCGGGGCAGCCAACATCCAGGGCACGTTCGACGCCATGTCGAGAGACGTCCAGGGGCGCTACGCCGGGCTGGAAGAGGCCCTGAACCAAGCCTACGGCAACCGCACCAGCACGGCCATGGGCATGCTCGAGGGGGCGGGCGACCAAGCCAAGGCCGACATCCGCCAGGCCTACCGAAACTTGGACGCCGCCCAGCAGCAGGCGCTGGTCAACCGCGGCCTGGGCAACACCATCCTCGGCGCCTCGATGAAGGCGGGCACCGAGCGGCAGGCCCAGGACGCCCTCGGCCGGCTGAACGAGATCCTGCGCCAGCAGCGGCTCGATACCTACGGCGCCTTCAGCGGAGACGAGCTTGCCAATCGCCGGGACATGGGCGTAGGCGGCATCGAACTGGCCACCAACCTCGGCAAGAGCAGCACCGAGTTGGCCAAGAACCTGTTGCAGAACCGCGTGGCCCTCGGGCAGGATGCCGCCTCGGCTGCCACAGAGGCGGGCAAGTGGGCAGCCGAGCGGGAGTACATGGCGGGTCTGGATGCAGTCACTAACGCGGAACGGCTGGCCAAGGACGTACTAGCGTTGGAAGGCGCGAACCTCGACCGCCGCGTCGGGGCCTCACTCGACTTTGGCCTTCCGCCCCAGGTGGTCAGCCCGTTAACGACAGCCAGTTCGATCTTCATGGGGCTGGATGCGGCCGAGAAGTCCAAGCCCAGGAAGCAGAGCAGTTCCCCGTTCAGCTTCGGAATGAGCATCTGAGGTGGAGGTGGCCATGCCAGCACAATTCGCCCCCCGGGGCGCTAACTTCGCGACCGAAGCGGCCATCGCCAGCGCCGGCATCATGCAGCGTGCGGCGGAGGTTCGGGCTCGCAACTTCCAGGAAGAGCAAGACCGCCAGCAGCGGATGCAACTGGCCCAACTCGAGATCCAGGCCCAGCGCGAGCGGGACGCCCGGGTGTTCGCGCAGCAGGCTCTCATGCAGCAGCGGCACGCCGAGTACACCGCCCTGCGCGACGCCCAGCTTGACCGGTACACCACACAGCGGCTGGAGCGGGCCCGCGAGTGGCAGGTCTACGACAAGACGCTGGCCGAGACGGGCGCCTCGCCGGCCACCATCCGCGCCGAGGCCATCCGGCTGGGACGGCCATACGAAGAGGTGTACGCCGAGCTGGCCGAGAAGCGCAAGCGGGTCGAAGAGGAGCGGGCCTACCAGCGTCGGCTGGACTACATCCGTGACAGCAGCCAGATCACCAACGACATCGCCCAGGAGAAGATCAAGAAGGGCATCCGAGCCCGCGAAGAATACCTGCGAGAGGCCCGCAACGATCCGACCATGTCGGCGACGGCACTGGCCGAGCTCGAGCGGCGGGTCGACTTCATGAACCGCCAGGACGCGGCCGGCGTGAAGCTGCCCGAGCCCTACGACCCGGTCAAGGACCTGCTGCAGAACGTCCAGGTGGACCCGCGCACGGGCCTGTCCCGCTACCGCACCAAGGACGGCGAGTGGAAGGCCGATCCGCGGACCAGCCAAGCCCAGCAGGTCGAGGAAGTCGACGAATCCGAAGTGGACGAGTACCTGCGGAAGGAGTTTCAGCGGCGATTCAACGAGACGGCACCGGCCGACCGAACAAAAGGCAAGCAGGGCGTCGTCGGCGTCTGGGAGGGTGATGCCAAGAAAGGCAAGTACCGACCCTACCTGCCTGAAGAGGTGAACGACGACGAGCGGTTCCTGGCTCGGCTCAAGATCATGGCTCGCAAACAGCAGGACAAGATGCTGCAGGGCATGATTATGGACGTAGTCAAGACCCATGGCGTGACGCCCGAAGTGGCGGCCGACTACGTCTTCGAGGAGATGCGGAACCGGAACAGCGATTTCAAGCTGAAGCGGGCCCAGGAAGAGGCGGCCAAGCGGGTCAAGGAGCGCGACGTTGCCGCGGCACGCGGGGAGACGTGGCAGGAAGCCAGCCCCTTGCCGCCCGACCCGTCTCAGCTCAAGGTCGGTGCGACCTATCTCCTCCGCGACGGCCGGATCGGCCGGTGGACCGGCGAAGGCTTCGAAGTCACGGAGTGAACATGGCCAAGCTCATCAGCCTGGAAGAGGCATATGGATCCACGACAGCCGTTGCCCCCAAGCGACGGCTGATCTCATTGAGTGAGGCGTACGGCTCGAGCGCCTACACGCCCCCCGCCAGCGAGGACAAGGAAGTCGATGACTTCATGTCCACCCTTGCCCTGATGGAGCGGGTCAACGCGGACCCCGCCGACCAGCCAGACTACGAGGGCCCGAACATCGAGCTGGAGCGGTTGCGTCAGCTCGAGCGGACCATCGAGATGCCGCCGGGCTTCGACCCTGTCCGGTTCGCCCGCTTTGCCGGCTCTCGCTTCATCAACCGCGCCGCCAGGGACATCAGGTCGTTCGGGGCCAAGCTCGCGTGGGGCTGGCAGACTGTGATGGGTCAGCCGACCGTCGACGGGCCCACGCCCACCGAGGTGCTGGAGCGCTGCCTCGAACTCGCCAACGAGCCTGTCGTCCAGGAAGAGGCCCCGCGCGACTTCGCCGACAAGCTGGCCATCGTCGCCGGCGAACTGGGCGTCGACGTGGCCGAACTCATTCCGGCCGGCGCGATCATTCCCGGCGCCGCTGCGATCAAGGCTCTGCGGAAGGGTGGCAAGCTGGCCAAGCTCGGGGCCGCTGCACTCACGACGGCCCGCGGGGCGGCGACGTTCGGCTTGCAGTCCGCGGTGACCGCCCAGGAGGTCGAGGAGATCGGCCACGGCATCGGGATGGGCGCCGCGTTCGGTGCGATCGAGGCCCTGCCCGGCGCCCGGCTGCCGGCCAAGGTGGCCAAGACGTTCCTCGAAGGCATCGCCCTGGAGCGGATGACCGCCCTGAACGCCACCGAGGAAAACCCTCTGCTCGAAGAGCGCATGATCGCCTTCCTGACGCCGTTCGGGCTCAAGGGTGCCAGCAAGGCGGCCAAGACGCTGGCCCGCATCGTCCAGGGCGGCCAGTCGCTGGACACCAGCCGCAAGACGTTCGACGCCATGGGGCTCGAGCGAACCACCGCCGCGCAGCGGGAGGCCATCAGCCAGGGCGTCGAGGCGATCAAGCAGCTTGACCCCCGCTCTCCGCTCCGACAGCCTCAGCCCGAGCCGACGTTCGGCCCTGAGTCGTTCACAGATCCCGCCAAGGCGCGGGCGGCAATGGAGGCGGAAGTCAAAGCCGCCGAAACAACCCCTATCGAAGGAAAGGAGGCCCCCAGTGGCCAGCAAGTACCAGGGAATCAAGTCCAGGCTGATGAAGGCGGGATTCGACGAAAGGGAGGCGGACTCCTACGCGAGGACGCTGTGCGCCCGGAGCCGGGCAGCCCGCAAGTCGAAGGCGACGCCGGTGTCGGCGGAGGCGAAGGCCAGCCCGCCCGCAAAGGGCTCACCCGCCCCCGAGACGGCGGCAGCAGTGGGCTGACGCAGGAGACGCCCGTCGAGGCCCGTGAAACAGCCGCAACCGGCCGTGAAACAGCCGCTCAGGGGCCAGAAGCTACCGTGGTAACTCCGGAGGCGGGGAAGGGCAAGAAGGGGCTGACGCGGGAGACGCCCGTCGAGGCCCGTGAAACAGCCGCAACCGGCCGTGAAACAGTCGCTCAGGGACCAGAAGCTACCGTGGTAACTCCGGAGGCGGGGAAGGGCAAGAAGGGGCTGACGCGATCGACCTGGCGCAAGACGCTGGATTCCGTGTACGAGCAGTACAAGGACCGCATCGATGCGGACGAAGGCGCCCTGGAGTTCTCGGCCGACGATGAGACCGCCGCCCTGTACCGGGCGGGCTACACGTTCCCCGATACGCCCGAGGGCCGGTCCCATGCCAGGGAACTGCGGGACCGGCTGCCCAAGCACCTCCAGATGAAGGTCAGGATCGTCAGCCGCGACACGCCGGAGGGTCGCTGGGCCGACGGCGAAGACGTCATGTACGAGATCGGCACGGACGCTATGGCCGAGTCGATCATCCGGCACGCCGCTCGGGGGCCAACGGGCCGGATGCGGCGCACGGTCGAGTTCATCGACGCTCATCCCGAGTGGTTCAGTGCCGAGGAGTTGCGGGCGGCCGACGAGTGGCGAGCAGCCCAGCATCCCGAGGGGCGGGAGCGGATCAAGAGCACCGCCAAGGAGGCCATCCCCCGTAAGGAGCTGCAGCCGGGCGACAAGTTCGAGATCGTGGGCGAAGAGTTCCACGTCGAGGACGTGGATCCCGAGACCGGCATGATGACCGTCAAGGACGGCATCACCCGGGAGATCCCTGTCGAGGGCGAGCTGTTGATCGACAAGGGCTCGCTCAAGCGGTCGGGGAAGAAGGGTCTGCTCAAGAAAGAGCCCCAGGCCGGCAAAACCGACCTGTACGGCAAACCCGTTTACGAGCCGGCGACTGGCGAGCAGAAGGGCTTGGAGTTCGGCCGGGACATTGAGGGCAAGCAGCCGACGGACATGGGCTGGAAGAACGAGCAGGGCAAGATCGAGCCCGAGATGAACAAGGATGCCGAGGAGCGCATCCGCCGGGAGAACGAAGAGGACCAGCAGGGCGACCTGTTCTGGGGCGAAGAGGGGGATGACTCCTTCAACCCCTGGGACTTCGGCTCCATCATCGAAGACGTCACCAAGCGCGCGGACAGCGAGTTCTTTGAGGGCATGGGCATCGTGGCCAAGCCTAAGGGGCTCAAGCTCCGCAGCGACCAGTTGCCGACGCCCGAGGCCGTCAAGGCCCCCCGCCCCGAAGTCGAGGCCAACCTGCAGAAGGCCCGCGGCGTGCCGATCAAGGGCGTGCTCGACACCATCAAGGAGCACGTCGTCAAGCAGTGGCATCGGGCCACCCGGCCCCATGAGCACCTGCCCAAAACCGAGCAGTTCGCCGCCGCCAACGAGGCACTGCGGCTGTACAAGGACATCCCCGTGCGGGTCTCGGACGAGGCCATGCGCGCGGTCGCCGCCATCGTGGATCCACTCGGCCCCAAGCAACTGGTCCTCTTCGAGCGCAAGGTGGTCATGGATAACCTGGCCGCCGCGATCGAGCGGGGCGAGCCCCTGCGTTTCGGGTTCAAGGATGCGGCGGAAGTTTACGCCTACCGCAAGCAACTCGACGACCTGATCACAAAGACGCCGGAAGTGCAGCAGGCCCTGGAGGCCCGCCGCAAGATCGTGCGCGCACTCGTCAAAAAGCTGGTGGCCGACAAGATCCTGCCCGAAGCGGCACTCGAGCGGGCTGACACGTACTACCACCAGCAGGTGCTTGCCTACTACGAGGAAGGCCGAACGCCGCGAATGGGCAAGGGCGTGAAGGACCGCAAGGCATCCTTCCAGAAGAAACGCATCGAGGGCATCGAATCGCTCGAGCCGCTGTACGACTACAACACGTCCTACCTCGAGGCCGAGTCGAAGTGGATGGCCGACGCCCTGGCCAAGATCGAGACGAAGAAGATCGAGAAGCTGTTGGCCCGCAACTACGACAAGATGGACGCCTTCAAAGAGCGGGCCAGGCAGATGAACTGGGAGACGGCCGTCGGGGGCCCGGAAGTGGTGGCCGAGATCAATCGGCTACGCGCCCTGCGTGATCAACTGCGGGAAGAGGGCAAGCCCGTCGGCGAAATCGCGGAGCGGCTGGCCGAACTGGATCCGACGTACGCCGCCCGGGCCAAGATCGCTCAGGGCATGGCCCTGTTCGGCAAGGCTGAGGGTATCGACGACGGATGGATTGAAGTCGATCCCGACTCCAGCATCTTCCGCATGCTCAACGAGGCCATTCGCAAGGCCCCCAACAGCGAGCAAGGCATCGCCGCTCGAATGGTCTTCAAGGGCATCGCCGAGCGCGACGAGATCATCCGGCGTCTGGCCGGCGACAAGTTCATGACCTGGGAACGGCTGCTTTCTCGCGACCCGACGATGGACGCCTGGCAGCCCCAGGAGGGCAACGTCTTCTACGTGGCCCAGAGCGTACCCGAGCAACTGGTCGAGACGGCCCGCAGAGCCATGCTCGAGCAGGCCAGTATCCCCCTGGACACCATCCGCACCGTGCTGGCCATGGGCGGGCCGAAGAAGACCTACATCTTCCCGGTCGAGCTGGTCAAGCAACTGGACTCGATGACCAAGCAGGCGGCCGACACCAGCCTGTCCCGCGAACTGATGGGCATGTGGAAGGCGTACACGCTGCTGAACCCCAAGCGGCTGCTTGGCTACATGCTGCGCAATATCACGGGCGACATCGACCCCGTGATCGCGGGGGCATCGCCCGCACTGAAGCTCGTCCCCGAGGCCATCAAGGACCTCCAGAAGTACCACGGCTCACATCTGTCACTGTCGGAAGAGATGCGGGCCGCCCGGGACTTCTCCGTCATCTCCTCGTCCATGACGGCTCAGGAAATCCCTCAACTTCGAGACCTGAAGGTGTTCCGGCGGTTCTATGAGAATGTCGCGGCCGCCGGTGGAAATCTGGAGAGGATCGCCAAACTGCCCGACAGGTACTACAAGGCTGCTCGTGAAGCCAATGAGTTTCGCGAGAACGTGCTTCGGCTCGCCGTGTTCAAATACTATCGCAGGCAGATGAAGGCCGGCAAAGAGATCTCGCACTACGGCGGCAGCCGCAAGGAAATCGTGGACGCCATTCGCCGCACGCTCGGAGACGACGCGGCGGCGGCCCACCTGACCCGCAATCTCCTGGGCGACTACGGCAACCTCACGGTCAGCGGCACTTGGCTGCGCCATCACCTGATCCCCTTCTACTCGTGGATCGAAGTGAACGCCAAGCGATACCCGCGCATGGCGCTGAACGCCATCCAGTACGGCAAGATCAAGGGGCAAGGCAGCGCGGCCGCACGGGCCCTGTACACCGGCATGGCCATCGGCGGCATCGGCGGGCTGACCGCCCTCATGTGGGCCTACAACAACACCGTCTGGCCGGACGAAGAGGGCTCACTGACCACCGAGGACCGCAACAGTCCGCACATCATCCTGGGCCGCAACCCCGACGGCACGGTGCGCATCTTCCGCAACACCGGCGCCCTGGGCGACTTCCTGGAGTGGTTCGGCATCAACACGCTGGCCTCCATGTACCCCAAGTACCGGGACGGCCAGTTGACCGGCGCCGACATCGCCCGGGAGATGGCCCTGTCACCCGTGAACAAGTTCGTGCAAGGCCTGCGTCCCGACCTCAAGGCCGGTTACGAGTTCCTGACCGGAACCAGCCTGTACCCCGACGCGACCCGGCCGCGGTCGCAGCCTCGCGGGGAAGCCATTGCCGCAGCGTTCGGCCTGGTGGACGAGTACCGCGAGCTCAAGGGCCGGCTGACCGGCAGCGGAGAGCGGGCCCGTCCGCACTACGCTCAGCGGATGATCTGGGGCGTCACCGATCCGCGGCAGAACGCCCTGCACGAGATCTACGATCTGCGCGAGGACTTCATGCGCAAGCAGGGCAAGTCCACGGTCGGCACGTTCGCCCAGAGCCCGGCCAAGCCTATGCGTGATGCAGTGATCGCGGGTGACTACGAGGCGTTTGTCCAGGCCCGAGCGGCCTACATCAAGAGCGGAAAGAACTACGCCAACTTCGTCAAGACGCTCGAATGGCTGGACCCGCTGTCGCAGCGGCTGAGCGATGCCGATGAGAGAAAGTTCGTCAACGAGTTCCTGACCGGCGACCAGCGGCTCAAGCTGGCCGTGGCCCGCGACTACGCCCAGATGCTCAAGGAGACCATGGCCGTCTGGTGGGAGCGGGCGGAGAAAACCGCGCCGTCGGACCAGGCAGTGCGGGCGGAGATCGCCGGCAACCGGCTCATGCAGCTCACCGACCCCGAGCCCAAGCGGAAGACGGGCGAATCCTCGGCCAAGTTTGCGGAACGCAAGGCGAAGTGGAAAGCCGAGCGGGACAAGGCCCAGGCCGAGTTGGAGGTCATGGGCCTCAAGCTCTCACAAAAGAAATCCCTGCTCAGGCAGGAATATCTGTCGCGGGGCGGGAAGGCGGACTCGAAGGCCCTGCAGGAGCGGATGCGGCGGCTGCGGTAGACTACGCGTCCTTCCTCAACTGCTCTAAAAACTTATCGAATTCGGCAAATGCCGCCTTAGCAATAGGCTCGCTCAATTGCCTCCGCAGTTCCCTTGCGGCTCGCATGGCAGATGCTTTAGTGTCGTAGATGCGGCCGAAGACCTCCTTTCGGTGTGGCATCCATACCGTGATCAGCGAGGTCCACTTCTTGGAGTTGATCAAATAGACAACCCTTATCTCGGCGACCTGAAGGCGGTGCTCGCTTTTCATGCATCCTTCCTCAACTGCTCGACGTTGGCGGTCACGTCGGCGGCAGATTCGGCCCTCTCCAGCCTGTTTCGCAATGCATTCACGATCGCGGCGTGCAATGAAGAGTTGAGGCCGTTGTCCTCGTGGGCGATGCCCAGGATGAGTGCGGCGCCCACGCCCAGGATGGTAAAGACCACCTGCTCGCTGACGCCCAACCCGTACTCGGCCGCGTAGGCGGCAATGACCGTCGCCAGGGCCACCCGGACCTTGCGGGACGCGAGCGGCTTGGCCAGCCTACTGATACTGCTCGAGAAGCTCATCAATGATTTCCTCCGGAGTCTGAATGTCATCCGGCTGGCTCGCCGGGGAAAACAACGGTTCACGTAAGCCGTTGTCGTCGTGTGGCTTAGAAGTTACGGGGGATTGCTTTCCGGGGGGCTTGGAAAGCAATGAGGGCCAGTTGTCGGGCCCGCCTTGCACCCGCTCGACGTGAACACAACCGCCCGCCGCGGCGCTGAGCACCGCGACGAGCGGAAGGAGGAGAAGCGGGCTGGGGCAATGGTTGTGCATGTTGATCAGGGAAGCGGCCGGGCAGGCGAATCAGGAAACCCGCCCGGCCGCCGAGGAGGAAAGAAGCGCCGTCACGCCCTCGCCGTCCCTGTCCTCTTCGGCGGGGCATCTGTGTACTCGATCACGAGCCGGCCGACCCGCACCTGGGCGTTGCGCTTCAGTTTCGCCAGAGCGGCATCGACGGCCTCGCGGGGTCCGCGTAGAACGATCTCGTCGGCTTTCAGTTGGCTGGGCATGGCTACTCCGGCTGGCTCGTGACAACCGGCGTTCCGCCCGCCGCCTTGATCGCCAGGAACTCCCTGAGGAACGCAATCGCGTCGGCCGCGTAGTTGGTCGGCACCTGCAGCTGCGTCCAAGTCGGCGTCTGCATCGGGCTGGTCACCGGGTCGCTCAACTGCCCACCGGAGCCCGCGACGTTGGCCGTGCCGCTGGTCGCCGAGCCAGGCAGGCCCACCGTGATGGGTGCCGCGGCGGTCACCTCGGGCTTGATGTCCTGCACGGGGCTGACGGTCTGGTTCTGCGAGGGGGTCTGAGCACTGGACGCCGTGCCGGTCGTAGATCCGGTGGCCGATGGCGTGGTGCCGCCGGTCGTGATGTTCACGTTGATGCCCGCCTGGGCGTAGCCGGCGTTGACCTTGGGCACGCTCCCCGCGGCACCGTTCTGGCTCTCGATCAGGGCTTCGAGTTCGGCGTCGTCGTAGGGCAGGCCGGGAGCAGCGGGTGCGTTGATGATGTAGACCCGAACGTCACTGCCGGCCGTCATGAGGTCCTGGGCCGTGGTCGTGGGCACCTGCTGGACCTGAGCGGTGCGCTGGGGGCTAGTCGCCTCAGTGTTCTGGGCGCAGCCGATGAGGATGCAGGCAATCAGGGAGAGGATGACGCAGGCGAGACACAATCGAACTCGCGCGACCATCAGAAACTCCTTTCGAGTGAAGTGGTCTCGCACCGAGCCTGAGCAGCTTTGACGGGTATCAATGTACGGAGGGAGGGGCGGGCAGGTCAACCTTTTTCCTGGCGTCAGGAAAAAAGTCTATCGCCACCGTGGTTTCTGGGCAGGTCGTGAAATTTTCTTTTTTCGAGACTGTCCATCAGCAGCATCCCTTTTCCTCCCCTTTATCGGCAATCGCCCCAGAAAGAGTTTACGGAAGAAGTGATGTAGATGCCACATCATCGACACGGAAAAGATTTCACATCCCAATTTGCCCCCATTTTCGCATCCTGATTTGACTGATGAACAAACATGATGTATGATAGTTGCACGACCAGCACACAAACGACACATGGAGGATTGATCAGTGGCACACGAAAGTCAGGATTATGTTGTCCCGGTTCGGCTCGAAGCATCCATCCGCAAGCAGATCCAGAGGATCTGTGCCACTAATGGCTGGACGGTCAACTCAGTCATGAACGCCGCCGCGATCCTGTTCGGCTCGCTGCCTGACGCAGAGCAGCTGCAGGCGATCCAGAGCTTCACGCGGCTCGGCGAGCGATACAAGCGCCATTCACAGTCTTCCCCTGCCCCCGGAA
>Ga0209508_1002324_pt1 | contig 12750 bp, 7 predicted proteins | sample AD_UKC129_MetaG_FD_184427 | JGI IMG/M metagenome (GOLD analysis project Ga0209508, IMG submission 184427) | Active sludge microbial communities of municipal wastewater-treating anaerobic digesters from Canada - AD_UKC129_MetaG (SPAdes) (version 2) | ecosystem: Engineered > Bioreactor > Anaerobic... | reverse complement strand
CCCCATGCCCAGGCTTGCGATGAGGCTGCTCAAGACCGAGATAAGAATCATGGAGCCCAAAATCTGCCGCGTGATGGGCCGCCAAAGATGATGCCAGAGTGATAGTTTCATGCCGGGTACCTGTCAGATCGGGACAAGCTGAAGACCCTATCAATGGCACGAGTTACCCCGATGGTTCTCAACCTGAAAACGCATCATGTGGAAGCTTTGCCTCATCCTATCTTCTATCCTGGTGTGGGGTCTTCCGTTTCTCAAGTCTCGGGATTTTCTAGCTGCACAATTTGAGACACCGCCGTGGGCTTGACTTCTCTTAACGCCCTTCCAATAACTAGGGCATGTTAGCCCTGAAGGCGAGGAATCCCTAGCGTGTTTGTCGGACAAAATGGCATCGGAGGGGCTTGGACTGACGCCAGGCTGCATATCCTCAGCTATTGCGAGCAAGATGGAGGTCCAATAATGGGTCATCAATATTTAGCGCTGAAAGTCTTGTTACTTTTTTGGGCGGGGGGATTGTCGCTCTTTGCTCAAACAGCCGAGTCCTCAGAAAACGCCCGTTCCAAACTGCCTAACTTTGTTATCATCCTTGCTGATGATCTGGGTTATGCCGATGTTGGTTTTCAAGGGTGTCAAGATATTCCCACACCTAATCTTGACACTCTGGCCCGGGAAGGGATGCGTTGCACCCAGGGTTATGTTTCACATCCTTTTTGCAGTCCGACACGTGCAGGACTGATGACGGCACGGTACCAGCAGCGGTTTGGACACGAGAATAATCCCAAGTATGATCCCAATGATCCGGTGGCGGGCTTGCCCATATCTCAGGTCACGGTGGCGGACGTATTAAGCCGGGCCGGTTATGTGACGGGAGCCGTTGGGAAATGGCATTTGGGAGCGGCACCTCATTTTCATCCTTTACGGCGCGGATTTCATGAGTATTTCGGATTGATTGGCGGGGGACATGATTATTTCCGTGTCGGACCGCCGGGCGAAAACCGCGAGTATTTCATTCCCCTTCAGCGAAATACCGAGCCTGAGGCATTCGAGGGGTATTTGACGGACGTCCTTACATCGGAGGCCGTGGCATTTATCCGCAAACATCACCAAGTGCCGTTCTTTCTATACTTAGCCTATAACGCCCCTCATACGCCGTTGCAGGCGCCGGAAAGCTGGCTGCAACGTGTTAGCCATATCGAAGACCCTACACGCCGAAGTTACGCCGCCATGGTGGCTGCCCTGGATGAAGGAGTGGGCCGGGTCTGTGCCGCGCTAAAAGAACTGGGACTGGAGGAACGAACGCTTGTCTTCTTTTTGAGCGACAATGGCGGCCCGGTAGAGGTCACACACGCCAGCAATGCCCCATTACGTGGTGCAAAAGGTTCTGTCTATGAAGGCGGCATTCGGGTACCGTTCGTCATTCGCTGGACGGGGACTCTTCCCTCGGGAACCACCTATGAGCAGCCCGTGATTTCCTTGGACATTCCTGCCACAATCGTTGCGGTGGCCGACACGGCATTTCCTACGGAATCGGCGGTCGATGGAGTAAATCTCTTGCCGTACTTGCAAGGGCAGCGTCAGGATCAACCGCACAAGTCGCTCTTCTGGCGAACAGGAGGAGGCACGAATTGGGCAGTCCGCAGCGGCGATTGGAAACTTGTGAAGGTTGGGCAGCAGGCCGAAGAACTTTACAACATCGGAGAGGATATTTCAGAAACAAAGAATGTCAGTCACCAGCATCCCGAAATTGTTCTGGAAATTCGCCGTCAATACGAGACATGGAACCAGAAGAACATTGCTCCCATTTTTGAAGGCCCTCGCCGTGCCCGGCCCGCTGGCAACAAGCTCCAAAAAGACGCCAACCGCGCTTCAGCTCAACCGTAGCTAAGTAACGTGTCGAACATGACGACTTGTGGTAAAGAATTTGGACCATTACTCCACTGTTTTTCATGGGTTTAAGTGGCCAACAGAAAAGACGTTCGAAGCTAATGGAGCACGGCCAATGGTAACATCTCCCTGCAGGGCATGGTGGGCGATCTTCTGGTTCTTACCCATTCTGGTTTGCGCTACCCCGGTATGTAGTGACGAACCAACGCAGCGGACACAGCACCCGCCGGTTCGCTGGATGGCATTTCATTCATACCTGCGAGACCTCGCGACGGCCAAACGATTTGGTGAAGAGCCTATCCCAAAGTTCCCTCTCCCTTTGGGAGAGGGTTGGGGTGAGGGTAAGGCATCGTCGGAGGCGATCGAGAAAACGAGCAGCGATTCGAGCCACCCTCACCCCCGGCCCCTCTCCCGCCGAACGGGCGAGGGGAGGTTGTGGGATAGTCTCGAATTAGGAATTCATACCGTGACTTGTTTTCCGGCAAACACCTTGTCGTCGGTGGGTGTCCCATATAGTCCCTATCCACCGATATGGCTTGGGCCGAACATGTATGATTTTGCCTTATTAGACAGGCAATTCCAGGAGATTCTCGCTGCTAATCCCCGGGCGGTATCCCATCCGTTTGCCCCAGCGATGTACGAGGATCGAAGAACTCTTTTCGGCAAAGACGTTAGCTGAGAATGCAACGGAGTTCGTTGTGGAATGCGACAAACCCACTACTGTCTTCTGCCGACTTTACAACGAATGATAGGTGGTTATCGGTTGGGATAACCGCTCACAGTGTCCCTCCACCAAAAGATAACCGCATAAGGGGGCAAGGGATTCTTACAAAGATTGTGGGTGAGATGATTTTCAAGTGCGATCCACTTGGGATCAAATCGAGCGTGAAAGGAACTTTGGATTGGCACGGGCGAGGACCATCTTCAATAACAAATCGCTTTCAGGTGACAATAGGTCAGGATAAACTGGACAGTCAAGGGTTTCGCTGAAACACGACGGCAAGTGGATTCGAGGAGGTCATTACCTTATGCAACTACGGACGTACACGCATGGGATGCTGGTCAGTTTTCTGATTCTCACGTCTCTGTCGCTCAGTTGCCGCTCGCAGACTGGTGAGGGGATAGCTCGCGAGAAAAAGTTAACGATAGCCGTCATTCCCAAGAGTACTGGGGCTGAGTTTTGGGAAACCGTTGAAGAAGGGGCACGGGAGGCCGCCGAGAGATTAAACGTTCAGATGAAATGGGAAGGACCGTTGACAGAGACAGAACTCGCCGAGCAAAACAAGATTATCGAGAACATGATTAGCTTGCAGGTCGATGGTATTGCCTTGGCGCCGTTGAATCGCACGGCCCAGCGTCGCACTGTCGAACGGGCAGTTCAGGCTGGGATTCCGGTGGTGATCTTTGACTCTGAAATCGACGGTGATGCCCACGTCAGTTTTGTGGCAACCAATAACAAACAAGGGGGAGTTTTGGCGGCTCAGCACCTGGCAGAGCTTTTGGGGGAGAAAAAAGGGCGGGTGATGGTTTTGCGCTTTGTTCAAGGGACCGGAAGCACCGAGGCGCGGGCAGAAGGCTTCATCGAAACGGCAAAAGCGGCGGGGTTCGAGATTGTTGCCGACCCCTATCCCGAGGACGCCACCGTAGCTGGGTGCAAGAAAACGGCGGCTAACACCTTGGAAGGCTTCGTTAAGAATAACGAACTTCAACTGGACGGGATCTTTGCTTGCAACGACCGTTCCACGTTGGGAATGCTGGCCGCTTTGGATGACCTTCGAAAAAGTGGCGTAAAAGTCAATGCCAAGTTCATCGGCTTTGATTTTACCCCTCGCCTTGTAGAGGCCATCCAACAAGGTGACATTGATGCCTTAATCGCGCAGAATCCGCGAAAGATGGGGCGATTGGCGGTAGAGACACTTGTCTCATACTTGCGGGGGCAGCAAGTTCCCAAGTACATCGACACGGGTGTTGAGGTCGTCACTCGCAGTCGCCTAGAAAGTGATCCTGCGATAAGGCAATTGGTGGGTCTTAAGGACAAATGATCCAAGCGGTCAGTGACAGGTCATCCTGCGTCGTTGCAAGATGAGCGTATGTGACATTTGATCGAGCCAGGACAATTCAGACGAAATAGCACTGGTCGCAATGACACAACCTGCGGCCGGCAAAACGCTATGGTGCGACCCAAGATAACTCCGATAGCAGCTTCCCTCACTCCCTCTGTGGAGGTGCCACGTCTTCGCATGGATGGCATCTGCAAGCGGTTTGGTGCCACAATCGCCCTTGAGAATGTGAGCCTTGAGGTCCTACCGGGAGAGGTCCATGCCTTGGTGGGTGAGAATGGGGCGGGCAAGAGCACCCTGATGAAAATCCTCTCCGGGGCGATACCGCCAGATCGGGGAACTATGTGGCTGGACGGTGAACCCTTTGCCCCGCTTCATCCGCTGGATGCACGGCGGCGTGGGATTGCGATGATCTATCAGGAATTGTCCCTGGCCCCACATCTTTCGGTCATGGAGAATATCCTCCTCGGCATGGAACCTCATCGCGGTGGGTTTATCCGCTGGGGGCAAATGAAACGCCGTGCTGAAGAGGCGCTTTCCCAACTAGGTTTAAGTGATTTACCACTTTCGGTACCCGTGCGGGCGTTGCCGCCGGGTCTTCAGCAGATGGTTGAAATTGCCCGCGCACTGGTTACTCAGGCCAGGGTCGTTGTCCTCGATGAACCGACAAGCAGCCTGACCCAGGATGATGTTGTTCGGCTCTTCGACCTGGTAAAACGTCTGCGAGAACGTGGGCTGTCTGTCATTTATATTTCTCACTTCCTTGAGGAGGTGAAACAGATCAGTGATCGGTTCACGGTATTGCGGGATGGGCATTCTGTTGGTACCGGCTCGACCGCAAGCACGCCCGTCGACCAGATAGTCCGTATGATGGTGGGCCGCGAGATCACCGAGTTGTATCCGCGGCGGACGCGAACGCGCGGAGAGGTGGTTTTGGAAATCAGGGGTCTAACTGGGATTGATAAGCCAAGAGATGTCAGTTTAACACTCCACCGAGGTGAAATCGTTGGAATTGCAGGACTGATTGGATCCGGCCGAACGGAACTATTGCGGGCAATTTTCGGTTTACAACCCATCACGCAAGGATTGGTTCGGGTGGGAGTCCTTTCTGGTTGGGCCGACCCGGGAAAACGTTGGCGCCAAGGGGTGGGATTCATGAGCGAAGACCGCAAGCGGGAAGGATTGGCGATGGGGCTGTCAATCTCGGCTAATATGACATTACCCCGCTTGGATTATTTAGGACCATGGGGATTGATTCTCCCTTCCCGGGAGAGGCAGATGGCGGAACGATGGATTCAAAGTTTGGCCATCAAGTGTCAAGGACCGGGTCAGCCGGTCTGGGCACTCTCTGGGGGCACGCAGCAGAAGGTGGCCTTGTCGAGACTACTCTACGCAAATGTGGATGTCTTGATTCTGGACGAGCCAACACGAGGTATCGATGTAGGGTCCAAGGCCCAAATCTATCGTCTAATTGCTCAGGCTGCGGAGGGATCACCGGAATACGGTACACGTCCGAGGGCGGTCCTAATGGTATCCAGTTACTTACCGGAGCTTCTCGGATTGTGCGATCGGATTGCCGTCATGTATCGGGGACAACTTGTGGCCTGTGCCCCCGTAGGTGATTGGACAGAACATAAACTGATGCTTGCAGCAACTGGTCAAACTTCCGAACTTGCCGAACACCAATGAGCGAGACACCGAAAAAGCGTGCGACGAGTCTGCGGCAAAGTGAAAGGTGGAATGCTTCCTTTTTGAGCACTCTGGGCCGATTTACGGCACTTATAGTGGTCTTCCTATTTTTTGCCATTTTGGTGGAAGGGGGAAAATTTTATTCGCCCCGCAACCTCGAAAACATCCTTCGGCAGAGTGCCGTCTATGCCACGGCCTCCCTTGGTATGACGATGGTGATCATTGCTGCCGGGATCGATCTTTCTATTGGATCGATCATCGCTCTTAGTCTCGTGACTGTTGCATGGATTCTGGATTACCACTATTTGGTCCCGACAGCCGATGGGGGAATGGAGACCGTCTATCTCATTCGCGTCTATCCTGTCGTTTTGCCGTGGATTGCCCTGCTCGCCGGTATTGGCGTAGGGACCTTGGCGGGATTTGTGAACGGCGTGACCATTGTTAGGCTGAGGCTCGTTCCATTTATTGTGACCCTGGGCACAATGGGCATCTTTCGCGGTCTGGCAAAGGGGCTTGCCGAGGAGAAAGACATCTATCCTCATGAAGACACCTGGCTTACGCAGCTTATGGATCCGACGCTCACGTCCCAGGATGTTCACTGGCGGATGTGGATTCTCCCTCCGGGGGTGTGGATCCTTATTGCCACAGCGATATTTGCGGCGGTCCTCCTTCGGTACACGCGATTGGGGCGATACATGTACGCCATTGGCTCAAACGAGGAAACGGCACGGCTTTGCGGGGTCCCCGTCGGCCGAGTCAAGGTGGTGACCTACACGCTGGCGGGTTTTTTTGGTGGGCTGGCAGGGCTTATGCAGTTTTCCTTCATCGGCGGCATCGGCCAGCCAACTTCGGCTGTGGCCTACGAGCTTTTCGTCATCGCTGCGGTTGTCATTGGCGGTGGGAGCCTCATGGGCGGTCAGGGCTCCATCTTGGGAAGCGTCATCGGTGCCCTCATCATCACAATTCTTTATATGGGCGGCCAACAGATGGGTTGGCCCAAGTGGGTGCAAGAAGCGGTCATCGGTGTGATCATCATTGCGGCTGTCGTGATCGACAGGCTCAGACAGCAAAAAACGGGATAGGTGCTCCCCAACGCTAATTAGTCGGCTTCCACCGCGATAAACGCCCCATCGCTCAGAGCGTTCTTCTGGGGATGAATGGCGGGCCGGATCGTGTTTGGCCGAATATACCCTTCGATCTGCCGACCGGCATAACTTATACCGTCGGAAAAATTGTCAGGCCGTACCCCTATTCGGGGGAGAACCATCCTTTTCCGCGTCCGTTAAGTCCTCAAGTTTTCCCCTGACCGCAAAACTTGCAACCTATAGTTTGAGTGACGAGCCGCGGTCACGACTTATCGCTCGTGGGTGAGACGAAAGAGACTCGTCTGGTCGGCTTATCGTCGCAGGTGATTGATACTCTTGTCCCGTGTATGGCGCAACCTAGTTGCCTGCACAGCGCGATGCGCAAACAAACACCGATGAGTAGCAACTTTGGTGAGGTATTCCATGAGTCGGTTTGCACTTGTCAGGGGGGATGGCTGCGCAAGTGGGACGGGCGGACGTACCACTCTGAGGACAAAATCTCATAACCATCCTTCCGCCCCTGGACGTTGCGTGCGAAAAGGCTGTTCGCGGAAATCGAATAACCTCCGCATAGCTGTCGAACAGCTCGAATCGCGTGAGCTCCTATCGGTTACACCCCTTGATCCTCTCTTATCGATGGGACTTGCTGAAACGGGCCCCACTACCCCCTCCTCGACAGTCTCGCCAATCCATATTGATTGGACGACGTTTTCCCAAACTGAGACCGGTTATTGGCGAGCTTACGGCCGCGTCGCGGTCTCCGGCATTCCACAGGTACAAGCCGTTGGCGCCGGTAACATTGTGGTGTTGGATGGGTCGGATTTGTGGTTATCTACGGGTGACCCGGTCGTCCCCGTTTCCTCGTCCCTACTTGTCTTGCCGAAAGGGACACAAATTGCCAACGTACGGATCGCTGCGACGGGTAACCAGGTTGTCCTTGCCTCCGGTGCCGAACTCGTCGTTGCGCCAAATCCTGTGCCGTTTGATTCTGATGAGTTGCCGGGAGCGTTGTGGACAGAGGTTCTCGATCGATCACTCACACTCGAAAACACTGTGCATTTCAAGACCTTTTCCTGGGGCGGTTACTCCCTGGCGAGTGTGGCAGTTACCCCGGTGGTGTATGACCAAGCCACCTCGACCCTGTCTTACTACGAAGAGATCGAGTTTGAGCTGAGCTTACAAAACAACATCGCGGGAGAAACGCTCCCGGTTGTGGATCAGCAACTAGCTAGCCAATTGGCCGGGCTGGTGGCAAATCCTGAAGTGCTTCAAACCTACCAGATCCTCACCCCGACATCGACGGATTTATATGAATACGTTGTCATTACAAACGCTAGTTTGAGTTCGGAGTTCTTGCCCCTTGTTCAGGACAAGGTAAGACGGGGAATTACAGCCCGACTGGTAACCACCGAATGGATCGCCCAAAACTACACTGGCACGGAAACCGGCGACTTGGCCGATCGCATTCGGGATTTCATTCGTGATTCCTATTTGCGGCATGGGACCCGTTGGGTCCTTTTGGCCGGTGATTCCGAGATCATCCCTGCCCGCGGTGTGCATGTCACTGTAGGCAACATAAGCGACAGCAACCTTGCCACAGATATGTATTATGCCTGCTTGGATGGCCCATGGAATGCAGACGGTGACAACCTTTGGGGAGAACCTACAGATGGTCTGGGCGGGGCCGACATTGACCTAGTCCCCGAAGTCTTTGTGGGGCGTGCGCCGGTGAGTTCAGTTGTTGAGGCACGCAACTTCGTGACCAAGACCCTCACCTATACCAATGTGGCTCATCCGAATCTAGAAAGTGCCTTGCTCCTAGGCGAAAAACTCGACAGCATCACTCAGGGAAGCACTTCTAACGAAATCATCCGGCAACAGGCGATCCCCTCGAACTGGAACATCACGACACTTTATGATGGGGCCACTTCGGCCTGGACGACGTCGCAGGTTATAGCGAGCCTTAATGCTTCACCGAATATTGTGCATCATTTGGGACATGCTAATTCGGGTTACGTCGCGAGGATGACGACCTCGCAAGTTGCCCTGCTGCAGAACGCGTTTCCTTACATTATGTATTCGCAGGGCTGTGACGCCGGTTCCTTTGACACTCGCGATATTGCGGTGGCCGAGCAACACGTCATTGCCCCGGCAGGTGCGGTCGCCGTTATTATGAACACTCGGTACGGTTGGTATGTGCCGGGAACCAGCCCCGGTGGGAGTCACGATTATGCCTTGGCATTCTTTAAGGCCATCTTCAATGAACATAAAACCCGCTTGGGTGAAGCCTTTATCGAATCGAAGATTGATAATCTTTTCCGCCTGACCGCTGGTGGTGCCTATCGCTGGATTCACCTCAGTTGCACGCTCTTCGGTGATCCCGAACTGGTTATCCAGACCCATGACTGGCAACCGCCAGGTAACTCACAGATTGCCGGTTACGTTTACCAAGACCTTAACGCCAATGGATCGTTCGATATCGGAGAGCCCGGGGTGGCGGGCGCCATTGTTTATCTTGACCTTGACCAGGATGGCCGACGCGATCAGGGAGCAACGACATTCACACAATCGACGCCCCAAACCCTGGTGGACTACGGAACAACACTCTCCAGGTTAACGGTTTCTGGGGTGGGTAAAGTTCACACACTGCTTGTTTCGGTTAATATTACCCACACCTACGATGCCGACCTGTTGTTGACCCTCATCAGCCCCTCCGGACGCCGTGTCAGGCTTGCCTCGAATGTCGGTGGGTCAGGGGATAATTTTGTCGGCACAGTCTTCGATGATTCCGCTCCCCAGCTCATCGGGCAAGGAGTCGCACCGTTTACGGGGTCCTTCCGGCCTGAAGAACCCTTGTCCCTGTTCACCGGCGAAGACGCCGACGGTGTCTGGACCCTTGAGGTCCGAGACACAATGTACTGGGACACTGGCGTCCTCAATGATTGGTCACTAACGTTTGTGTACGACGAACCTTATGTCGTGACCCAGGCGGACGGTAGCTACGTCTTTTCTGGTCTGCCCGCGGGAACATACACGGTGTGTTACGAACTTCCATCTCAGGAATCGTTGCCGCCGTTTGCCAATACCGGCCGAACGGTGAGCGTGGCCCGCAACCAAACGGTCACCGGCGTCAATTTTGCAAGTCCATCTGCCTCATCGATTATCAATCTGGGCTATGTCACTGATATAATTGTACAAATTGGCGGGCAGCCACAATCACTCTATCGTTTTTCCACGCGACATGAGGGAATTGTGTCGCTGTTACTGGCGTCATCTCCTGAGGCAGCAGGTGGGCAAGTCTTTGTGTATAGCGCCCAAGGCCGACTGTTGTCTGGCGAGATGACCGCAACTACGAACGGCCGATGGGATTGGCAGGTCGGAGCGAACGAGGACTATTTTCTGGTTTTTAGTGGGTTTCAGGGTGACCAGAGGTTTCGGCTGGTCAACTTACTGGGGATTTCGGATGACGGCCTCGCCATCCACGGAACAGAAGGAGCTGACCAAGTCACTGTCCTACTCACCGATGGAGTTAGCGTAACGGTGAACGGCGTGAGCTACGATTTCTCCGCTACCGAACTGGGGACAAGACGTACCATATATATCGACACTTACGACGGTTACGACAACATCGCAATTCAATTGCCGAGGGGTGACGCCACGCTAACATCGTCCCCGGGCTATGCCACGGTTTCCGTGGAGGGTTGGCAGGTCCGGGCGAATAACTCCGAAACCATTCGCGTACGGGCAGGGAGCGGTACGTCAGTAGCTCACATGAGTGATTCCCCTGGTAGTGATCTCTTCATCTGCCGGCCGGGTTACGCGGAGTTCTCTGGAAACGGCTTTCTGACTGTGGTTGAGAATTTCTCAATCGTTCACGGATACAGCCGCCTTGGTGGTGATGATATAGCCTACCTTTACGACTCTGCAGGCGACGACAGGTTTGTGGCTCGCCCTGAACAGGGTGTGATGTCGGGTGAAGGATATTACCACCGCGCCAAAGGATTTCGATACTGCCACGGTTACAGCACTGCGGGCGGCTACGATACGGCGCAACTATTTGGTTCCGCCGGGAACGACACGCTTGTGGGAAGGCCAGATTGGACTAGCTTGAGGGGTGAGAACTACTTTCTGCGTGCCAAGTTCTTTGAATTGGTCCAAGCTTCTGGCGGCAATGGTGGGAGAGACGCCGCGACACTTACGGGCTCCGAGGGAATTGATACCTTCGTGGCGGGACCTCGCTGGGCGGATATGACGATGCCAAGCACTCAAATCAGGATCCAAAAATTCGCTTCCATCACGGCGAACGCTAGCGGAGGTTGGGACACAGCCTTACTTTACGATTCACCCGGGGATGATCACTTGCGCGCTTGGCCAAGAAAAGCCGAAATGACTGGGAGTGGATACCAGATAAATCTGCTCAATTTCGAGGAAATTACGGGAAAGTCTTCCGCTGGAGGCACCGACATTGCCGAACTTTGGGATTCCCCGGGCAATGATGAGTTTGTGAGCCAACCGCGAGAATCATACTTGTCAGGAGTGGGATTCATCAACCGTGTGTATAACTTCGCGACCGTGCATGGCTACTCAACGGCAGGGGGGATCGATGTGGCCTACCTGGATGGCGGACCGAACATCAACGCCTGGGTCGTGAGGCCCGACCAAACGACAGTGTCCTCCGAGGATAGCTATCGTCGGGCAAAGGCCTTTGAAAGGGTTTTTGCCCTAGGGGGCCTCGATCTCTGCGACACCGCCCGACTTCTCGATTCGACGGGCAACGATGAGCTCGTGATTGATTCAGATCAGATTGTCTTCCGTTATCCCACCAGCGTAGTCACATTGTCCCGTATTCCCAAAGTGACTGCCCGGACCACCGGAGGCATTGACCGCGTCGTTGGTCGTGCCGTCGATGTTGTCTTGACCCTTCAAGGTCTCTGGTTGTGATCCGGGACCACTTCTCTTACCTCTCAGCAATCCGCTATGTTGTGAATTAGTGGTTATGTCCAGGCAGAGTGATCAGCGTTCACGCCCCGGTGTCACCTTGAGAGAACCGACGAGAAATATGCGTCTCGAGTGTTCTGCACTCGAGTCCATGGTGCGCCATTTATGAGTCCGATGCCTTCATTGAAAGAGATTTACGACCGATTGTACAACGCCTTTGGGCCCCAGAACTGGTGGCCTGGAGAGACACCATTTGAGGTCCTCGTCGGCGCCATCTTGGTCCAGAACACGGCCTGGGCTAATGTCGAAAAAGCGATCCGCAACCTACGAGAGGAAGGCCTCATGTGTCCCAAGAGGCTTTATCGGCTAAAGGACGCCGAGTTGGAGGAACTCATCAGGCCGTGCGGTTATTATCGGATCAAAGCCCGACGGTTAAAGAACGTTTTGCGTTATCTTCTGAAAAGGCATGATGGGTCGCTGGAACAAATGTTTCGGCTGCCCATTGACCAACTCCGCCGAGAATTGCTGGAAATTAATGGCATAGGACCGGAGACCGCAGATTCAATTATCTTGTACGCCGGTAATCTGCCAACATTTGTTGTTGATGCATACACACATCGTATCTTCAGCCGGCACGGCTGGGTCGATCCAGAAGCTGACTATCACACGTTGAAAGAATTCTTCGAGAGTCAACTCGAACCCGATGCTGCCCTTTACAATGAATATCATGCCCTCTTAGTTCGGCTTGGGAAGGATTATTGCAAGAAGCGCCCCCGCTGCCAGGCGTGTCCCTTGGAGATTTATTTGCCCGATGGCCAGCCATACGATGCATGGCTCGAGTGACACGAGGGAAGGACAAGCGGCGCCGGAATGGTGGATGGAGTAACTCCGTTTCCATCCGGGATCAATGGGCATCCGGAAGACAGCGTGGCTTGTGATCTAAGGCGGTTTTCCCATGTCCTTGTTCGAGAAAGAAGATGAACAACGGCGACGCGAGGTGCAACCGCTCGCGGCCCGGATGCGCCCGCGGACACTGGATGAGTTCGTTGGTCAAGAGCATTTCCTGGGAGAGGGGAAAATTCTCCGCCGCCTTATTC
>Ga0209508_1002322_pt1 | contig 12765 bp, 8 predicted proteins | sample AD_UKC129_MetaG_FD_184427 | JGI IMG/M metagenome (GOLD analysis project Ga0209508, IMG submission 184427) | Active sludge microbial communities of municipal wastewater-treating anaerobic digesters from Canada - AD_UKC129_MetaG (SPAdes) (version 2) | ecosystem: Engineered > Bioreactor > Anaerobic... | reverse complement strand
CGCCTTGCTCCGTCCCGGTCGCTTTGATCGCCATATCTTGGTCGATCGCCCTGACGTGCGAGGCCGCGAGGCCATCCTCAAGGTTCACTGTCGCAATGTGAAGCTCGACCCCTCGGTGAACATTAGCGAGATTGCGGCCCTCACGCCCGGATTTGTCGGGGCTGATCTGGCCAACCTGGTCAACGAGGCGGCTCTTCTCGCTGCTCGGAAGAATAAACCCACCGTGACGATGGAAGAGTTTACCGAGGCCGTGGAGCGGGTCACCGCCGGTCTCGAAAAACGTCAGCGGGTGATGAGCGAGGAGGAGAAACGGCGGGTGGCCTACCATGAAAGCGCCCACGCCTTGGTGGCTTATTGCCTGCCTAACACTGATCCGGTCCACAAGGTTTCCATAATCCCGCGGGGCATCGCCGGCCTTGGGTACACACTCCAGCGCCCGGAGGGTGATCGTTACCTCCTCACCCAAAGCGAATTGGAAAGCCGCATTCAGGTCCTTTTGGCCGGCAACGTGGCCGAGGAGCTTGTTTTTCAGGACATTTCCACGGGGGCGCAGAATGATCTCCAGCGGGCCACCGACATCGCCCGCAGTATGGTCACGGAGTTTGGCATGAGTCGGTTAGGGCGGCTATGTCTTCGTGACGACACGCCTTCGCACTTGGGTATTTACAACGATTGGACGCGACCCCGCTGGTACAGCGAGGCCACCGCCGAGGAAATCGACCGCGAGATTCGGCGCATTCTTGATGAGGCCCTGGAGAGGACGCGGCGGATTTTGGAAACCCGTCGTCAGGCCTTGGAGGCCCTGGCCCAACGCCTGATGGAAAAGGAAGTCATTGACCAAGACGAACTACGGGAAATTGTCGAGGCCAATTCTCCCGGCCCTGTCGTCGTGCCGGGTACGGAAGAAGTTAAACCGCGCCGCGAAGCCCCAGCTTCGGCACCGCGAGACGCAAGCACCGCCTCACCCGAGGCAACGCCCTGAAATTAAGAGCCTATCCCAAAAACTCCCCCTCTCCTCTTGGGAGAGGGTTGGGGTGAGGGCAGGGAGGGACGCGGTCCCCCGCGTCCGTCATTTAGCGCCTATCCCAAAGTTCCCTCCCTCCGGGAGAGGATTGCGGTGAGGGCAAGCGTATGGCGGAATCGATCGAGAGAATCCGCAGCAATTCGAGCCACCATCACCCCCGCCCGCTCTCCCGCCGAACGGGCGAGGGGAGATTATGGGATAGGCTCTTACCGAACACGATGGCGCTGCCGCGCGGTTATCATATCTTCGATCACGAGCGGGCAACTCGGTCCTCGCGGGCTTCGTGGTTGTGTTCGACAGTGCGGTCGTAGCGTCCGAAAACCATCCGCCCAGCACTGGTTTGGAGGACGCTCGTCACATTGAGGACGACCGTGCGGCCCACGTATTCTCGACCATCCTCCACAACGACCATCGTGCCGTCGTCAAGATAACCCACACCCTGTTGCTCTTCCTCCCCTGGGCGAACCAAACGGACTTGAATTTGTTCACCCGGCAGAAACCGCGGTTTGAGGGCGTTGGCTAGGTCGTTGATATTGATCACCCGAACGCCGTGGACTCGGGCCACCTTATTGAGGTTGTAATCGTTTGTCACAAGGCGACCTTCCAGGTGCTTTGCCAGGGTGATTAGTTTCAGGTCCACCGACTGCCCACTAAACTCTGGCAGATCACGGTCCCAAATGACAAAATCGACATCCGGATTGTTACGGAGACGATTGAGGATATCCAGGCCACGTCGGCCCCTCGCCCGCTTGGTACGGTCGGCGCTGTCGGCAATCGCCTGCAATTCTGTTAGGACGAACCGCGGCATGATGAGTCGGCTATCGAAAAGGTTGGTTTCCACCAGGTCAGCGATTCGGCCATCAATAATCACGCTCGTGTCCAGAATGTAAGGCCGCCGCCCTCTCACCTCCTTGGTAAACTCCACGTAGGGGATGATAAAGCGAAAATCGTCCTTGGTCTGAAACAAAAAGCTGATGCACGTGTAACACAAGATGGCCGAGACAATCAACTGGACGACATTGCGGACTTGCTCGTCCACTTGTAGGCTCTCAAAGACGGGCGTCAAGGCCAAGCCCGCTACGTAGCTGAGGAACAAGCCCACGATCAAGCCAAAATAGACCGAGGTGATGATCTCTAGGGGCTTCCGGGGAATCAGAACGTCCACAAGGATGGCAAGTCCGCCGATGGCCATGATCACCGCCACAAGGACCCAGGCCATCCACTGATGATCCTGCGGATAAAGGCCGGACTTGACCACAATAACGGCAACGCCGGCTAGGACGATCAACAAAGCAAACCGCAAAAATGTCAACACCATTGGCACGCCCTTTTTCTTTAAGGAATACTTTATTAGGTCTTCGTGATGCCGGGCCTTGACCGTAAAATGAGAACACAACTATTTATGCCCCAAAAACGAGCATGCTCGCGGCCGCCCAGGTACCCTCTGATTTTACCCCGGATTCGCGGCGACTCATAGTCTTGAAGAGAAAAATATTGCCCCCTTCATGAGAGGGGGATTCCCAACACAATACGAGCATTTAGGCCGCACGGCTCTGGGATAACAGAAATCACAATACTAGGGGATTGACCCTACCCAGTTGTGGTGTTTCCATTAACGGTGCGATATCGGGATTATCGGTTGCGCCAGGCATTGCGCCGCCCATCGGTCGCCCTCCGCCGGGTCCTCTTTTAGACCTTCGGGTCCTGCCGATGGACTGGGTGATTTGCTAGAATCAAATTTTCAAGGCGAAACGCACAATATGACCATTTTATGCCAGGGATGGATGTCACGTTTCTTTAAACCTATTTCGTGGTCATACCATCCCGGGTAATAGTGGCCGCGCGGGATCGGTCAGTCTTTGGTCCGAACGCAACAACAGGTTTCCAGGATGGGAAAAACGTGGGAATATAAGGATCTCAAGGCCTTGCTGGAGCCGTTCCAGCAGACGCATCTTTTGGCAGGTTGGGAAGACCTGTCGGAGGAAGGGCGGGCAAGGCTGGCTGCGCAGATCCGCGAGTTGGATTTACCCCTCATTGCGCGACTCTTTCGGGACCGCAATCTGCCTATTGATATCGCCAGCCTCGTCGAACGCGCGGTATCCCCACGGGGTGTTCGTTTGGATTCTGAAGGTGCGGGACTTTCCCCGGCCGACGCCTATCGCTTAGGCCAAGGTGTGCTCCAACGCGGTGAGGTGGCGGCACTGCTGGTGGCCGGCGGTCAGGGAACACGCTTGGGCTTTCCCCACCCGAAAGGAATGTTCCCCATTGGGCCAATCTCCGGACATTCTCTCTTTCAAATCCATGTGGAAAAGGTCCTTGCGCGATCCCGGAAAGCCGGTTGCCCCATCCCACTTGCTGTGATGACTAGCCCGGCCACCCATCAGGAGACCGTCGAGTTCTTCTCGCGCCATGGCCGATTTGGACTGCCCGAAGAGGATCTTTACTTCTTCTGTCAGGGCACAATGCCCTCTGTGGATGCTGCCACCGGCAAGATCTTGCTTTCCGCCCCCGGGGATTTAGCCCTCTCTCCCGATGGCCATGGTGGAATGTTAGCTGCCATTATCCGCAGTGGGACGTTGGAGAAGCTGGCGTCCCGCGGCATCAAGTACCTTTTTTACTTTCAGGTCGATAATCCCCTGGTGGATATTCTTTCGCCCTCGGCGATCGGCTATCACATTTACTTCGGTTCAGAAATGTCCACCGAGGTTGTCGCTAAAGAGACGCCCTTCGATCGGGTGGGAAATGTGATCGAGGTGGACGGACGGCTTTACGTGGTCGAATACAGCGACTTGCCCGACGAGCTTGCCCAAAAACGCTCACCCGATGGCCGGTTGCTTTTGTGGGCAGGAAGTATCGGGGTTCACATCATTAACGTCGATTTTCTCTTCCGCATGTACGAGCAGGTTGACGCCTTGCCCTATCATTTGGCCTACAAAAAGGTCCCTTACTACGATCCGGCGTCCGGGCCGGTGACACCGACGAAGCCCAATGCGATCAAGTTTGAACGGTTCATTTTCGATCTCATTCCGCATGCCAAGAATGCCATCGTCATTGAAGTCAATGCGGCCCAGCACTTCGCACCGCTGAAAAACGCCCCGGGTGCGGATCGCGATACGCCCGAGCATGTCCGGCAACAGATGATCGCTCTGCACCGCTCTTGGCTGGAACGCAATCAAGTCGCCGTCTGCGATGGTGTCGCCGTCGAAATCAGCCCACTGTTCGCCGTTGAGCCGGATGACCTCAAAGGTCGCTTTCCGCCGGGCTACAGAATCACGGAGCCGACTTTCTTTTCGCATACGACGTGGGTTTCTTCCGCCGAGTCAAGAAGATAAACTACGGTCGATTGTTGCGGTGGGGACACCGGACGGCCCCATGAGGAAGTCTGGTGTGACGTTGTCTCTTTTCACAAGGAGTAAGGCTATGGCCACCTTCGTCATGCTCGGCAAGTATTCCCCGGAGGCTTTACGCCAGATCAGCGCCGAACGGACAGAAAAGTTCGTGAAGACGATCGCGGAACTAGGAGGTAGTGTCCGGGCGATGTTCGCCACGCTGGGAGAGGTGGATCTCGTCCTGATCGTGGACCTTCCGGGAATCGAACAGGCCGCTAAGGCCTCAGTGGTCGTCAGTAAAGACACAGGCATCCACTTCAGCACCCATCCCGCCATCGCCGTGAAGGACTTCGATCAACTGGTTGGATAACCGTGCCGCTAGTCCTTTTTGGCCCCAGAACATGACCCCGCGGAGGCCTACGAGCATTTGACGAAGCCGTACGTCGGGGAACAGGGCGTTATGTCGCCAGCCGGTAACTTGCCAGCTTCGCCCATTGCTTCCAAACGATAACCATTGCCGCCACCCGTGGACTATGGGGGCAAGCATCCGGGGATCACCAACCCGGCATCGTCCGAGCATTAACCCATGTGTGCCTTGGCGAACACAAGATAGGCCAACAGAACCACAGCCAGGCCATACATCAGCCAAGGGACTTCGCGTCCCTTGCCGGCAAGGAACTTGATGAGGGGATAAACAATGAACCCCAGGGCCAAGCCGTCAGCGATGGAATAGCTGAAGACAATTCCCGTCATGGTGACGAAGGCGGGAATCGCCTCGGTGGCCTGATCCCACTCGATTTTGAGAACATTCTTCATCATCATTGACCCAACGATCAAAAGGGCGGCAGCGGTAATCGGCGGATAACTGCCGACCATCTCGATCAAGGGATAACAACAGGGGGCCACAAGAAAGAGGATGGCCACGATCACCGCCGTAAGGCCTGTTCTTCCGCCCTGCTCGATCCCCGCCGCACTTTCGATAAAGCTTGTGACGGTACTAGTTCCACACACGGCGCCCACCACAGTTCCCACGGCATCTGCGGACAGTGCCTGTTTCGCCCGGGGGATGCGGTTATCGCGAATGAATCCGGCCTGTTCGCTAACACCCACTAAGGTTCCTAGAGTGTCAAACACATCCATGAATAGGAAAATCAAAATGTAGGGGATCATTGGCAAAGCAAGGGCATGGATCAAATCCATTTTCGCAAATGTTGGGGCCATCGAGGGTGGACCGGAAAACAAATGTTCTGCCGGGGCGAATCGGGTCATAAGCTGCGATTGCCGGACGATCTCCGTTTCGGCCAGTCCCGGTAGTAGTGGAATCACCTGCCGCAATCCCACAGCCAGAAGAGTTGCCGTAAAAATACCAATAACAATCGCCCCGGGAATGCGCCGGGCATAGAATGCCGCCGTCACCATTAGACCCACAAAAAAGACGATCACATCCGGACTGGTCAATCGCGGACTCAATTTGACGATCTGCCCCGGAGCCCCCACAATCACCGATGCCCCTTGCAGCCCCAACAGGGCGATAAAAAGGCCAATCCCCGCCGCAATGGCATTTCTCATGCTGGGACTAACGGCCTCGAGTAATCGTTCTCTAATTCCGAGTAGCGATAGAACGAGAAACAAAACCCCGGAATAGAAAATGACCCCCAAAGCAATAGACCAAGCCGTGGTCGTTCCCGCCTGAATTCTCCCCGCTTGAATCTCCTGCTCCAACCAAACCTGGGCGGCCGGTATTAACGAGAGAACAAAGACGAAATTCTCTCCCATGCCCGGCGCCAGGGCAATCGGATACCGGGCATAGATTCCCATGATCAACGTGGCGATGGCCGCGGAAACGCACGTGGCCGTTGTCACGGCCCCAAAATCCAGCCCCGTCTCATTTCCAAACATCTTCCCGGAGAGGACCTGTGGTTGCACCACGATGATGTAGGCCATCGTGAGAAAGGTCGTCAGACCTGCCAGGAATTCTCTTGGTACATTCGTTCCGTGTTCTCGAAGCTGAAACCAACGTTGTAACATGCCTCAACCTCCGGTCAACTGACATACTTATGCTGCCCCCCAAGAAGGTCTTCGCTTCCCCAGATCACATTTACCGCAGGCCATCTCGATGTTCATGAGCCTGGCGATTTTACCCGAATCACAATTCGGGCCAAGGTGATCCGCTCATAAGCATGTTTGTTCCCACGTTCATAAAGGAGAAGGACGGTTCCATCCGGCAAACTGGCCAGACAACTGTAAGCTGCCGGACCTTCCCAAACAACGACTGACCATGGCCAGGTCTGACCATCGTCCGGGCTAAAGCGGACCGTCATTCTGCGGCGTTCCTTGGTGTCCGCCGGATTGGAAAAGGCGATCAACGGTCGCCCTCCGATAGTAATTCCGTCCACGCGGCGGATACTGGCTTGACACACCGGTTCCACAAGCTGCTGGTCATACCGTACCTCGGACCAGGTGATCCCCCCATCAGAACTCTCGGCCACAGCGCGACAAGGAAACTGCCGGTTGTAATTTCGCATATTGAGGAGAAGTCGGCCATCCGAAAGCTCGACGACCTCGCATTCATTCGTCTTGGGCTTAGCCACTCCGCCCAGACGCCACGTTTGCCCATGATCATCGCTCAAGATGACGTGGGAACCCCACGTGCCGTCGTCCGCAATATGATCGCAGGGGATGACCAAACGACCGCTGCGAGTTTGAATCCCACAACCGGGTCCGGTGGCGTACCACGACCATTCAGGCAACTTGACGTGCTCCGTCATGTTGACAGGCTGGGTCCATGTCTGGCCGTGGTCAACACTCTTGGCAAGCCACACCGTGCGTGTGCCACGGCTTTTGCGGGCGACGATGTCTCGCTCATGATCCTCGCCCAAATTGTGCGTCATCCAAAGCCAAATGACACCGGTTTGCTGATCCACCACGGGACAGGGGTTTCCGCAAGTGTTGGGACCGTCGTCCCAGACAACGAGGAGGTCCCCAAAAGTTGATTGACCCGGGGCCAGCCGTCGCAAAACAAGGTCGATGTCGCCCGAATCGCCTAGCCCGTGCTTTCGGCCTTCGCAAAAGGCCAAGAGGCTACCATCCGGGCTGCGGAGCAATGAGGGAATCCGGTAGGTGTGATAGCCTTTCTCGCCAGAAATGAAGACATCTACTTGCTCCACCACGGAGGCTTCCACAACGGGTTGTGCGGCTTCGCCTCCTCGCAACGCTGCTCCCGGTAAAAGAGCTACGGCAAGAACACCGTAGGCCAATCCGAGGTGCCATGCCGAGAGCAAGCGGCCTATCACTCTCCCCAGGTGCATATCAGAAACCTCCAGCGTTGGGCTCATCACACGGGACACATCGTGCAGACGATCAAAGCGATTTCGATAATCTCGCCGATTCCCTGAAGCATTGTGGAGAAAAGGCGACGCGTTTGCAACCGGCGCGGCACGTTGCCTTTAGGGTCTATCCCAAGAAGTCCCCCTCTCCCTCCGGGAGAGGGTTGGGGTGAGGGCAAGCGAACGTGAGAATCGATTGAGAAAACCGGCAGCGGTTCGAAGCACCCTCACCCCCCGACCCCTCTCCCGCCAAACGGGCGAGGGGAGATTATGGGATAAGCTCTTAACCCGAAGCAAAACGAGCCGTGACGACCGATACACTGCCGATCAATGTCCCACCATGTATCGCGACCACCACGGCACACAGACGTCCGATTCAGTGGCCCCGCATTGGTACGGGTAACCCACCGTGGTTGCTCGTCGTCGAAGATCGGACCAATTCTGACGGTCTCAAAAAGAAAACCGCCCGAGTCCAAGATGGACCCCGGCGGTTGACCAATCGACCTCTCGCGATATTGCGACTGGATGCGTCGCTGCGAGACGAACGAGGGTCGGGCGTGCACTTGCACAAGCCTTTGACTTGACCCTGGTTCACGCTAAAGGGTTGGCACCTCCGTCGGAATATGCGGCGAGAGGTCCGATTGTCTGCTTCACCAACGATTCTTCCTGCGTGGATTGTTATCGGTTACAATGGCCGAAAAATCCACTTTCACTTTTTCACAGGCCGACAACTCATCACATGAACTTGTTGGCCAATCATCAATATTCTACCTTATTGCCACGTGTAAGCCAGGGCAAGAAACGTGCTTTTTGAAGCGCCGGCTGGCACAAGTGTTGCACATCAATCCTTCGGCACCAGCCAGATATTGCGATAGGTCACCCTATTGCCGTGGGCCTGCAAATGGATCGGCCGCGGGGCCGGGCCTTCTTGCTGGCGTCCCGGCGTGGCCCCCGGCAATTCCAAGTTGTCGTGGATGACCACGCCGTTATGACGGACCGTCAACCGCGCATTGGCAACCTTTTGGCCGTTCTCATATTTGGGCGCGGTGAATTCGATGTCATACGTCTGCCAAACGAGCGGGGGCAAACACATGTTGAGATCGGGGGCTTTCACCCTGTAGATGCCGCCGCATTCGTTATCTTCCCCCGTCAGCCCAAATGAATCGAGAACCTGGACTTCGTAGCAGTCGTGGAGATATACCCCACTGTTGGAACGAGCTTGCCCCAAGGCCCGCGGCATCCAGGAGAGGCGAAACTCTAGATGCAGCGTGTAGCTCCCAAATCCTTGCTTGGTGGTCACGCCCGACAGGAGACTCCCATCCGGAAGCACCGTGCCACCGTCGAAGGCATCGGCATTGCGACCGTCAAAGAGGACGACGGCCCCTTCGGGTGGTTTCTGACCCAAGGTTGGGCTTTTCCGCTCGACTCGCTTGAGTTTGACTTCGCCTTTCTCGTGTTTGAGCGTCATCTCGCCGTTTTCGATCACGCCCTGCCAACCCTCTGCTTGGACGCTTGCCTTGCCGTCTTCACGGACCGCTTTTCCGGCAATGCGAGGACGGCTACGATCCCAGCCTTCTCCTGGCAGACCGCCCACCAGGATGAACGCCTCAAACTGGCCACCTCCGCGGGCGACCACCTGCACGCCCAGCTTGCCCTGCGTTCCATCGGGCAGGACACCTTCACCCAGGTATTCACCCTGAATAGCAAAATCCGGGTCTTGGGCGGCCACCGCAGGATCGATGATCTCATCGCGGGCACGCCCTTCCTCCGCGCGGGCTAGAAAACTTGTGCCCAGCGAAAGAGCCACCAAAACCATCACACACAGTTGCTTGTTCATGTTGCTTGTCCTCCCATCTCTTAGGAATGACGACCTAACGGTTCAGGCCACGAAATATCATACGACTCGTCACGCTGGTGTGCTTTGTCCGCACTCAGTTCCGTTCAGGCCACCCCGGGCAGTGTGGCCTTTTCCCATTCCTCATGCAAAAAGGCCATGGCCTTGGGGATTTCCACCTCGCGGTCACCCTGGACACCGCATTCAAAGCTACAGTAATCCTGATAGCCGACCCATTTGAGGCCCCGAAAACCATCGACAAATGAGCGTTCGTCCTGTCCGGGTAGGACTCGAATCCGCGAAGCCAGATGGACATGATGGAGCCACGGTCCACCGGCCACAAAGGCGGCGAAGTCGCTCGGCTCCTCGATGTACATGTGATAGAAGTCGCCCATCAGACAAATCCCCGGACTATTAACATCCCGGCAAATGGCCGCCGCATCCGCCACCTGACGGAGGAAGAATGCCTCCTTGCGGTTGAGGGGTTCCAGAAGGACGCGGGATTTCACGCTCACAGCGTGTTCACCGATCTCTGGGAGGATGTCCAGCAAGACCTTGCGAATCTCCTGGTTGGTCAACTTGGTTTGCCCGTTGAATGCCGGGACATAAATGACCCCCGTCGATTGCAGTTCGCCCGCAGCGCTGAGCACCTCCTTGATCATGCGGATACCGTCCTTCCGGCGATTCTCGTCCTCAGAGACCAAGGCACCACCGGCGGAGCCCCAGCAAACGGCGCTGATCTTCAACCCGGCGTTGGCCACAGCCTTCGCATACATCTCCACTTTGCCGACGATGTCACCGGGCAACTCCACAGCATCGAAGCCCCACTTCTTCATTTTCTCTAGTTTTTCTTCTAGGCTCTTTCCTGGAATGACGCCCAACTGACTGGACAGTTTGAGCTGCGCACCCGATCGTGGGGTTGAGATTTCGCCGGGAACCGCCCATACCATCTTCGCGCCGGAAAACGCCATACCACCGGCGGCCAAGGCGGCTGTCGAAACCAGGAAGTGGCGACGGTGCATACCCATGGATAGAACCTCCTCTCCTGCTAAAAGGGCTACATGAAGGACCGAATGCTTGCTTGAAAGCCACAGGGGACTCAAGCTTTGATTTTCAGCCCCGTTCCCCGGCCGTGTCAACTATGCGGACATTGCCCGGTAGGGGGTACCGCTTAGAATATCTCCAGCATCAGCAACGGAGTAGCCACTATCTCCTGGGTCCGTTGGAACGTGCTGTACCGGCTGTAACGAGTTTACAGAGTTTCTCAAGATTAGGGATTGTGCCGGTCGATACCTATAACTGTCCGGGTCACAGTGCAAGTCGGTCTTGGACGCGAGCGCGGGATGCGGACATAAGACCGGAATGGATCAGGCCAAACTCGGACCACACGTAATGTGCCCAGGGGGGAACAGCCCGGCGATAGGTCAAGCTATCTGCCGGGCTGTATTTTTTTGCGGACAATGGCTCCTGACGCCCAAGACCGCCGAACCGATAGGCGAGAAACCCAAGCTCGACGTTCCGCTTTTCCACAGACTCCAGTGATCAAGTCCGGCCCGGCCATTACCCGCAACCGTGCTTTTCCAGCTTCTCACGGAGGGTATCCGCCGTGAAGGGCTTGACGAGATAGTCGGAAACACCCGCCTGAATGGCCTGTAAGACGCGGCTTTTCTCGGCCTCTGTGGTCACCATGATAATGGGGACATTCGGATCTTGGGCGCGAATCCCTTGGACCACTTCCAGCCCGGATTTCCCCGGCATATTCCAATCCGTCAACACGAGGTTAAAAGCCCCTGGCTGGAACAAGGCCAAGGCCTCGTTTCCGTCGGCGGCCTCCACGGCATCCTGCACGCCCACGGCCTGAAGCGAGCGAATGATAATTTTGCGCATGGTGCTAGAGTCATCGGCAACAAGAACTCGGGCGCTCATCGCTCCTCCCTTGTGTCATTGTCAAAAGATGCGTTCGATCGAAGATGGTATGACAAGTTTCCCGAAAAGTGGGAATTCCCTATTTGGCCAATTTGGGCTAGGAATCCCCGGCGCGCTTACTCCACGTGAACCGCCTCTGACAAGACGTGCACGGCGGTTCGGTTTGTAAAAACGTAGGTCACGCAACTGCGCCTGTCAAGAAAACGACAAACCGACCGAAGAACGCCCCCGTGGGTGGTATCCGCTCAAATCGTGCTGAGCTTTGAGAAGTTAATCGTCGTTTGCAGCGGTAGGACGCCGTAAATCCCGCGGGTGAACACCATCTCGATGAAATCGTCGCTCCGTTGGAGGAAGCTTTTGGGGACAATGACCACATCCGAATCAGACAGCCAGATTTCATCGCACGGGGTTGCCTTATTGCCGTGCAGGGCCGCCTGGAGGTCGAGCATCGTAGCCAACAATCGCCAGTCATCCCCGCGGCGGAAGATCACCACTTGCCGCAGATTGGCCCCTATTTTCCATCCGCCGGCCATACTGATGGCCTGGATGACCGTGGTTGGGCCGGTCAACTCAAACCGGCCAGGGGACTCCACTTCTCCCAAAACGTAAACGTATCGCGGGGCCCGCTGCACCAGGATCGGCATGGCTTCAATCCCCTCGACTTCTTCCCGGTAGCGTTCGTTCAATTCGGCCTGAAGTTCGCTCAACGTCAGCCCTTGGGCCTTCACCGAGCCCAAACCGGGGAGCGCGATTGTTCCCTCCGGCGTGATACGGACATTTTGGCTTTGGCCACCCTCACCAGCACGGCGATCGACAGTCGCCCGCAGGTCCTCCAGCTTACTGTTAACAAGGATAGGCGTCACCGTAATGGCCGGGGCACGATAATAGCGGCGATAAAGTTGCTCGAGGCGATCTCGCAGTTGTGTTACCGTAAGTCCGGTGGCCTTGACCTGACCCAAAAGAAGGAGCGTCACCGTCCCATCCGGTTGGATGAGGACGTCGCGGTTCAATGTGGGATCAGTGGCTGACTCGATGCGCAGTTGATCTCCCACGTTCAAGCGGTACGGTCGCGAGGTCTCCTCCCGCGTGATGCGATAGACGATTTGCAGTTCGTCGTCCACGCGGAGCCGGTATTCCGGGACATGGGCAAGCCGCGCGGGGCCCACGTATTCTCCCTGGGCGTATTTCTCCCAAGCGATCATCCGTGCCCGCTGCCAGCCTCCCCACTTGGAGCAGTCACAGACTGAACCATCCACCGCACACCGAGGACACGGCGAAGCGGGATTCGGCAAGGTAACACCCGTGGTCAGAGGGTCCGCCGTCGGG
>Ga0209508_1002319_pt1 | contig 12779 bp, 19 predicted proteins | sample AD_UKC129_MetaG_FD_184427 | JGI IMG/M metagenome (GOLD analysis project Ga0209508, IMG submission 184427) | Active sludge microbial communities of municipal wastewater-treating anaerobic digesters from Canada - AD_UKC129_MetaG (SPAdes) (version 2) | ecosystem: Engineered > Bioreactor > Anaerobic... | reverse complement strand
GAAGTCATGGAGGATTTTTTTGCTTCAATGAATTATTCGCACGCTTCCAGGCACAACTGTAGTTCAACATTACGTATCTTTTTTCGATATGCACAAGAAAATGGCATAACCACCAAAGACAATTCAATTTTTGTCTTGCATGATAATTACAATAATCGGTGTAAGATCCCAACAACATACGATGAAGATGAAATTCGTAGAATTATCGCAACAGTTGAACGTTCATCCGGTATAGGAAAACGAGATTATTTAATTCTATTGCTAGCTTCGGAATATGGATGGCGCTCCAGTGATATTGTTAACTTCCGTTTCAGCCATATAGACTGGGACAAAAATGTCATCAATTTCAGTCAACATAAAACCGGTATGCCAATTGAATATCCGTTATTATCATCAGTTGGCAACGCTATTATAGACTATCTTAAGCATGGGCGACCTGTAACTGATGCAGAAGAGATAATCGTTTCAGCAGAAACAGCAAAAAAGGGCAAGCCCCTTTCAACCCCAACGGTACATTCGATTGTGGCAAAGTATATGCGCAAGGCAAATATAAAAAATTGGAAAAGCAAGAAGCATGGCCCACATTCTCTTAGGCATAGCATGGCAACTAATATGTTAAAAAAGAATATTACCATGCCCATCATCAGCACTATTCTTGGTCATCAGAATACTGAAAGCACAAAGGTTTATTTGAAAGTTGATATAGAAAAGTTAAAGCAATGTCCACTTTCTATGCCAAAAATGTATTCAAAACACTACAGTACAGGGAGGTGTGAGGCATGAACAGATCGGCATTCAAATCTGTTTTTTCAGAAGAGATGAGTCAATATTTGGACTATATTCTGGCGTCCGGATATAAAGAAAAAAGTTATTACTACCATTTACGGAAGTTTGACCGCTTTTGTATTGAGCATGGAATTAGTCAACCGATTTTTACCAGTCAGCACGCAAAAGAATGGATACAGCGGAAAGAAAATGAGGCATGCACCACTCACTATGCTCGGATAAATGGGATTAAACAATTCATGATATATCTCAGCCGCAAGGGATATCATGTCTTTATAACAAAAGATATCAGTCATAGAGACTCTGATTTTCAGCCGCATATATATAGTGAAGATGAAATATCAAGATATTTTCATGAGGTTGATACATACGAATCATCCTGGAATCGTAAGCACGCCATCCAGTTTCCTGTACTCTTCCGACTTTTGTATTGTTGCGGGACGAGGATTAATGAAACACTTAGCATTAGGAAACAAGATGTGGACCTTGAGGAGGGTATCATTAAACTTTTTGAAACAAAGAATGACTGTGAGCGTTATATTGTATTGAGCAACGAGCTCAAAGAATTGATGCAGAAGTATGCAGAAAAATGCTTTTATCTTTTAGATGATGATCAGTATATATTCACTACATCCAATGGAAAACGACTAAGTGGTGATATTATTTATGAATATCATAGGCTTTTTCTTCAACAGGCCGGAATTCCATACCTTGGAGGTGGCAGAGGGCCAAGATTACATGATTGGCGTCATACTTTTTCAGTGCGCTCCTTAAAACAGATGATCGACTCAGGACTAGATATGTATGTGGCTCTTCCTATCCTATCTACATATCTTGGGCATAAGACCATCTACGCCACAGAACGATATGTTAGGTTGACGATGAGCCTATACCCATATATCGAAGAGCGTTTTAAAGATAAGATGAACAAAGTATTCGGGGAGGCTGAAAATCATGAAAACAACTGACTTTGCAATGTATCTAAACAAGTACTTCACCAATTATCTGCCCAGTGAGAGAGGCAGCACGCCAATGACCGTTGATTCATACAGATACACATTTATTCTCTACTTGACATATATGCAGGAAGAACTCCATATATCTGCAGAAAAGGTACAGATATCTGACTTAACTCGTAAGAATGTTCTGCTGTTCCTTGGATGGCTTCAAGAGAAGCGACAAAACGGAGCAGCTACAAGAAACCAGCGGCAGGCTGCAATCAACAGTTTTGTAAGGTTTCTTATGTACGAATTCCCGGAACATCTCGAAGAATATCAGCGTATACTCAGTATTCCGATAAAAAAAGCACCACAGAAAGAAATATCATATTTGAAAACAGACGGGGTAAAGCTGCTCATGGAACAGGTAGATTATGAAGCACCTAACAGTCTGCGCGATTATATTATTTTGTCTCTTCTTTATACTACTGGTGTACGTGTAAGCGAGCTCATAAACATCCGGGTAAAGGACCTGTCACTTCACACTCCATACACGCTCCTGATCCATGGGAAAGGGCAAAAAAGCCGCTATGTCCCTCTAATGAAGAACATTATTCCATTTATACAAAAATACCTGACTCAAAAGGGATATGACCGGCAGGAAAAGCTGGACGAATGGTTGCTTAAGAATCATATGGATAACCAATTCACCAGGCAAGGTATCAACTATTTAGTTAGTAAATATGCGAAACGTGCTCGGGAAATCAACCCAGAGATAATTCCGAAGGATTTCAGTCCACATAAAATGAGACATTCCGCTGCTATGGGACTTGTAGATTCAGGTGTGGATCTGATTTACATCCGGGATTTGCTTGGTCATGTTAGTGTTAAAACTACAGAGGTATACGCTAAGGCAGATGCAAGACGGAAACGTGAGGCAATTGAGGCTGCCAGTAAAGAAATTGTTCCACCAGAGGAGGCAAAATGGGAAACAAATACCGATTTAAAACAATGGTTAAAAACATTTAATCGAAAATGATTATGTAAAGAAAATTTGTTGAGACTTTCGTTATTTGAGGGATATAACTAAAAATCTTTACATAACGGAAGTCTTAACATAACCTTTACTTTGAGGATCTCTTGGTCTACATAGCGAAACACTGTAACCTATACGCTTAACATATTCTTCAAATGTGGGTACGAATATGATATTTCCCAGATTTTCGCTGACTACATAGACACGGTCAAGGTCATAAAGAATAGTCTGTGTTCTTCCTCCAAAATATTGGAATGCATAGTTATGAGCTTTAATGGCTGTTTTGGTTGTAAAGGGATCCGGTGAAAAATAAACAAATTTCATTCTGCTATAACTCAGAACCATGCAGAAGAAATATATTCGTACAATTCGCCCGTACATATCCTGTTTTATCCATAAACTTACAACCTTTGACACTATATTTCACATAACACTCGACGGAATCTGAACCAACCTCTCAGAGCTCTTCCTTAGCGGTGCCTATTGTCCGGTGAAGCGATGTGGTAAGCACACTCCAAAGCCTTTTTGCAATTGTTGTCTCTTTTCTAAAGAATTTTGCACAAAAATACGTTTGCAATCTGCTTGTTATAGCCAGCAACTGCCCCGTTAGTTCAGAAAAATATATCAGAGACGCTATTAGAATGTTATCACACTCCTGGATATAATCATAAACTTCTTGCATTCCGTCTCTTTGACAACATCCAACATTCTTCCAACAGTATCTACAATCAATACAAGGTTTAATGTTGCAATTATATGCATTTATAATTTTATATTCACCTTTCAAATTGTTGATAGTTCATTAACTAGAGTAATAGTATCACCGTTTTTCCTTGGGGAACCATTAAAATTAGCGTTTTCATGATTTTAACCCTCTAAATTCTAAATTTTCATAAACAGAATTATAATCAAACTTCAATGCTCTAACCTGTCAAGTCCAGGCACGGACGCTTGGCACAAAAATAGCATGTTGCCTAACTCTTGTACTACCGAATCAAGTTTGTAAATCCAGCCTTACTTACCGTTATTGACATGCCACGGAAACACTAAAATTTCCCATTTTCAGCCTAGCAATCATTAACGCTATATATCGAAATCTACCGCACCAGCCACCCATAATCCTGCCTGCAATCCACAATATAATCAACAAACACTGTATGATCCTTAATTTGATACAGAATCAGATAATATTTTTCAACAAACATCTTATGATACTTATTTAGGGGTATAAATTCTGCAGTAAGAAATGGGAATCGTTCAGGCATTATAGAAAGAGAGCGAATAGCATTCATAAGATCGTTTTTTGCCTTACGTGCAGCAGTGGGGCTTTTCTGCGCTATAAACCGTACGTGGCCCGCCAGCATTTGACGGGCACGATCGGAAACAATAACCTTATACTGAATCTTCTTTTCCATGTTCCACCTCGTCAATAATGCTTTCGAGATAGCTGTCCAATTCATCCGGTGTAACTCCGGCACGGCCAGCCAAGCGGTCTTCCTCAACAGCCAGCAGTTCTTCCCTTAGCTTCAGCATTTTTTCTCGACGGGTAAAGGCCTCTATATCCATAACTACGAGATCACCCTCGCCGTTCTTGGTGAGAAAAACAGGTTCTCCGGTAGACTTACACAAAGCTGCAATTTCATTATAGTTTTGCCGGATACTTGCGGATGGTTTAATCTGCATGGTATCAACTCCTTATAGTAACATTCTAATCATATTATACTTTTTTCATGCTATAATATCAATTAGTAATTGTGTTACTCTACATAATATTGCGTAATATAGACAAATCCAAACACTCTACTTAAAACATAGTGCAAACATGTCTATACACTCGAGGTCTATCTCTACAGAAAACTCAATTTTACCTTTCATAACTTTATTTCTGAAATCCTCGCCATCCGCTGCAAACGTAGTGAATTTCGTAAAGTGCTGAAAATTCAAGATTTCTAGGTATCTTTCCTTTGCATTCCTATTACACATTCCACGTGTGTTGGGTGAGGAATAGGAAGACAAATTTCCCTTATCATTATTCTTTTTTTAATCTGTATGCATTTTACTCTGCACTGCATTAGAATATCCATTCTTATATATAAAGGTCAGCTTGTATGGATTAGCATTTCCATTCTCGTCAATCTCACCGATAATAACCTTTTCTACAATACTTTCGTTCTATAAAATTTCATTATTTTCTAGTGCCTTACGAAAATATGCAATCCGTTTTTCCAGGTTAATTTCTTCCTTAGAGGATTGTTCCAGTTGTTCCCTTTCAGACGATAATCCTTCTAAAATTGATTCCAATTCACTGTATTTTTTCTCATAAGTGGCTTTATCAATCGTTTCCTCTAAACGCATATCAATTAACCTATTACGTTTCTGCTCAATTGCATGAATTTCATTTTATACTTTAGCTAATTGTTTTTGGAAATCATTTTTGATAAGAACACTTTCCATCCTTTCTATAAGTTCATCTAGAACATCTGAATTATTCTGGCATAGCAGTTTATATGATTCAACAAATGCACTCTCAAGTATTTTTTCTTCAATGGCTTTGCTTGGCGGGCAATATTTCTTGCCTTTTTTAGTAGCAGTTACGCATTGCCAGATAACCTTTTCGTGAGCGCTACCACTATACCAGTTCCGGCGCGATAAATTACTTCCGCAAAAAGCACACTCCAGCTTGCTGCTAAAAGCATATTGCCTACTGTATTTTTCACGTTTTCCCTTTTCTACACCGCGACGGTTTTTACCTCTCCTGTCTAAGATTGCTTGCGCCTTTTCAAATATTTCTTCACTAATAATCGGCTCGTGATGGTTCTTTATATAGAATTGGTCTTCCTCACCGTAATTGTCTAATCTTCTTTTGGAAATTGGATCAACGGTAAAAGTCTTACCTTGCAAAACATCACCTTTGTATTTTTCATTTTTTATGATTCCTAATACTGTTGTATCATGCCATTCTGTATTGCCATTTTTAGTTTTATAACCAAGGCTGGTTAACTCTTTTGCTATGACATAAGCGCCCGCGCCATCAATATACCGGTTAAATATGTATCTCGCAATATCAGCTTCCGCTTCATTTATTGATATACCCTTGTCATTATGATTATAATCATACCCCAGGCAGCTCTGGAAACCAACCAGTTCTCCTCGCTTCATTTTCATTTTCAAGCCTTTTTTACATTGGCCGATATGTTCTCTACTTCCTGTTGCGCCACTGAGCTTAATATGATAAGCAGCAGTTCTCCATCCATTGTCAATGTGTTGATATTTTCATCTTCGAAAAATACAGCTATATTTCTTTCCTTCAACATCCCCGAACATATTTTAAGGTATCCAAGGTATTTCTGGCAAACCTTGATATGGATTTTGTTATGATCATATCAATTTTACCATCCATGCAGTCGTTAATCATGCGCTGGAAATTTTCACGTTTTGTAACCTGGGTACCTGTTATCGCCTCATCAGCATAGATGTCAACCAATACCCAATTCTTACGCTTTTTCACTAAGTCTGTGTAATACATAACCTGTGATTTATAGCTGTTTAATTGTTCATCTGAATCCGTACTAACTCTTGCATAAGGAGCTACACGCAAAATATCCGCTACTTTTCCTGCAGTACGGTCAGATATTTTTCTGTTCGCTTTTATTACTTCAACTTCATGCATTAAAAGTCCTCCTTTGCAAAATGATTATTACGAAACCAGTATAGTGAACAACTACCTATATGCCAAATGTGCAAACTAAGAAGTCAGGTCTGAAACCACACCGTAATCCTGCATAAGTTTATTTTTAATCAGAGAAAATTCTTTCTCAGTTATCAGAGACAAAGACAACAATTGTCCCAACATGGCAATCTGCATACTGTATCGAATCAATTTACCCTTCATAAAGACCCTCCTTATCAGCAATCACAAATACTTCTAATTTTCAGATTCGCAGTAGGAAATGCGCCATAGTTTGAACAGCATATACACAAAAGCTTTCATTAACAGGCGCAATCCTATCCTGCGTTACTGTTTTGGTTTCATATATTTCTAGTTATATCCGGCAGACAGCGGTTGACCGTCCTCATAGGAATCGCACCTCCCCGTCAGCGACCGGGGCGCACTCTGGGACTTAACCTCGACTATGCGCAAGTATCATTATCCCTCCGTATGCGTTATCGCCAAAAGCGTAACCAACACTTTTTATTGCATAAGTATTCTTCGCTCACACCTTACCTTCATCCAGTCCATAAATGGAATTGATCCTTCGGTTGGAACCGGCTTTATACCGGCAGATGGTCCTGGCGTACCTGCAATCTGGCTTTCCTTCTCAGGACATACTGGGAAAGTACCGGATAAACACTTATTCAATTATCAAAGAACACTTGAGGGGGTAGTATATGTTCCTCTACTAATCAGCAGATTTTTTGGTCAAAAGTTGCACCCCTTACAGAAATTTTTTGAAAATTTCTCAATATTCTTTAATGCTTTTTCAATTGAGCGGGATACTTGACATTTGTTAACACCCTCAATCCTGGCTATTTCTGCTTTGCTCATGCCAAGAAAAAAATGCGCATAGATACGCTTTGCCTGTTTTTCCGGCAGGCTGTTGATAGCAGCATATAATTCCTGTTTGCTCAGTTTTCGTTCATAGATTTCTTCCGGTGATAATACAAGCAGAACAATATCTCTTTCTATTCCATCATCAGCGTCAAGAGAATAGTAGGCCTTGTTTACCCGGATGCGCTCGTAATCTGCATGTTCTTTTCGCTCAATCTGTTTGATCAGTTCTACAACTTCATCTGCAATTTCAATAAAAAAGTCAGATTTATAAAACGGGTATAAATCCCGTAAATTGATCTTCTTCATATTTGAACCTCCGTTTTGATTTTTTTGTGTTGAAAAACCAAAACAGAGGCGGAGGAGAACGACACCCGATGCAATTCTCCTTTTCTCGACAAAAAAAGCCTACTTGGACACAACCCAAATAAGCTTTCTCTAAAACTGAGCTATTGTATTTCCTAATATTACGCTCTGTCAGTTCTACTTGATGCCCACATTTGCCCTGTGATAAAAATGAGCTTTTTTTAACAGTTGGAGATTAGTTGTGAGGTAAAAAATGATGTCAACTTCATCAAGCCAGACCGCTATCTAATAGCGGCTGCTGACCCATCGTATTATAACGGATAAACATTAAAAAACCCGCCAAACCCGTAAGCTTGAAAGGGATCACCTTAGACATGCAAAAACCCCCGCCAAACTCACGTTTTTTTTTATTTGGCGGGTATCGCCTATCTTAATAACTTAATGCAAACCATATCTAATATGGAGTTTAATGATGATACGCTCTATTAGTTCTTATTTTTATAGCTCTCATGTATCGTTTAACCTCCTAAACAGGAACTGTAAACTGTTATCGGAGGTGAACCAATGATGCACAACGATTTAGATAGTTTAGGTGAAATTCTTAAAACTGCAAGAAAAAGCAATAACCTTACCCGTGAACAATTAGCAGAAAGAATAAACATATCACCCCGATATTTGATGTCCATAGAAAACGAGAATAAAAAGCCAAGCTATAGTGTTCTTTTTCGACTCATTCGCGAATTAGGCATATCAGCTGATGCAATTTTCTATCCTGAAGGTAAACATACCAATAATGAAATAGATCAAATTACTCGCTTGCTTTACCAGTGTGATGAGCGCGATCTCAAGGTTCTGTCAGCAACAGTTAAAGCTTTATTAGAAACTAAATGATGCCTGATACCCTTTTTTGTTATCCGTTACTGCAATTTTGAAGACATTGGTAGCTGACATCCTTTGCACCGCCCCACTTATCTACATTCAAATACACGATATCAAATCTAAAAACTCAATACGTATCAAGTAAAATAAAAGGAAAAAACTGCCAGACGAAAAGCGGGCAGGTTTAGTACACACAGTAAATGCGGCAACCAGGCTATCATAGTGTTACTAAGCACCTTAGACCCTTTGGCTTTGCGTCCTTGCCTTTCGGCAAGTTTGCTATTAACGCTCACTATTTAATTTATCCTATAAAAGCTTCAATTTCTTTTCAATTTACTACCGTTATATTTTATATACTACTACCATAGCCGGTTGCCTTTAAGTCAAATTAGTTTTTTCTACTTTTTCAAGCTCTTTGGTGGCTCCGGCTGGTACATAAGAAACATGCTCGTTGTTCCAATATTCGTTATGGCCACTACAGCCAACACTGCTGCCAATCCTTGAAATAGAGATTTGATAATAAATTTTAACATTCTAATTCGCCTCCCTTCTTATTTAAAGTAAGCAGGAAATCACATAAGCCAATAAATCTATGTCCCACAGGTGTTAATGTAAAGGCTTGCCAAAGCAGTGCAATTGATATAATCCAGGCAGGCAAGCTATTAAACCCCAAGGCAATTGCAGTAATAGATAAAATCACAACTGCCAGTAATGTGTACCAGCGGAAGGCTAATTCTATTTTCTTGTCCTTAAAAGGTTTATTGGAGGGAGCCTGTGGAGGATAGATCCAATATAAACTAAATGTTAATACGAGAATGCCAAGTAAAATAGCGGGATGCAACTGCCGGATGAATGGGTAATTTACTTTGATGGAATATCCTAATACTGTAAATATAAAAACACTTGTTGCTAAACACCTATAGTATGCTGAACAATGTGCTCCACCTGATAAGGTGCGAATGCTGCCAGTTACGATAAGCAATATCGCAATTTCAACAGCAATATCCATGATAAAAGCAAAGGAAAAAAGAATACACAATTTAATAATACTGCCTACTAAAATTTCTGCGCCGAAAGACAGAACTTCTGTCTGATCCGCCCTGGAAACTTTTTTTGCCACATATGTTTCTAATGCTTGTCCAATTTTATGAATTGAAATTTCATTCATCTATGTCACCTCTGGTTCCATAGTATCACCTATTCCATATATTTCCTAGGGTATTTGCGCAACCTGTTGAAAATACGGTATAACTCATATAAAATGTTGTCTGAAACGTTATATTTCCCAAAAGTAAAATACCTTTTATAGGAATTAGTAATCCTATAATATAATGACTGATTACAGATATACTCAAAACATTACAATGCAACATTTAACGTGTTATATCGTTCATAGTGGTTTCCATTGTAGGATTTTTCTATTTTATCCCTACTAAAGGTCTTTCTCGTTTTATTCTTTTCATATTTGTTAATATAATTTAATGCTCACATTTTTATGGTTTAAGTAAATACCTCACTGTGATAAAATAATACAATAAAATAACCTTCATGCACTGTAGTAGTGGCAGCAGAAAAAACTTGATTTAACTCAAAATTATATTCATTGTAAACATGTAAACACTTTAGAAAGGTGGATTTATGATAGATAAATATTTTATAGAAAACCTATTTGGCATTAATGGACTAAATATTGCATGGTACGGCGTTATTATTGGGTTCGGGATTCTACTTGGTATTTTGATTGCCTGCCGTGAAGCAAAACGACAGAACCTAAAAAGTGATATTATCTTTGATTTTCTCTTTTTAGCACTCCCTATCGCAATCATCTGTGCAAGAATTTATTATGTTGCATTTGAATGGAAACAGTATAGCGGCAACTTTACAAAGGTGATTGCTATTTGGGAAGGTGGTCTTGCTATATATGGAGGAGTTATCGGTGGAATCATAGCTGCAATTATTTTTTCAAAACGCAGCCACTTCCCTTTTTTCCGGCTTGTTGATATGGTTGTACCTAGCTTAATTCTTGGACAAGCAATTGGTCGATGGGGTAATTTTGTGAATCAGGAGGCCTTCGGCAATCTCGTTACAAAGCCGGATCTTCAATTCTTCCCCTACGCTGTATTTATAGAGCAGTTGGGAGAATGGCATCAAGCCACATTTTTCTATGAAAGCATGTGGAACTTATGCGTTTTTGCCATACTGGTTTATTTTCGCAAAAGGACAAAGTTTAGTGGTCAGCTTTTAGCAACTTATTTTATCGGATATGGCTTAGGCCGTTTTTGGATTGAAGGGTTGCGTACAGATAGCCTTTATCTATTTCCGGGGCTTAGAATATCGCAAGCAGTATCATTGGTTCTGATTATTACGGGAATTATTATGATTGTGCTCCAGAAAAAGCTCTTAAAAGAATCACCAGTGTATACAGGTAAATATATGATTAAATAAAAAGATACCGCTCCCAGTTTTAGCACTGAAGGAGGTATCCTTCTATTTGCATAGTGCAATAAAGTCTTTTGCACTCTCTGTTAGATATTTATTCTGATGGTAAATGACAGAAAAACTTCTCTGAAAACGTATCCCGTTTATCTGAAACTGACTGATATCTTTGCGATCAAGAGAGTCCTTTACCAGTAAATAAGGCAGCACGGAAATACCTAAATTTGCCTGCACCGCCCTTACAATTGCTTGAGTACTTGTACTCTCCCAAGCTGGTAAAATTTCTATTCCATGGGAGGTCATTGTACTATCAAAGATTTCGCGCCCAGCGCTTCCTGCTTCTCTTAAAATAAAACTTTCACCTTGAAGCTTTGAAATCTCAATATTTTTTTGATTAGCAAAGGGGTGATCGTTTCCACAGACCATTACCAATTCATCATCGCGGAATTTATGCTCTATAATATAAGAGCTATGTACTACACCTTCTATCAACCCAATATCAATCTGATTGGACAAAATATATTGTTGAATTTTTTCTGAATTATCTATGATTACCTTAACATACATCTGAGGATGTATTTGCTTAAACTGAGTTATATAGCCCGGTAATAAATAATTTCCGATGGTAATGCTTGCTCCAATACGGATGATTCCCATTACATCAAAGTTTTTGATTTCCTTTTCCATATCCTCAAAAAGTCCCACAATATGTGCTGCATATTGAAGAAAGCTCTTTCCAACTTCTGTGATATGGAGTCTTTTTGCAATGCGATCAAATAATTTTATCCCATAATAATCTTCAAGCTCTGATATCGCAAGACTAATAGAAGGTTGCGCAATATGTAACTTCTCTCCGGCTGCAGTTGCACTGCCGGTTTCACATACAGTGACAAATATTTTCAGATGCCTTAATGTCATTGGAATCACCTTATTATAATAAAAATCTTATAAACTTTATAAAATAATACTATTTTATATATACTTTTTCAAGTTATAAAATAAAATAAAGGGGGCTAATGATTTGAAGAATAAAAAAAACATTTATACAAAATTGTTTATTTCTACCTTTTATTTAAGCGCTTTTACCTTTGGAGGAGGATATGTCATTATACCATTGATGAAAAAGAAATTTGTAGATGATTTACAATGGATTGAGGATGATGAAATGCTAAATTTAACAGCAATTGCACAATCCTCACCAGGAGCAGTTGCAGTTAACGCAGCGATACTGCTGGGGTATCGTGTTGCTGGAATATTGGGTGCCCTGGTAACAATTTTAGGCACAGTTTTACCGCCGTTTATAACTCTTTCTGTTATCTCCATTTTTTACACTGCATTTCGCGATAACATTGTTGTAAATGCGGTTCTGAAAGGGATGCAAGCTGGCGTTGCTGCTGTAATTGCGGATGTGGTTTTGAATCTTGGAAGTAATGTCTTGAAGCAGAAGGACATAGTATCTATGATTATTATGGTGGGTGCATTTATTGCCACATTTTTCTTTAAGATTAACGTTATGTATATTGTTTTAGTGTGTGGGTGTATGGGAGCGGCAAAGATTCTGATTCAAATGAAAAAATTCCAAAAGGGCGGTGACTCTCAATGATACTCTTAAAACTTTTTTGGAGCTTCTTTCAAATCGGTATGTTTAGCATTGGAGGTGGAATGGCTGCAATACCGCTGATTCAAAATCAAGTAGTTAATTTACACCACTGGCTGACATTAACGGAATTTACCGATCTCATTACCATTGCAGAAATGACACCCGGACCTATTGCCATCAATTCAGCCACTTTTGTGGGAATTAGAATTGCAGGCATACCAGGGGCGATTATTTCTACCGTTGGATGTA
>Ga0209508_1002318_pt1 | contig 12783 bp, 11 predicted proteins | sample AD_UKC129_MetaG_FD_184427 | JGI IMG/M metagenome (GOLD analysis project Ga0209508, IMG submission 184427) | Active sludge microbial communities of municipal wastewater-treating anaerobic digesters from Canada - AD_UKC129_MetaG (SPAdes) (version 2) | ecosystem: Engineered > Bioreactor > Anaerobic... | reverse complement strand
CCCTTTCTTGAAGTTGCTGAAGACATTTTGCTTGGACTTTTCCGGTAAGATATTCACGGTGTCGGCGGTTGCACGCCGGGAGTTCACCGGTCCACCAGAAGTCACCTCTCGTCCCCACTGCAATTGCCAGTAAGCCGCGAAAGGTTGCGGCCCGGCAGCAACGGAACACAGTGCGAGTTCCGCAAGAGATACATGTTCCCAACCTTTTCCAGACAAGCCTAGCGAAAACAAATGGGGTGCAGTACTCAAACTGCACCCCAGGTCCCACTTTCGCGTTTTCTCGCACCGAGTGCGAGACGCGTAGCCTCACTCTGCTAAGGGTTCAGCGGTTGTCAATCACCGCTCTGATGGCGGGCCTTCTGGTCGATCAGGGCGCCGAACGGGCGGAGGCGGTGGCATATCGGGAGGGCCTACCCGCCCGGGTTCACGAGGAGGCAAAGGCCGCATTTCGCGTTCTAAGGAGCGCATCAACAATTCAGCCATATCCCCAAAACCTTCCCGTCGTAACAATTCTGCTGCGCGGCGTGCTCGCTCGATACGTTCGGGAACAGGTGCTCCAGGAGGCAGGAGTGGCCGACCCTCTCGCAGTGCGGCCATTTGCCCTTCCATTCTAGCCAACTGTTGCTCGAGTTCACGAACTTCACCTTCGCGGACTTCTTCCCGAGCCTTCTTGAGTCGCTCGCGGACTTCGTTCATGGCCTGCTCCAGTCGCTCCATCGCCCGTTCCCGCGCAACCGCAGGCGGAGTTTCGAGCCCCAGACCCGCTGGCAACTCGGGGCGGCGTCCTTCACGCAGATCGCGCATGGTGCGCTCCAACTGTTCGAGACGACGCTCCAGATCGCGAACAGCTTCTTCGCGTCCCGCTTCTCTGGCCTCTCGCAATTTTTCCCTGGTTTCGTTCATGGCCCTTTCGATTCGTTCCATCATCGATGCTCGGACTTCAGGCGGTGGGCCTTCCGGACGACGCACCTCTCTCGTTCGCTCAAGCTGAGCCTCAAGCGACCGAATCTCGCGGCGAATCTGTTCTACGCGATCCATTTGACCGGCTTCTTCCGCCTCGCGCAATGCTCGTCGTAGTTCTTCAAGCCTTGCCGCGATTGCCTCTGGTCCTCGTGGTCCTCGGCCTTCTTCACGTGGACCCCGCCCCTCGGCCCTTTCTCGCCCTTCACCCTCGGCACGTGTCACCTCGTCACCTTCGCGAGGTCCCCTTTCTCCCTCCACAGCCGCTCTTTCGCGCGGGGCATCCGGCCGCTCTTGGCGGACAACTTCCCGCGGCTGATCGGGCCCTGGGCCTTCCGCGGCCAGGGTTTGCATGCCCCACGGCGTGGCGAACGCCGCAATTGCCGCGGCCATCAGTGAGTGCCGCCATAAAGAGTGTCGATGTCGCATAGCTACCTCTCCTTTCGTCAACAAAACCTCTGGAACAGGAAATCCTAACGACGCCAAGAACACAGCTAAGGCTGTTGTTATCACGACAAATCGCTGAATTCGCTTGATCCTCCCTACCCGGGCCGCCTTATCGTCTTTTTTCTCCAGGGCAAGAAGCCGGTGAATACGTCGGGCAATGAATGAACGCGCATGTGACGTTCGAAGTGCTGCAAGTACCGGCATACGCGTTTGAAATCGACCACGAGCACATTCAAGCAGCCCGGCGGCCAACTCCCGTGGGCCATTGGGCAAAAGGACTGTCACTTCGTCCGCCGCTTCTTCGCACAGTTCCTTCAAACGTTTCGCCGCGATCCAGGCCATCGGGTGCCACCAGAGGAGAGCTTTGACCAAAGCCGCCAACAAGTTCCAAAAGGGATCACTACCCGCAAGATGACTTAACTCATGCAGCAAAATCGCCTGGCTGCGCACGTCCAATGGTTCGACACGAAAAGTCTTAGGGGTAGCAATGGTCGGACGGACGATGCCAAACGCCACCGGAGTCTGCAAACCGCCGCAACGAATCACCCGCAGACGCCGGGTAAAACCTAATCGCTTTGCTTGCACCGTCAACCAACTCTGGAGCGAGGTATTCGAGATCGGTTCGGCAGTTCGCAGCAGCTTCCGGATCGACCATCTTTGGAGGCCAATCCAGCCAAGCCCCAGCCCAATCCCAGATAGCCAAAGGCACAAGAATATAGGCGTGAGCCGGGCGAAGGTAGAAGAATTCGACACAGGACTAGTGATGTCTTTTTCACTTTTCTCCCCGGAATTGACCGTTACACCTTGGTGAAGTTGCTGGCGCCACCGAGTAGAGGCCCAATGATCGACAGTAACACCCGCTTCGAAAGTAACTTTCTCCGTTAAAAGTTGTGAACTCCCAGAATTCGCCGGTGGTGACATCGTCGGAAATCACCGGGCTACTGTTTGCCAAAAAATCGCGCACAAGAAACGGCACGCCCAATAGCAACAGGAAAGTTGCCGTGACCATGCCGGCAAGACAGGCGACCCAAACAAGTCGTCTGTTTCTCGCCGCCGTAAAGGCGGATTCTATGACTTTGGCAATGGCCCCCAGTACCCCCACTGCGAGACACAGCGCCAACAATGGATACCAAAACTCGCTGTTCATGGCTGATAATCTCGTTGATGGCTCCTGGGACGCATAACCAATGGCACCACATTAAGGGTCTATCTCATAATCTCCCCTCACCTGCTCGGCCGGAGAGAGGTGGGGGATGGGGGGCCTCGGATCGCTGCTGGTTTTCTCAATTGATTCCGAGGTGCCTTTTCCCTCACCCCAACCCTCTCCCAAAGGGAGAGGGAGAACTTTTGGGATAGAATCTAATTCGCTTTGCGTTTTTCTCGCTTTGTGTCTTCTTGGAGCGTCTGTTTGCGCTGTCCAATCAGTTTTTCCAGCTCCTCTAACTCCTCCGGTGTAACATCACAGCTATCGAGGAGATGGCAAACAGCCGCGGCCAAACTGCCAGAAAACAGCCGCTCAACAAAGTCGGATGCCGCCGAGCGGACGACCTGGGATTCACTGACCAAGGGGAAATAAACGAATCTCCGATTCTCCAGTTGGTGAGACACCAGCCCCCGATTCTCCATCTTTCGCAGCATCGTGGCGATGGTGGTGTAGGCAAACTTTTCCTTCCCCAAGCTGGCGTGCACTTCCGCCACCGAAGCGGTCCCCTTTTCCCAAAGGATTCGCAGAATCTTAAGCTGAAGGTCACCCAGCCGGAATCTGGTTCGTGCTGTCATACTCCATTCCTCGGTTGAAGGCGTTGAAAACTACCATGGTAATACTACCACGGTCGCGAAAACTTGTCAAGCCCCTCGAAGGTCGCGAATCTGCGTTTGCACGACCAGGACCCTGTCCAAACGACCATGTGCAGGCAGCGATTGGACACTCTCCGATATTCACCAACAAGTCCACTAACGCACGGGAAAAGGCAGCCCGCGACACTCGTTGACAGTCTCAAAAAGGGCAAGGAGATTCTCAACAGGGACGCGGGCTTGAATATTGTGAACGCTATTGAATACGAAACCGCCGCCTTTACCAAAGATGGCCATCCGTTCCCGCACTTCTCGCCGGACGTCTTCGGGGGTCCCAAACGGGAGGGTCTTCTGCGTATCGATGCCACCGCCCCAGAAAACCAAACGATCACCATATTTTTGCTTCAAGGTCGCTGGGTCCATTCCGGCTGCGGAGCACTGGACGGGATTCAAGATATCGAACCCAGCTTCGATAAAATCGTCCAAAAATGCCACCACCGACCCACATGAGTGGATGAAGGTTTTCCATGGCGTATGTTCGTGTACCCAGTCGTTAACCCGCTTATGGAACGGTTTATAAAGGGATCGGTAGGCTTTGAGGCTGATAAACGGCCCATGTTGCTGGCCAAAGTCTGTGCCCGTAATGAACACGGCAGTTACTCGATCCCCCACCGCTTCGTAAATGCGTTTGAGGTTCTCGATCCCGATTTCACACTGCCTTTCAAAAACGCGATAGACATAATCAAATCGCGTAACCGTACTCATGTACCATTCCGCCACATCACGGATTCCCTTGGGATGTTTCAGGAATGGTGCTGGCACAAGAGCAATATCGCCAAAGGCCGTACCGCCAAAGTTCGCCAAAATAGCCTTGTCCGTCTCACGATAAAGGCGGTCCGCCTCACACGCCAACCATTGGAGCTCGTCATCGTCAATCGGGGTAAACTCCTCAAGGTTGTCTTCCGGGTTCAAATGTTCGTCGTCGATCGGTTCCTGGCGAATGATCGTATCGAAGTAAAACCCGTTCTTAGGCATTCGTCCACTGGGCGGTGCCGTCTTGTCGCCCTCGGGATACATAAGCAGGTCACCATTGGGCTCCGGCGTCGTGTTGAAAGCGCCCGGTACAAGAACCGGGGTGCCGTCCCAAAGCTGCCAAGGCTTCCAGTCCTTATTTTCGAAGCCGAACATGTTCTTTCGGCGTCCCAAAGGAACCACATCGACCCCTAAGGCTGCTTGTAACCGCTCATCGATTTCCCCGAGCATTTGATATGGTTCCACGACCTTGACCGGCGTGCCGGGCGGATCAAGTGCCAAGGCCTGACGGAGGAGATAGACACTGCTGACGTGCATGCCTGTCACGGCACTTCCGCCTAGATCCAGCGGAACATAGTCCGGTTCTTGATGCGCTAGGGCCATCGCCACACGTTCACGAGAGGTCACAGCCATGCAATGCCTCCTTGATGAGGACCCAACGGTATCTCATTTTCCAACAAGGAGCATTATAACGCGAATGGCCCACGTTGCGACTCCACACGGCCTCGCGTGATTTCGCCACAAACCAGAACGGAAAGCCGCCGAGTAATAATGGTCACTCAACCTTCACGCCGGGTGACTTGGCAAATTGTTCAATTTGCCGTGCCAGCTCATCCTTACCCGGAAGAACGAAGCTTCTCACATAGACCTCGCAGTAAGTGGCCCGGTTCTTTCGCAAGATCTCGTACATACGGGACCAGTCAAAACTTTCTGGTTGAATAGCCTGCTGGCCGCGATAAATCGGCCTTTTCCAAACCTGGTCGAAAGCAGCTTCCACGTCATCATTCGGAGCCCCCCAATCGCCGCGAGGGCTCCATCCGTTAGCCTGACAGAAAAACCTGGGATTGCCGGGACCAAGTTTACTGATAACGTGGTCGGCCAAGGCGAGCGCCGCCTCTGTCAACGGACCATGCCCTGAGAACGGTAGCTCGATAGCGAGGTCGTCGCCGGAGTATTTCAAGGCAATATCCATCAGTCGCCGATGGGCATCGAGCCACACCTGAAAGGAATACCCCCGGGCCTTGCGAACCATCTGGCCGTGATCCAACTCCGCCCAGTCACAACCATACCACGCAGCATGAAGGAGTGGCACATCATTGTGACGACACCAGTCCGCGAGCTTTGCGATGAGGACCTCATAATGACGTTCAAAAATCATGTTGGGACGACCGTCTGAAAAAAACGGCAAGGGGACTAATTCACCACCGGGGTGCGTATAGTGAGGACTTCCATCTCGGAACACGCGGCTTGGCGTATGACGTCCCGCCATAAACCGCACGGAAAACGCGAGGTTATGTTTTCGAGCGAGATCGCGCCCTAAACCCAGGAGTAGAAAATCTTGATCGATGGCCTTCCAGGGAACTCGCAAACAGAAGCCTCGAAGATGTGGCGTTGCCAACGCCTGCTCAAGCACTGGTTGTTGCTTCAGGAGTTCTTCGCGGCTGGAGGCCTGACAAAGTGCCCAGGTCCCGGCAATTCGAGCAAGGATCGACCTTTCCTCCCCGCAGGCCGATAGATGGATTGACGAAAAGCTAATTACTAGGACGAACAACCACAAAGTCACACGCCTGGGTGGCCATACCTGCTCTAATATTAACCGTCCTTTTCCGACAATTGAAAAACGATTCTGTGACGCGGGACGGCTCAGAGCATCTTTCATAGGGATCATGGAATAATTACCCTCCCTCCGGTTCGCGTCTTATCTACCTGGGGCAACTGGCGCCCGTAATACATTGTGCCATTTCGCCACGAAAGGATCGACTTTAACTTCCGGAGATTACCACAACTGGCGTTTTAACGGCTGCGAGTATTCACGGTATGTCACCTTTCACTTTCCAACGTTGACGCGACCATTGGCCTTTTGTGCTTAGAGCCTATCCCATGATCTCCCCCCGCCCGTTCGGCGGGAGAGGGGTCGGGGGTGAGGGGGGCTCGAATCGCTGCCGGTTTTCTCAATCAATTCCGACATTCGCTTGCCCTCACCCCAACCCTCTCCCGGAGGGAGAGGGGGGGCCTTTTTGGGGCAGGGTCTTAGTTTGGGGGTTTCTTTCCGTCTGCTATGTAAAAGAACGGGGAATCTTCCCTCTAATCGAGCTTTCCAATGGTATCGTCCAGTATGCCGATAAAGACAGGCAGGTCCAGGCGGTCCGGCACACACGAAGGGCATGTCTGGTCGTTTATCTGGTCCTTTTGGCCGGTCAGGTCGCCGGTCAGAATCTGCTCCAAAGACAATCGCAACCGGCAGGTATCGAGTCCCAAATACTGAGGATCGAAGTGTTCAAGACGGCCCAGGGCACGGTCTGCTAACCGGCGCGCCCCCACAAAATTTCCCCTCTGAAGATGATAGAACGCTATCGCTGCCTGAATCAGGGCTTGGTAGTAGTCTTTGGATGGTGGCGAGGAATCTCGCCAAACGTCCTCCCAAATCTCATGGGCTAAGAAAAACCGACCAGCATTAAAGGCTTTGACACCGCGTAGAATGCGAAGATCGGGCAATGGGTATCTCCGTTATACTTGCGGACACGGTCGATCGCATTTCGCCAGAGGTTCACAACTTCGCTCTGAATTCCATTCTACCAAATCGCTTGGGGGATGATTGGAGAACAGAAACACCTTTGTGATTTCATCCGGAAATCCGCCTGTACCTGATGGCTCTCTCCTGGGTGATTGACGTACCGTTGGAAGACGCAACAATGATTCCTTTCAGAAGGCCTTCCCCGGCCGAGCAACGGCTCGCAATCAAAAAATGGCTACCATCATAGGCAAAGGTTCAAGGTTATGCCTCGTTCCCCCAAGACGATTGTTCCTAAGGTTCTTGAGGTCCTTAAGCAAGAGTACCCCGATGCGTCCTGTTCCCTAAACTTTAGCAATCCGCTTGAGCTTTTGGTGGCAACGATTCTATCGGCCCAGTGCACAGACGAACGGGTCAATCAGGTCACGAAAGACTTGTTCAAGAAGTACAAGACGGCCCACGATTATGCCAGCGTGCCACTGGAAGAACTCGAAAAGGATATCCAGAGCACAGGATTCTACAAGAACAAGGCCAAGAATCTGCGGGAGTGCTGCCGCCAAATCGAGGAACGGTTCGGTGGCCGGGTTCCCAAAGAACTCGACCAACTTGTATCGTTGCCGGGTGTCGGGCGGAAGACGGCCAACGTCGTGATCGGAACCGCGTATGGAATTCCGTCCGGGGTTGTGGTGGATACCCATGTGAGCCGAATTAGTCAACGGTTAGGGCTTACGCAGAACACCGATCCGGAAAAGATTGAGCAGGATCTCATGAAACTGATCCCACAGGACGAGTGGATTGACTTTAGTCATCGCATGATTAAGCACGGAAGAAAGTACTGCTCGGCCCGCAATCCATCTTGCGAATCGTGCCCCATGACAGCGTTTTGCCCCAAGATCGGTGTGGAGACAACAGGACGAAAAAAGGGATCGGCAAACCGCTAAGGGCTACGCGAAAAAGGGTTGCCTGGACTGTGGGGCCTTCTTTCTAGCGGGGTCCGCTATTTATCATAGCGCTTATTATGCTTACGTGTTGAAAATAGCGTCGTTGGTCGAACGAAATCCCATACGCTGATCAAAAACTGGCCATTGGCAGCACAAGCAAGGAGACAGCATGATCCTTTCAGGCAAGGAAATTCTCGCCCAGTTGGGGAAAAATATCATTATCGAGCCCTTTAACCCGAAAAATCTCAACTCAAACAGCTATGACCTGACGCTCCACAATGAGTTAATGATTTACGAGGAAGTCGTCTTAGACATGAAGAAACCCAATCGGGTACGGCGGATCACCATCCCTGAGGAAGGCCTTGTATTGACCCCCCATCAGCTTTACTTGGGCAGGACAGTCGAACGAACTGAGACGTATGGCTTTGTACCGATGATTGAAGGCCGGTCCTCGGTTGGGCGTCTTGGGCTATTTGTGCATGTCACCGCGGGTTTTGGAGACGTGGGATTCCGTGGGTATTGGACGTTGGAGATGTTTGCTATCCAGCCTGTTCGGGTCTATCCCGGCGTATCCATTTGTCAGATTTTCTATCACGAGATTCGCGGCGATTACGAGGAGTATCGCAGCGACAAGTACCAAAACAACCAGGACATTCAGCCGAGCCTTCTCTTTAAGGAATTGAATCCCGACGCGTGTCGCCGACCCAAATCTCATTTGCCGTTCGGTATTGAGGAATCGACCGGATGAAGTCCGAAAAGGCTGCTGCCGCGAGTAGGTTACCGGCAGCGTTAAGTAAACAGGTAACAGCTGAGGGTAAAGGGAGACCATCGCAACCCCACAATCGCTTCGCAACGTTTTTTGGCCTCGCGGCTCTTTGCACCGTCCTCACGGCGATTGATGTCGCTCCTGAGCGCGGTGGTCCTGGCGTTACTTGCGATGAGTTCTATCACATTTCGTATGGCAAGCGATTGGTGGCCTCCTTTCATGCTAACGGCCTAGGTTCTTTTCGGCCATCATGTATTGAAAGTACCTTTGCATGGCGTAAAGATGGCCCACCCGTTCATCCGCCCTTAGGCAACTGGGTGCTGGGCTGGGCAAACTGGCTTTTTGACCCTGAGCCCTTCAATCCCTTACGAGTCGCCATTACGCCCGCACGATTGGGCACAGCGATCTGTTTTGGGTGTTTGGCCCTCATCGTGGGTCTTTTTTGCGCAGCACACTTCGGCACAATCAGCGGCGTCATTGCCGTGGTCTCGCTAGTATGCATGCCCCGGCTGTTTGGTCATGCTCACCTTGCCGCCCTCGATTTAATCACGGCCACCATGTGCACCGCGACGATTGTGGCCGTCACTTGGGCCGAGCAGCACAAACGGTGGTACAGTTTGATAGTAGCTGGCGTTATTTGGGGACTTGCCCTACTTACGCGATTCCACGGACTATTGTGCCTACCGCCGGTGGTCTGCTATCTTTGCTATCGCTATCGGTGGCGAGCGATGCCCCTGGCGATGCTTTGGCTGATCTCGGGCCTTATCACTTTCTTTCTCGGCTGGCCGTGGTTATGGCTTGATCCTCTCGGCCACATCCAGCAGTACCTCATCAGCTCGACGCAACGAATTCACATCCACACCTTTTACCTCGGCCGGGTCTGGAACGACACGGTCGTGCCGTGGCACTATCCCTGGGTGATGTTTCTCGTCACGTTACCACCGGGTTTACTTTTCCTCGGGCTCGCTGGGATAATATCGCCCTTTTTAAGAGCGCGGTCCATTTCCGAAACCCAGCAGAAGGTGTCCACCACTGAACCTGCCGGTATTTGGCTGGTATTTGGGACGATTTGCTTCTTCTTGCTGGTGTTTTCTCTACCCGGGGTCCCGGTTTATGACGGGGTTCGCCTGTTTTTGCCCGTGTATCCGCTGTGGGCAATCCTGGTAGGCCAGGGAACGTTGGTAGCCTCGACATATCTGAAATGTACGATGCAGAGACACCACACGCTTCGAGCGATCCTTGTATGCGCGTTTTTTGCCTCCCAGGCGGTCGGCACAGTCTGGTTTCGACCTGTCTGGTTGAGTTATTACAACTGCCTCGTCGGAGGGTTAGCGGGGGCCGAAAAACTTGGCTTCGAGGTTAACTACTGGGGTGATGCCTTAACGGAAGAGATACTTTGCCGTGCGGCGGAACAGATCCGACCGGGCGAGTCGCTTAGCTTCGCGCCGAGCCTTGCTCCTTATCAAGCAGCAGGAATCCTGGTCGCATCCCCGTGCTTGATGAAGCAGGAAATCCTTCTCAAGGCATGGTCGCAAGAAACGGATGACGAGTCAACTATCTCCCGTTGGCTCCTTATATACCACCGGCGTAGCGACTTGCCAGAGAGTCTCGTCCGGCTTATTGATGAACGTCCCGCGGTAGCCGAAGTCACCCGACAGGGCGTTTGGCTCGCCAAACTGATAGCACTCGGCGGGGCAGACGTAACTCGCCCCGCGGTTAACGGCTCCGATCCCACAGCCTCCTCAGAGAGTCCCTGAGGACGCCGGAGGTGGTTTACCTCAGCGGTCAGTTAGGGATAGCTCGGCACGGTGTCGATCGGCTTTCCCGGTTCCCAATGAAACCGCAAATCGCCATCTTCCAGTTTGCCCGCCGGTCGTGCCGCGGTGGGTTTCAAGCCTTTGGCTGAGTCACCCAATTCCTGGCGCATGGCATCCGCAAGTTTCTCGATGCGGGCGACCACATCAGGATGTTGGTCGATGACATTCGTCGTTTCGCCGGGATCGGTTTCCAGGTCAAACAGCGACAAGCCGATTTCGGCCTTTTCGTACGGTACGGGATTCCCGTCTCTTCCGCCGGGTCGCCCCCCCAAGGTCTGATAAGCATGGGGAAAATGGAGCTTCCAGCGACCCATGCGGACGGCTTGAAGCTCTGATCCCCAGTAGAAGAACAGGGCTTCATGCGGCGACTTCGCATTCGGCTCTCCGACGATCAAAGGCCAGATATTTTGACCATCAATCTTGCGATCAGGCAATCGCGCCCCGATGCGATAGGCGATTGTGGGAAGGATGTCGATTGTCATCGCCGGCTCTCGACAAATGGTTCCCGCCGGCACTGTCCCGGGTTGCCACATGACGCAGGAGACCCGGCAGCCGCCATCGAACATTGTCCCCTTCCCTTCCCGGAGTGGTTTCGCCGACCCGGCATGATCACCATAGCTCAGCCAAGGGCCATTATCAGATGTGAAGATGACAAGCGTCTTCTCGGCGAGGTTGTTACTTCTTAACGCATCAAGGATCTGTCCGACCGACCAGTCAACTTCCATCATGACATCGCCAAACAGTCCGCGTTGACTCTTGCCGCGAAAGCGATCAGACACATGGAGGGGAACGTGAACCATACTATGTGCCAAATAAAGTAGGAACGGTCGATCCTTGTTCCGCTGGATGAACTCAACCGCCCGCTCCGTGTACCAGGTTGTTAGCATATTCTGATCCTCGTGGGTGACGTTCTCATCGATCACCCGGTCATTTTCCATTAACGGCAGATCGGGATAATTCTTCCCCGCTGTTGGGTGAAATGGCCACATGTCGTTTGAATATGGCAGCCCAAAATACTCGTCGAATCCCTGGTTTGTTGGGAGAAACTTGGGATGGTGTCCCAGGTGCCATTTCCCAATACACTTGGTCGCATAACCCTTCTGCTTGACGATTTCTGCAATCGTTACCTCGTCAGGATGGAGACCAATCTGGGCACGATGGTTCAACGCCCCGAAAATACTCACACGAACGTTGTAACATCCTGTGACAAGGCCTGCCCGCGAAGCCGAACACACAGCCTGCGTTACGTAAAAATCCGTGAAGATCCGTCCCTCTTTGGCCATGCGGTCGATGTTTGGAGTCTCGTACCCTTCCGCTCCAAACGGACCAATATCCGCGTAGCCCATATCATCCATGAAAATGATCACAAAATTCGGCAGATCAGCGGTTTCCTTCGCCATGATTGAGTTGCTAACCGTTCCGCAAACCACCAGCCAGACTGATGCGATCGCCCAAACGCGGCATGTTCTGTTCATCATAGCCTCCCTCATCAAGATGGACCCCACAACGAAAACAACACTCCTCCACAACGGGACCCAATTCTAGCGGCCACCGAAAAGTTTGGCCACCTGGTCAAGTCCTGGAATAGGCAATCCACCCGTCAATTCCGTCATCAAGGCCATATGACGCTCCCGGGCCTTCTGGATCGCGTCCCGCATGGCACCGGCAACCAGTTCCTCAAGCAAATCTTTATCCTTGGGATCGATCAATCGCTGGTCGATCGAAACGCGGATCACTTCTGCCAGGCCGTTCACCTCAACCGTAACCAACCCGGCCCCCGCACTTCCGACGAGCCTTTCGTTCTTTAATTGAGCGATCACCGAGTTCAATCGCTCCGAAAGGTCCTGCGCATTTCGCAGCAACGAGGCCAACGATGCCAGATCCTTGAACACAGACAACCTTGCACTCCTTTCCTACCGATAGGTTTCGCACAACTGAGTCATGTTAGTCCTTTCAATGTTGTTACCCATTCTAGTCGCTCACGCACTCTGGGAAAATAAAGACCGGTGGCTCTCCATTGTTGAGTTCGCGTCAACGTCGGCCGACGGCGGAACCCTTCCAAAACGTTGACCGATCTTAAGCCCTTTAGAGCTTATCCCAAAAAGCCTCCCCCTCTCCCTCCGGGAGCGAGTTGGGGTGAGGGCAAACGAACGACGGAATTTATTAAGAAATCGGGCAGCGATTCAAGTCACCCTCACCCCGACCCCTCCTCCGCCGAACGGGTCAGGGAGATTATGGGATAGACTCTTGAGGTCGCAATTTCGGATAGATCGGCGGAGCCTCGTGATTGTGCGTTGGATTTCGAAGTACCCGCCAGGAGTGCGGACGGTTGCAAAGGCCGCTTCGTGCGACGTGTACCTCTAACAGAGTGCTGACAGTGGATTTAGAGAATCCACGTAAAATTTTCCGGATAACTGGGCTTTTGCATGGTAGTGGCAGCCCAAAGGATCCAGATGTCACAACCTCTTTTGGCGACAAGACTTGGGAAAAAACTCAGTTTTTCCGGCGATGGTG
>Ga0209508_1002312_pt1 | contig 12809 bp, 11 predicted proteins | sample AD_UKC129_MetaG_FD_184427 | JGI IMG/M metagenome (GOLD analysis project Ga0209508, IMG submission 184427) | Active sludge microbial communities of municipal wastewater-treating anaerobic digesters from Canada - AD_UKC129_MetaG (SPAdes) (version 2) | ecosystem: Engineered > Bioreactor > Anaerobic... | reverse complement strand
AAGCAGCATCCAGAATATGCGGTAATTGTGCCAATGGCCGAGGCCGTTCTTTTGTCTTCAGAGAATCTAGGTTTGCGCTATGGCCTTGGGCGGATACGAGTTCGTTGCTGTATGGACTACACCTGGTAATTTACAGTACGTAGAAAAGTCATGGATCCGCGAGCAAAAGTCCTAGCATTCCCGAGAAAAGCATTTGATTCTTATAGTTCCTGGTGTGATTACGTTTCTGCCTGGCGCAAGCTCGGTGTCTATTTTGCGGTTACAGAGCATGCTTACGCTGAAGACTGTCCTGATTTGTTGCAGTGTTTAATCTTCCTGCGAATAAAGTATGACAACAAAAGTAATCTATTCCATGTTTTCAATCTTCCAGATGGGAGGAAGAGTTGCGGTATCCCCCTTCATATAACGATAGAAAATGCGCGTTTTCCGGGAACAGCATCCTTAAATATATATCCATTTTATAAGTATTCAGAGTTCAGTAAGTTTATCGCGGCTTTTCCGGAAGAGTATATCAATTCTCGTAGCAACACTGGAGCTAAATTTCCTTTTCAAAAATACGAGATTTCTTTAGAATGGCGTATCTTATTTCCTTATTATTCTTGCTTTTGGGGCTCGAAATATAACAATCATGCTGTATTTATCGAAGATGTACTTGCTGAATCATTTGAAGGCGATCAATGGAAAGATCAGGCGAACTATTGCGCAATTCCAGATCTTCTTCAGGAACCTAACATCGACGCATTAGACGTACGAGTTTTAGGGAGAACAAACTGGTGGAACTGTTTGAGGTAGTAAGGGCAGTTTATAACCACCCATCATTTGATATAGTTAGCTTAGATCAGGAGGTTCCGCAGCGTAATTCCTTTATGCTGGGTATGGAATTTATTTTTAGCACTACGGATGGTGTTTTAGGTATTAAAGAAGCGGCAGCAGGCCTCGGTGAGCGTGATTTTTATCCTAGTATTTTCCTTCCTATTACATATGCTGATTGTATTGCTACTTGCCTAAAAGGAACCGCTGTTTGGGTTCCTGTTGAGAGTATTTATCCCTCTTCTGTTCCAAGCCCCTTCTTCCGGGATATGTATTCTAAGTTCATCATAGAAAATTCGGAACATGCTGCGTTTCTCTTCGATACCTATGTGAAGTACAACATCGAATCTGTTATAGAAGATTGTATCCTTTATTCTTTATGGTATTTCTATGCTTGGCTGTGTAAGAATACTGGGTGTCCATATAATAAGAAGACTTTAATGTATATCAGGGACAACCATCTATATATGCGAGGCAGATACCTAATCGCATATATGACCCCAACGGCGCTTGTGTCTGCCTTTTTTGTTCCGGCATGGATAACTCCTCGATTAATCCCGCGCAAATTTATATTTAATCACCCGGAATATTTTAAACTGGTTCCAAAATCTGAACTCTTCATATCTTGTATGGATAGTTTAGGTTTACAGCTTTGAACTGGTGTGAGATCCTATGCTTGTAGCTGCAATTCATACTGATATACTTTTATCTCCGCGTAAATGGGATCATTATTTACGCCATAGGCTATATACTCCTGAACATAATTTTGTTTTGGAGTATTGTGACCATAATCTCGTCGAAAATTCCCGGGAGTTTATCCAATTCCTTTTATTCCTTGCCTTTTATAGGATTGATGATTGCGTAAAATATTGCGTGTTTAATCTGCCTGACGGAAGGAAAAGTTTTGGGTTTCCTGTTCATATTACCCCGCCAGATCAAGATGACTACGAAGCTATCCTGGATACATCTAAAACAAGTTCTCTCTTTTGTATAGATAAGCTGAAAATTAAGGTTCCTGTTCCTTATAGGTATGCACGTAGTTTAAGTGGGCGCCCCTTTGATTTTTCACTCTTTGAATCTGACTATCAGGATATCGGTAGTCATTTTTTCCTGCCTACGTTTGACTTCCTTTGGGGGGATCGGTTGAATAATCACGCCGTATTCGTGTTACCTATAGACGCCGCCTTAGATGCCCGGCATTCTCTTTCTGACGCCCCTGAAGATTACCTTAGCGAGCATGAATTTTTAGAACTTCCTGACCGAGACGAATTAAGTACCAGAGCGGCTCAGTGGTTATGCAAATGGACCCGTATTGTGAGTTAGCCCGGTTTTATCTTTATCGCAGATCCCGATATTTTCGTCTCAAACTTTCAGATTTTAACCCGGAAGTGCCTGGTCCCCTATATTCTTTACGCATAGATTTTTTCTTCGTAATAAGACCAGGATTGCTTGCTTTCTCTAATCAAGCCTTAGGTTTCGTAGATCAGCCTTATTCCATACGCATCTCTTTTCCTGTCACATATGGGGATCTCGTATTCTCATGCCTTACTTCAAATCGAATCCCCTTTCGCAGGCTTTCCAATCTTGATGAGTATCCTAAGAAGTGTGCCTGGGAGTTATTGTCGGAAGCTGAACCTGACTACACTAAGTATTCTTCCATCTTGAATAAAAAACCAACAACTTATTTGATAAAATGTGCTATTTCGTACTTCCTTTATTATCTTTACTTTCGCATTTGCTCGAATGTTGGTTGTGCTCATGCTGGTACTGATACCCTTCTCGCACTTAAAGATATATCAGATTTGTTTACTTGTTATGCTTTTCCTTACTTATCCTCTGAGCGGGTTTTGGTCTTGAATTTTGTCTTAGATCCGGTTTATACTACCTCCCTTTTTCCTATGGATTATTTATTGGCCCATCCTAAATATTTTCTCCCGGTTCCTTTCAGCGAAGCGATTTTTCTCTCCAAAGAACATCCTGAACTTGGTTACTGTTTAAGTCATATTCGGGAAAATTTCTTTTATGAGCGCGAATGATATAGAATTCTCGCAGCAGTTGAGCTATTTCATTCTTTGCCGGAAGGAATCCGGTAGTGTTTTTTTTTAGCTATTCCAGGTTTGATTCTGATTAGGAATGGTTGTGGTAAACTATAATTTTTAAGGATATCTGGTTTATGCCAGTTTTATTTTTGGTGTGATTATGGCTTTTCGTAGAAGCTTTAGGCTAAGATTAAAAAGGAGGCCCGAATTACTCCCCTTTCATGGGGTTAAAGGTTTCTTTTTTCGCTTGATTCTACGTATTGCCATTATCGCCGCCTTGACAGCATTCCCAATATCCTTTTTAGGTTTACCTCCTACAATCTTGACGTTAATCCTAAATTGGTTCCTTGATCTGTTATAGGAGTCCCACATGTCTAGATACTATCCCTACATTAAGTTTGCTTACACCCCTCCGCAAGCTCCTGGTGCCGGTGGTATGCCTCCTGATCTGATGCAGCTGATGATGGGTGGAGGCGGGGCGCCGATGCCTCTTGGAGGCGGAATGCCTCCCGATATGGGTGCGATGCCTCCTGGAGGTGGTATGCCCCCTGATATGGGTGGTATGCCTCCTGATATGGGTGGTATGCCTCCTGAGGCTGGTGGAAATGTCACTTATGATGAAGCCAGTGCTATCTCCCCTGATGTGGGTGCTGCTTCTGACCATGTCGCCCAGCTCCAGGCGGCTTTGGCGGTTCTTAGTGAAGGTGTGAAGCAATTGCGCCGGGCTATTGATACTATTGCCAACCAGCAAATGGGTGGTGGGGCAGCTACGCCAGGCGGGAGTGCACCTCCTCCCGAGCAGAAGACCGCCTACTACCGAGGCGTACCGGTGAGTGGGAAATCCTCGGCGTTATTTGAGTTGATGCGTGCGCTTGGCCTTCAATGACATCCTTCGGCTGGGACGCAGCCGTTGGGCGTTAACCTCTGCGACGGCGGGGGTGCCCAAGAAGCTGCCGGGCTTTAGCCCGTGCAGAGCGTCACGAGATAGGAATCTGATATGAAAGTCGATTTTTATTCAAAAGATAACAAGCTCCTCAAAGAGAATGTACCGGCGGAGTTTGTTATTATTAAATCAGATTCTGGGGTACCGATTGCCCTAGCTCGCCAGATTACACCGATGCAATTTCTTGTTCATCACGCTGGCGAACCTAACTTTGAGCAGGTCCTCGTAAATCTCGGCATTCCTTTCAATATTACAATCATTCGGCATTCTGCACCTAGCAATCAGGAGGGGAAGAGTCCTTATTTATTGCAAGAAGAACGTAAACTCTTTGTTCCAGAATGATTTATGCTCCAAGGCCCTGCTGGAAAAGTCGCCATTGACCTTACTCTGCCCAAGGCCCTGCGTGATCCTGCTCGCGTTTGGGATTCGAAAACTGCCAAGCAAGTTCTAACAGAACTAGCGGAATCTTATCCGGAAAGATATAAAGAGGTCATTGACCAGCTTCTCCAGCTTTCCCGTGTTGGGGCAACTTATTCCCGAGGCTATTCGTTTGGTCTTGATGATTTACGACCTTCCCCTCTGCGGGATGCCTACGTAAAAGATCTCTATCAGCGGGCCGTCGAACTGATCTATTCCAAGCTGCCCAATCGCCAGGAAGATCAGGATATTATGCCTTTTGTGGAACTAAATAATCAGTATTATGAGAAAATCAAGAAGCAATTAGAGGAAGAGCAGAATCCTATTTATGTCTTGGCGAAGGCCGGTATCCGTGGTAATGAGACCGTTATTAAGAGATTCAAGCATGCCGAGCCTGTTTATATAGATTCCTGGGATAGGCCTATTCCTTATCCTATCTTCAATAACTTCTCTATCGGCATGAGTCCAGCGGAGTACTGGGCTTCGGCCTATGGGAGCAAACGCGGAATCGTTACGACAAAACTCGCTCCAGGTCGGGCTGGGTATCTCTATAAGCAAATGGTCCAAGCGGCGCATAGGCTTATCGTTGTTAAAGAAAAGGGGCCATTTGTGGGAGAGAGGCGTGGCGTTCCTCTCTCTACAGATTCCCCAGATATCCTCGGTTATTGTCTAGCTGAACCAGTTGCAGGTTATAAAGAAGGGACTCCGATTACTAAAGAAGTCCTGGCCCACCTCAAAGATAGGAAGATCAATCAAGTCCTGGTTTATTCGCCAATCGCAGGTGGCCCTCCGGATGGGGTTTATGGGATCCAGGTAGGTTGGCGGGGTGCTGGCATCCCGCGCCCTGGGGATCTGGTTGGACTCTGGGCCGCTCAGGGTATTGGTGAACGGATTTCCCAGTCAAGTGTAGGGAAGAAGCATCAAGGTGTTGTGCGGGGCGGGATTTCAAGCGTCGCCAAGACCGTCGAACAGCTCCTTAATATCCCGAAGAATTTCCCTGGCGGGGCTACTCATGCTACCGTAGAAGGGCGAGTAGATCAAATTAAAGAGGCCCCTGCTGGTGGTTATTATGTCATCATTAAGGGCGTTCAACATTATATCCCTCCTGGAGTTGATGTATTTGTCGCTCCTGGAGATTATGTAGAGGCCGGAGATGTCCTAAGCGGCGGCCTTCCGAATCCTGAGATGCTTCTCAAATATAAGGGCATCGGAGAGGCTAGGAGAATTTTTGCAGAAACCTTCCTTGATGTCTTGCGCGGAGGGGGTCTGGCAGCTCATAGGATTAATACAGAATTGATTGCCAAGGCCCTCTTAAATTATGTGCAATTTACGAAGTTCCATGATGGAAATGTTCCTGGGGATATCGTTAAATATGATACTTTAGAGCATACTTGGAAGCCCCGTGCAGGTTCTAAAGAAGTTCCTCCGGATCAAGCTATTGGGCAATATCTAGAGGTTCCTGTTCTTCACTATACCGTTGGCACTAAGATTACCCGCACGATAGCCAAGCAATTGGCAAATTATAATATAAATAGGGTTGTTGTACATTCTGAGCCACCCCCGTTCATTCCGGTTGCCGTCGCTGCGCGGACCATTCTTCAATATGATCCTTCTTGGTTAGCGCGTTTCTTGGGTGGCTATCAGAAGCGTACTCTTTTGGAAGCGGCTGCTTACGGCGGCGTCTCTGAGAAGTATAAAACGACCAGCTTTGTCCCGGCTCTTGCAGAAGGCGTACAGTTTGGCAAGAAATGGCCAAAAGAAATATTAGAAAATCCTCGCTGATTCATTAAAATGCCAATGCCTCGTGAATCTAGTGTCCGTATTCTCGATCAGATGAAGCGACAGCGGCTTTACCCGACCATTAAACGGGCAGCCGACGACGCCAAAGCCTCTTTCGAAGCCAATTTTTATAAGCTAACTGATACCCTCGTTTCGGAGCATCTTCAGGGTATCGAAAAGTATGATCTTGGCTTCCAACTTATCGACAAGACCAAAGACAACTCGAAGGCCTTTGGTATTCGCGCCTTTCGTCTGAAGACCTTAACCTTTGTGCCATTCTTTTATGATAACGGAAAGGTAACTGGTTACGAACTCTTCTATCTCCCCAAAACGAACCTCTTTATCCCGACAAGCTCCCGTTGGATTACCTACCTAAAGCAGAAAGATACAGCCGATTTTGGGGAACCTTCTGAAGATGAAGATTTTATTGAATTTAGCGGATCGCCTAATCTTCTTCCCTTGCGGCGTCCGATGGCCTTTAAGTCGGCCAGTTGGTTGAAGGCGGCCCAGGAAAAGCGCCCTTATAAGAAGCTCGTACCTTATTTGGTTCATGACCCTGGATGCGCTGGGGCCTTTATTGCCCTTCTCGATAAATATCCTTTCCTTATTGAGAAATGTGCGCAGGTTTATGGAAAGGCCCGTTTGCAGGAGATGGTGAAGGCTGCCCGGGCGGCGATTTCTTCAGTCTCCGAAGCGAATCTTCCTAAAGTTGCCATCCCGGTAGAAATTCAAACAAAACATGCCAAGGTCCGCTTCTACGGGCCATTCGATGATACCTTTGATCTTAAACCTAAAGAGGTTGATATCCTTAAGAAAACTGGCTTTTTTGTAAAAGATGCTAGGGATGAGTCAGAGAAGTCTAAGGTTGTTCCGGCGTTAATGGAGCAGAAACTTAATATTGTTGGCAAGCCGGGCCTTTATACTGTTTTAGATACTGATCTTAAAGAACGGAAAATTATAGTTCTTCCATACGCCACCGACACATCTTACGCACTCGAGCGGCGTTTGAGTGAGGACTTTTTCCCGCAATATCAAGGGAACTGGTTAATCAGAGATATCACTTACGGATTTAAGAACAAATTCTATCGCTACAATGCCAATATTTATTATCTTAAAGAGCATCCTGAAGAATTTCGGGCAGTTATGAAAAAGCTTCCGAAAGTTGATTTTGAGGAGCTTTCGGAAAACATTAGAGAGCGGAATATCCGTCCCAATTCTGATAGCTTAAAGCTTATTATTGACCCTACTAATTGGCATACTTATATTTGTTGGTCGAGTACGGTTATTGTGCCGTCGGAGTGGAATCGAGTTCTTGCTAAGAAGGAATGGAGTAAGACCCTTTTATTTGTTCCTAGGAATGCCCTTCAAGCAACCTATGGCCATGAATCTCCCGATATCTACGCAACTCCGGAACTTATTTTCCACTGGATGAACAAAACCGCGGATTATGTTAAAGTTTACTTTGATCACGGGCAGTTCATTATTAACAAGAAAGCATTTGAGAAGGCTGCTGCGCTTAAGCACCTCATTCTTAATTATGGCGTTTCTGTAAAGGACGGCCTTCGCATTCTTCGGGAGACCCAAATGCACAAGCAAGCGCGCTATTTCATCAAACGCGCCGACAAGGGTCTTCCCCATTATCTTCTTCAATCTGAGCAGCCTGTTGTTGACATGAGTGGGGATGTTAGGGTTGAATTTGCTCCTGGGTATTCGGCGGAGGTGCCCTTTGAAACCGAGCGCTGGATTCCTGGCCTTAAGCGACCGCAACCGCTTGTTAACATTATGCAACCCCCTCCTGAGAAGATCTTTAACACACTCAATCGCCTTTCTCAGGCCAATGAAGGGGATGTTTTTGATCTTGGCTTACTTGTTAGTTTGATTCATAGTACTCGGAGTGCTGATGTCGTTGATTCTTTGGTGCCTCAGATTTTGAAAGGCCTTGATGGTTTAGGAAGAGTGCTATTTGTTCTTTATCGGCATAAGGACAAACTCAAAGAATCTTACGGAAATGATGACTATAACCGAATTGTTGACGAAGTTCGCACTAGTTTTGAGCAGCTTGGTGAATGCATTATGGACCTCGTTCAAGACAAGATTGAGCCTTATGTTCGAGGTCTTGAAAGCATAGAAACCGACGTTGACTTGGATTGATTTGAGGAAGCCTTTATGCGTGCATTTTATAAACTTCGCTATTATACCTTATTTAATAATCAGATTACGATTCCTGCTGGTTCTACGGCTAAGGTTGTTACTGTTACCAATGTTCCGCCGATGGGGCTTGTTCATAAGGTTGTAGGGCAGCAGACGGCAGGTGCGAGTGTCGCCTTTAATATTGATCTTTTAGATTTCGATCCTACTGCCCCTACGACTCCCCATCCTGATTTAAGCAAGATTATTAATACTGTGACCGCCACAGCTGGAAATACTGCTAGTTTTAGTAGTGATCACGGCGTTCCTTTTGTACTTCCCGATAAGAAGCTTTATATTCGCGTTTGGCTTAATAGTGCCCAAGGTGCTGATGTTTCCTTTGATTTAGCGGTTGTTCTTGCGACGAATGATTAGTTAATTCTTTAATACTGCGATAAACATTTTGGTATTGGGGCTGCAATCCCTGGGTATCAACCCCTAGAATCCCACGACTTTAGTCGTGGGAGCAGTCACATGAACAAGGAATTTGCGAACTTCAAATGAACAAGGAATTTGCGAACTTCAAATACACAAAAGATAAGCTTGAAGCGTTGCACTCGCTGCATCCGAATTCCCCTACGCGCTTTCCTGATTGGCGGGTGCGGCTAGTGCAATACGCTATCGGTAGAGGTTCGCTCAAAGGGCTCCGCCTTGACGCCATCGCTAAGCGCTATTATAAATACGAACTCGCCAAGCAGCAAGCTAACACCAATCCTGATCTTCTTCTTACAACCTTTCATCGCTTCTGGGAAAAGGACCGCGCCCTTAGCGAAGCCATTGCCATTGGAGAGAATCTTTTAAATCCTAACCTCGCTCTTAATCTCCAATGCTTCACCCTCGCCAAGGCCCCTGTTGAATATATTGTTGCTAATTTTAATATTAGCTCTCAAGGATATCAATATTATCTTGCCCTTTACTTTGATATCCTAGATCGGATTGATTCCCTCTCTTATATTCTTAACTTCGCTATCTTCCAAGACGGCAACTTTGATCTTACTGTTCATTCCAATCGCGCCCGCTTTCTCTCTTACTTTGGAGGTCTAGAAGCTGCCAAATATTGCTGCTATAGAACCGCTCCTAACCTCTTTACTTATTCTGACGGCAAACCTACGGAAGCTACCACCAAGGAACTTTTAACTCTTGCCTCTCACAATATTGCCGAACGCATTTACGCCCTTACTAGCTCCAATACTGACTTTGATGCTTCTGAATTAGCTACCCTTTACAAAACCCTTAAAGAGTCAGCGAATAAATCTGCTACTTCTTCCGAGGCTTCCGATACAACCCAGGAATTACTCAAGCTCGTACAATGGAATCTTAAACTTCGGGATGATGCTACCTCCGTCCAGCAAGATATTTCTCAGTCTAAAGCCTTAACAGAGCAGGTTTATAATCGAGATGAGTGCTAAAAAAGTGACTCAAAAAGAACACATAAAAGAATCTACCGTCGAATTACTCACTAGAGCCGCTGCCCAGGCTGAACAGGATATAGCTTCTGGCGTAGATCCCAAAACAGCCTTTCTTAAAGCTGCTACTACTTATAATCTTACTCCTGAGCAGACCAAACTTATCGTGCGCGGTTGGAACATCACTAACTTTGATGATCACTTCCGTAGTGCTAAGCTCGCCTCTCAGCGTGCTTCTGATATCCCGGTTCTTCACTTCGATGAATTAGCTCCTACCCTTACTAAGATGGCTAATGATCCTCTTAATCTTGATTCTTTGACCAAGCAAGCCTCCCCTAATCAAATTTGGCCTGGTTATCTTGAACCCCCTAAATTTACTACCCCTCTTCCTAAGCACCTCAAGGATTCCATTCAGGCCGAAATTACCTCTCTTAAGTATGAAGATCTTAATCACCAAATTCATGCATTCACTAAGCAATCCTCTCAAGAGCAATATCAACTCCAAGAATTTTGCAAAAAAGCCGCTGATGCTTTTACTGCCCTCTGTACTGAATTTTATACTAAAAAAGCTCAACTTATTAGAATCCTCGAAACATCTCAAGTCCCTGATGATATTTTAGAGGCCAATCTTCGAGTTACTGATAAGTTGGCCTATAAACTCCTTCAATCTCTAAAGCCTCAATATTCTACTAAACGCGCCGCAATTGTTCATCCTATATATACTTACGACGCATCTAAAGAGCCTTATCGCTCCCTCCATGAATGCAGTAAGCTCATGAAGGAGATTAATGATAAGGCCATTCTCCTTAACTCTCTTAAGCAGCATTATTACTACGGCAAAGACCTAGAAAAGAAAGCCTCAATTCGCCAAGAGCAGGCCTTTGAATCTATTGAGCTCTTCCCCCTGTCAGGTGGTTCTTATCGTTCCGTTCATAAGCATATTAAATCTGGCGGAGTTATCTTTACAGAGGAGGATATACAAAATTTTTTTCCCCAAACTTCTTCTAGGTATGAATCTCCGTCTTTAGAGGATGAAGAAAATCCCTCTAGCAATACTCCTACCTCCGGTACCCTCAAGAAGTCTGACACTATTAAGCCCCCCAAGCATTTAGTCTTCTCTAATAATGTCGAAGTAATAGATGAGGATATTGAATCTTCTGAGAATTACAAGGTGGCTATGGATATACCTGTTTATGGTAAAGATAATCCGGAGGATATAGAGAAACCTAGTTATGGTACCTCCTCCTCTAACGAAGCTCAAGAGGATAAAGCTTCCCCTTTTGATCCTTTTGTTACTACGGTTCTTCCTCCTACATATCCTGAAGGCTTTAATTTTCCTACATCTCCTCAAGGTAAAGGGAACAAAGGCCCTAATGATAAGTCTAACAAGAATAAAGGCCCTAAGGATAAGTCTAACAAGAATAAAGGCCCTAATCAGAAATCAGATACAGACCCTAATCAGAAAAACCCACCTCAAAAACCTAACAATCAGAAGCAACCAGATACAGACCCTAATCAGAACAAGCCACCTCGAAAACCTACTAATGATTTAGAAAAGATAAAAGAGGAACTTACCAAATTAAAGCAGCAATTAAAAGAGTACAAAGGAAATAAGCCTCCCGAAGATAAGTCCTCTGGCGAAAAGAAAATCCCCCTAGGAGATGTCGTATGGGAGCAGATTGAAGATTTAATGGCCTGTCAGGAAAGTAAAAGTAAAGAGGAATATTCCCCTGAGGCCATTAAACAGGAATTATTTAAAAATTTCCCGGAAGAAGAGATTAAGAGCATTAATTTTCATATAGATCAATTTAGTGTTGCGCTTTCTGCAATTTTAAATGATCCTATCTTAGCTGATTATCCTGCTGATGAGGTTATTGAGGCAGTAGGTGCTATTGGTCAATTCGCACCTAATTTACTCGATGTACCTCAAATGATGGCTATAGTTGTTAGGAAGTACTTAGATCAGAATAAGCTCTTAGATATCCAGGATATTGTTAATCTGATTAGACTAGGCGTCAAGACATCTGAAAAGGTTATCTAGACCATGAGCAATATTTACTATGATAATGTTAAAGGTAACCTGAGTTTCCTTTATGATGATGCCGCGGATACCATTTCGAATGCCGCTCAGAATGCCTTAGAAACCTTTGGCATTATTGATAAGCAGATTCTTGATAACGATGCAAGTAGGGCAGCCTTTCAGCAGACCTACGCCGAGGCCAAAGGCACTCTTGGCGCATTTCTCGATGAAACAGGGGCCCGCCTTAAACAGATTACCGATCCCCAGCAACTCAGTGAATGGAAGCAGAATCTCTCAGAAGTCCCAGGCTTTACCAGGGCCCAATATGGAGCCCTCCTCGGTGCCGGAACAATAGGCTTAAAAAGGGCCCTCGAAGGTAAAGACCTCAAAGAAGTAACAAACGGCTTGATTACTGGGGCGGTGCTAGGCGGAGCCGGTGGTTATTTTCTGCCTAAAATCCTAGATGCCGTTATTTCCGCTCAAGGTGCTAAAGTTGCAAGGTTAAAAGATATGAATCGAAAAAGAATAAATATCAAGAAAGCAGAAGAAGAGGGAAAAGAAAAAGAAGCCCCTCAAGCTGTCCCTGCGGCAGGTCTACCTCAATTAGCAAGCGTTCCAGCAACGGCAGCAGAACCATTCTCTTTCGGGGTTATGGATCCGGAACTTGCTAGCCATCATTCTTATAACTATATCTATAGCCCCACTAACTATGAACGGGCCTACCGCCAATATTACCAGAGGCGCTCCCAATATCCGGCTATTCTTGACGCTATGAAGAGCCAAGCGGGAAGAGGCGGAGATGCCCGAACTGCATTACTTCTGGGAATTCTTAATTTCATTGCTAATAATTTTCCCCAACTTTATGAGGCCGCATTGAATTTCTTTGGGTTAAGCGGGCAAGAGAAGGCAGGGAGCTATATGAAGCAAATACCACCTATTCCACCGCACCTCTACATGCATTTAGGCCATATAAAGCAAGCTAATCCTCTTGCTATTGGTGCGACCATTGGAAGGTTTATCGCCACAATAGCTACACTTTTAGGTCTCGTAGGTACGGGATATATGGTAGGTGCTGCTGGGTCTTCTGCTAAAGATGCAAGAATTGAGCAACTAGAAAAAGAAATTGCTGAATTGAAGACCAAGCAGGCTCCTGTAAGCATTAATCTTTCTAGCCTTGGGGCCCCTGATGCCGTTACTAAGGCCTTAGG
>Ga0209508_1002310_pt1 | contig 12828 bp, 17 predicted proteins | sample AD_UKC129_MetaG_FD_184427 | JGI IMG/M metagenome (GOLD analysis project Ga0209508, IMG submission 184427) | Active sludge microbial communities of municipal wastewater-treating anaerobic digesters from Canada - AD_UKC129_MetaG (SPAdes) (version 2) | ecosystem: Engineered > Bioreactor > Anaerobic... | reverse complement strand
ACTGTAAAATTATATGTAGATAATGATTATTTAGATGGAACTAAAGAAGAAACAGAGGTAATACTGCAGAAGACAGGCGAAAATACAATGACAATTAAAAGCGAGGTTTCAGAACTAAGAGTTTCAAGAAAATAAAGTATAATCAGGAGGGATACTTATATGCCAGAAGAAAATAATGAAATAAAAGAAACAAAGAGAAACTGGAAATCAAAAAAATTATTAATTCTATCGTTATGTCTTATTATAGCAGTAATTTTGTCTGTTGTTCTTTGCATCTATATAAAAGATCCATACCGTATAAATGGGATGTGGTATTATACAGATGAAGAAAATACGACAAATTATGTGATAAATATTTCAGACGAAGAATTAAAAATCGGGGTCATGTATTCTGAATATGAAAGTATTTCAAAAATAGAAAAGAAAGAAATATTACCAGATAAAAGCATAAAATTATATCTAGATGTGGATTTTCTGGACGGATTGCCTACAGAAAAAAGAATAGTAACTTTAAAAAAAACTGGAATTAATAACATGACACTCCAAAGTGATTTTTTAAATATTAATATAACGAAAAAAAGACCATAATTTTAATGAGAATGGCTTAATTAAGCCATTTTTTATTGTTTTTTTAAGGCATTATTGACATAACATGTTTTTATATTGTATAATATTTATATAAAGAGAAAATATTTATATAAAAAAAATACATAAAGGATAAAAAAGGAGGACACAAATGCAGCATAAAAACTTAAAGTTTTTTGATAAAATTGATAAAATATATCCAGATGGATATGTCAATGGTTTAAAGGAGAGGGCGCCGAGGGTTTATGAAGAGGCTAAACTATTGGCAAGGGATGAAGATTTGACTTTAAAAGACTTCTTTCTCCAAAATGGATATATTTTTTCAAGAAATACAAAGAAGAAAATACATTCAAAGGATAAGGAAGATCTCTTGTTACTTTATCCAAATGGTAAAGTAAAAAATTTGTATAAAAAAGATGTAAAACTTTATTATAGAATATTGCATCATGCAAGATCTGAATTCATGAACATAAAGGATTACCTTAAAAAACTTGGATTTGAGTATGCGTTATTTAAGGATGACACAATTGAAAAAGAAATTTCAGAAAGACTTAAGGAACTTTATCCGAACAAAAAGGTATTAAAGCTTGCGGCAACAGATCCGAAACTATACAGTAAAATATACAAGGTAGCTAAAAAGAAAGATATGAATATATATAAATATATAAAAAAGCTTGGCTATAAGGTCATAGAATAGAAAAGCGACCCAACTTGTATAAAGGGTCGCCCTTTTATTTTTCTTCAACAAAATCATCAATAAAATAACCTCCTATGTTTTCAACCAGGATTCCATCATTTGTAATTGATTTTATCCCATCCCCTGTAAGAAGGAAATTTTCAAAATAGCCAGTTCTTGTAATGCGCAAATGTTCATCTTCTATATATGATGTTCCTGATACAAGCATATTATTTTCAAATGCCCCATTGTTTTTAACAAGTAAGTTTTTCTCTTTATCTTCATAGATAAACGTTCCTTCAATAAAATTCCCGTTTTTAAAAGTCCCTTCTATAGTTATATTAATTCCATTTTCTTCGTCTTTTATATTTATTAAACCGCTTCCATCTGGAAGACCATCTTCCGACACAGTTCCAGTATAAACTACATCCCCGTATTTACTTGTTCCTAACTTCTGGGCATATACCATATTAAGCGGTTTTTCCTCGTCCTTCTCAGTAGTGGATAAGATAATTATCAATATACTGGCAAAAATAATCGCTACTCCTCCTATAATAAATTTTCCATAGGGCAGGTTATATATATTTGATACCACTTGTTTTATTTTTGTTATTGCATTTTTTATTTTTTCATTCATATTAACAACTCCTTATAATCTTTTGTATCGCTGGACAAAAGTATTTTCCTTTTCAATATTTATATCTTCCATTGATGAAGAAGAATAGATATCAAGTTCATCTTCATGGCATTTATCACATATAATTTTATCTTCCTGAATTGGTCTTCTACAATTTGCGCATACATGTTTCGACTTATTTTTATTAATTGCTTCCATTATCGCGTTTTTCGACAGGCTAATTTCAAAATGCTGGTTCTTTATATGGATTTCTCCGTTTGTAAAATACAAATAAACTAAAAAGGCTATCAATAATAGGAAAAAAAACACGCCAACCACTCCCTGCACAAATAATAATATTATTCTTTTAATATTATTCTTTATTATTTTTGTTTATTCACCAATTGATGCGGGATTAAGAACAAAAAAAGTGGTATGGAAACCACTCTTTTAAACAGCTTTTGCGATAGAGTTCTGAGCATTTATTATATCGTCGATAAATTATTCATATTGCATTATATAATAAATAATGTAAAAAAAATAAAAAAAGTCATCCACTTTATTTTGTGGATGATACCTTTTATATTTTTATATTCTTCTTTAAAGATAAACATTTATCTTTAATCAAATCCAACCTGCTTCCAGAAATTAATTTCAATATTTTTCTTGAGCAAATAAGTGCAGTTTCAGCATCATACCTGACACTAAAATTATTTATGTTTATTTTGTGCTTTTCTGAAATATCTTTGATTTCCTGTATTTCTAATGAATAATTTAAATTTTGGGAAAAAAGAAATGATATTGTTTTTTTATATGTTTCTTCTGTGTTAAATTCATCCGTAATCGCAAAAATGTATTCAAATTTCTTTTCATTAAGCTTTTGTATTTTTTCAGCGTCATTTTTTGCATCAAGTTTTTCTTCTTCTTTAAAAATTTCCTTCAGGTTTTTTAATTCTTCCGTATATTTATTCCAGTTTATATTTGAAAATTCCTGGGAAATAACCACTTTTTTGATATCTTCCTTTAGAGTATCTAAACAATCGATTTCTAGCGGCACATGTATATTCTTCGCAAGAAACATCTTTCTTGCTTTTTCAGCTATTATAATATAATCTATAAATCCATTTTGTTTCGCTTTCTTCATTTTTGAACAAAGCATTTCTGCGAACGGATTTTGACTGAACATATTATTACCCCCTTACGTCTGATTTTTTTATCGGAAATTAGCGAAATAATATGTTCCATTCGTGTTTTTTATAAAATCCATGGCTATTCCTTTTCTATTTACAGTATCATATTCTACATAAATTCTGCTGTCAGTAACTAATGGATAAAATTTGAATGTTTTTATATCTTTACCAATAAAGTTATCATATTGTTTTTTTGTATATTCATAAATCCTGTATCATGCAATTTTTTCAAAAGATTCAATATCTCCCTTTGTAAGACATAGCATACTATATTTCATCATTCCTATAATACTTCTTGTATTAATATAATTTTCTGGATTTTCTATTCTATTTTCATGTTCTATCTCTAGAATGTCTTCATATGTGAAATTTTTCATCTTCTGCAATTCATTATAAAATGTTTTTTCTGTGTTATCAAAAACAAAATTCTTATTTTCAATTACTTCACTTTTCGAAACATTAGGTTCGTAAACAACAAAAGATTTTTCTGAAAAGATATTTTTAATGTCCTTTATATTATTATTGTCTTCTTCTATATATTCATTATTCTTATCATTATTACCATAATTACGATCGATTTCAAGCTGCTCGTCATTGTTTTCATTTTCTTCTGATGCATCATTTGATTGATATGTTACAACCCTGCTTACTGAATAAGAATATGTTCTGTTATATATACAATAAATCAATGTGTAAAACGCAATACAAATAACAATTAATGCAAATATAATTACGGTATAAAAAACTATTTTTTCAAGTTTGTTCAATTATACCCCCCCTGATATACCCCCCCTGAAATATCATTTGTTTATCACAATATTATTCTGTCTTAACAAAAATTATAAAACTGCGTGCGAATGTCTTATCATATTTATATATAATGTCATTTCTTTTTTTTGTGATATATGATATAATAAAAATGTTGAATTAATACCTCCAGGTGAATATAATAATGTAAACAATAAAAAATAAAAAGGTAAGATATTAAAAGGAGGGTATTATGAAGATCAGAGAAGACTTCGTAACAAACAGCAGTTCAAGCAGCTTTGTCATCATAGGCAAGGATGTTTCCTTTGATGACATCGATTTGACACAAGGGCATTATATAATAGTTGGAAAATACCTGTGGGATGGGTATGACATAATTGATGCAACCATGCCAATATTAAATTATATAAAAAATAAGAAAATGGAAGACAAGTTTTCATACATGAAAGAGTTTATAGAAGGGGAATGCGGTACATCTTTTTCATTGAAAAAGTTAAAGGAATTTGTTGACAAAACAGCTAAAGAAGATGATGAAATTACTAAAGAAGATGATGAAATTACCGTTAATATATTCGACATCGACTACCACAGCACAACTACATTGGCTGAATTCATCGAAAGGTATGTAGAAGAAGGCGATGACTGGTAAACAGGTCTGAAGTGTGCAAATATATGAAAATAAGAATTGATTTCATAACTAATTCATATTCTTTCCCGAAAGATTTATCTAACATCACCAAGAATACTCCCACCTCTTTAGGTGGGAGATGAATTGCGAACATAGTCTTTTAACAAAGGTATTCCCAGAGCAATACAACTTGCGAGGGATAATGGGTGTTTGAACCACCCTTTGAGAATAAGGGTTGCATAACCAAACTTCTCAAGAATCTCCACCTTCTGTAAGGTGGGGAGGTTCAAGTTCATGTAAAACTTTTAAAGATGTGATCGAAAAATACGGGAATGAAATTGATCCCCTGTTTTAAACAAACGGGGGATTTTTTTTTATTAAACTGTATTTTTGTTGTTTTTAATGATTTCCTGTGATAATATAAAATTATAAAAAACGTATAAAAAGGGGGATTTGTTTTTGTGAGCAAAGTAAAAGAAAATTTTCTATATATATTGGTTATTTCTTTTGCAATTCTTATAGGAATAACCCTGACTATTTACCAGGTTGTTGATTATGATTTCTGGTGGCACGTGAAAACAGGAGAATATATATTAAATATAAAACAAATTCCATATACCGACATATTTTCCTGGTATGGTATTCAAAACAATTTAAAATGGATTGCCCATGAATGGTTAAGTGATGTTATTTTTGCATTATTAAACAATATAACTTATTCAAAAGCTTTTATATTTTTCCCTCCATTAATGTTTATGCTTGTATTTTTCTTTTCATTAAAGGATTCCAGGGAAAAAATAAAAGAGAGTCCATATATTTGTCTGATATGGATTATTATATACACAATAACAGTAGCATGTTTTTCTTCACATAGACCTATGATGTTCAGCTTATTATTCTTTTCATTAACTATTTATATTGTAAACAAGCATCTGAATTCAGATACAAAGATTATTTGGTTTTTACCGTTTATTTCAACCCTTTGGGTTAACCTGCACGGCGGTTCGTCAAGTTTACTTTTTGTTGTTATAATAATGTCTATTATTTGCAATTTGTTTAATTTTAAATATGCAAAAATAATTTCACAAAAAACAGAAAAAAAGAAAATAACTACTTTATTATCAGTCCTTATAGCTTCTATTTTATCATCTCTTATAAATCCCTATACTTATAAGATTTTATTATATCCCGCATCGAACATGCTTGATACGACAATGATTGAAAATATTACAGAATGGCAAAGTCCAAATTTCCATAACCCGCTTGGGATAATTATTTTTATTTGCCTTGTTTTTGTTTTTTGCTGTCTTATAATTACAAAAAAAGATATAAAAATATTTGATTTACTTACTATTGTAGCATTTGCATATTTAAGCCTTAAGTCAGCAAGGCTTGCCCCTTATTTTGCAATAGCAGCCAACCCTGTTGTGATAAAATATATTGAACCTCTGGATTTAAGTAAAATTAAATTTATTAAATATATAAAAAATATAACTAACAACATTCTTGTTATCATGATAATTTCATTACTTTTTATATCTGTTTTTAACATTGCCCAAATATGGAGTAAGCCTTTAAATCCAGAAAAGAATTTTCCTGTTGACGCTATTCCAGTTATAGAAAAATATGCTCCGAAAAAAATGTTGAATGAATATGACTGGGGCGGTTTTTTAATTTGGGAATTGCATGATAAAGGAATAAATGTTTTTATAGATGGTCGGGCTGATATTTTTTCAAAGGTTACAATGAAGGATTATGTAAATATTCTAAAGATGAAAGAAAATTATGAAGAACTTATTGACAAATATGATTTTGATGCTATTTTCCTGTCAAAAAACCAACCTTTGACAAAAGTTGTTGCTTTTTCAAAGGATTGGAAAAAAGTTTACGAAGATAATTTATCGATATTTTTTATAAAAGAAGGGGAGGGGGTTAAATGATAAAAAAATACATTTCTGTGATTGTTCCGTGTTATAATGAAGAAAGGTATATAAAACAAAATATTGAAAAACTTTACATGTATCTGTCGGAGAACTTTGAAAAGTTTGAAATAATTGCAGTAAACGATGGCAGTAAGGACAACACTCTGGAAGAATTAAAAAATATAAAATATCCTGAAAGTGTTTATAAAATACTGGACAACGGAATAAACCGCGGAAAAGGATATTCTGTAAAAAGGGGGATACTATCGGCGTCTGGGGATATTGTTTGTTTTACTGATGCGGATCTTTCAACCCCAGTTGAAGAAATCGGTGTTGCTGCAAAGCTGATAGAAGATGCGGATATAGTTATTGGTTCCAGAAGAGGGAGTAATTCAAGGGTTGAAAAAGATCAGCCGCTATATAGAAAGATTATTGGGAAAATTTTTTCATATATCAGAAATATAATAACTAATTTACCATTTGAAGATACTCAGTGTGGTTTTAAATGTTTCACAAAACAAAGCGCAAACGACATCTTTCCAAGGCAGACAATAGACAGGTTTGCATTTGATGTTGAAATACTTTATATTGCACGGAAACTTGGGTATACGATAAAATCATTTCCTGTAAAATGGGTAAATGATGAAGTTTCAAGTGTCAATATTGTAAGAGATTCAATAGTTATGTTCATGGATTTACTGAAAATAAGAAAAAAGCATGCTAAATTGGATATTACAGACAGGAGGGTATAAATATGAGGTGGTTATATCTTTTTTCATCAGTTTTATTAGGTGTTTGTGGGCAGCTGTCAATGAAGAAGGGTGTTTCGTTATTGCCAGAAGTAAGTGTAACATCTGTACCTTCCATACTTAAAACAATTTTTCAGCCTTATGTTTTTTGCGGACTTGTGTTATACGGAATAAGCGCTGTGATTTGGCTGTACGTAATATCAAAATTCCCTTTAAGCGTCGCTTATCCAATGTTAAGCATGGGGTATGTTTTAGTAATGGTTTTATCCTGTATTCTGTTTAAAGAACCGTTAACTGTTATAAAGATAGTTGGAGCCTTATGTATTTGTTTTGGTGTATTTTTAATAAGCAGATAAAAAAAGAACGGGCAAATTTATCCGTTCTTTTTTAAATGTTTTCGATCTGCCAGTCAATTGGTTCCATATTGTTTTTTATCAGGAAGTTATTTGTCTTCGAAAATGGTCTGCTGCCGAAAAAGCCATGATAAGCTGATAATGGGCTTGGATGAGCAGATTCAATGATTAAATGTTTTTTATTTGTAATTAGTAATTTCTTGGATCTTGCATTAGCCCCCCAAAGAATAAATACAACTGGGGTTTCTTTGTTATTAAGGGTTTCTATTATTTTATCAGTAAGAAATTCCCATCCTTTCCCTTTATGTGAATTTGGTTTTCCAGCTTCAACAGTCAGGCATGCATTCAACAGCAGAACACCCTGGTCAGCCCATTTTTTAAGATAACCGTTATTTGGAATGTAGCATCCAAGGTCATCATGCAATTCCTTATAAATATTTTGCAGTGATTTTGGAATTTGTACGCCTTTCTGAACAGAAAAACTTAAACCATGTGCCTGATTGGGACCAATATAAGGATCTTGTCCAAGAATGACTACTTTTGTTTTTTCATATGGTGTAAAGTTGAGTGCAGCAAAAATATTTTCTTTTTGAGGATATATCGTTTTTGTTTCATATTCTTTTCTCAGAAATTCCATAAGCAATTTATAATAGTCTTTCTTAAATTCTGGTCGCAATATATCTTTCCAATCGGAAAAAAGTACCCTCATATATCATCCATCCTTTAATATTGTATTTTATTATATTATACAATTGAATTGCCCAAAAATCAATTAAACAAAAAATAAAGAAATAAGAAAAAGCAAAGTTAAAGCCCCATAATTGATGGGGCTTTTTTATTTTGCATTTGAAACAGCCAGTTGTTCTATAATCCATACTTTTGAAACAAGATCGCTAAATGGAATAGCTTCCACATAGTTTTTAAATTTTACATTGAAAAAATTTGGATATACTCCTACAATTTGTCCTGTTTTTTTTACTGGAATAAGTTTTCCACGTTTATACAAAGTTATTTGTTTTGAATTTAATGATTCGATTAATTTTCTGTATTTTTCAACCTGATTGTTCATTTTTTATCACCCCTACAAGAGTGTATCCAGTTAATTTTAATTTATACATTTTTTTACCGATAAATAAAATAGTAAAAGAAATAAAAAATGAAAAGGGGAGAAATTTTAAATAAAGAAATTTTTCAATAAAAAACGTCTAAATAACATATTTTAAAATCAATAAAAATATAGTATAATATAAGATAATACAAAATAAATAAACTGGCAGGTAAAAAAAAGGAGATGGACCATGAAAGATTATTCAACACTTGCAGAATTTATTAAAGATTTAAAAATCCATGGTTTCGGAGAAAAAAGAGCTAAAAATCTGGCGAATAAAGTTAAAAATATACAAACACTTCGATATCATATAGAGCTTGGGACAATAGATCAGATTCTGCTTGATACGCCAGATATCGGCGAAGTTACAAAAAATGAAGCAATCAAGAAATTAAAAGATATTGAAACTCTTCTTCTTATGGAAGAATTAGAACAACAAGGATGTAAACTTTTTGAAGACGAAACGTATTATGAATTGGAAGATATTATAGATCCAAGCAAGCTGAAAGTTTTGAAAGAAGACGTTAAAATGCGAAAAGAGAAATTTGAAATAATTGAAGACGATCAAATAAAAGGCAAAAATTTCGTCATTACTGGGACTTTGTCAAAGACGAGAGACTACTTTGTTAGTCTGATAATAGGTGAAGGCGGAAATGTATCAAATTCAGTATCCTCAAAGACTGATTACCTGATAGCCAGCAATGTTGACGGAGAAGGAACTACAAAATGGAAAAAGGCAAAAGCTATCGGAACAAAGATAATTGATGAAGAGGAATTCTGGAAGATGTACCTAATACAGAATTTCCTTAAAACAGCGGTAAAAGAAGATAATTGATGAAGATAACTTCTGGAAGGTGTACAGGAAGTCTAAGGGACCAAAAGCTCAATACTAGGCTTTAAAAAAAGAGGGTTTATCAACTACCCTCTTTTTTTATAAAAAATATAAAAAATTCCTTTATAAGGGAATATGTTAAATTTATGCTTGAAAATGAAAAATATTATTCGTTTTGCAGGATATCAAGAAACAGCAATATATATCATCAAACTGCGCACCATTTAGCCAGAGAAATGATAGATATTGAAAATATGGCATAATTTTAGTCGTATTTATTTCTATCAGGTAGACATAATAAGTCTGTACAATAAATTCATGACGGGAGTGATCCTTGTTATGGCTAACAATGCAAAGGATGCTCTTCAGAGGATGAAAATGGAAGTAGCATCTGAAGTAGGAGTTAACCTTAAGAACGGCTATAATGGTGATATTTCAGCGCGTGATGCTGGAAAGATTGGCGGAAACATGGTTAAAAAGCTTATACAGATAGCTGAAAACCAGCTTTTCAATGGAAGATAAAAAACAACAAGTCCCAAATTGGGACTTGTTTTATTATTTAAGGTTTTTTCCAGAAAGGATTTTGGCAATTTCTGAATCACCAGGCAGTATGACTGTTTTTTCACCCTTCATTGAATTCTTCAAAGCGTCCAAAGCTCTTACAAACCTGTAAAATTCTGCCTTGTCTTCTCCTGTGTATGATTCAGCTATTATTCTCATATATTCGCTTTCTCCTTCTGCTTTTAGCTGTTCTGCTTGAGCTTTTGCTTCCGAAAGAATGATTCCTTTTTGCTTATCAACTTCGTTCCTTATTTTCTGTGCTTCATTTTCACCTTCTGCTCTATATCTTTCTGCTATTTGCTTCCTTTCGGAAATCATTCTGTTATATACAGCCTGTTCATTTTCAACAGGCAAATCAAGCCTTTTTATTTTTACATCTTTTATTTCAACACCGTATACGGAAAGTTGTTTTTTTACTTCTTCCATTATTTTGGTGTTCAATTCACCGCGAGGTCGCCTGATTGTTTCATTTTCTGTTTCGCCATCTTCATCTGAATGAAGGATTGTTTCGCTTTCACTGATTAATTCTGCTTGTTCAATTGTACCGATAAGATTCTTTGAAACACTATAAACAGCAGCATCTATTCTTTCCTCCATTTCACTTATACGACCAATTGTTCTTATAAACGTTAAAGGATCATTGATCCGCCATACTACAAATATATCAACAACCATTGCTTTCTTATCTGATGTCAGAACATCAGATTGCGGAACGTCGTAAAATTGATAATCCTTCGGGATATACTGAATTGAGTCAACAAATGGCGTTTTAAATGCAAGCCCTGCAGTATCTTTTACATTTACGACCTTGGAAAACCTTTTTACACACGCATATTGATTTTCCGCAACCGTATATGTTGAGAAAAGGAAAAGCAATAATGCTGCAATTACAAGAATAGGAATTATAACTTTCAATACTTTCATATGTTCTTTCCCCCTGACTTAAATTAATTTATCGGCTTTAATGGCAGCAATTTATTTAAACTGCCATCAGAATCGATATATACTTCTATATCTGGCAATACTTCCTCCAACATTTCGTAATACATTCTTGCCTTGGTAATATCTTTGTTTTTCACGTATTCATTATACATTTCATTGAAGCGGGCAACTTGTCCTTTTGCTTCGTTTATGCGCATTTCCTTGTAAGACTCGGCGTTGCGGATAATCTTGTCGGCTTCTGCCTGAGCTTTTGGAAGTTCTGAATTCTTATACCTGTTTGCTTCATTTATTGAGGTTTCCTTTTGCTGCTTTGCTGTCTCGACCTCCTCTATTGCCGCTTTTACTTCAAATGTTGGAGGTTCAGCATCCTGGATTTTAATGTCAAGGATTTGTATTCCTATGTCATACTTCTTTAAATCTTCTATTGCCAATTCTTTTATTGCTGCCTGAATTTGCGATTTCCCTGTGGTCAAGACACTATCCACACGAGATACGCCTACAATCGATCTTGCAGCTGCCTGAATAATATCCTTTAATATCATTTCAGGATCTCTTGCTTTATAGAGGTATTTTATTGGATCTGAAATCTTCCACTCACAAAAGAAATCAACATTTACTATATTATAGTCACCAGTAATCATCTTTGCTTCTGATGGAATTGTTATACAATCAACTCCACCATCTTTTACTTCTTCTTCCCTATAACCAAGCAATAATTTTTGCGTCCTGTTGACTTCTACTTTTTTAATTTTTTGGATTGGATACGGCAGCTTGAAGTGTAACCCCGCTCCAACCACACTTGTAGGTTTTCCAAAGGTGATAACTACTGCCTGTTCTGTTTCACCAACGGAATACCATGCGCTGAAAATAATAATAAGCACAACAATACAAGCTATTCCAAGTAGACCTAAAGAAACTATTTTTTTAGACCCCATGTAATCGTACATTTTGTATAATTCTCCCCTTTACATATTTTCTTCCATTTTTTTGCAAAAAATCATTTTTGCATCAAATATTATACTATAAAGCAAAAACAAAAACAACTATTTTTTTTCGTGAAAATTTAATATAAAAAAAGTGAAGCCTCCCCCACTTAACCTTGCGGTTTGAAGTGGGGGCTTCTTGTTTCAGCCATCGTGCCTGAAAACAGGTCTTATACGATGTCCACAAGCGTAACTTCGGGGGCTTCCCTCCCTACAATTCATCTCCCTCCTTCACTTCGTTTAGAGGAGGGAGATTTGACATGACAGACGTGATATTTAGTTAAGAGATCAACAGACGAGCAATCCCAGAAATGACGCAGTTCAAAAGATGTGTTTTAGGAATTCTTGTAGGCTTCAAGAACAGCATCCGAAATTTCTTTTGCCAGATCCCTCTTAATCGGGAAAGCAGTATTTCTGAACTTATCCTTATTAGTCCTCTTCGACGGCATCGAAACAAAGAGTCCCTTTTTACCTTCTACAACTCTCAAGCCATCAACAACAAAAGAATCATCGAGAGTAATGGATGCAAAAGCCTTCAAATTTTTTACTTCATATTTTGTGATTCTAACTTCAGTTACCTTCATGAAAACAACACTCCTTTCAAAAATTTCTTATGATATTTTGAGTTACGATATAATATAGTTGGTTACATTTCAATTTATAATTGAAATGTGTTTTATATTTTTTATTTCTTTTACCGATTTGACATAATCAATATAACATAATATTTTTTCTATTTCAAGTAAGAAATGTTTTATCCCCGCGAAACCCCTTTATTTACTGGTATTTCGGATATGTCTTATAACAAAAAAATTTAACACTCAAATAATAATTGAATTGTAAATGGTTCATATTTTACTATTTTAGCCTTCTTGTTTTTCAGCAATTTTCTTGCCTTAGCAGGCTTGCAAGGCA
>Ga0209508_1002308_pt1 | contig 12831 bp, 12 predicted proteins | sample AD_UKC129_MetaG_FD_184427 | JGI IMG/M metagenome (GOLD analysis project Ga0209508, IMG submission 184427) | Active sludge microbial communities of municipal wastewater-treating anaerobic digesters from Canada - AD_UKC129_MetaG (SPAdes) (version 2) | ecosystem: Engineered > Bioreactor > Anaerobic... | reverse complement strand
AAATCCATTGTATTGTGGATAAGTCTAAAATTATCAATTTGATAATTTTTAGTCTTGTCTAACTTTTGATAATTTTCATTGCTTGTCTATAACCATTGTGCAAATAAGGCTTGACAGATACAATATTATATGGTTATGTCGCTTTAGGAAGGAGAGATTATGGAGCCAAAAGAAATAACAAAATATGGTATTGAACTTAACAATGATTCACTCAAGCCTTTGATAGTGGATTTAGAGGGAGCAGCTATTTTACTTGGCAGGTCTGTAGCACAGATACGTAGATTAATCAAGATAGGCGAACTGGTTCCTATGCCGGGCGTGAGGAGAAACAGGTTTGAGGTTGAGTATTTGAAGCAATGGATGGCATCAAAGAGGCTTTACTCTGGTGCAATGAAAGTTATAACTCTTGCCAATCAGAAAGGCGGGGTTTCAAAAACGACTACTACTTTAAATATAGGTTATGATTTGGCTTCAAGAGGTTATAAGGTTCTTTTGATAGACTTAGACCCACAGGGTTCTCTCTCTGTAATTTTCGATGTATATAATTTAAGTGACTTCACTATATATGATCTGTTAGATAAGTTTATAACAAACAAAATGAATATAATAAAACAGGTTATAAAACCAACAATTGATAGTGCAGCAGGTCATGAGAATTTATTTATTATACCTTGCTCAGATAAGATGTCAGATATGTTTGATAGTTTAAATAAACGTCCAGGTGGTAAGGTTTTATTAAAACATATTCTCCTTGGTATTAAGGATGAGTATGATTTTGTTTTAATAGATACACCACCATTGAGACTTGATTTAGCTATTCAGATGCCACTGAATGCTTCTAACTTCGTTTTGATTCCTATGATACCTGACAAGTTATCCTTTGATGCAATGGAGCGATTTAAAGAAATATTAAATGAGATTATATATTTTGAAAACCCTGACTTAAATATATTGGGATGTTTGTTCTCTCTGTATAAAGATAATCTTCCAGCTCATGCTATTATAAGAGAACAAACAGAATTGCAGATACCGGTATTCAAAACAAATATCCCATATAGAACACAGGTGTATGAAGCACATTTGGTTAAACAACCTCTTGCTAAGTTTATATCAGCAAGTGATATTGCTGTGCTTTATTCTCAACTAACAGATGAGATACTGGACAGCATCGGTGATATAATAGATAAACAGAAGCATCTTAACGAAGAAGAGGTGATGAATGGCAATTAATAGAGAAAAACTAATGCAACTAAAAAACACAGGTATTGGTAATTCTTCAAAGAGAGATATAATATCGCGTATGTCAGTTCCATTGATATTAGATGTATCAGAAATAGAGGAGTATCATGCCCAACAAAGAAAGGCCAATAACCTTATTACAGATGAATCTATAAAAGAACTAGCTCAAGATATAAAATTACATGGTTTGATAAATCCAATTACAGTTGCTGCAATACAGGATCATGAGACTGGAACAAGACGTTATATGCTTATTGCAGGTTCAAGAAGACTTGCTGCATATAAATCTTTAAATCTTGCACGCATACCCGCCATGGTCTATGATTTAAATGCAAAAGACCCCAATTTTGAAAAAGATTTATATATTCTCTCTGATGCTGAAAATTCTAAGCGTATTAATTTATCAATAATGGAAGATGCTGAAGCTATAGTATATATGAACAAAGAGCTCGGTATTTCATTAGAGGAAATAGCTAAATATCGAAATATCGCACTGTCTTCTGTTTATAAATTTATACAAATTGCAAAATTTAAAAAGCAACTTGTTGAAATCTTATCACGATATAATATAGATATCTACTCAGTTCGAAACCGTTTGTTTTTATATAAATTAATACAGGCTATAGTGCAAAATGTTAAACATGAAGATATAGATAGTATAGTTAAAGCCTATATCAAAGAAATAGATAATGAAGAAGATGCGCAAGAAAATTATAAAACCACGAATGGTGAAATAGAAACAGTTAATGATAATACACCTCAAGAGAATGCTCAAGAAAAACCCAAAGTATTAATACATGATAGAAAACCTAAAAATTCTAAACAGAAAAATGTATATGAGATTAATAGAATTAAAATAGATAAAACAAATCCATATAAGATTGTTATAGATTGTAAAAAGGCACCAAGAAAAGATGTGATTCAGTTGTTTAATGCACTGATAGATCATGTAGTAAATTATACAAATTATGAAGACAACCCACAATTCGTTGACTTTGTGATTGATAATTCAGAAAATATAGCAAAAGCTGTATCGTCTATATTAGAAGCATCTTTTGAAGATTTTATTAAAAATCAAGGAGGTAGATAACGGTAAAAAGTCAACTTTATGTAGAAAGGAGGGAAGGCGTTTCCTCCCCAACTTAAAGAAGTTGGGGTCTCCACGCTAAGTTGTGATGAATAATTTTTGCTACATCTCTTGACATGGAATTCACTCTACCAGAGCGTTGTATTCTAGGATTATTAGTGCTATAATAGATTCTAAAAGGGCTATGGTTAAAAATAAGAACAAACAAAATAAAATATCTCAACAAATAGAGACAATTTCCACAAATGAGAAATTGAACTATAGTTTTCCCAATTATTCCAATGAAGAGTTGAAAAAGGCAACTGAACTATTTGATCTCAAAGAAGCAAGAGACATTCTTGTTATGCTTGGGTTTGATTTATCCGCAAACAGAGTTCATGGATATGAATATGTAACGTTGGAGTATGACTCACGGCTAAACAAAAATATAGCAAATCTACGTTGGTATACTGCAAATAATACGGAGATAGAAAATAAATACACCTATAGAGTATATAAATCAGGTAATGATTATAAAGACAAATACTTAGGTTTCGATGACAAAGAGGGTAGGGGACTTTTTGGTGGTAATAGCTCCATAAGGCAACACTATCTGTCGCGTTTCATTACAAGAAAATGTCAGAGCAATTATTTTGGTTTCATTGATAATACAAATCTATCATACAATATTACAAGATTCCATAAGAAAGGTATAGGCTTATCTGCTCATCCTAAATCAAGATGTATTGTGTTTGATATCGATGCACATGATGGAGATCACGAGCGAGCCTTTGAAACTCTTCTTATTCTTCTTAAGCTTTTTAATTACAAACAGGAAGCCTATATTGAGAGGTCTATTCAAGGGGGCTTCCATGTAGGCTGGTTTGTAGATAAACCAGTGAGTGATTTACAGCTGCGCGAATTCTGCCGTATTTTTAAAAAAATATATAACTTGAATTTAGAACCACGACTTACTACGAAGCCATTTCGTATTCCTTATCATTGTACTTATACTCCTGGCTATTTAGCTATTATAAATAGAGGAGGTAAATATGATGTATCTTATCATTCTTTAGGATCTCAAAATAATCCATTTTCGTTTCAACAGTTTCACCACATTGTAAAGCTACACCACATTGCAGCTTATGGTAATAAGGACAATTCCGGGTTCTATGAGTATAGATCACAATATATAGAAAATCAGAATTTATTAGAAAGTTATCGCATAGAAGCGTTTATAAATAAACACAACCAATCACAACATTCAGTAAAAAAGACAATACTATCACCATATAAAAGTAGGGTAGGGAGCAATAGAGAATTTAGAAACAACAAATATTTATTGTCACGCGGCAATCGCGATTATAACATGTTTCGACTCAGTCTTATATGTCGTTCTAATGGTAACACATTTAATGAGTATTTTGATATTCTTAAGAACTCATTTACAGATAGTAATGACTGGCAAAAATGGAGTGATTATAAACGCTTTAGAGAAGCTTTAAGAGTATGGGAAAATAGTGAGAAACATATAAAATTTACAAATGTAAAAATAAATAGTTTTGTATCAAGTATTAGCTATATACCTGAGAATATCTTATATAAGTTAAAATCACCAATTATAACTTCCTGTATTATGAATCAGTTGGGTATTAAATATGGTTCTAATAAAGATCGTATAGAAAAAGCAGTGCCTATTATTCTTCAGGAGATGGTAGGAAAGTATTTTTACGAACTCTCTAATCGTAGGTCTTATGATAAAAGCATAGTAGATCCATCTCTTGGTGAGAAGATATGTTTAGGCGTTCAATACCCAGATGAATTCTGTAACCGGTTAAAAGAGCATTACAAATTTGTTAATATAGATGTTAGAAAGATAGTTAATACTATTTTGAAAAGTGGAATTTTCTTTAAACAGTATAAGCATAATGAGCTGGGTTATTCCCATTCAATGAATGGTAAAGGAGTCTCCTATTGTAGGCAATGGTATATAAAAGGTGACGACCTTTGGAGAGACGACCCTGTTGTAAGTATACGTAATTTCTTACGCATAGTGGCACAGCTCAATAAGCTTTATACACACAATACCTATTTTCTTGAGTGTTTAGATAATTTCGGTGCCGCTGTTGCCCCCTCTAAGAGAAACGGTTATAATATGTCTAAACTTTTAGATTCTAATAGTAGAGAAAAAGATACAAAAATAGCACATTGCCTGCCTTTGTGGGATGATTGGATACCAATCTTACTCTGATATTGTCCTCTAAGATCCAAATGGTTTTTCTATGCTATAATGTTAATAAATAGCCGGAGGTTAGTTATGTCTAAAAATAGTATAGAAATGTTTAAAATGGTTTTTTATGACCAGATTGGTGAAATGGCTCACTTTACATTTTTTGATGATACAAACAACATAAGAAACATAATAATATCAAAAATGGTATTCATCAGTATGATGACAAATAAGTGGAACGAACAGAGGTTTGGGCCGTTGAATAGTATACAACTGGCTTTTAAATCATGTCTAAGAAAACATGGTCAGAATGTCTCTAACTGGGCGGAGTGGTTTGAAACAGAGGCAAATAGACTCATAGAACTTGATGCACGCAGTGGAAGTAAATGACAAAAGGATTAACACTAAATAAACCAAGAGTGAAGTCTATTAATAATAGACCATTCACTGAAGAAGCTATCACTGTGGATTTTAATTCCAATAATGTTGTAAGGGTTCTTGATAATCCAGATGAGGTAGTACCTCATAATGAAATACCTGAGAAGCTTAGAAAGGCAATAATTGCCATGAGCGGTGAGGAGTATTTCTATAATACAGAGTGGAATAGAGCAAGACTTAAACGTTTAAGTAGAGCACTATCTCACCCTAAAGAAAACGTAATACATTCTATCGCTCAGGTATGTGGTCCTAATTGTACGTCTATTGATTTGTGTCCTTATGATGCTATAGGTAAAGCACCAGTTGGGGATAGATGTCCAGTGGAGTATAATCTTGCAATGTTGTTGCTTGAGGAATATTTAAAAGCCATAAGTGAAAGGCTTGGTACCACTACTGATGAACTTCGTAACGATATGATTGTTTATAATATGATAATGGGTATAGTTGAGGCTGACATTGTCAACTATAGGCTCAATGGTTTAATTGCCTCAACTGGTCTTACTCAGGAAGACCCTACAATTATAGACTCAGAAGTTGGAACAGTGTATTACAAAACAGAAGAATCTGTTGCCATGAGAATAAAAGAAAGAGTAAATAAACGAAAGGATACTCTTTTTGAACAACTTATTGCTACTCCTGAAATGGAGGCTAAATATAGAAATAGAAAAACAACTGATGCATTCAGTAAGATATTTAATGCATTGGATAAACTTGATAAGCTCTTTGATGAAACAAAAGTGATAGATGGTGAAATTGTAGAAGATGAGTAGAAAGTTTATATATAGTCCCTCCTATCTTGAACGTCTCACTGAAAATCCAATTAAAACATTATATGATTCTCATTATCGTGGTTACAGTGGTATATCTGATGATGAGAGTGTGTTTGCGAAATCTGGAACAGAAGTTCATGAATATGTAGAAAAGGCTTTTAAATATTTAAATGAAAAGAAGCCAGAAGTTTTGTCCCACATTCAAAACAATGGTTTAAATGTAAACACGATAGTTGCTAATTTTCTTGATGAAAGTATTGTGTATGCCAATTCCTCATTAAAACTTAAAACCAGTGAGATGTTTAAAAAAGGGGCTGATAGAATAGTTCGTAGATTCGGTAGTGAGTTTCTGAAGTCTCCTGATATGCAACTGATGACGGAACAAGAGCTTTATAGTTCTATCAATGTAGATGGTAAAAGAATATATATTGGTGGAAGACCTGACCTTGTTTTTTATGATGTCAAAAAGAAAGCAGCACAGATTGTGGATTTAAAAAACATATCAGATAGTGTAAAAGTTAATATATATGAAAAGGCTGGTGAGAAATTACAAGCCAAGATGTATTCATATTTATTACAGCAGTATTTTGCTAAAAATCATAATCTACAATTTGATAACATTAATTTCACTTTTGCTATGAATGCACCAACAGGTTCTGTTGTATTTTCATCTATTGATTATAAAAAAGAAATGGCAGAGCTTGAGACTGAATTAAGTATTGCACTTGCCAGAGCTGAGTCTTATAAAAATGTATTAAGAGATGCACAGAAACAGTTTAAATCTACATCTAATGTGTTTCTAACAACTATTGATAATTTGTCAGCTATTACTCAATGTAAACCGGGTGTTGCCTGTAATAGTTGTATGATTAGATTTGCTTGTAAATATAAGTTACTGGATGATGTCACTAACAAGTATAATTATTTGATTAAAGGTGAAACAGAGAATATAACTGAGCTATCCCCGGAAGAACAGAATATAAAAAGAATGCTCAGTGAAGCTATAGAAATTGATAAAAGACACATAAATGAAATAAGTAAACAAAATTTAGATAAGAAGTTTAGCGATAATCTAAATAAGATATTAGAGCAGGAAAGAGACCAAGCTTATAATCTATATAAAGATAGACCATATGCAGACGGGGTGTATTCTCTTGTTGATAGTATATCAGCAAGTAAGAGATTATATGAGAGTTCAAAACGTGTAAGAGATAAGTTACGAGAAAGGCTTGATAAAGAGGCACTTAAAGAAAAGGGATTTGAAAGTAAAAAGAGAGTGCCATTTTCGTTTCTCTCACATATGAATCTTTTGAGCAGTTCTGATAGATTACGACATACGGCTGCACTGTTGCGAAGTTATGCTGTTGAATATGTTAATAGGATTTTAACAAATGCACTTGTTGATAATAAAAATCTGGCTACCAAGATAGTTGATTATACATTTGCTCAACAGGATTTCGCTGAAGGTTTTCAAAAGCTAGTTGTAGACCGTGTTGCAAACCAATTTAAAATAGCTAATATAGAACCAGATGCTCATTATTTTGAATATATTCTTAGGGATACCAGAAATGTTATAAATAGTGAAACATTGAGATATACGTTTAACGGATTGAATAAGAATTTTGTTACATTTTTAAAAACATATGAAAAGAATAAATACGATAAATTGTTAAATCACTTATCTCCGGAAGTAGATGAAAAGGTTTTAAGAGACTTTTTAGATGGACATGTGATGGATTCTGCAGTTGAGGAATTCACTCAAAAGGCCACAGAGAGAGCACTGTTTTCATCTGAGTTTATAGATGATAGACCTCTTGTATATAAGAGAGAAATTCGCTCCAATGTATCAAGTGTTTTTAAAGCATTGGCTTTAACAGTTGTTGCCTCAAATCAAACTATCGCAAATATTATTACAAACACTATAGATAAAGCAAAGCAGTTTTTATTTTTTAATGATAAGGGTATAGATACAGGTGAGCACTATTCACAGAGTGCGATGTATAGGAGATTAATATCCAGTGATTTTGGGTCTAAAAAGAGAAAGTTTAACCCTGTATCGTCTATATTCTCTTATGTGGCATCAAGGGGCTCTGTTGGATTAAACAAGGCAAAGGAGTATGCCAGTGCTATAAATAGAGAAATCAATTCTAACTCCTTTATTAGAAATATTGAAATTTTACAATCTCCGCTGGGGAAAATCTCATTGATAACTATGCTCTTATCTATCGGAATAAATGCAATGGTTCCCCGAACCCCTTCACCGAAAGAGGATATGCAACTAAGAAACCAGAGACTTAAGCAACGTAAAGAGCGTTTAGAGGATTCTGAAGTTAATCTCAATACCTCCGGTGATTCATCCATGTATACTCCAGGTTCTAAACTGCGCGCAGCCTTCAAACTTCATACACAATTCGGTTCACCATTTAATGCTGCAGGGGATATTTATAGAATATTGGAGAAAATACCTCTTTCTGGGGTTATGGATTATATCAAGGGTTTACTGCTAAATCCAATAGAGAGAATGTCATCTTATTGGCAAAATAGCAAATCTGTAGTTTTTAAAAAGGGTCTTGCTGTGGATATATCAGATTTTCTTTCAGCAGCGGTTACTGAAAATGAAGCACTGGTTATGCGTTCAAAGTTAAAGAGTATAACACAGGAAATAGTTCAAAATATTGAAAGCACAGTTCTGGATGTTGAGAAATCAGTTACTGCTCATAGTCGTAGAAATTTATTATATACTCATAGTAGAAAAGTGGATGATATACATACCACAAAACGATTGATTAAAAGGGAAAGTAAAAGAATCACAGATATTCCAGAAAGATATAAATACTTAAAAAGTAAAGAGGTAATGCCGCTACCACAAAATTATCAAAAACCATCAAGAAAGGTATTATATATTATAAATAACGATGGTATAAATGCACAAGAATTTGTTCCACCTGTTTTTACTGATAATAAGAAATATGATGTGTTCTATCTCAAGGATAGATTAACCAACAGGTCAGCTTTAAATATGGAAGATCTAAAGCCCAGATTATTTCGTAAAGGACTGACAAATAGTGATAATATTGATGGGCTCAAACTTGCAACAACTTCCTCTATAAATTCATTGGATACTATGATAATACCCCAACATATAAAAACTGAAGGTATTCAAAGAGATTTAATACCTGAAATGAATTCGATACATATTCAATCTGATTTAAGTAGTATTAATATAAACCTTATGAGAAAATCAAAAGTGCCAAGTTATGGTAAAATGTTTACAGATTATGAAGGAGCTGTTCATAAAGCTCTCAATATAAATAGGGGGAATATGTGATTGATTTAAGAATGCCTATAGTTGAGGACGCAAGAAGGAAGTATGAAGTAGCTATAGTTTATGGTGATATGCACATTCCTTATGAGAATGTTGAATGTCGCAATATATTGTTAAAGTTGATAGATATTATTCAGCCAGATATATTGATATCGGGTGGCGATGATATAGATGGAGAGTCTTTATCTAAGTTTGAGAAATATCCAGAACAGATAAGCACATTACAATATGAGCTTGATGAATTCTATTCTTATTCTGATTATCTATGTTGTAATTTTCCAACCATGCGCAAGATATTCCTGCATGATAATCATTTCTATAAAAGACTGGAGTCGCAGAAGAAAATAGCACACTGGCTTTATACTATGCGTATGTTTTCTTTAGAGAGTTTGATTAAGGCAGATGAATATAATTGGGAAGTTAATAATGAATTCAACTGGAAAAATGTATTACTGATTACTCATGGAGATGAAGAAAAGGGTAACCCTTTACTACCTTCTAATTGTGCGAGAAATAATTTTAAACAGTATGGTTATTCTATAATTCGTTTTCATAGCCACGGGACTGGTATAGAGTTACACAATCATTTAAATAAAACTTCTCTAGTTGCACAACTTGGAACATTTCAGGATAAGAATAAAGCTAAATATATTAAATCAAAACAGAGAGTAAATTGGACAACATCTGCGGGTGTGCTTTATCTCAGCAGAGAAGATGATAGTTTCTTCTTTGAGCCGTTATTGTTCTTTGATGATGCTATAATTTGTAGAGGTAACTATATACATTTTTAAAAACCGGAAAGCGTTGGAGGATGATATGATTAATAAAAAGATGGTAGTAATTGCTGTTGCCGCTGTAGTTGTGTTGAATATATTATTGTGGGTTGTTTTCGCTAAGAAACAGTTAGCTATAAATTATAACAATAATATAACTAATCATAATGAGCAGTATCAGCAACAATGGCAGGGTGTAATAACTATAAATAACAATATGATACATGGAAAACATTATACCTGGGAATATGTATTTATAGACACAGCGAATGTTACCGATAGCCTTTCTGCAGCTTTTAAGCAGTTGTCGTTGTTCTCTTCTATGTATAGTAAGGTAGCAGTCTTTAGAACTGGTATTTTCACAGAGAGATATACTATTATGATTATTTATCCAATGATAGAGGATTGAGAGATTTTGTATCTTCTGGTAAATAAAAATAATTTATTAAGAATATGGGTATAACTTCCGATAAGCTAGGTTATATCTCATTAGAAAATCAGTAGGTGTGATATGAATAATTATATTATCCGTATGTTTATAGTTATAATCGTATCTGTATCGTTTTCTGTTGGGTGCTCCCTACTTCCAAGTAGAAAAGTGACTTATGCTTTTAAACGTAAGGATATTATCCATAAACAGGATACAGCTATAGCAAACAAAGAAATAGAGAATTGGTTAAATGTAGAATTTGGTGGTCGGGCAACTATAAAACAAGGATATAAAGATTTAGAAGAAGCCTTTGTTGTGGACTATGATAAGTTACCAGCTGTAGATGAAAAGACCGGCAAAGTTAAATATCTATCTTATAGACTCTTAGTTATGCACGATGGTGAGCGGATATATATGACATTAATTCCTATCAAGCCGCAATTGACTTATGATGTAAATCGCAGGAGTAAATTAACGAGTAATTTTGGCTATAAAGAATTTTATCAAGAATGGCAACGGCTTTATTATTCTTTGATTATGAATGTACGTCCAGCGTCTTTGACGTTGGTTCAAGAATGATGAACTACCACGAGCCTAAAGGCAGGGGCTTCCTTGCGTAAGTTTCGTGAATTGGATGTGTTTCTTGTACAAATAGGAGGATTTATGGCTAAGAAAGAAAAATTATTAGAGTATATTGATAAGCCAGTATTAACAGATGCAAGAAATTCAATGGGTTGCTCTGAAAATTGGTACAATCCTTATTACGCAATGAGAGAAACTTTTACAAAAGAAGAGATAGAGAATATGTCTGATAAGGAAATCGACAATTTAATTAAGCTGGCAGAAAATATTATGAAAGCATTATATTGATGAATCTCACGTTTTAAGTTGATTGAAACAAATGGAAATAAAGAGATTAAAAACCAGAGATGAAATAATGATAGAAAGAGCAGAAAGTCAATTTTGGGCTTATGAAATAGATAATAACGATAGCCAAAAGGATTTAGTTTTATTGGATAATGTCCAATTCATTTATGAATTATCCTTGGCAGAATTGGAATTAAAGGCGTTGGGTATTGATTTTGATGTAACGAATGGATTAAGAGAATTTAAGATATTAAATAAATCAGATGAGCAAAGAGAATTAATAAAGAGTAAGGGGTCATATTACAAAACTGTTGATGGTCAAATTACAAATTATTTTCAAATCATTCAGAAAAATCAGACTCGTTCTGTAAATCAATATTTAACTCACTGGATATACCCATATAAAGGCAAATTTCACCCACAAATGATAAGAGCGTAAATTTTGTATATTCTTTAGCTAATTATGATGAATGGACTATAAAGAATATACAAAATAGACAAAAAGAATTAGCTGATTTAGCAGTTAAAGCATGGAGTATTTATATATGATTGAGAAATATATAAATCAAATAATTCAAGGAGATTGCCTTGAAATAATGAAAAATATTCCTGATAGTTCTGTTGATCTTACATTTGCAGATCCTCCTTTTAATTTAAAAAAAAGATATAATTGCTATAAAGATAGCAAAGAATTTCACGAGTATTTAGAGTGGAGCAAACAGTGGATTTATGAAATGGTTAGAATTACAAAACCAACTGGTTCAATTTTTATTCATAATATACCCAAATGGCTTACTTATTATGCGAGTTTTTTGAATGAAATAGCATATTTTAAGCATTGGATTGTATGGGATGCTCCTACAGCACCAATGGGCAAAAGTTTACAACCTTCGCATTATGGTATTTTATATTATGCAAAAGACATAAAGAAAAATAAATTTTATGAAATTCGTTATCCACACAAACGATGTAGAAAATGTAACTATCTTCTAAAAGATTATGGCGGGAAAAAGGCGGGGTTACATCCGTTTGGTCCATTAGTTTCTGATGTGTGGACTGATATACATCGTATAAAACATAATAAATATAGAGATGAACATCCCTGCCAGTTACCTATACATCTATTGGAAAGGTTAATCCTGATGAGCACAGATGAAAATGACATTGTGTTGGATCCATTTGTTGGCACTGGAACAACGGTTATTGCTGCGAAAAGATTAGGTCGCAAATTTATCGGTATAGATATTGACGAAAAATATGTAATTTTTACAAAAAATAAGCTCTCAAAAGAAACATCTAGTTCCAAAATCGGTAATGTTTGGGTTAGTTTTTACTTAGATGAAATACTAACTATTAGAAATAGTGACTGGGCAAAATTAGCATCGTATTTTTCGATTCCTGAGAATATTAAAGATATTGATTTTGAAAAAATAAAATTGATTAGACAAGGGGAATTAGTCAAATATAAAAAGAATATGGTTTTGTCACTGTTTGAACAAAAGGCAACTAAGAGAATCGAACAGTAATAAAGACAATAATCATTTTCATAATGCAATTAGAAAATATGGCGAAGATTCTTTTGAAGTAACAATTTAAAAAATAATTTCAATATTTTCTAATTCTGCAATACTCTGGGCATTGCTGATTTGGCTTTCTAATTCCCATTTCTTATTATATAACTGCAAGCCAAAAT
>Ga0209508_1002306_pt1 | contig 12834 bp, 18 predicted proteins | sample AD_UKC129_MetaG_FD_184427 | JGI IMG/M metagenome (GOLD analysis project Ga0209508, IMG submission 184427) | Active sludge microbial communities of municipal wastewater-treating anaerobic digesters from Canada - AD_UKC129_MetaG (SPAdes) (version 2) | ecosystem: Engineered > Bioreactor > Anaerobic... | reverse complement strand
ACCACCTTCCACTACCTTCCACTACCTTCCACTACCTTCCACTACCTTCCACTACCTTCCACCACGCACGATGCCGGCCTCGTCAACTTCTGCGGTACATGCACCACGGATCGGCAGAGATTTCCGCAACCTCATCGTCGTCCAGCCAGTCCATCCCGTAGGCGGTGATGAGCTTCCCGGTATAGCCAGCCAGTGAGTCGCCCTCTTTGACGAAGAACCCCAGCCTCGCATTCCTGTACCCGTAATAGATGTCGAACCGCCCACGGAGGGTCTGGGCCACGAGTTGCCCGTTCACGAACAGGTCGCCCGTTTCATCCTGCATCCACCGCCACACGACCACAACCATGCCCGAGTCCCCAGGTGCGATGTTCGCCTGACCCACCGCCTCCTGGTAAGTCTCCGGCCCGCTCGGAACGTAGCTCACACGGTATCCGACGACCGCCAGGTTACCATCCGGCAGCCGGTCGACGACGATAGACCCATCCAGCCAGCCATCCTCCGGCAACACCGTGTACGGATGCTCGTACCAGGTGAGGATTTTCTGGTTCTGCTCTGCACCAATCGCGGGCAACGGTACGACCACCACTACCACCGGCGGCGCTGCCGACGGATCCCCGGCCTGGCTCCAGTCTACCTCTGCGATCCGTGAACCATCGAAGTTGTAGGCATAACCGTAGTTCTCATCGGGTTCCCACGCGCTGTCCGGCGGCGGATCGAGCGATTCGATGACGCGCACTGTCGCATCCAAGCCCGCACCTGCCGGGGAGCTGTTGTGAAAGGTCGCCCCGCTACCTTCGTTTAGCAGGTAGGCGCATTGGAGCTTGGCACTCAACGGATGTGCCGGATTGGGCAGCGTCCCATAGGCCGGCTTGCCAGTCCCGTTGCCGTCACCATTCCCAGGCGATACGGCACCAGTCGCAGGCAACATCGTACTCAATCCATGTGGTCCAATGAATGGCATGAACTCACCCCCAAGCAGCGTTAGAGTCAGACTTCGTACCCTTCCGCCTGGAAGTCCACGGTGCCAGTTCCGGTGCTGGTCACCTTCAGTGCAGCACCCACCGGCAGCACGATTCCAGGATTCCAGGAACGGTCCAACCCACCTGCGGCCTGGAAGCCGATATCTCGAATCCGCTTCCCTGTCTCATTGGCGGTGTGCCAGACTGTCACCCGGCCCGCCGCCGTGATGTAGAAGGTCAGGTGCGTGAGGACGATGCGCTTCCCGGCGGCTGGCGTCCACACGGTCGTCGTGGTCCCGGCGTTGCACCGGGCGTCCACATGCACCATGTTCTCGTTGCCCGGTGTGGCATGGTGATTGGCAATCTCGTAAAACTTGACCATTGAAAACCCCCATTGTTGACGGTCGCAGCCTGCGCCCAGGCTGATTGCAGGCTGTTTGCAGGCAAGGCCCCCCACAAAACTTATCCCATTATTTGCCTGGCGTGTCAACTGGGTGTATATACTGTTTGGCACGTACGAAATTCCCCCAGACTACACCACACAGCCCTGGAGCCCTCATGGACTTACCCGTATTCCAAGAGCACTCGACCTGTACCCGTTGCGCCCTGCACCAGACAGCCAAGTGCCCCGGCATGGCGACCCGGCCCAGCGATCTGACCCCGCCCCGGCCCACCAAGTCCCGCGCCCTGCTGGTGGTCGGCGAGGCCCCCGGCCGGAACGAGGACCTCAAGCGCATGTGCTTCGTGGGCCAGTCCGGTGGCTTTCTGCACCGGGTCTACCTGGGCCTGCTGCGTTTCCAGGATTACGCCGACATCTACCTCACGAACGCATGCCGCTGCCGGCCGCCCCAGAACGCCACCCCCACGGGCGGCCAGATCAAAGCCTGCCGGCCCTACCTGTACGAGGATGTGGCCACCCTTCAAAAACTATATCCCGAGGTGATAATCCTTTGCACTGGGGCCGCTGCTGTCGAATCAGTCCTGGACATGGGGCTCACCGAATCCTTCGCCCGCCAAGGTGAACTTCAGTACTGGGGTTGGGCCGGTACCGAGCACCTCAAGCCCTGCCCGGTCTTCAGCACCTACCACCCGATCAACCTGGCCTCCAAGCGCAACCCGTCCCGGATCGCTGCCATCCGTGACCACCTGCGGCTGCTGCACGCCCACCTCACGGGCCAGCCCCCCATCCCGGTGGACGCCCCCGAGGTGGTCCTGTGCCCGCCCGTACCCCCCTACAAGTTCAAACACCTGGCTCTGGACATCGAGACCTACGGGGCGGCTTACGGCAACCCTCCGCAAACCTGCTTCCACCCGGTCAAGTCCGCCTACTACGACAAGCCCCGCCACCCCATCCTCACCGTGGCCCTGGCCTGGCGGGACCCCTCGAACAACATCCAGACGGCGGCCTTCAAGTTTCCCGACCCCGAACACCGCAACCGCTTGCTCGCCTTCCTGGGCAACCTGGGGGACGACGGAAGCCTGGACGGCATGAACATCAAGTATGATCTGCTCTACCTGCGGGACGCCGATCCCCGGTTCCGGCGTGCCCTGCACCCCGGCATCACCCTGGTGGATGTCTCTGTCCTCAACTACCTGCACAGCGAACAGCGGCCCGAGCGTTCCCTGAAAGCCATCGCCCCCCTGCTGCAGATCGCCAAGTACGACACGGGCAAATCCCTCAAGCACCACCGCTACACCTCGGTGGATGACCCTGGCCTCCTCGCCTACAACGTGAAGGATGCCGTCGTCACCCTGCGGGCCGTCGAAGAGTTGGAGGCCCGTATCCGCCAGGACTACCCCGACTCGGCCAAGCTGTCCGACTACAGCCGCTGGTGGTACAGCCGCCTCCTGTGGACCTGCATCCAGATGGAGGAGGACGGCCAAGCCTTCGACCAGGAAGCCCTGGATGCCCTGGACTTCAGCACCGTCCTGAAGGCCGCCCTGATCTGGTCCGAGTGCTACCATAAATACGGTCTCGTGTTGTCGGGGCCGGGATCAGATAAGGCCAAATCCGAGCTGTTCCTCCGCGCCGTCGAGGAGGCCGGGCTGGTGGGCGACCCCCGGCTGCAACTCACCGAGACAGAGAAGCGAATCAGCACCAACAAGAAGAACGCCACCCTCCTCCTGGAGAACCTGGACCCCGCTTCGCAGACCGCCCTGGTCCTTCGCAAGCAGCAGGAGTTCGAGGGCCTTCAGAAGCTCGTCACCAGCTATACCCGGCCCATGCTGTACGGCACTGCCAAGAACCCCGTCTCGTCCAGGCTGGTGCCCAATCCGGTTCGGGGTCGGGGTGCCAACAAGGCCGCCCTGATCGCCTACCCCTCGTGGTTCCCGGTCCCGTCCCAGTTCGACTCGGGCGCCCAGGGGGGCACTCTTCAGGGGCGCATCACCGCCAAAGGCCCAGCCCTTCAGACCCTGCCCAAGCACACCGAGCTGGGCAAGAAGCTGCAAGCCTGCTTCACCAGCCGCTACGACCCTGGCTTCCTGATTTCCGTGGACCTGTCCCAGATCGAGCTGCGCATCATTGCCCTGCTCTCTGGTGACCCCCGCATGATGGAGGAGTACCAGCAGAACATCGACCGGCACACCCAGACCGCCCAGGAAATCCTGCGGCACCTGCTCGCGTTGATGGAGGCCCGTGGCCAGGACACCATCCTCCTGGGGGAGCAGTATTACACGGTGGCCGAGATGCAGGAGTTTCTGGCCTCATCCCGACCCCGAAGCTACCCCCGGTTTGACCTGTTCCGCCAGGCCGGCAAGCACTCGAACTTCCTCATGGCCTACGGGGGGCAGGCCACCAAGCTCCAGGCCACCATCAACGACAAGCTGCACGTCGTCGTCCCCCTGGAGGTCTGCGAGGCCCTGATCGAGTGGTCCAACAACCGCTATCCCGGCGTCACCGCCTACCAGGAGGGGCTCGTCGAGACTGCCAAGCGAACCGGCCGGATCGCCCTCCCGCTGACCGGCCAGTCCCGCATGTTCATCGGCAGCCGGAAAGCCGTGGACGAAACCTACCGGAACGAGATTGTCAACTTCCCCATTCAGACCACGGCGGCCAACGTGCTGCTTGACATCCAGGCCAACCTGCGTGCTACCCTCAACCGACGACGCCGCAAAGTGTGCATCGGCCTGAATATATACGACGCCCTCTTCGTGGATGGGCCCATGAGCGAGTACGCCGGCACCATGCGGGCGATAGAGAAATGCTTCAGCCACTCAGAATACTATGAAAAACTGCAAAACCTTCTTGAACGCCGTGTACCGTTGGGTTATGAGATAAATGTACTGGTTCGCGACTCAGTCCGGCCAGTGCTTCACGGGGAGCCTACAACATCTACGATTGCAGTATGATGCCAGGGGGGTTCCTGTGATGACCAAACATGCTAGGGATGCTAGGGATGTTAGGGGTGCCAGGGGTGCGACCGGGGGGGACCGGGGGGTAAAGGGGTGGCTGATCGCCGCCCTGTCCGCCCTGGGGATTCCAGTGGGCGGCTGGGCGGCGGTTACCGCCTACGATTACGTCACAGACACAAGGGCCTCCGTGATCGAACTGGCTGCCGGCCTGCAAGTCCACATCAACACGGATGCCGTGCGGTGGGACGAGCTGACCAAACGATTAGATCGTATCGAGGACGGACAGAAGGAGATCCGTTCCGATGTCAAAATCCTCTTACAAGGGAAAGGAAGGTAGTACCGTGAACAAGCTGGTTTGTGCGGTTGTCCTGGCATGCGTGGGCCTTCTGGCGGCTGGGTGTGCCCCCAATACGGAGCCGATTGAGCGGGCGGCCAACGCGGCAATAGACAAGGTGATAGCGCCTGTGGTGCAGAAGGCCGGCGAGGAGCTGACCTCGCGCACCGCGCAGTTCCAGGGCCAGGGGTCTCTCATCAATCCGGGGTACAAGATTTCTGGTTTTGGAATCCTCGGAACCGGAGTGGTCTACGACCTGACCATCAAGGCAGACGGCTTCTCGGCTAACGTGGCAGGCGCTACCCAACAAGATGCAGGCCAGCCGGCCACTGTCCAGCCGCCTGTGAACCGCCCGGCCACCCAGCCGGCCGCCATCCAGAAAGAGGAGGTGCCGGCCAAGCCGGTGAAGTTCAAGCTCAAGAGGTGATCCAGGCCTAAGCCTAAGCCTGCGGGTAGTCAGAGGGGAGCCCAAGTCGTGGATGTTGGGGGGGACATCCAGGGGGACGTCCGAGGGGACATCCGGGGGGAGGGGATAGGAGGGGAGAGAGTTTTTCGGGGTCGGGAACTGGGGCGACGGAGGGCAAGTCCTGAAGTCGCCCCGTTCCTTGTCTAAGCTGAAGGGCTGAAAGGGAGCACGAATGAAACCCGTCAAGTGGCTGGCGTATTCATGCCTGCATGCACCTCTCACAGACATGGCCGCCTTCAACTGGATGATCGGCCAGATCGAAACCCACAAGCCGGACGTGATCGTGGACCTGGGGGATTCAATCGAGGCGATGGCCGCGTCCAAATTCAAGGATAGCCACGAGGCCGAATGGACCCTCCGGCACGAGTACGACACCCATTGCAAACTCAAGCAGGCCGTTCGTGAGGCCGCCCCCAAAGGCTGCCGGCTGGTCTACCTGCCCGGCAACCACGAGGACAACATCATGCGTCCCGGCCGCCTGGATAAGGCTGTCCGGGACGTGTGCAACTGGGCCGATCCCAGGAACCAGCCCGAGCTGACTCACTGGCATATCGCCGCCCAGTATAAATACTGTCGCGTCCAGGGCTGCTTCCGCATCGGCCAGGTCTGCTTCGCCCACGGCTACGAGCACAGTGGCAGCGGCGACGAGAACCAGGCCCTCTACCTGGGCAACGAGTACGGCCTGACCGTCCTGGGCCACACGCACCGCCCCACCCCCGCCATCATGCAGTGCCGCAAGGGCGTGGGCGTGCCGCTTCGCTACTACTATGCCAACGCCGGCACCCTGCGACAGATGGACGCCGACTACATGTCCCGCAAGCGCAAAGCCCTGTGGGGCCAGGCGGTCGTGGTGGGCGAGGCCTTGCCTGTGAAGTCCCCCCGCATGACCCGCTGCTGGTCCGCCCACGTAGAACTCTTCCGCATGTACGACGACAGCTTTGAACGCTGCTCAGAAAGGATGGCAAGCTGATGAAAGACTTACTTCAGTTGGTTGCGGTTCTCGTGCTGCTGTATGCGGGGATGGCTGTCGTCCTGGTGGCAGTATCCGGCTGCGTAGAGCGTGAAGCCGTGCGCATAGCACCCGGGGTGGAGGCCAGGGTCCAGCCAATTACGGTGAACCCGGAGGCGAAGGCTCGGGTGGAGGCGGAAGCCAAGGCCCAGGTCGCGGAGTTCGAGGCGTCCTATAGGCGGGAGCAGGACACCAGGAACACCAACGTGCAGAGTGGTACGGGCAACACCTAGAACTCCAGCGTGGATCAGTCGGAGCGACCCGTGGACAAGAACCTGCTGTGGGTGCTGCTGGCGGTCAGCACGATGGGAAGCTATCCGGTGTACCGTCTATTCGAGCTGTTGGAATCAGTGCTCGCGCGCGCACCCGCACGCGCGCGCCGGCGCGCGCGCAGGTAAGGCGGTCGGCCCAGCCGCCGACCCGGCGGTCGGCCCGGCGGTCGGCCCGGCGGTCGGCCCAGCCGCCGACCCGGCGGTCGGCCCTGGCCTCAGCCCCGCCCGGCGGGTGGCGGCGGCGGGTTCTGACAGCCTCTAAAAAAAATTGTAGAAAAATCGCCGAAAATATTTGCCCGGCGGCCGGACTTGGTGTATATAGTCTGTTGGCAGCACATACACACACAAACGCCCGCACACACGGGCAAAATCCCGCCAGGAAATCCAGTCGTCGGGAACTACGCTACCCCTACGGTCATGCTTTGTTTGGTTTGTTCGGTTCGTACCAATGTTCGTGTGAATGTTGGTACGAGCCTTGGAATCCTTTTGCCTGACGAGGAGATACTATGAGTACCCCGAAACCCCCCGACCCCGACACGAAGAGGCGGAAGGCCGCCCGCAAGGAGCAGGGGCTGTTCAATCGCTGGATAGTAGCCGGCTACCCCTGGTTCTTCCCGGACGAGGAGGCCAAACGCAAACTCCAGCTCGTCGCCCTCGACGAGATCACCGCCGAGCTGGCCATCATCAAGACCGGCCTGGCGGATGCCGCCGACTGCCTGGGGGACCAGGGCTGCTTTGCGATGGCCAGGGAGCTGAAGGAGTGCATCGAACGGCTGGACAAGATCGGCCCCGCCATCGTGGAGGACTACAGCACCCTCATCACGATGGCCAAGGTGTGGAAATTGGGCGGGGAGTATCCCGACCCCGACCCCATCCGCCCCGGTCTCCAGTCGACGGTGGACGGCTCCCGCCAGCAGGAACTCTTCGACTTCATCACCAGCATGTTGCAGGAGCTGCAGTGCTTCGTGTTCTAGTCACCCCTCGACACCAACCAGGAGGACAACTGATGTCAACCGCGTGTGAATCCTTGCCGGCCGACGTGGAACGTGGCGTGTTCGTGGTGCTCGAGGGCATGCCCTGTGCGGGTAAGACCACCCACCTGTTCTCGACGGGGTTGGCCCTGCACGAGCTGACCGGCCGGGTGCCGCGAACTACTGCGGACCCCTACGGTGCGCCCCAGCACACCCTGTCTGCCTGGGCCGTCCGCGAAGCCCGGCGCTTGCCTTCCGAGGAGCCCGCCATATGCGAGTGCGGTGACTGCCAGGAGTGCGTGGAGGACTCGAGGCCGTTGTTCGCCTCTCCCCTGGACACGGGCATGGCCTACATCGCCAACCGCGTCCACCTGTCCGAGAAGATCGACGCCTGGCTCGCTGCAGGCCATGACGTGGTCTGCGACCGCTGGGCGCACAGCACGCTGGCCTTCCAGGGCAAGGACGATCCGCACCTGGCAGCCATGCTGGGAGCGGTTTCGATGGACACCCTGGTGGTGATGCCCGACCTGACCCTCGTGCTGGACCTGCCCTTCCAGGAGTTCACCCGTCGCCTGAGCATGCGGGAGGCCGCTACCGGCACCCACCGTCTCGTGGATCGAATCACTCAGGCGGACTACGACAAGATCCGCCGCCGCTACTACGAGATGGCTCACCTGGCGTTCGATCACGACTGGGTGGATGACACCTACGAAGACCTGGAGCGGGGCATCTGCGTCATCAATGCCGCCCGCCCCGCCGAGGAGGTGTTCGCTTCCATCAAGAACACCCTCTCCAAGTTCTTCAAGGCCACCCGGGATAACGTCCGCCTGCCTTGCGTCGGAAGCATCACGTGATGGCATCTTTTGAGTGAGATGAAATGAAACGAGGTGACGGCATGAAGACTCCAGTAACAGTTCGGATATTCGACATCGTGGGAGGACCACTCTGCGTGTCCGCCGATGACGGCCAGCGCGTCCACGACAAGATCGTCCCGCTCCTGCGCGACGGAACGCCGGTTGTGCTTTCGTTCGAGCAGATCGAGACGTTGATCCCCGCCTTCCTCAACGCAGCCATCGGGCAGCTCTACGGGGAGTTCCCCGAAGAACGCATCCGTGAGCTGGTCTCCGTCCGCGACATGGACGAGGAAGGCCAGGCGGTGCTGAAGCGCGTCGTGGACAACGCCAAGACCTACTTCAAGGCCTCCAAGGAGTTCGACCAGACGTGGAAGGAGGAGGTGGGCGATGAAGAATAACGCACACGATCTCGCCGTCTACGTCTACGCCTGCGCCTTCAAGGTTGAGGAGTGGGAGCTGGAGGTTCCCCGTCAGGAGTAATGAGCATGGCCCGCAACGTGGTAGTCGAAGTGGATTGTCGAGAGCAGAACCCGGTGTCCTTTCCGGCCACCCTGGTGTGGACGCCCAAGCGGGGCTCCCGCGAGGTGGTCCGCATCAAGACGGTCTCCAAGCGGCTGCCCTACGGGGACTACCGCCTGGCCCAGTACCCCAAGTGCTGCGTGGTGGAACGCAAGGCCGGGGTGGACGAGCTGGCCGCCAACCTGCTCAGCCGTAACGACCGGGTCCGCTTCAGCCACGCCTGGGCCAAGTTCAGCACGGGCTGCGATTACCCCGTGCTCCTGCTGGACAGCTCGCTGCACCAGACTGGCTCCTTCAAGTACGACGGGGGCAACCGCGTGGCCACCCCCGAAGATGCCATGAGTGCCTTCTGGCGGCTGGTCGTGGACTGTCCCCGCCTGACCGTCATCTGGGCCGGGACTCACCGCGTTCCCAAGCGGCGTACCCAGCTCGGGGCGGAACTCGTCCGCCTCATGCTGGCCTGCGCAGAGAGGGGTGCGTCGTAACCAAGCATTGTTTCAGATCGGAGATGGAAGTATCTCTTGCTACAGGAGAACAAGCATGTTGCCTAACGAAGAAAGCATTTTAGCCGAGGCGATGAAGCTGACCTCGGGGGATCGGAATAAAGCCTATGGAGAACCTCTCGACGATTATGGCAAAACCGTGGCCGCCTTCAACGCCCTGACCGGGCACAACCTGACCGTGGAGCAAGGCGTTCTCTTCATGGTCCTGGTGAAACTGTCCCGTGAGCAGCACAGGCCCCACCGGGACAACCGCGTGGACGCCGCCGGCTACATCCGCTGCCTGGACGAAGTCATCCAGGAGAAGGCCCGCCGATTCGGCCACCCGTCCCCGGAGGAGGAAGATCGCTTCGTGGATGAGCAGGACCCACAGGACTCCATCCGCCCGGCAAATCCAACATGGCAATGCTGTGATTGCAGGCTTTGCTTTGGGCCTCAACAGACCCCCCATCTCGACTTCCAGAAGGGCGCGGTCTGCGCGTCCTGCTGGCTGCGGCGAAACAGCACCCTTAACCCGGAGGTGGCCCGTGCCTGACCAAGTACTCCTCACTGATGAGCAGGTCAATTGGCTTGTCGCTCTTGTTCGAGCTGCGGAGGACACCGTGCGTAACGCTTCCTTGCCTGAGGAGGGGAGTGGCGATGAGATGTGCTCGGTTCGACTTAAAGACTTGGAGTGCCTCAGCGCGTTGGTGTGCCTCCCCACTATTCAGAAGGTGTGGCCTCTTCCCCCGCAGGAGGTGAACAATGGCTAATCCTATTGCTGTCGCAGATCCCGCGTTCAGGCCCCGGCACAAGAAGGGCAGGCCCCGCAAGGAGGAGGGCAAACTCCAGGTCAAGGGCAACCCCATCCTGCACTGGGATCACGAGTCCCTGGAGCTGCGGGGTATCACCGAGGCCCGGCAGGGAGCCACCGTCTACCAGATGAAGGAGCGTCTGCACGGCCCCTTCTGGAAGAACGCCAACCTGGTGGTCGCCCAGCCGCCCATCAGGAGCAGCGCCTGGAAGACCTGCCGGGAGTGCCCCCGCAAGTTCATGTTCAAGGAGCGGCTCGGCCTCCAGGTGGCCGGCTACGAGCCCGCCCTGTTTACGGGCGATATGTTCCACCAGCTTATGGCCGCCATCTACAAGGGTGGCAGTCTGGACGACCTGGGCCGCATCCTGGCTCATCTCGTGAGGGAGCAGGTGGAGACCCTGGGCGAGCTGACTGACACCGGCACGGGCCTCCTCCCGAATGGGCGCACGTTCACGGAGCAGGCCGCCACCGTGGAACAGGATGCCAAGCTGGCCCATGCGATGGTCCTGGCGTTCTTCGAGTTCTATCCCCTGGAGACCCTGCTCAAAACCTACAAGATCGTGGAGGTCGAGCGGGAGTACGCCATCAAGGTGCCCGGACTCACGGTGCCCCTCGTGATCCAGGTGGACCTGCTGCTCAAGAACCTGCGAACCAACGAATATTGGATCGTGGATCACAAGACCACCAGCCTGAGCCCCAAGGTCCGAAGCGAGACCATGCCCTTCGAGTTCCAGCCTCGACTCTACAAGTGGGTATGGGCCTCCTACATGGACGCCGAGACCCCCGAGGGCGAGCCCCCCGTGAAGCTGGGCGGTACCATGCACAACATCGTCCGCAAGCCTACCATCCGCTTCTGTGCCAAGGACGCCGACTTCGACGCCTACGTGCAGCGGGTCCGCGAATGGTATCAGGAGCAGGCCCTCAAGGACCCCAATGACCCTCCCATCCTCCAGAGCGTGGTCCGTCATACCGGCCCCGTGCTGGACGAAGAACTCCTGGTGCAGGTCCACCAACTGAATCGCTACAGCACGGCCGACCTGGACCTGTGCCGCTTCTACCGTGATGACTCGGGCTGCTTCAAATTCGGCCGCAAGCCCTGCCCCTACCTGCCATTGTGCCGGTCGGAGCACCGCTTCCAGGAGTGGCCTCAGATGATACAGACCTCTTACGTGCAATCTTTCCGTCCCTTTAACAGTGAAGAGGAGTGACCCCATGCGAACCGTGAACCGAATGTCCCCACGCAACTCAAGCACACCTCCCAGCGGGAACGGACGCACTACACCGTCCGTTCAGCCTTCGGTCGAGCAGGGGCCGGACCTTGCCAACCCGGCCCCCGCTCCCGAGGCTTCCACCCAGGAGGTGTCCCAGGGGGTGTCCCAGGAGGTGTCCCAGGAGGCCCCCCAGACGCTGAACAGCCCGTTCAGGCCCAAGCCGCTCAAGGCCGCCTTCCAGGGCTTGTCCGTGTCCTACGGCTACAACCCCCGGCTGCCGGAGCGTGCCCGCATCTACCTGCTGGGCCTCCGCAAGCAGTTCAAGTCCTCGTTTGCGGCCTCCAACCCGGACGCCTGCATCCTGGACTTCGAGGGCGGGGCCAATGCCGTCATGGCTCCCCGTGCCTACGTGTGCAACCTGTCGGCCACCGCCACCGCCGAGCCGGGCACCCCGGCCTACGAAGCGGAGCGGGCCTGGCTCAAGATGCCCGTCCTCGAACGCTACGCCAAGATCAAGGCCCAGCTCATCGCCGATGCTTCCACCAAGGACCCCCAGTTCAAGACCATCGGGTTCGACTCCATCGACATGTTCATTGAACTGCTCATCACGGACTTCTGCCGGGAGGTCGGGGTCGAGCACATCGGCGACTATAAGAGCCGCGGCGCAGGGTATAACCGTGTCCTGGAGCGGCTCATGCGGGAGCTTCAGGACTTCGAAGAGGCCGGCTACGGGCTTATCATCGTGGCCCACCTGGGCGAGAAGACCCTGAACAACGGCGACGACTCCCAGCTCATCATCCGTCCCCGCATCAGCGACTCCTTCCACAAGGGCCTGCTGATGAAGGTGGACCAAATATTGCAGATCAGCCTGACCTCCATCAGCGTGCCGGCCAAGGTCGCCAAAACCTTCAACGGCAAGACCATCATGGTGGACGACAAGGAGAACCGCGTCACCAAAACCGAGGTCCTCCTGCGATCCATCCCCACCCCCGAGAACCCCGAACGGGGCTGCCGGGTCCAAATCCCAGACAAACTCCAGTTGCCCCTGGCCGACGCTTGGCAGACCTACGCCCGTGCCTACCGAGCCGAAGTCCGCCGGGTCCGTGCCTCCCTGGGCCAGGACCCCAACGTCGCCCCCTGGGCGGAGGAGGAGGAGTCCGCATGACATCCGACAAGAAACCCCGCTGCCGACACTGCGTGAAGTTGCCTACGGACTGTCTCGGGTTCCTGAATCCGCACAGGAACGGCCGCAAAAGCTGCCACACCGAGCAGGACGCCGTACAAGGCACCATCTCGGGGGACGAGCTGGACTTCATCCTGGCCTGGGACGCAGCGGAACGCCAGGTGGGACGCCGCCTCCGCAAGACCGAGGTGCTCCAGATTTTCCGCAGCCTGGGCTACGTGTCCCAGGCCGACGCCTCCGACCGCTACGAAGCCGGTTACGACGACGGCTACAACGCCGGACTCGCCGACCGAGAAGTGCGAGGTGTCGCCTGAGTGAAGTGAAGTGCAGTGAAGTGAAGCGAGGTGAAGTGAGTGGAGTGCAGTGAAGTGAAGAAAGTGAGGTGAAGAGAGTGAGGTGAAGTGAGTGA
>Ga0209508_1002305_pt1 | contig 12856 bp, 15 predicted proteins | sample AD_UKC129_MetaG_FD_184427 | JGI IMG/M metagenome (GOLD analysis project Ga0209508, IMG submission 184427) | Active sludge microbial communities of municipal wastewater-treating anaerobic digesters from Canada - AD_UKC129_MetaG (SPAdes) (version 2) | ecosystem: Engineered > Bioreactor > Anaerobic... | reverse complement strand
CGACGCTCACTTGGAGCGTCTTCAGGTCGGCTGGCTCAAACCGGGGGCGATAGAGCCGCCGGGCAGCGAAGGGGAGGCTCCAGCCCTCGCTGTTCAGCTCATCGACTACGGCTTGTGTTATTTCTGTGATGCTCAGTATATCCACACCGACACCCAATCAGCCATGGCCCAACCACGAAGCCAGTGCCTTGGCCGCCAAGAAGAGCAGGAACCCCATCGCCGTCGAGCTTATCCAGAGGATGGCCCGCACCTGCACCGCCAACCCGGATCGCCCGTTCCCGAAGAGTTCGTGCTCGATCCGCTCGATCCGCTTGCTGTGGGATTCGTAGATGATGCGCATTTCCGCCTGCGACTTTTGCACATCGTCAAGGCGGTTGTCCATCCGCGTCAGGATCGCCTTGCAATCACTATTCAGCGTGCTGCATTGAATCTCCATGTCGGCCATCATCTCGATCACTCGTTGCTCGGCGCCACGGCGCCGCGCACGGCCCAACCGTCGGTGAAGGGGTTCGACCGGAAATAACTCTCTGGGACGACCGCGAAGCCCGCCTGTCCCCAGGCAGTGCCCCAGGAGTTGACGACCTTGATCCCCCATGTCTTGCGTTCACGATGATAGAGCAAGCCGACACCACACATCGCGTGCCCACCCCCTCCCCCGCGATAGTCGGCCAGCCAGCCGTCCGCCTGGACGCGGAAGTTCCACCCCACCAGGATCCCTAAGTTCACCGGAAAGCCGAGCAGGAGGGCCGAGGCCAGATGCTCAAAGCTCGGGCAGTCCCAGGCCTCCAGGATGCGGAACTTTTTCGCCTCGTCCTTCCAACTCGGCGGCCAATAGCGCTGCCGCCACTGCAGTTCGGGGACCGTGGCCGCCGTACAGACGCCCTCCTCTTCCAACGTCTTAATGGCGTCTGATAGCACGGAACCGGCGTCGCGCCCGCCGTTGATCCGGCCGTACAAATTCCCCGGGCTGAGCCGGACAAAGGGGAGCCCAGCCTCGCTCCTCAGGACATGAAGCGTCTGCACCCCAGCAAAGGCGTTGCAGGCATTCGTCCCGTCCTGATCGAGGACCGCCGGGACCAGGTGGCTGAAATCGATCTCCGCCCACTCCTCCCGCGGGATGAGCCTAATCTGCGGCCGTGCCGCATCCGAACCCAGCACGGGATAGACCGCACCCGGATGAAGCAGCCGGGGATGACACCCCAGGTGGTACTCTCGGCCATCAATCGTGACAGTCATCATCATCTGATCAACCTCCACCGGCGGATCGTCGGGTTCGCTGGGACGGGACACCGCCCAGTCGGACAGGCCTCCTCAGGCCCCGTCGGCGAAGATACTGGCGGCGGTGGGTCCACGGTCCGTGCGGAACCCACCACCAGCCCGAATCGGCTGAGGAGGGCACTCAGCGACGAGGCGTCCGGAGGGGCAACGCCGGCATAAATCTCGGTTCCGTCCTGCAGGATAAACAGCCGCGGGAGACCAGCCTTCTTCGCTGCGTCAATGTAGGGCGCCAGATCAGCAGGCGTCTTGCCTGTCTCGTCCACGACGTCCTGGTCCACAATCCGCAGGTGCCAGCCCGCCCGCTCGATTGCCGCTCTGATCTCCCGCTGAATGATCGCCGCGGCCTGCGAGGGAGACCGGTCCCCTGACTCCTCGATCCAAATCACGGTCTTCGGGCCCGATGGTATGGGCTGCGGTTCCGGTTCCGGCTGCGGTCCCGGCTCAGGATTGGGGGGTGTCGGCTGCGGCCCCGGGGACCAAGCGAATTGCTCGACGACCAGGTTGCCATCGGCGACGGCGGCGACCAGAATGCTATCTTTGAGGATAAGCCACTTTTGTTGCTCTGCCTTCGCCCGGACGGTAAGCTGCTGACCACCTGTGATTTCGAACTGCAAGCCGTCAGCGAAGGCTGCAGTGGAAAGCAGCGATGCGATGATCGTCACTAGCCATGTTTTCATGGATATGTTCCTCGCAGGCAGATCAATGCGCTTCTTTTTCCGCCTCGGCTTCCATCTGCGCGGTCTTGCCGGCGATAAGCGGCAAGAGGATCGCGGCCACGTCGGCTACTTCGCGCACGATCTGAATCGCTTCGCGAAGACTGATCCGCCCATCCTCAAGGGCATCCTCGATGGCCTGCTTCACGTCCTGAATTTCCTTGATTAAGTCCATGCTTTTAACCCTCAATCAATTTGGTGTGAATCCGCAATAGCGTCCGGTGTGGGTCGCTCCATCGCCACTCCGGTTCGTTCCCCGGGGCCAGGACCTCAAAGACGAGTGTCTTCCCGTCGTGGGTCTCCAGAATCCGGTCCCCCCGTTCAGGCAAAACCCTTTGACCGCCCAGGATCAGGTCCTCCGCCGCAATCAGGAAATCCCGGTCGGTCCACTCCATCCGCACCCCGCCATAGCCGTCGTCGAGCTTCAGCAGCGTTCGCCCGACGACGGCCTTCAGCGTGACTTCCTCAGCTCCTCGGCGATAGATGACCTCTTGCGAAGCGTTCGCCTTGAGCTGATCCCTGAGCCAAGTTAATCCATCTTGCAAAACGTCTATCATTGGCTCAACCTGACGCGAACCACTAAGGCACCACTTGGTGCAGCAGCCACCGCTTTACCGATGAGCTTATTCGCATCGCTGCCATCGGTCACAGCCACCTTATCGGTCGCATGCCAATAGACTTTAGCCCCGGCGGAAAACACCGTAGCAGCAGCCTTCGCGACATCGAAGACGCCTTGCACCGCAAGAGCGCCTTTCGTGTTCGCAGCAATTGGTTGAAGTGTGATCCCTACAAGATCGCCTTGCACGACAACGGTGCCAGCGGCGACGTCAGCCGTCGGGATATAGTCAATCATTTCGCCACTCGAGACTTTCACAGCTTCAGGCATGTTCTTACTCCTTATCTGATGGTCTTAGTTATCACGATCCATTAGCTCTCACCGCACCACGAGGATCGAGCAATGCGACACCGAAGTCGAAGTAGCCGCGCCAAAGGGTGCCAAGGTATCTGGGATCGGGTGAGGCTTCCTCGATCGTCGGCTCCGTCTGTCCACGGAGAAACGCAATACCGAACGCCGGGACATCGAACGGATCGGCGACCAGGTACCACACGCTGGATGCGCCATTGCCGGTCAGATACTCGCTTACAACGGGCTCATACTTGTTGGCGTGCGGGTTATTCGCGCCGATTGTGCGATCCAACTGCCCGGCGATCAGCAAGACATTGCTCGTATAAATCTGCGTCGCATCGGCTTCCAAGTCGGGCGGCACGGCAACGTATCGCGGACGAGCCTTGATCGGATTGCCGTCGGCATCCTTCTGCTTCCGAAGTTTCGCGATAGCGGAATTCAATGCGGCTACGCCGAATGCACTGGTCGCGCCCGTGATCACATTGTTGTTGCCGGCGGCGAAGAATGTGCCGTTGGCGGCTTCGACCATCGTCCAAAACGCATTTTCCAAGGCCAGCGCCGCACCACGGCCAAGTTGGCGAGGAACTTCAAGGAATGCGCCGAGGTCGTCATTGATCACGTCCTGCCGCGTTAGTCCGACGAGGCGACCATACGTGTCGACCTTGATGGTATATCCGGCGTCGCTGACGTTCGCGTGCGGCAATTCTCCGTCTGCGGCTACCTTTTCCAATCGATATTGGCCCGTCAGGCGAGCGAGCGTATGCGTCTTGAAGTCTACGGCTTCGAGTATTTTGGCCACTTTCAAAGACGCCTTGTCCACGGCCGCATAGCCGTCGAGGAGCACTTTTTGGGCACTCTCTTTCAGAATCGACGGCAGGCTTCGCGTACTGAATGCGGCTTCGATTACAGCCATCGGAGAAGCGCCGCTCCGCAAGGCGACGCCCTCAAGTTCGCAGCACGCACGAGCCAGAGCTTGCAAGCCGATGCCACGCCATCGCGACGGCTTGTTCTCCGTGATGCCGGCAACGACGTCACGCTGAAAGTCGTCGGCGCCTTCGCGAATGACAGCCACATGCGGGCGACGACGCCGCAGGCATTCCAGGGCCGCCTGCTGAGCAGTCCATCCCTTGCTGATGGCTTCAATTGCGACGTCCACGCCGACGGCATCGTTGCCGCACAACTCTTGGATCGCTCGCACACGGGCCACTTCCGCGGCATCATTTCCGGATTGAATATCCGGCGTCGGTTTGTTTGCAGCCACCGGCGGCTCGACGGCAGTCGTGTCTTTCACCTGATCAGAATCCATAGCACTCTCCTTCACTGCTTGAGCCGCTACAGTCGCACTGGTTGCGCTGTCGGCTCCCAAATCCACGAAACTAATCTCGCCCAGAGTAGCTTTGCGAACGACATTTACCGGCCCGGCGAATTGACGGCCGTTGACGATGACGGACTGGCCTTCTGTCACAAACTCATATTCTTCGACGGATGCTCCGATCGACGCTTGCCACGGAAATCCGTTACGTGCGCTGACAACAACTTCCCTCGCGACTTGCGTGTCGCGCGACACCACGCCGGTGGCCACGAGTTTGCCGTCTTCAATGCGGATCGCGTCGGTGTGCCCCACACCGCTTTGCATGTCGTGGCCGAAGCGGATCGGCCGGCTCTGCGATGGGATGACGAGGCCCGCCAGGTCCACGATGACTGGATAGCGCCAGCCAGCGATCCGCATCGGCCCGCCCGTGTAGGCGACCATCGTGAATCTCGGTAACTTCGGTTTATCACCGCTGTCGGCTGCGGCATCCTCCGACGAGGCTTCAATCGTGATCGAGCCGGGTTCGCAAACGAAGTTCAAATGCGATTCCGATCGCATTTTGCTCCGCTGCTCGCAAACGGCTCGACGCTGTGCAGCGTCGGGAAACTCTTCGACCATGACCGGATCGGCCATGCACCGCTCGATGAACTCATCGTGCCCTTCGCCGGGCTTACGCTGTGGCAGCGGCATTCGCGATTTCCTCCTCTTCGTCGTCCTCGTCTGTGTCCTGGTCCTCTGATGCAGGCCCCGGTACGGTCTGAGCGGGAGTGAGTCCCAGCTCGCGCATCAAGGCCAATTCCTTGGCTCGCTGTCGCAAAGCCTCTTCCCAGTCGCGGCCCTGGCGAGCGTACTCGTGGGCCAGCGTCGTCGTGTGGCTGGCCAATCGCGTCGCCTGGGCCGTCGCCTCCTTGGCCGGGTCCACGTGCTCCTGCCCGTCCCAGAACCACTGGTGCGGCCAGTCGGGCATGGGTCCCAGGTCCTCTGGCCACAGCTCCGAGATCAGCACCGCCTCATCGAGCCACGTGGCCAGCACGCGATCCAAAACCACGACTTCCAAATGAGCCTGCTCGACGCGAAGGCTCTTGTAGTACGTCTGATGGTCCAGCCGCCCGGAGGCATAGTTGTAGCCGCTCGAGTTGCCCGCCGCGATGTTAAACGGCATATTCAAGCAGCGGGCGATTTCATTGAGAATCTCTCGCTTGAACTCGGCGTAAGTTGTCGAAGGCTGCTCGGCCTGAAGCTGGCTCATCTTCCAGCCGCCGGGCATGGTGACCAGGGCCCGGCTTTCCAGCTCGATCGGCTCGAAGGGCTCGGCCAGCTCGGCCTCGCCCCCCGGCGGGGCGTCGGTGTACAGGATGCCGGCGAAGTCGGCGGCCGTCTCGGCAGCGGCGATCACGGCCAGCGTGAATCGGCGCAGCTGGGCAAAAAGCGGCAGGGCCGGCGTGATGTCGGGAATGCCGCGAACTTGCCCGGGGCGGTCCATGCGGAACCAGTGGATCACCGAATCAGCCGGCAGGCGGTCGTATTCCAGCACTGCCGGCCATGCCCCGTCGCCCGGATGCGCCCGTAGGATGTGATACTCGACCGGGTTGCCGAAGGCGTCGAACACGATCCCATCCACGGCATTGCTGTCAAGCGCGTTCAGGTCAGGTGTGGTCACCTGGTCGGCCTCGATCAGGCGGAGGTCAAGCTTCACGGGCGTGGGCAATCGCGGGTTGCTCGTCAGAATGGCAAAGGCCTCACCGTCCTGGGCCCGGGCCATCCGCATCGTGCGGAGCTTTTCCGCCAAGTTGACCGCCTTGGCCCACCTGGAGAATTCCTGCTCGATCCGGCGGTTCGCCTCAGCATTTGAGGTGAGCATTTGGAGCCGTGGACCGGTGCCGATCGTGTCGTTGGCCAAAGTCAGCACGATCCCCCGGGCGTAGCTGTTGTTGGCCACCTCGTACCGGGCGCGGTTCCGCAGGATGCGCCGGACTTGGGGGCTGTTGGCCGCTCGGGCCGAAAGACCATCGGCGGCCGCCCAGTGCCGGCGGTTGTCCTCGGTGGTCATCGCCGCGTCGTAGCGGGCCCGCAGGGGAAGCGCGGCCCGCCACGAACGCAGGCGACGATTCGGGTGTGTGGCCTTCCCCGGCCACAAAAACCGCATCCAAGCCAACAACTCAGTTCACCCCCGGCGGAACGAGCTTGTTGAACCTCAGGCCGCGCTGACGCTGTTTGGCTGCCTCCTTGCTGGCCAGGTAGCGGTCTGCCTCGATCTGCTCCGACAGCGGATGCTGCTTAACCGACCCGGCGTCACCCGAGACCTCAGCCGGCTTCTGAGCATTTTGGCGAATGGTGTCGTCGAGATGATCGGTCATAGTCCCTCAAAGCAACTACAGAAACATGTTGCCGTCTATATTCTTATATATGCCAATTGGTCGCGACCTGTCGGACGAATCGCCCAAAAAAACGAAATCGTGCTACATCTAGCGATCCGGGCCTGCCATCCCGGGGGGCAGCTCGTAGGTCACCATGCGTCGGCCGCAGTGCCGGCAGATCTTACGGCGGCGGATGCGGCCGCTGCGCAAGGGCTCAGTGTGCGTTGTGCGGAAGTGGCAGCACCCGCAACGCGGGCATACAATGCCACGCGGCGGTTCAGCAGTCCTGGATTGGAGGGGTGGGCTGTCGGTTGGTTCATTCATCGATTTCTTCTCCTCCGCTGAAGCTCGGCGAAGCTGACCCGCCGGCGATCTTGACCAGGCTCGGGGGCCATTCCCGGCAGTGCAACCCCCTGGAGCGATGCCGCGACTGCACACCCCACCAGGCAGTCCAGCCAGTGATTGTCGCCACCCGACACGCGGAGCTTCCATTCGTCCACCGTCCGTCCGCGGCCTTCGGTGCGGACACGATACTCGGCCGTCAAATGCTCGGCAAATAGCCGGTGCTGCTCCGGCCGATCACCAAAGAGCGACAGACACCCCCGGTCGCCCATCGCCACGGCCAACCGGGCATAGACGAACGACTTCCAGAAGTTCGTGTCGTAGACGCAGTAACGCACAGCCCGACGGCCCTGGACGTTCGGGATACGCCAATTAAAGCCAACCCGGTCGCCAGGCTTCCGCTGGTAGTCGTTCAAGGGGCGGCTGGAGGCCCCGATGAATCGCCCGTGGCTGGGCATCAGCACGGCGGCATGGGCCGACTGCCGACAGAACTGGTACACCACATCCGTCGATTGACCCCAGTTGGCATCGACGAGGCACCGCTCGATCCGCAAGAGGGCCCCATCGGCTCGGCGGAACTCGCGGCCCAGATAGTCAGTGGTGAGCTTCTCCAGCCCGGCGTAGATCGCCCCCTCCACACCGGCAACGCCTGTTACCATGGCCAAGGTTCGCCTAGCGTCACGGAGCGTGAAATAGGGTCGGTCTTGCTTCGGATAAGTCCCGTAGTCGATCACGTAGCCCGTAAAATCGTCTTCCCAGGCCGCCACCACAAAGAACAACAGATTCTGCTGCACGTCGATGAACATCGTGAGGTGGTTGCACCCGATGGGCACCTCGCCCCGCCGCATCCGGTTCAGCTTGGAGGCAATCTGGTCCGCAGAAAGGTCTTCCTCTTCCACCGACTCCTCAGGCAAGGGTTCATTCTGATATTCGGCCCAGAAGGCCTGCTCGTTCTGGAGCAAGAGATTCATGGCATGCTGGATGGCCGAAAGCTCGTCATGATGGAACCGCTCCGGCCAGGCCACGACGGCCCCCTCGTCCATCTCCGCCCGACGGACCCGGTAAAACTCCGTGGCCGGTGCAATCCCCTTCCCGGCGCGGAGTCCTTCGGCCAAAACTTGTCCGTACTCGGCCCAGAGGTCCTTCCGCGTCGGAAACGCATAGATGAGCTTCAGCCGCTCGCCGTTCCATTCGGGGTGCTTCTCGGTGTTGAGAAACGTGTCGGCCAGATCCCCCGGCCTGATCACCGTGCAGGGCATGATCGCGGCGATTTTTTCCCCGGGACCCCCTAAACCCAAGACCGCCCCGGCGATCGTGGCCTCGCGGGCCGCACACTGAGACGGTGAATGGGCCGATTCGTCGGTCTGCGGGTCGTCGAGAATGACCAGACTAGGGCGGACGATCCGCCCGTCGGGCCGCTGATGACTCATCCCCCGGATTTGGCCGGTGATCCCGGCCACCGTCAAGATCGCCCCCGCGGCGGCACTCCCCGGAATCGTCGGTAAGACGATCCGATCCGCTGTCCACTCGATGAAGGTCCGCTTCCCCTGATAGAGCTGCCCCTTGCAACGGTTGGCGATCCCCTCCAGGGCCGCGATCGGGTGACACACTTCGGGAAAATCCTCTTTCAGCCGGGTGTTCGTCTCCAGTTGGATCTTGAGGTCCCGCAGCATATTCGTGGCATGCCCCTCACTGGAACCGATGAGGGCCACAAACTCCCGATAGCCATAGAGGATCGCCCACAGACAGGCCGCCTTGCAAAGGCTCGTCTTGCCGCTGCCGCGGGGCATCGCCACGGCAAACAAGCCGCCTTTGAGGATGCAGGTCTCCAGCTTGCGGATCACCTTCAAATGGTCCTCCGACCACGGCAGGTGGAAGATGTCGGGAAAGTACGCCCGACAGAAAAAGGCCAGGTCCCGCGCCGCCGCGGCCCGCCGGGCCGGATCCTCAACCGGCGGTAAAGGCCCCAGCTCCCGCCCCTGGGTGGACATCATCCGGCTTCGGGTGGCCGCTTTCTGGCGATGTCGCGTGTAGTCTCTCATGAAGCCGCGCTCTGGAGGTCGATGATCCGCGCCGCCGCCCGTCGGCACAACTCCGGCAAAGGTGTCGTCTCATCACCCAGCCCCAGCTTGGTCAGATACTGCCGGGCCATCGTCTCCTCATCGTTGGTCGCCGCTGCCTCAGGAACCGGGCGATCGTAGAGGTCGAGCAGCTTGTTGAGTTCCCGCTGAATCGCCAAAGCGGTCTTTGTGTCTTGAATCGCCACCGCCCGCCGATAGAGGTCGTTGAGCCGGGCAATCGCCGTCCCCAGCTCCTGGGTTTTGTCGTAATTGGCGGCCAAGATGATCTTCTTCTGGGCCTTCTTGGCCACCGCCTCGGCCTTCCGCGGGGGCAGGCCGAGCTTCCCCTTGAGGGTCTCGACGGCCGCTTCCAGGCTCATCCCCGAGACCAGCAGTAACACGGCCCGTTCCACGGCCTCGTGCTCTTCCATCTCAGCTCATGCTCCGTAGATTGCAAACCCGTACACAGGGATCCCGGCCTCCTGAGTCGTCGGCGTTGGGTCGAGATAACGTCCACGTGCTGCACCAGAGACAGTCCGCCCGGTCGATCCAATCGACGATCTGCGGGATCCAGGTGGCGAAGTCGTACTTGCCGTTACTCACCGCGTGGATCGATTCACCGGGCTTCGGGGGTTCGGTCACGGCCTCGGCCAGTGTCTCCTCCTTGAGCATCTTGGCGAAGCGGAGCTTGTACCGACGGCGCAAGACCCGGGCCGAAGGCATCTCCCCCTCCAGAGGATCAGCTCCTCCGATGACGGCATCGGTGATCAAACTGCTGTAAATGTCGTCCATAGGCCTCCATTCCCATCACCATCGCCGCCGTGAAACAAACTCTCTTCGGAATGTCGAGCGTTCCCGCACGCCTCTCGAGGGGGGATTGGCCAGGAAGTACCTATTGCCCCCCCCAGTAGCGGGGATGCCCCCCAGTAGTGGGGATTGCCCCCCACCCAGTAGCGGGGATGGGGGGAGTTTCGAAGTTTCACCCCCCCCCATACACACACACGCGCGCACGCGTACGTGCGCGGGGGGGTGGGGGTGAAAGGGTGAAACATGAGAGAGAGAGTCTCTTTTATGCGATATTTATGCGGGTTTTCGCGATTTTCAAGTTTCACCCCCCTGGCGTGAAACTTGGGTGAAACAAGAGAATCATGACTACTTCTAACTGGGGGTTGATATATAAAACCTGCGTCCATGTTTCACCTCTCAGGGCCAAGATTCACCACCAAGTTTCACCCCCCCTTCCGGGGATCGCCACCCGTGAGCCGATACCCACGCATTGGCCAGCCGGCACGCGGCGTTGAAACGATCTCAATCTCTCCCTGCTGGCAGAGCGTCTCGATGATGGCCGAAAAGCTCTTGGCGTCGATCTTCATCCGCTTCAATAGCACACTGTGCGACAGGGTGTGGTCTGGGGCTTCGCGTAACTTCTTGATCAGCTTCAGGCACAAAGCGTGGAACGGGTTGTCGGCTACGTGTTGCGATGCCATGAAGAGCATCCGCCGGCTTTGGTGCATGACGAGTTGCGCTGCCCACTGGACGGCCCTACCGTGGATACGGGGTTGGCGATGGTTTTCGCTGACCGCGTAAATGAGCGCCAGCTTGCGGACTTGTTCGCTGACTCTGCCCCACACGGTCGTCGCCACCGGGTCGTTGCGAGCTTCGGCCTTCGCATATTCGGCCTCGGCCTCTCTGCGATTCTCCACCAGCAATCTGCGGGCCTCCTCGGTATGCTCCACCACGGCCGGGACTGGGTGCCAGTTTTCTAAGTTGCCGTGACCGGGTCGGAAGTCGGCCCACCACTTGGCCGTCTCCAGCACGCGTGGTGGCACCTCCAGCACGCCGGGCTCCTGCCCGGCGCTCCGCCGGCTGGCTTCCAGGATGATCATCCGAGCGAAGAAGCCGTTGGTGAGCATCCGCTCGCTGAGGGCCTCGTAGTAATGGTTGGGGATGGCCGTGCCGAAGAGCACCAGATGCGGCTGATTGATGACGCCGGGGTTCGGTCTGCCCGCCTTCGGCCGCATCGGGAAGATACTGTTTGAGGCGGAGTAGAGCGTCAGCAGGGTGTTCATGATGCTTTCATGCCGGGCATCCTTGGCCTTGGTGATGGACTGGAGCAGGCCGTCGATTTCGTCGGTTTGAAAGAGCATCGCGGGATGGATGTTCAGGGCCTCCTGGATACCTTCACCCGAGGCCATGCGGTCGCCCAGGCAAGAGGCCATACCGATGTGGTGCACAATCTGGGCGTTGAGTTTGCGAATCCAATCCTTGCCGACCGCAGAGTGGGCAAGCCCCAAGAGGTAGATGTTCGTGCGATTGTCGCCCGGGTCGCGGACCCGCCGCCCCGCCAGAAAGGCCTGCAGGGCGAGCGCCCCGCCGAACGCCATCGCTTGGTTGGGATAAGGGGCGGTGGCTAGGCACACATCCATGACCTCCGAGACGAACCCTGGAACTCGCAGCATTTCCTCAGGGATTGGCCCAGGGTCGTCCAGGCCGCTTTCCTGTTCCGGCTCGTGGTCCAGGATGCCCGATAGCTGCGTCACACCGGAATCGCCCCCGAAACCTTGGGCCCGCAAGGCGGACGCGGCGGCCGCGTAATCGCCGCCGTGCTCGAGCAGGGCATACACCGCAAACGGCGAGTAGGCCTGGTTGGGCTCGAAGGGCGCTCCGTTCGTGGTGAAGCAGTAGAACACGCCGTCCTTGAGCGTGGCTGAAGTGCCCGATGTCTTGCCCGGCCGGCGCCAGTGCTCGTTGCCATCACTGCCGGCACTGCGTGCCAGCGTCCAGCCGTGCCTTTGCAAGATGACCCTTACGTCGCCCCGTGCGTTGAAGTCGTCACCAGGGCGGCTGTTACCATTCCCGTTGCTTTTGGATGCGGTACCGTTGACGACGTCTGGCCAGTACTCGTTGAGCGACCAGGCCGCCTCTAAGAGCGTCTCACGTTCGGCAGGCGATAAGACCGGCAGATCGGCCAGGTCGCCTTGCACCGGCTCGTAGCCCGGCGTCGGGGCACACAGGAACAGTCCCCCTTCACCACGGGTTTCGATCATCGTCAGCACGACGTGCCAGCGGCCCTGGGCGTCCTGCCGGGGCTTGTAGGTCTTACCCGCGATGGTCACCTCGTCCGGCCCGGCGGCCCACTCGATTCGCTGGGCGAGCTTCAGGTTCCCGCATACGGGTTCCCGGCAGCGATAGACGACGTGCCAGCCGCCCGAGGGCGATTGCTCGATGACCAGCCGGTCGGGAAGCGTCGCATCGCTCTCTCGCACCTTGGCGTACCACGCATCGAAGGCCTCGCCCCCCAGGTCGAAGTCGAGCATCTCCAGGTTGCCCGAGACGGCCCCGCAGACCAGGCACAGGGCGTCGGCGCGTTGGCACCAGGCCGCAAGCTGTTCTTCGCTGGGCAGTGCGTGCTGAAATTGCTTCCAGCGGGGCACAGCCGGGCGTTTTTCCGCCCGCACTGCAGGCAGGACGCACAAGTTTGCTCGCAGATATCGCAAGGCCGCTTTGATCATCCGCGCTCCTGCTTCCTTAACTCGCAAGTGCTGCGTGGTCATCTCGCACCGCGGGATCGCCGCAATGTGGGCAACGAGCGGGGGGCGTGCGCGGCGCATCGCGCCAGCCGCACGCATCGCAGCGCATCATGTATCCGCCGCCCAAGTCGCCGTGTCGCGTCAGGTGACACCAACCACGACCATGCTCGCACACGAGCGGTTCGTCGCAGTGCAGGCAGCGAGCCTGCCAGTGTCGGCTCGCTATGCCTTCGGAAAACGCGGTTTCCAATGGGATGCCATATAGTTCAGACATCATGCCGTCTCCTTGCCGGAATGTCAATCATCTCAGGCAGCGACTCTTCGAAGTGGCACACGCCAAGGATGTTCCAGGCCGCG
>Ga0209508_1002303_pt1 | contig 12878 bp, 10 predicted proteins | sample AD_UKC129_MetaG_FD_184427 | JGI IMG/M metagenome (GOLD analysis project Ga0209508, IMG submission 184427) | Active sludge microbial communities of municipal wastewater-treating anaerobic digesters from Canada - AD_UKC129_MetaG (SPAdes) (version 2) | ecosystem: Engineered > Bioreactor > Anaerobic... | reverse complement strand
AAAGCAGAATTCAAATTGCGTAAAACCTTTCATCCAATCAAAAATATAGAGACAAAAGAGCAGCATCAGGAGAAAACTCATCTTCCTTAAGGATTTGTTTTATGAAAATTGGAGGTTTCCAAAAATTTTCTTTGCTGGATTATCCAGGAGAACTGGCAGCTATTATCTTCACTCAAGGGTGCAATTTCCGCTGTCCTTATTGCCATAATCCTGAACTGGTAGATGTAGCAAAAGCTGATTCCCTATATCCAGAAGAACAGATTCTTGATTTTTTAAAAAGTAGAAAAGGGAAACTAACTGCTGTGGTTATCGGAGGTGGTGAACCTACACTTCAAGAAGATTTAGAGGATTTCTTAGATAAAATAAAGGCTATGAATTATCTCATCAAAGTAGATACCAATGGTTCTATCCCTGAAAGCATAGAAAATCTTGTAAACAAAGACTTAGTTGATTACTGGGCAATGGACCTTAAAGCATCAGAATCACTCTATCCTTTAGTCACACGAGCCGATATTCCTTTTTCCAGTATCTTGAAGAGTATGGAAATTATTAGAGAAAGCAACAAAAGTTATGAATTTCGCACTACCTTTTTTGATAAACTTTTGCATTTGGAAGATTTAGAGAGAATCCAGAAACTTCTTTGTCCTGGCGATAAATTCTATCTACAAGAATGCCAGTATAGCAAGACTTTAGATAATCTTTCTTCTTCCGCTGCAATAGATAGTCCTTCCTTTCTTAATTGGCAAAATCAGCCCTTTCTTCAGTCTCTAATTCAATGGGGAAATAAAAATCAGGTTAAAATAGAGATTCGCAAGCTATAATATATGGAAAAAATTCAGATTGAACCCTGGCTACTGCAGGTAAACAAACCTTCCCGCTACATAGACCAGGAAATTAATGCTATTAGAAAACCCTGGCAAAAGGTCAATTTTTGCTTTGTTTATCCTGATGTCTATGAAGTAGGCATTTCCAATCTCGGGCTAAAAATACTATATTCTATAGTTAATCGCCTTGAAGAGGTAATGGCTGATAGATGCTATCTTCCCTGGATTGATATGATAGAGATTATGCATCGTGAAAAAATTCCTCTATTTGGATTGGAAAGCAGAAATGCTTTAAAGGAATTTGACCTTATTGGCATTACTTTACAGAGTGAGATTACCTATAGCAATGTTCTGGAGACCTTAGATTTAGCAGGAATTCCTGTTTTTGCTAAAGATAGGGGAGAAGAATATCCAATTATTATGGCAGGAGGTCCTTGTGCCGTCAATCCTTTACCCTTACAGAATTTTATAGATGTATTCTTTATAGGAGAAGCGGAAGAGGGTATTATAGAAATAGCAGAAATTTTTAAAAACTATAAAGGGAAAGAAAAAAGACTTCAAAAACTTGCAGAACTTGAAAGCTGCTATGTTCCTGAAATTCATTCTCCTCTCATCTGTCAGGGCTGGAAGGTAAAAGCAAGAAAATTTACCGCATTTTCCCATTCTGATTTCATCCATAAACCTCAACTGCTACCTTGGCAAATAGCTACTCATCATCGCTGTGTTGCAGAACTTATGCGCGGCTGCTCGCGAGGTTGTCGTTTTTGTCAGGCAGGCTATTTTTATAGACCTGTCCGCGAACGCTCGGCTGATATCCTCATTGAAGATATTCTTTCTGAAATTAAAGAAAGCGGATGGGATGAAGCTGGATTACTTTCTCTTTCCAGTAGCGATTACAGTCAATTGAAAGAGGTTTTGCTTACCTTATTGAATTCAATAGATACCGATAGAACTCATATCTCTCTTCCTTCTTTGCGTGTGGATTCCTTAGATAGTGAGACAATTGATTTGATGAGAGAATTAGGAAGAGAAGGTTTAACTCTTGCTCCTGAAGCAGGTTCTCAACGCTTGCGTGATATAATAAATAAGAACCTTACGGAAGAAGAGATTTTAGCAGGTGTTAAGCTGGCTCAGGAACTCGGCTGGCAAAAGGTTAAACTCTATTTTATGATTGGTTTACCAGAAGAAAAGGAAGATGATATTGATGCCATCATTGAGCTTATCCAGAAAATCCAAAGTCAAAGCAGGAATAGGATGCAGATAAATGTAACTCTTTCTCCGTTTGTTCCGAAACCATTTACTCCTTTTCAATGGTCAGCTATGCTTTCTCAAGAGGAACTTTTAAGTCGGTGTATTAAAATTAAGCAAGCCTTCAAACGTTCGGGCAACATCAAAATCAAATACCATACCATAGAATCTTCCCTTCTGGAAGCTATCTTTGCCCGGGGCGATGAAAAAATAGATAAAGTCATATATGATGCTTGGAAATCAGGTGCATTCTTTGATGGCTGGAATGAATGTTTTAAATATGAACTCTGGGAACAAGCTTTCCAGAAAAATGGACTTTCCCCTGAAGAATACCTGCAAGAGAAGAATTTAAATGAATCCTTACCCTGGGATTTTATTGACCTGGGAATTGATAAGGACTTTTTAAAAGAAGAATGGAGAAAAGCAAAAGAAGGGAAAACTACTCCCGATTGTCGTCAAACCTGCTCTCAATGTGGTGTTTGCACAAGTGAACTCAAAACTGAATTGTCTCCCCCTTTAACAAAACCTGCTAAAATTCAATTTTCTGAGTCTATGACTTCTAAAAAAGCAAAATCTAATGTTCAATATCGCTATAGAGTCTTTTATTCAAGGACGGATATTCAGCGCTTCATTTCTCATCTGGATTGGATGCGAATGCTTTTCCGTCTTGTTTCTAAAGCTCCTCTGGAGACAGTTTTCACTCAAGGATTTTCGCCCCATCCTAAAATAAGCCTCTGTCCTCCTCTGCCTCTGGGTGTAGAAAGTATCTGCGAATATTTTGATATTTCTTTTTATTCGCCCTATTCTGAAGAGGATATAATTAACGCTCTATCCTTAGAAAATATTCCCGGTTATAAAATCAATAAAGCAGAAAGATTACTTTTGAAACCTAAACAACCAGCAGCAGAATGGATATCCATCCTCATCGCGGATGAATTTTACCCTCATATAAATTCAGCTCTTGCCTCTTTTGACAAAGAAAGCTCTCATCTTTTTACTAAAATCAAAGGCAATAAGTCCACCATCTATGACCTCAAAAAGATAATCCTGAAAACCAGCTGGAAAGACCAGCAGCTCTATCTCTTGAAATCTTTAGAAAGTCCTGCGCTCTATGATGTCCTGGCAGATTTATTTAGACTGGATAAAACCATTCTCTATAAATTTTCCCTTTGCCGAAATGGATGGACCTTCCTTTAACTATAAATATTATTTTTAGTTCTGATAAACTAAAGCAAAAATTAAGCTACTTGTTATTCTTTCCTATTTTAATAATATTCCTTTTTTGATATAGCTTTTCCCTGAACAATTCAAGTGAATCAGATATAAACCAGAAGCACAATTTCTGCCATTGGAATCCTTACCATCCCATTGAATCCGATAGGTACCAGCATTTTTATTTGCTTGCTCTAATACTCTGACTATTTGACCTTGAGCATTTAATATCTGAAGTTTCACTATATCATCTTGCTTAAGTGAGTATTCTATATTAACTTCAGGATTAAAGGGATTGGGCCAGATACTTGAAATACCTGTAATCAATGGTATAGGTGGAGTTCCTCCATTATCTATATTGTAATCAAAGGGAATAAAGCCATAAAAATTTATATGTCCGTTTAACTCAACATTCTGTAACCAATAATAATATCTGCCGGGGTTAGATAACTGTTTATCTTCATAAAAATAACTTACAGGATGAGAAGTATTAGTAGCTAAAATCAAAGGACTAATTTCAATAGCTGCATTTAAATCAGGAGTAGTGCCACGATAAATATAATAACCCAGCATTCCACTTTCTGTTTGAGTAACCCATTCCAACTTAGCATATCCATTAGCTGAAAGTGATACATTAAAGGCACTAAGTTGCACTGGAAGAGGGTGTTCATTTTTAGAGGATAAAATAAGAGAATGTGAACCCTTTTTGGTGGAAGAAATATTTACTCCACTAAAAGTAATATAGGAAAAATCCCCGGAACTACCACTATTATCCAGATCCAGATTTTCATTTATTTTTTGCCATTGTCCCTCTTGATATTCATATATTGCTAAATCTGTTAATGTTAGATTTCCAAGATAGGTACTGCGAAATCTAAAGGTAAGAGAACAGGTTCCTGAATTTGAAGTTGAAATATTCCACCATTGAATGACTGAAGAAACAGCATTAGGATGATAACTACCACTATAAATGGAAACTGTAACATTACCTAAATCTGAGGATGGATTAATAGTTAAAGCATCTAACATACCTTCTGGTCCATAGTAATTAGTACTTGCACTACAATTCAATGTATTAACAGAATAAAATGGAGTTCCATAATTAGGAGTGATAGGTCTTCCTTCATTAATAGAAATATAGGCTTTATTAGTAAAAGCCATAGAACCTGATTCAATAACCAATGAAGGAGCTGCTAAACATAAACAAAATGCTAAACAGCCTACTACTGTTAATATTGTTTTCATTATTAACTCCTATTGAATGGCTATTTTATCCTTTGAACATTTAAATTGATACAGATGACCTGATGCTTTTTACTTCCATTCCCTTTTAATAATCTACCACAAAGAGCTATATAATCGTTAGCAGCAAAAGTGCAAATTCCAGTAACGGAACCTGATTGTGCTTTATCTTTTGATATTTCTAAAACAGTAGATAAAGATTCAATATCATAAGTCCCCTCAGCAGCAATAGACCAACTACTTAATGTAGGAACAGATGTAGAATTCTGACGAAACACTTCTATTTCATAGCAGCTACCCTCTGTACCTTCAATTGCAACAGAAGCGGATACACGATAAGTACCAGGCGCATTAATTTTTAAATAAGCAGGATAATTTGAAATATTAATTACTTCTACATCTCCATTTGCTAATGAAGAATAAGGGGCGGGTGTATATGAAGGTTGTTTAACATCGCAAGGTAACAAACTTGCATATTTTCCAGAAGTATCATTTATTCCAAGAGTTACTTCTGTTTGATTAGTAGTATACGGTCCATGATTATAGGATATCTCTCCATAACTATATACAGAACTTGGGAATCCATAAGGACTATTAACTGGTGTAGTCCAAGTTGTCCAGGAACCACCAGAATTCTTGTATTCCATAGTTCCAGCATTATCCCTAAAACCATAACCATAAGTTCCTGCAGTAGACCCAAAATTTAGATATTTACTTGGTCCAATCAAGACATTTCCATCAGCACTAACTTGAAATAGATTGTTTTGTGGAGAAGAATTGTCTTTCACTTTAAAATTGTGCTCACTTGTTGAACCATCAAGATTGACTACCACATCATCTACTGCCATTAAAGGAAGTAAAACAAGAAAAACTAACAGAACTGAAAAAGCTTTCTTTTTCATTGTACACCTCTTATTTTTATTCTTGCATCTTCAAGTAAAACGAGGTTTCAAATTAAACTCTATTTTATATTTGAAGATGCAGATTAATAATATTATGATTTTTTAAATTAAGGATTTAGTCAAGAAAATATATGGGATTTATAAAAAAATATTTAAATTTTATTCCTTTCGTAGATCTTTATACTTTCATAAACTCAGATTCAATAAAGGTTAAAGACCTATTTTTTCTTTTAAAAAAAATTTCAATTTAGCGCAAGAACAGGAGGTGCAGAAAAATCAAAAAAATAAATTAGCAGTCTCACTTTTCAATTGACAATTTCTGGATTTTGATTAATATGTCATTAAGATTAGCAGATTGACTAAGTGAGTGCTAAAAAATTAAAAAGGAGTTTTTAGTTCAACAATGAAGAAAAACCAGCTTAGATTACAAAAAACCTTAAAGGCTTTAGTAGATGAATATATCCAGACCTGTGAGCCGGTCTCATCTCGTATCCTGAATGAAAAGTATCTTCCTGAGGTAAGTTCTGCTACTTTACGTCTGGATTTGATGAAGCTGGAAGCAGAAAACAAAATACAACAACCATATACTTCTGCAGGCAGAATTCCTACTATAAAGGGTTTTAGAACTTATCTTCAGCTTATAGAACCGGATCACGCAAAAGTAAAGTTTGAGGATATGGATTTATTACGTAATCTGCTAATCAGACATTATAAAGATACTCCATTAGCTTTGCATTATATAATGAAACTGCTGGCTAAAGAGACTGACCAGCTTAGTTTTGTAGCTGAGCCAGAAGTTTCCAGTGGCTATCTGCAAAATCTGGAAGTATTTCCTATTGGCAATCAGAAATATATCTTTGTGATGAGTCTGGATTCTGGCTTGGACAAAACGGTTGTAATGAAGATTGATTATGATTTTACGGAAAGTCAGTTAAAGAAATTAGTGCAATATCTGAATGAAGAATTGATTGGTGAACGTATTTACGATATTGCCAATCGCATTATATTGGAAATGCAGGAAGATATGTATCAGGATAATGTTCTGGTCAGCACTTTCTTGAAGCAGTTACATAAAGCTTTTATTGAAATTAGCGATTTTTATATTCATTATGATGGCAGCATCAATTTTCTGGAACAACCAGAATTTGATTCAAAGCAAAATATACTTAACTTTATGAGTATGATACAGCGTCAGGATATATTGATTAATCTGATGCGTCGTTCGGATGATGGCGCAGGTGTTAAGGTTTTAATGGGAGAAGATTTTAATGTTCCTGAATGGAGCAATTTTAGCTTGATTTACGGACGCTATGAAGTTTTTGGTATTCCTGGTTATTTAGGTGTAGTTGCTCCTATCAGGACAGAATATAGACATCTGATTCCCTTAATTCGTGATATAACCAACACCATAACCGAAACAACTCATAAAGGTTTAGTAATATCAACAAAGGAGGAATAAATTGGCAACGCAAAAGAAGAAAGTAGATAAAACTTCCGATGAAATTAAAGAAAAGGATTCTCAGGATATAGAACAAACTAAAACAGAAGAAAGGAAAGAGGAAATTAATAATAAGGAGCAGGAATTGAAGAATAGAATTGCAGAACTGGAGAAAGAATGTGCCGAATGGAAAGATAAATATTTAAGAAGTATAGCAGAATTTGAGAATTATCGTCGTCATATTAATGAAGAAAAGGCGAACTGGATAAAGTTGGCAACCCAGAGATTTGCCTTAGAGGTATGTGAAGTAGCGGATAATTTTGAAAGGGCACTAAAGCAGGTTAGTGAAGATAAAAAGGATGATAGCTTTGTAAAAGGTATGATGATGATAGCAGATCAATTGAAAAAGGTGATGGAAAAAGAAGGTATCACCAAAATTGATGCTTTAGGAAAGCCCTTTGATCCAGCTATCCACGATGCTCTTGCTCATATTCCAAGTGAATATGATGAGAATACAGTGGCTGCAATTATCCAGAATGGATATATGATATATGATAAGTTACTTCGTCCAGCACGAGTAGCAGTATCATCTGGAAAAATAGAAAATAAGTCAGAAGAATCCGAACCTATGGAAAATAATGAAGTTCAAGATTCCAGCAGTGAAGATTCTAAGAATATAGAAATAGAAATTAAAGATTAAATAAACTCAAGGAGGAAAAATGGGAAAAATAATCGGTATAGATTTGGGAACAACTAACTCTTGTGTTGCTGTAGTAGAAGGCGGCAAACCAGTTGTTATAACCAATGCAGAAGGAAGTCGTACCACAACTTCCGTCGTAGCGTTTACTAAGGATGGTCAGCGTTTAGTGGGACAATTAGCCAAAAGACAGGCAATCACTAATCCTAAAAATACAGTGTATTCCATAAAACGTTTTATGGGCCGTCATTTTAGTGAAGTACAAAATGAAATAAAACAGGTGCCTTTCACTGTTAAAGAAGGCTTGAAAGGGCAAGCAGTTGTCCATATTGAAGTAGAAAATAGAGATTACACCCCTCAAGAGATTTCAGCAATGATTCTCACTAAGATGAAGGAAACTGCAGAAGCCTATTTAGGTCAAAAGGTGACTGAGGCAGTCATAACCGTTCCTGCCTATTTTAATGATAGTCAGCGTCAAGCAACTAAAGATGCGGGCACCATTGCAGGGTTGGATGTTAAGAGAATCATAAATGAGCCTACTGCTGCAGCTTTAGCTTATGGAATGGATACTAAAAAGGAAGAGAAAGTTGCAGTCTATGACCTGGGTGGAGGTACCTTTGATATCTCTATTCTGGATATTTCTCAAGGTGTGGTTGAAGTTCTTTCCACCAATGGGGACACTCATTTAGGTGGAGATGATTTTGACAAAAGAATCGTAGATTGGATTCTGGATAGATTTAAAAAAGAAGAAGGAATAGATTTGTCTAAGGACCCTATGGCAATGCAGCGTTTACGTGAAGCTGCAGAAAAAGCTAAAGTGGAACTATCTGGAACTCCAACTACTAATATAAATTTGCCTTTCATCACTGCAGATGCAACTGGTCCAAAACATCTAAATTATGATTTAACTCGTGCGGAATTCAACCGTTTAACATCTGATTTAGTAGAGCGCACTCTTGGTCCTTGTAAACAAGCTCTAAGTGATGCAAAATTGACGGTAGATGATATTCAGGAAGTTCTTATGGTTGGTGGAAGCACAAGAATTCCAGCTGTTCAGGAAGCAGTTGAAAAATTCTTTGGTAAAAAGCTGAACCACAGTCTGAATCCTGATGAAGTAGTTGCTATAGGTGCAGCTATTCAGGGTGCTATTCTTTCGGGAGATGAGAAGGTTAGCGATGTGCTGTTGCTGGATGTAACACCCTTAACCTTAGGAATAGAAACTCTCGGTGGTGTTATGACTCCTCTCATTCCCAGAAATACAACCATTCCTACCAAAAAGAGTCAGATATTCTCAACTGCAGCAGATAATCAGACTGCCGTCACTATCCATGTATTGCAAGGTGAAAGACCAATGGCAGCTGATAATAAATCTCTCGGTCGTTTTGACCTCGTGGGAATTCCACCCGCTCCCAGAGGAGTACCTCAGATTGAAGTTACCTTTGATATTGATGCTAATGGTATTCTTCATGTTTCGGCTAAGGATTTAGCCACGGGTAAAGAACAATCTATCCGTATTGACCGCACGGGAGATATCAGTAAAGATGATATTGATAGGATGATTAGAGATGCTGAATTGCATGCTGAAGAAGATAGAAAGCGTCAGGAATATGTCACTGCCAGAAATGAGCTTGACAACTTGATATTCAGCACAGAAAAGAACCTGAATGAATACGGTGATAAACTTCCTGCAGAGGAAAGAAGCGAACTGGAAGCCGAAATCAAGCATGCTAAAGATGTATTAGAAAAGGCAACTGATGCTAATGAGCTTAACGCAGTTAAAGATGAACTCTTAAAAAAAGCTCAACGCTTAGGTGAAATCATTTATTCTCAAGCTCAGCAACAAAGAGGAGCTGGAGCTAATAATGCTGATACTGGAACCTATGAACAGCAAGATTATGGTCAAAGCTCCAATGAAGAACAAGGATCTAATCAATCTGAAGGACCAATAGATGCTGATTTTGAGGTAATGGACGATAAATAATAGATATAATCGCACTCCGGCAGGATTTTTATCCTGTCGGAGTACTAATTTGATATTTTCTGGAGTTTAAATAGATGGCAAAAAGAGATTACTATGAAGTGCTCGGTGTCTCAAGGGATGCCAGTGAAGATGAGATAAAAAAAGCTTATCGCAAACTGGCAATGAAATATCATCCGGATAAAAATCCGGATAATAAAGAAGCAGAAGAGAAGTTCAAAGAAGCTTCCGAAGCCTATGAAGTTCTCTCAGATAAAGAAAAACGTCAATTATATGACCAATATGGTCATGCAGGAATAGACCAGCAATTTGGTAACGGCGGATTTAGCTGGAATGATTTCAGCCACTTTGATGATATCAGTGACCTTTTTGGTGGAGGGTTCAGTTCCATTTTTGATACCCTCTTTGGTGGTGGATTTAGTTCTCGTAGCAGAGAAAGTCAAAGGTATTCCAATCAGGGTGAAAATATTCAGATAGATTTAGCTTTAACCCTTAAGGAGATTGCTTTAGGGACGGAGAAAAAGGTAAGAATTACAGTCAAAGATATCTGTGACCAATGCAGAGGAACTGGAAGTGCTGATGGAAAAGCGGAGACCTGTCCTCAATGTCACGGAACTGGACAGGTGCGAACCGTGCGTCAATCGCTCTTCGGTCAAATGCAATCCATATCAGAATGTCCTTCTTGCAGAGGAGAAGGTAAAATTATCCGCAATAAATGTCCCAAGTGTATGGGAGAGGGTAGAATTAGTAAAAATAAGGAAATTAATGTCAAGATTCCTGCAGGAGTGGAAGAAAATCAGGTTATCCGACTTAGAGGTCAGGGCAATGTAGGTCCCAGAAATGGAAGTTATGGTGATATCCTGGTTGTCATTCATGAAAAACCGGATGAGCTTTTTGAAAGGGATGGAAATAACATTATCCTGGAACTTCCTATAACTGTTACTCAAGCTGTTCTGGGTGATGAAGTGATAGTCCCAACCTTAACTGGCACAGCAAAAATGAAGATTCCACCTGGAACTCAAAGTGGAAGAATCTTTCGCTTAAGAGGACAGGGTATTAAAGGACTAAATTCCTACAGTCGGGGAGATTTGTTGGTCAAAATCAAAGTTGTAGTGCCCACTAAGCTTTCCCGAGAAGAGATGGAACTTTATAATCGTTTAAAAGAGTTTGATAAGAAGCGAGAATTGAAGCCTGGTAAGAGCTTTAAAGAGAAATTGAGAGGCTTCTTTTTCTAATTAAAAACGAAGATGCCTTCAATATTTTATCCTTTCTTAGATGCCAATATGAAGCCAGGTGAGCAAATTCGCTTGGCTGGCGAAGAGTTTCATCACTGGGCTTATGTGGTTCATAGGCGTATCAAGGAAACTGTTATATTAAATTCTGGTAAGGGGATTATGGCTAAAGCCGAAGCAGTTAAAATTGAGCCTGCTTCTGCTTTATTAGAACTTACTGAGATTATAGATTGTCCCTATCCAGACTATCCTTTTGCCATAGCTTTTGCCTTACTGAAGAACCGTAATGATGAACTTATTATAGAAAAGTGCACAGAACTTGGAGTGAGCGCTCTTTTCCCCTTAATCACAGATTTATCTGTAAGAAAACCGTCTGCAAACACCTTATCTCGTTTTCAAAAAATAGCTATCTCAGCCATTAAACAATGTGACAATCCTTGGTTACCGGAAATATTTTCTCCGCAGGATTTAAGAGGTGCTTTAGCAAATATTAAAGCTCAAAGTTATAATCCTATACTTTGTTCAGAGCGCAAACCAGAGCAATGGATGTTTGATTTATCAGCTGAGCAGGCAGGGAAACCTTGTTTTATGATAGGAGCAGAGGGTGGTTGGAGCACAGAAGAATTTAATCTTATGCAGGATTTACCGGAGATTTGTTTAGCTCATCAGATTACCAGAGCGGAGACTGCTGCCATTGTTGCTTCAGCGCAATGGTTAGCTTTTGCTCAAAGACTGAAAATAAACACAAAAGCCGGTTAAATTAATATCCCATTCTTTCTTTAATTAGACCCAACAAAGTTTCTTCATCTTGACATTCAGTTTCCAGACGAAGTGCCCGTAATTTATTCTTCAGTGGTGCATAAATCTGTAATTTGACCAGGTCCTTTTCCGTGCAAAGAATATAATCTATCTGATATTTACTGCATAAATTGGAAAGTTTATTTATTTCTTTAATATCAGAATAAGCATAATGGTCTGGATAACGAAAGTGGTGTAACCAGGAGATTCCATCTTTTTCAATAATATGTTCAAAGGATTCAGGATGAGCGATTCCACTTACCAGTATGCATCTTTTCCCTTTAATATCTTTAGCCGTATAGAGATTATCCCTCGTATCTACATAACCTTTTCCACTTATCCAGCAATGAAAGGAAGTTTGGGGAAAAGAAGACCACCACTCTTTTTCCTGAGGTACTTCCTCTTCACCCTCTTTATGATTGATTATAATTATAGAGGAAATAGGTATATTTGTTACTGGTTCTCTTAAATATCCTGCCGGAATCACTCTTCCATTTCCAACGCCCCATTTAGCATCAAAGCAAATAAAATCCAGGTCTCGCGCAATACTGAGATGTTGAAAAGCATCATCTAAGATAACTATTTCAGTATCTGGAAATGCTGCCAGTAAGAGTGAAACAGCAGCACAGCGTTGTTTTCCTACCACCACTGGAATTTCAGGCAAGCGAGAGGCAAGAAGATAGGCTTCATCTCCACAGGTCATTGCCTTATAGAAAATCTGTTTTCCATCAGAAATAACCGTTGGAGTATCCTCTAAAGTTCCTTTATAACCTCTGTGAGATACTCCAATTTTTATCTCTGATTTTTTTAATAATTTAGCCAGATACAGACAAAAAGGGGTTTTGCCACTACCACCACTCATTATGTTGCCTATACTGATAACAAAACAATCAGGATGCCAAGCTTGGGAATTGAGTTTTTTTCTTCTTTGAGTTTGGTAGATTTCATACAATTTACCTAATGGAGTCATCAGGTTGCTGAGCCAGGTTTTTTGCATTAAATGCTTATCAATAAAGGAAGGACTTATCAATTTTTCTTATTAGGTTTTAAGTGTTTATCAATAAGTTCTATCAATTTATCAAGTTCAAATGGCTTATAGAGTATTTCCTGCAATCCATCAGATTTTGCTCTTACTAAAACATGATTAGGGTCGTATCCAAAACCAGTCATCATTATAACGGGCATTTGGGGATTGTGGTCTTTAATCCTCCAGAAAAGTTCATAGCCATCCATATCGGGCATTGCAATATCAGTTATCACTAAATCAACATTTCCAGCTATAATTTCTTTCAGAGCATCCATACCAT